>VTLG01016161.1_pt1 | contig 72844 bp, 86 predicted proteins | sample 4694571 | NCBI WGS metagenome assembly VTLG01 (sample SAMN12604809, study PRJNA352737) | marine metagenome | biome: ENVO:00000447; feature: ENVO:00000209|ENVO:00000569|ENVO:01000036; material: ENVO:00002151; isolation source: viral sequences binned using virsorter ...
CAGTTGCTCCAGTTGCTCCAGTTGCTCCTGTTGCTCCTTTTTGTCCCTTTTCTCCTTTTTCTCCTTGTGGTCCAGAATCCTTTGCAACCCAAGTTCCACCACTTGTACTTGCTTTTAAAATATAATCATTATTAATATCAGCCGTAGTAGGATTAGTTACAACACCATACCCAGTAGCATTAGTTATTGGTATCCCTTTAATTGTCAAGTCATAAGGATCATCATCATCACCAGTGGTAACATCAGTCCAATCTGTCTCTATACCTTGAGTTCCAAGAAACATTATTTCCTTATCGTGAGACATTGTTACTGCTTGGCCATTTTGATCCTGTACTTTAAATTGCGTTGCTTGACTAGCACCACTATCAATTGTAACTACATTATTAGTTGAACTAAGAGTAATTCCTGTTCCAGGCCTAAGCATAACATCAGCAGAAGTATTATCTACTAAAGAACCCAATTTAAGTAAAACATCACCGTCATCGTAAGCCGAGGTATATGTAAGTTTTAAATTTGCTATCGTCTTGTCAACCCAATTTCCTCCAGAGGAAGTAGCATCTAAGAATTTATTATCAGCATTAGTACTAGGAATTATTTTTAATAATCCTCTATTGGCATCCGATGCAACTGATATCGGCACTGTACCTGTTGCTAAACTATAATCATTTCCATCTGCATCTTTCTTCCATAGAGTATAATCCCTATCTCCCGAACCATCTGCTAAAGCTATCTTATAATCAGAAAGATTTGCAGTACTTGTACTAATTTCATTTGGAAATTCAAAAACTATATCAAACCTACCAGAAGCAGATGCATTAGTTAAAGAATAACCAGCACCACCAGAACCTTCAGCTAATCGTAAAAGTGCTGATGGAACAGTCACTTCAATTCTGACAGTAACACCTGATGTCCACTGTGTATAATTTGTAGCTGTACCAGGCATCCAATATGCATCATCTAGAAAATTAAGTGAGAAGTCCCCATTAGAAGCTTCATCTATGCTTCCAGTATAAAATACTCCAGTGTCTTTATTTAAGAAAAAGCCTAAAGGCTTCTTATCATCATCATATGCTCCAGGAAATGGACTACACACCCAATCTTCGCCATCATCAACAAAAGTAGTCTGACTTATAATAGGCAAAGACACATATCCACTAGTTCCCGCTTCACCAGATGTTGTTGGAACTAATTTTGATCTTTCTACCGTAAGGTTGCTACCTGACGCAGTAGTTTCATTTTTTACAAAACGAAAACTATACTGTATTTGGTTACTACCGGTAGCTTCAGCCAATTCTACTATACTACCACTGGCACCTAGTATAGTAGTATTAATATCACCAATTGATTTTTGTAACAAAAGGAGTTGTTGATCATCTAAGAGTCCAAAATTATCAGTATCAGTACTATCTCCATTTTTATATAAAATAACAGAATTTCTACCTGCATTCATTTGCAATGGAGGTATTGACTCTACTGCTTTACTGTAATAGAATTTTTTAGTATGATCACTTATAAGTCCAGTTCGATAACTTTTAACTTCAATTGTTAATTCTAGCTGGACATCGGCAATAGAATTTCCAATTGCTGTTAATGCTAATGACTGTATATTTGTAGTTGAACTTGTATCTAAAAAATTATAAAAAGTTGATGTTCCTGGAGTCGCATTATTAAATCTAACAGTTGTTGTGCCATCAGTAGAAATTGAACCATTATAAGTTGCAGTATATGTGGTGTCTCCTGAACCATCCGTTGGCTTTTCAACTATAGATATTCCCTTTATTCGATATTTTCCCTTAGTAGTATCATTATTTGCCAATGCCGCATCATAATTTGGAGTTAATACCTTTTTACCTTCTTTAACATCTAATACAAATGAACTGTTAGCATATGACGTAATAACACCTTGAGCTGAAGCTGTAAAAGTTCTATTTTCTGGAGTAAAATCTAATGAAATTCCTCCTATACCAGTATCACCACGAACAATTTTATGGAAATTTTGTCGGACAGTTTGGTCTGACTGAACTGAATGTTCATCTTTAGCACGAATTGAAAATTCTCTCCATGCATTTACCTTATTCAGATTTTCATCAGCAATTGACCCATGATCTACAGGATTTGTACCAGTTCCTATAACAGCAACTATCGGAGAAATAGTATCTGCTGTACTAGTCATAACACTATAACCTTCAACATCTCCTACAGTTGTGTCATCAGCAGAAGATGCAATATCTTCAATATAAAAATGATTTACAGGTAGATCAGAAAATTGAGTTGCAGATGCATCCCAAGTAAGTCTAGTATTTCCAATATATGCTTCAATATTAGTTCCAGTAGCTGAAAAATCAGATGATTCTAATTTCCCTGTTGCTAATTCAAAATTCAATTGGGTATCATCATCTTCAATATCAGTAGAAACAAGATTTACAGTTGGATTAGTTAAAACAACCCGGAGACTATCAGAATTTTGTTGGGTATATATGATAGAAGTTGTATCTTGTGCAGTATATGCAATATTCTTCTCATCAGTAACAACAACTTTAAATTTCTGGTTTCTAGAACCAACTGCTGGTATATTTGTGGGAGGAGTGAATGTTGCTGTAGCAGTAGAAGATGCACTATCAAAAGATGCATTTGATATAGTAGAACTTCCTGTAACATCCGTAAAAACAAAACTTGAACTATTTGCCAATGTTGCAAAGTTTTTAGCAACAGCAGTTAATGTTATTGATGTTGGATCAGCCGAACCACCCTCTGTATCATAAGCAATTTGATAATCATCAGAAGTTAATTCAACAGATCTAGGAGAACTTCCAGGTATTTGCTTATGATACCTAATTACTTTTGTTGTTGTGAATGTAGTTGACTTATTTGAATCTCTGAGTCTATAATGAAATTTTACTGTTACTTCTTCAGACTTATTAGTCATGCCAATATTACCAGTGACACTATTTTGTGCAGGACCAAATTTGAAATAATTATCTACAGCTACATTATCCTCCTCAGTAATAGGAGTATATGGGGTAACTGCACTATTACTTACATTATAATTAGCCATACCTATACCAGGACTACCAACTATTTCTGCCCAAAACTGTCCTGCGTTCAATGAAGGAAGAGTAGCACCTCCAACAGCACCCAAAGGTTCCGCACCTTCATACATCCAAAATTTACTTAAACCATCTGTAAATTCACTATTAGCAACATCTTCATCTTCATCAGCAGACAAATTATGTACAATTGCATCATAAACAACTTGAACTGTATTGGAACTTTCATCCAAAGATACAATACCTAAACTATCAGAAATACTAGAGCCATTTTCTGTTGCTTTTATTGTATACGGATAATAATTATCACCAGCGGCATCTGTAAAAGTTTTCCAATCAGCTGATTGGATATAAACAGTTGAATGATTTCCCGTGGTACTATTATGTGCTATATAATTACCACCACTTGCCGCATCCTTTAAAAAATCAGTATCGTGTCTCGTATTAGTAGTTCCTGTTCGATACCAATCCCACTTCCAACTCGGAGAGGCAATATTTTCTTCCTGAACATCAATTCTAATATAATCAGGAGTTACATCACCATTTTCAGCAAATTTAAAGAATCTTGCTTCAGAACTAATTTCAACAGATTTTGCAGGTGTTCCTGCAACTCCTTGTCTGCTTTGTGTAAGGGTTTGTCTTCTTACAAGTGTTGTTATTTCACCATCTGCATCAGTAATAATAATATTAAAATCAATATATGCATCGTCATTTGTCATGCTCGATGGAGTTGCTACACCAGCATTTGAAATACTAACAGCAACATTCACAACTCCATTTTGAGTAACTCTAAAAGTCTCATTTCCATATGGACTAGAATCATCATAAGTATATGTCCTACTCCCACGTTCAACTTGAAAACTAGTTGCTCCATTTGCATATGTAATTCCACCACCAGATGAATCTGTTGCAAAGGAATGATTTTCATTGGTGAGAATAACAGTAAATCCACTATCTGTTAAATTAGTTGCATAAACGGTAATAATATCTTCAACACTCACACTACTTTCAGTAGTAGTTGCACGTATCATTAAACTTGTAATCTCGGCATCACTATAATTCTTCCATGGATAAACACTTAAATCTGTATTATTAGACCCAGCAGATTTATCATCGAAAGAAAAAGTAGTTGTAGCATCTGCCGCTGCAGTTCCTATACTCGCCCAGGCATTTCCATTATAATACTCATAAGTAACTGTTGGATTTCCATCAAAATTAATAGTATTAACACTTAGTGTTATCTGAGGAGTACCACCCCCAATAGCTGCATTATTTTTATCATATGCAATTGTATAATCATCAGATTTTAATTTAAGGGATCTGGAATTTTGACCTGCTTTAGATTTACTAAAAGCCTGTCTCACTTCTAAGGATTCTTCTGTAGTTCCTTGAGTGGTTTTATATTTAATATCAAAAACAATAGTTCCACTATCAGTAGATAATCCACCAATTGCAGGAAGTGTAACAATTTTAGTTGTTTCGTTAATATCAGATTCTGTAATATAAGCAACAGTTAATGCAGTACTGCCATCTGATGTAAAATTAGTTGCAGTAATATCTTCAATTTTCCATTCACCAGAAGCTAAAGTAGTACCTGCAATTTTAGGAGTTAATAATGTTGTTCCTTGAAATAACTTTAATGAACCTACACTAGGAGCAAAACTAGAAACATCCCCATCTTTATCAGCAGCCAAAGTTACAGGATTTGCTCCTACCGGAGTAATAGCACCAGATCCTTCTTTTAATCTATGAATAGTTACTTTATCAACTATAGTTTGAGATTCAGTTCCAGTAACAGTTGCAGTTACAACAGTTTCAGTTGCAGTTCCAAAATTTGCTTTTGTAAGAGTAACAGTTGCAACGTTTTCACCATCCACTAATGCACTATCAACACTCGCAGAAGATAAAGTTGTACTATTAGTTGAAACAAAACCAACTGAAGTACCAACAGGAAGGTTCTTTAGAGCTGCAGTAAATTTAATCTCAGTTGGTTCTAGTACTACAGCTGCACCACCAACAGTATCAGGTATCTCTTTAAATACTTGACTATCAGCAGACAATACAAGATTTTCAGCATTTGATCCTGCTCTAGATTTTGAATAAATTAATTCCTTTGTTCTAGTAATAACAGTAGTTGAATTAGTTCCTTGAATCTTAAAAGTAAGAGTGAGGACGGCAATATCATTAAACAAACCACCAATCTTTCCAGGAAAATTAATTTTTTCTGCCTCACCACTTCCCGTTAAACCTGGAACAACAGTATAAGAAGTACTATCAGTAACAGCTGTTGCAAGATTTATCGTGTCGGTATTAGTACCAGGAAAATCAGAAATTGCTACACTATCAACATACCATGTACCCTCACCACCATTAGCATCATATGCTAAAGTTGTCGACCCATCGACTACAGTATATGTAATTTTCCCACTATCCTGCAAACTATTATCAACAATGCCATCTTTATCAGCTGCAAAAACGTGTGAATCTCGTTCTGGAAGTATTTGTATTGCTTGTTCACCATCTCGGATCTTATATGCAGTTAACGCATCTTCAAAATCTGTATTACTATGTGTCACCTTTGCAGTAACCTTAACTGTATTTCCAGATGAGCCAATAGCAGTATTAAAAGCTCCTACTCTCAAATAAACATCATGGTTTGAAACAGGAGTATCTTGTGTTACTGTAGTATTTCCAGTAGCTGCATCATATAAAACCACAGAAGCTTCTGCCGTAGTAGACCATGTAACTTCAGGACTACTTCCCAAATTCTGAGGATGTGCAGTATATTGGATGACTTGTGTTGCATCTTTAACATTATTATCTTGATCATAATTAAAAACTTGTCCTGATGCATTCAAACGCAAAATACGTGCCTCAGAACCACCACTACCTGCAACGTTCTTAGAAATTGATTGTATTGCTTCAATTTCAGTAAACGTACCATCATGTCTCACAAGATCAACAACTATAGTAACTGTAGTACTGTCTGATTGCATATTTCCATAACCAGTAGTATATACACTCGTATCTCCATTTTCTACAGCAGTTCCATCACTCTGAACAACACCATCTGTTACAGAAATACCAGACCCAGTAACACTATGAACTTTGAACTTTCCTTCATCAGCTGATGAAGGAGAATAATTATTCGCATGAATATCTAGATCAGTTTTATATTCTAATTGTAAATTTCCATCATATACTGAAATACTTGTTTTTCCACTACTATAATCAGGACTATTGGTAGGAAGAACTGTACCTTGTGAATCAGTAGCAAATGTGTGCAGGGGATTTGACAATTGAACTTGTGATACATTCGATCCATCTCGGGTAGAAATAAGTGTAAGACTATCAGTTGCCAAAACTGTAGAAGTGTCTGTAGATTCAAATGCCTCAACTTTAATAGATTTTGTTGACCAATTTTTAGTGTCCGGAAGATCAAATCCACCACTATCTCCAACCGTAGTTTTATCTAGTGTTGCATAAACTTCTCCAGAATCTAACGATTGAAATCCGTTGTTTAAAGTAGGGTTTAATAGTGTAGTTCCTTCATAAAATTTAAATCGTGGATTTTTAAAATTGACATGAGTTGCTTTTATTTCAATGGGATCTGTCTGTTCAGGTACTATATTATAAGGAGAAACTCCACCGTATGCAATCTGATAATCACCTGCTTCTAACTTTACTGCTACTCCAGCAGTCCCTGTTCTTGCTTTGTTATAAGTAATCTTTTTTGTTTGTGTAATCGCATCTTTAGATGCATCATATGGTTGTGCTACACAGGCAATGGTTGCACTCGCCGCATCGGCATCCATATCAATAGTAGAAATCGTACTTGATACTCCATCCACATAAACAGTTTGATTTGTTAATTGTGGAATTACATCATAATAATCTGGATTTGAATTGTTTGCAGTCAATGCAACATCAATATTAGTTTCAGCCCCAGGAGATGAAGTAGTCAAATAATATTCTCCAGCATTCAATGCACCCGCAGTACCTATTTCCATTATCTTAACACCATCATAAACACGAATCTCAGTCGAACCATGCGATTGGTAAGTATTCAATACATGTCCATCATCTCTTGCAGGAAAATTAACTGCCTCTTGTTCTAAGACTACTTCAACTACACCAGAACCTTCACGCAATTTTACTAATGTGACTGTATCAGACAAAGTTGTGGTAGTGCTAGTGGTATCATAAAATGTTGCTGTAACTTGTATTGTTGCTCTTTTTAAAAAATTTCCATTATCATCTTTAAATTGTGCAACAGGAAGTGTTGCTGTAGCAGTTGTATTATCATCAACATAATCAATTATATCATCTAAATCACCACTAGCAACAGCACTTCCACCATCACTAGTAGCAGATGTAACTGTCCATGCCCATGTTACAGTACTATTAAATTTGGTTAAATTATTGTGAAATGCTGTAAGTGTAATTGTTTGGGCAGTAGGTTCAGGATCTCCTACATTATCAAAAATGTATGTATATGTGTCTGGTGCTAATTCTAGAGTCTGTGCTGGATTTCCAATATCAATATAATTTAAATTTTGCTTGGCAACTCTTGTTTGAGTTTTTCCATCCGTATCAATTGCAGTAATTGCAAATTGGATTACTGCCTGTTGTGCATCAATATCACTCGCATCAGCAGTTCTAAGAGCAACAACATCACCATCTTCATAAGAATTTGTTTCTGCACTAACAGTACCAACGTCAATATTTGTATCTGTAATTACTGCTCTCCAAGTTCCAGATGCTTGTGTTCCAGAATTGCTATTATCAAAAGTTAATCCTTTGTTTCCCCAATATACTTCTACATCAGTTCCAGATCCTGCATAATTAGTAACTACACCCTGTTCATTTGCTTGAAAATTAAAAACTGGATTTGTGAGTACAACGGTTAAAGAATTATCTCCATCTAATGTTCCAAAAACAGTTGCACTATCAGTTGATAATGGATCAGCAGAAGCATTTGCAGTTAATTCAGTTTGTTCATAGACATTTACAGAATAAAGTCTTCGTGTAAATCTGTTGTATGATAACCAAAATTCCGGTCCATAATCCCATTGTCCAGCAGTAGCTGTTGCAGGCCAAGCAGGAAATGAATATTCTGGAATATGAATTACATTTTCATAAAGTTCAGAAACAGTTACCTGCATAGCAGTATTTCCTGCGGTACTATCAGGATCAGCAAGTGTTAATACGTCATTTACTCTATAACCAAATCCTCCATAATATGACGTTAAAGCAGAAACGTCTCCGTTTGAATCCGTAGTAACTGTTGCTTTAAATCCTTTACCATATCCACCTGTTGCTACAATATCCTCATGTGTTTTACTAGCAGCCCAACCATCACCATCCGTAGTCACCGAAACTAATTTAGTAGTCTTATAATGACCTTCTGCATTTGTTACGTCTGTAGAAATTTGCTTTAAAACAGGATCATATGTCTTTAATTCAGATAAAGTTGCAGAATTTGAAAGATCACTATTTGTGAGAGTTTCACTTGTATCAATCGTAGCAGTTTCTGTTTCTTCAATATCAGTAATAACATATTCAAGGTTGTTTATCTTCTTATAAACTTTTGCTTTACCACCAGAATTTGCAGTTAATCTATCTCCTTCCCTCCAATCATCACCAGGATCCGATGCTAATTTAATATATTTTACATCTGGATTTGTCTCATAAAATTTATAAACAGGATTGGTAAATGCATGAGCAGTTGCAGTTAAAGTTATTCCTTTTGGTTGGAGTAAATGTTTTGCAGTATCATAAGCAATTTGATAATCATCTGATGTCAACGAAACATTTTTGGTGAGTTTATTTTTACTATAAACAATGTCACGAACAGTTGTTACAGTTTTTCCATTTGCTTTTGTGATCACAATAGGAATACTGATAACTACACTCTCAACAGCACTATCCATTGCACTAGGAGTATATTTCAATTGATCATTAACAGTTGCTACACTTAACGTTATTCCATCACCTGATCCACTACTGGGAGTGTAAGTTATATTTCCACCAGTTACTGTATAACTACCTGCAGCCCCACTAGAAGAATACTTTGCTTGTTCATGTCCGAGAAAAACTCTAAGTTGAAATGCACCAGCGGCATATTCTGAATTTTCAATAACTCCTGATGTCGTAGATTCAAAAACGTGAGAATCTTTGGTGAGCATCACTGTAAGACCATCATCACCAGATCTTTGATAAGATAAAACAACTTCTTCATCATCAGCAAACATTGTTGATGGATCTAAACTATCATTGAGATATTTTATATCAAAATTAAAAAAGTCTTCACTATCAGTTGCTTTTTCAATTTGAAACAACATGAATTTAGCTGCATTTGTTTTTTTATATAAACGGAAGTGGCCTACAACTGCATTAGAAACTGTAGCAATTGTGGCTAAAAAATTCTTGAGACTGGTACCATTTTGGTCTAATTCGGAAACATATAAATTATCAGCAAGACGAACACCCGCCAAAAGTGTACCGTCAAAACCTAAACGGCCATTTCCAGGATTCGTTGATACTGCGGAAGACTCATATCTATATTCAAAGGTGACACCACCAAGTGGAATTTGAACATTGGCAAGATCCCTTCTTGCTAATTCAACTCCACCTTGTGTCGTTCCGTCATGCAAAACAACCGATTCCTTACTGGAATCGGTTATCATTGTTAGTTCACCTTCTTGTCCTGTAAAAACTTCATTTTGAACCGAACTACCACGTTTTATCTTAAAGGTTATTGACATTATCTACCCTTTAATATTACTAGTGTTGAAACATCTGCTTCTGGATACACCATTGTGTTAGCAGTAATGGCACTACTTGCAATTGTTCTACTACGAACACCGAATAAATGTGCATCTTTGACTAATCTGACTTGTAAAACTATACCATTTCCTAACCTTGATGGGAACAATGTTCCATCTTCTAATCGTTTAACTTTTGCTTCAGCAACATGAGTTGAAACTGGATCTCCACTAATTCCAGTTACATCGTGAGCCGCTGCATTTACTGTATTGATAGTAAATCTTGGATAAACCTCATTATCAAAACCATCAGGTGCAAGAGATCCAGTAGCCAATGCAATAACTGAATCACTTGCGCCCGCTCCATTAAGACCTATCACATTCTGAGTGTAACCATCATGTGTATCGTCCCATTTAGCAGTCTCATTTGCTATAAATCCATCACCAGCAGAGGTTATTGTAAGAGTTGCAACATTTAAATCAGTATCAACAGTTGCAATTGTAAATGTTGCAGGAGATCTCCATGTTCCCCTACTAGTAGGGGGTGTAACCGTAAATGTTGTTCCAGTTGACCATCCTCCACCACTTGTAGATCCGCCAGTATTATCATTAGTAACAGTTATAGTACCAGTAATAGGACCTTCTGAAGAATCAACCGCCGCAATACTAAAATTATCATTTACCTTTTCAACAATTGCAGCTGCATCTTCAACATTAAAATCAGTAGGAACATCAATTTCATACCAACCATTAGTAGCAAATCTCGTATCTCGTAACAATCCAGTAAACTCAGCACTAGAACTATAATCAGTAATTCCTAGTTGAGCATGTGTACCTTCAGTAAGATAACGACATGCCTGCACTATTTTAACAGTTGAACTTTTCAGTGTCTTCGTTGTCTTACCCTGCAAACTCGAAACATATCGGAGATTTTTAATTACAGGAACATTACTAGAATCTGTTGCCTTTAAACTAACTTTAATCTGATAGTTTGTAAAATCACCAAGTTCTTTGCCAAAGAATGTATTTGTTGCGTCACCCATCTTTAACGACCCAACAGGTTTTAATTCAGTCCAAGCATCAGAACTAATTGCATTCGGTGAATTTATTTTAGCATACACACTCAAACTAGTTCCTCCTGGCAACGAACTATCTAATATCACTTCTATAGAATTTGCTGACTTGCCAGTATTTATAGTCTTACTGATATAATTCGCAGAAGTTCCAGAATTATCAATAATATTGCTAATTGCCAAGAAACTGATCATTCCCTTATCTATAACTGGACTTGTCTTATAATCAGTTCCAGACTTGTGTGCAAGTGTAGGAACTAGATTTATATCTGATATATATCGACTAAAACCTAAAGTTTGTACCAATCTATTTGGCCATATCTGTTCTATTGTAGCATCATTTTGCAACCAACTAACTCTAGTATCATCAGGAGTTATAAATCCTGCATTGACATAATACAGATCATTCTTATATGCAGGCCCTTGATTGCTACTATTTTCAATTAATGTTGCTCCATAAGTTCCCTGTGCAATTCCACTCCTTCGTGTCCTATTAGTTCCACCAAGGCCTATTGTTATAGTATTTGCAGTAATAGAATCAATAGTTTTTGCTTGATTGTTAAGTTGTGCAATATCAACACCATTTACATATTTGATAGTAGACGATGATGTATTTCCTGTGCCAACAGTACCTTGTAAAGTATTTGGAGGACCAGCTCCATCTAAAAATGCAAGTGAACTGCCATCAGCAAATTGTCCATGCATCATAGCAACAATAAATAATTGATTGGTTGTATCATAAGAAATCCCATATCCCCAAGGACCCTTTATATCATTAACACTATAGCCTGGACTTTGTGAATTAATATCTGTTGAATATACAATATTATTAGGAAAATCAGAAGAAAGATTAACATTTGGACTACCAGTAAGTGTATATGTAATTTCTGGTCTTCCGACTAATCCACTCAACATAATTGTATCTCCAACTTTAAACCCATGACCAGGAATTTTTATTGTCATTTGCCCACTATTTACCGTAGAAGAAATACTATCTTCCAACAACAACAATGCATTATCAACAGTACCCCAATTAGCATCTCCAGAAGATTGGAGAGTTATGGATTTATTAGATGGATCATCAAAAAGAACCCGTTGCAATCTAAATCTTAATATATCAGAAGGATTCACATAATCTCCCTGATAAAGTTTCCCTATTGCCAAAGGTCTTGTACCATTCCCACTATCAACATTTAAAGTCTGTAAAGTATATTCAGTAGAACTCGATGAAATCGAAATTGCATACTTACCTTTCTTGAGATAAACATAATCAGAAAATTCAAAATTCTCCCACCCAGCACTAGCAGTAACAATTGTTACTGTTTTTGCAACTGTAGAAAATGGTAATGCTTTATTACTAGGCAATCCATCTGTAATTTCACGTATCTGCACAATAACTTTAGGAATATCTAAATAATTGGTTGCTGAACTAGTAGAAAGTGTATGAATAGCAGAAAAACCTAAATCAATACTCTTTGCAAAGCAATCACTTAAAATTTCAATTTCTTGGAACAAACTAGTTTCACCTTGTTCTTTGATATTGTGATCTAAATTTCTAGTTGCCAAGTTTGTATGTACTACGTCTGTCCCATAAAAATATCCTTCTGCTTTGGTTGTACCATCGTTAGAAGAAATTTCTATTAATTTTGATCCACACTTAAAAGAAGAACCTTCTGCATGATCTAAAATAACTCCTGCAATAGGTTGTCCATCTTCTCGTAACAATCCACTATTAGTTGAATTTTCAGTAACATACCCAGTAGGAGCAAAATCTCCAACGACATTTGTTAAGCCAATATACGTAAATCCATCTGCACCAGCCTGCACAAACGAAACAGTTCCACTAGAAACCACATATTCATTAGACTGATCTAACCATCCTGTAATACCACCACCAGTCTGTGTAGTAGGAGTTGTATGATGTATTCTTTTTTGCTTAACTATATCAGTTACAGTTACAGTATCAGAAACATCTTTTTGTAATTTTAACGTTACATAACCATCATTAATATTAGGAATTCTATAATCAAAAACTAATTTGCCGTCTTTATCAGTTTTAAGTGTAGTAGTTGAAGTATAAGTACTCCCACCAGTTGTAGCAACAGCATTAGGAGTTGCATCTTTACCATCGAACTTAACTGTAATACCATCACATATTGGACGTAATCCATCAACTGTGACTGTAATTTTTTTCGATGCAATTGTATCATCTGCTTCCGATTCCCAAGATTTCCACGTATTACCAATATATTTTCTACTAGATTTTCCTAGAAATTGAGACGGTGAAATCTGCATCACACCATAATATACTCCAGGTTCTGAATATCTAATAGGAAGTGATCCGTCGTAATCAGAATTTTCAATTTCAATTTCGGTTGCCGTTGTATCATTTTCGGGAAATGTTACTAATTGATTTGCCTTTAAAGTAGCAAGAGTTTCTCCAGTATATAATCCATCTGCTACTTGCAATGAAGTATTATCAAACGTTACGTGTTTTTTAGTAAAACTAGGGCGTATTTTATCTCCATCCTTTGCAACAGAATATTCTGTATGAGTTATATCTCCATCAAGAGGATCACGGAAAATATCTATCGGATCTATTGCATCAGAGAGAATTATATCATCTTGTTCTGAGGCAGTTTCTATTGGATTTAAACTTACACTAGTTTTATCATGTAAATAACCATTAATTTTAATATCTGCTAATTTTACTCCATCTGAAACCGATTCTGCATAAACACTATCTACATCAGATAAAACAAAATCTTGAACACGACTATCTTTTGGGCCCTCTAATAGTTTAACAGTCCCATCAGTTTCCAAACTCAACACACTATTTTTTTCTGCATATTTTGTAAGATTAGTTACTGTTACATTTCCACCAAATGATACGAATGAACTAGGAGATACCATTGTATATGAATTAGAACTGATATATCCTCTAGCATCAATACAATCACTTAAACGATATGTAACACCATTTGTTCCCTTGTAAGTTGGAATATCATCATATTCAAATGTTGAACTTTTATTGTCTAATTTACTAACCCAATTAACAGTTTCTGGGAAATGACTTCCTTGATCAATTGTTTGTCCTATAGGATAAGAACTTGCATCAAAATAGTCTCCTGTTCCTGGGGCGAAATAATAATATGCAACCCAAATAGGACCACCAGGAGCTTCTTCTCCAGTTTTCAGTTTAAGTGTTCCTTGTCTATAATATGAATCTTCTTGTCCTCCATCCAAAGTATATCTATCACTAATATCAAATCCTCTAGATGACAATTCAGAAACTGTTGGAGTTGCATCAGGCCAAGTAGTATTATTAGTAGAATCTTTAGAAATTTCATAAACTCTAAAATTATAAGGAATAATATCCATTTTTTGCAATAAAATCTCACTTGATCTGGAAATAAGTTGATCTGTTATATATTCACTATGAGCATATAAAGTCTTCTCACCAGCATTACCCTTTGTTTTATTCACAGTAGCAACAACATAAAAAGTATTAGCTGTACTAATTGCCAATGTAGGCAGAGTTTTCTGTCCAGTCGCCACTCCATTGGCATCTGCACTGTTTTGGGTACTATGAACCTGTTCAATGTAAGGAAGATTTATAGCATTAACTATAGATTTCAATTCTAAAGTAGTGTTACCATCTTTAAAAGTGTACTTATATTGTGAAGGATTTACAAATCCCCCATTGTTGAGCGAACTAGACCACAATAACACTGGTTCAGTAGTATCAAAAGTAAAATTCTCCCGCAAATTAACTGTAATATTAGCACCAGAATTACTGGCAGGTTCAACAAACGTTTGACGTATTTTTGTAATTGAAACATTACCTGCTGTCTTCACAGAATTTCCAATCTTATACAATCTTGGATTTGAAAATTCTCCTAACTCTCTAGTCTTCATTCTATCAACAGCAGATGCAACAGGATATGTCTCATCACTACTTACAGGCGCACCATACAAATTAGTACTGTCTAATTGACAAATTACAGTTGAATCTGTTAAACTTCTCCTAGAATCAGTGGAGGTATATTTCAACAAATGTGTTACATCTGCAATAGTATATGGATTTATAGGAGGTTCATATGTAACAGAAGTAATGTCAATTTCTGTATTTGCACTACCATCAAGAGAAAATTTACCCCTACAAGGAATAAATTTTCCTGTCATATCCTTAACTATTATTTCATTTGAACTTTTACTAACAACAGTACCTTCAATTGGAGCTCCCATAGGATCCGTAATAGAAACTTTATCACCTGCATCAACTGAATCAAGATTACTAGTATTAATATCAATTTTTAATACTGCAATTTCATTTTTATCAAGTTGAATATCATTTAAACCAATTTCAAATTCTGCTTGTGTTGGAATCCAACTATAATTAGTAAGATCTGTTCCTGTGAAGGCTTTCATAGTAGTATTACCTATAGTGTCTGCTGTAGCAGGAGCATCCAATAAACTTGCTGGTACTGCGGTAGTACCATCTGCCTTTTGTAATGGAGAAGCTGTGGCGATACTCCCAAAATGTACTTGAACATTCAGGACAATTTTTCCAGCATCATCAACCTCTGCACTAATAAATTTTGCTTTAAATCCACTATCAGAAGAACTACTATAAGTCTGTGATAAAAATTCTCCTGGTGTTAAATCATTATATTGATCAATATCACCACCAGACAAACGTATTTTTGTAATATTTTCTGCTAATGTAATATTTTCAATCCTAGCAGAACCAATAGATTTATAATCACTTCCAATTTTCTTTGCTAATACTACTCTATTATTTTCTATATAATTTGTCGGAGGAGCAAAGTGTGGCCATCCTCCAGCACTCGTACCAGCAAGTGTTATTCCACCTTTAGTAACAACACGTAGACCTGATTCTGTATGTACAGAAGCTCCTCCCCATAATGAGGTACCACTTTCTATCAAATCTGTAGTAGTTTCAATTCCAGTACTTCCACTCAGAGTAAATTCATTTGCTTGCCGAACAGTAATCTTTTTACCATCAACAATTTTAGAACCAGAAGTAACTTTTAATTTAACACTATTATCAATATCATCCTCTACAGTAATTGTAAATGGTTCTTCTGTTCTGCTAACAATATCCGTCACATAATCTTTAGTTGCAATTGAATCTTGATAAGAAACCTTTTTCTGAAGTTTTCCATCAATTAATCTTGCTATCTCGATAAAACCTTCATTCTTTGTGATATCAACCAAATTCTTATTAAATTTCTTGGAAGATAAAGCCACTGCCAATTTATATCGTGTAGCACCAGCTGCACTCACATTTGTAGCAAGTTCATTCTTTAATGCAGGATCTTCTAAACTTCCATCTATGAGTTCATCAACTATTGATTCAGTAACAGTAAGTCCTATTTGATAATTTAAAGTAGATACGTCTGAATATCCATCTTCTAAAATTATAATCTGTGATGCAACTTCTAATGCAAATCCATTTATGTAATAAGTCCCAGCACCCAAACAAGCTAATGTTGCTTTTCCAATCGTAGCTGTCGTTGCTAATTTATCAGAGGAGGTACTACCAGTTTCAAATAAATCCTCTGATGCTCCAAATACTGTTCCCGTCTTAGGAATGACAAAAATACTCGTTTCAGTTTCATCCCCACTAGGAGGTCTAGAAGCAATAATCTTTCCTACTTTAGTTCCGTCTGAATTTTGAACATCCATACCAATCACATACTTATCCGTAAGTGTTGATTTTGAATCTGTATGATATGTCCCAAGGAAACTAGATGCAGTATTTGTATCAGCTAATATAATTTGTTGGACATCAGTTAAAACAGTTAATTCTCCAGGAATCAATTGATTTCCACTATCCAACGTTGCATTAGTGATGTCTTTCAACTGTTCTTGAAGGTTTGTTTGGAGTTGTGTTAATTCTCTCGCCTGTACAGCAAAACTAGGCCTAAATAATATCCTCCTGTAATTACTCCCCTTGACAGCCGCAAAATCATCAAAATATGGAGATTTGTTAAAATCTAATTTTGCCATGTTTGTCTACTCCTAAAATTCTAATACTAATCTAATTTTTTGTGTACTTCCCGTTTGTCTTGTAATAGGAGGAATATTTGCTTTATACAAGATGCTCCCCGTATATCTCTTAATTGTTGGTAATGCAACAGCACTATAGGTTGCAGTTGTAGAATCCGTTCCATTATCTATTAATAAATTGTGTCCAGCGGTAGTTGTAGTGAATGATGAAGTTCCGTAACCAATATCAAAAGTCACATAGATATCGGGACCACTAACACCTACCACCTCAACTAACTTCCCCTTAGCAATACTAGTTCCACCTGTTGTTCTCTGTGTAACAGTAAAATCTGTAGTTCCACCTACGTGCGAATTCAAATCGGATATTGTAGTTATATCACCTGTTAATGTACCTAAAGTAAATTTATATGTTGCAACACCAGACGTTCCAGTGAACTTTGCCCCTAAAGCTTCCCCACCAGAAATAGTATAATCATCAAAATTCGCACTGTATGCATAGGGAGCATAAATTAAACCAACTTGTCTGAATTGATTTTCAGCCATAAATCCAGTTTCACTCTCTGCTAAATCTACTGTTGCCATAAGTCTAGTCGCATTCAATTCTTCTAAAATATTATATGAATGTCCTTGAATAGGAGAAATAATAGGGTTTAAAATATTCTTCCATGGAATACTATCTGGAAGACTAGGATGTGTAGAAGATGCATTAACTTTAACATCATCTACATTAAAATATCCAGATCCTTTATTAATAATGCTAATATAATAATTTCCACTCGGAATCTTTTTTACTTGCCCTTCAAAGCCAGTACCATCTCCAATTATTTCAACCTTTTTATCTGCAACACCAGCCCATACTGCAGCCGTTGCATAACTATAAGAAGATTTTATTGCAAGATGATAAACTTCTCCGGGAACTGCCGTTTCTCGATTAGTAGTATTAATATGTGATGTAGAAACTGGCAACCATCCTCCAATACTATCATCTGCGGTAGTAGCAAAATTATCAAAATCAGTTGTAGAAAAAGTACTCATATGTTTCCAAACATACCCATCATTACCGACTCCCAAATTTTCTGATACGTATTGTCTTACTGATTTAGGTGTTCCTGCTGTTATATTAGTAGCAATAGGAATTCCACTAGCCCCAGCAACTTGCTCATTATTTGATATGCATTTCCAAATGTTATTTTGAGTGCCATTATTAGAATAAACATAATATTTCAATCCATCTAAATCAGTATCATGGGAATATTCTTGATATTTAGTTCCTGAAGTCCAATCGTACCTAGGAACAACAAAACTCACATTACTCACCTTTTTACAGAAAACCATATTATTCCATATTGAAATATCATCACTATCAGCATCAGTAGGAGATGGGGGAGAAGTTTCATTTGTCCAAGGCACTACTCCACCAACATACATGTACACACTTCCAGTTTCGATTAATTCAAAATATTTCTTTGCCAATTCTAATCTATGTTTATTCGTTACCAATGCCATATCTTTGTCCTATGTCGTTGTCTGTTTGTTATCATAATAAGAAAGATAATGATTATCATTTGACCCGTCTGTAAGTGTTATTGCACTTCCAGATGCTGTTAAAGATAACTGTATATTATTATCATCGTCTTTTATCACATAATAAGTATTCCCTGAGGTTAATCCCCCAATAGCAGTTGCTCCTGACTTATATTTCACAGTATCATTGTTATTTAACCCATGTAAAGCAATCGTAATCAGATCATTATCTGCATCCACTCCTGTTACTCCATTGAATTGGAACGTTGCAACAGACGTTATAACTGATTTAGTATGAGTGTCTGGTTTACCTGCATATACGTATTTAGGGGTGCTTTTAAACCCTGCAGGATGTACGGTTTTCTCTAACATTTTAGTATAAACTTCTGGAGAAACTGAAGACTCTAGCACATATGAAAAATCATTAAAAACTTTTGGATCTCTCAATCTCTGTGTTCCATCAGCCCATCCTATATTATCAATTGCTCTTGATTTAGTTCTATAAACAGGACTAGTTTCTAGTGTTCCTATTGCAGTAGATTTTGGATATCCAGTACCATCATTTCCACCAGGAGCAGATTTCGTTGCAAAAATCATTTCATTTCCAGTATATCCAACTCCAATATTTTTAACTTCAGTCCCAGTGATTGAACCTATCTTACTACTATAACTATATAATTTACAACTTTTATCAATTTCATTATTACCTACTGAATTGTAAGCATATGGCAGTGGAAAATCACTATATCCATCTCCTTCATCTAACAATTCTATTCCAGTAATTTTATTATTATCATAACTTTCAATAATTGCTTGTGGAACTCTCGGTCCTACTGTTTTAATTTCAGACCCATAACAAGTTGCTACTGGTTTAGCAAATTTCTCATCAGTTGCCCCAGTATAACCTAGATCACTTTCAATCCATCCTTGATCAGTATTTAAATTTCCAGCAGATCCACTGGCACCATTATATATGAGTCCATACTCCCAACCACCATCTACAGTATCATGTGCATATGATAAATGATATTGTTTACCAGTATAATTTTTTCCGACAGATATATTTTCTGTTTTAATCTCTCCTGTCAACCATAGTCTCCATTTATTGATAGAAATATTTTCAAATTTGACAATATTATATAAAGTTCCTGTACTACCTTCTCTTAAAATAGAAAGTTTATCATAATTAGAAAAAACATCTCCACTAGGCCAAACTGAATCACCACTTGAACTTAAATCATAACCCCAACTACCGGAAGCATTCCATGTAGCATTTATTCCAAATTCCGTTATTATATCAGCATAAGAAGTTAAACTTCCAGTCTTAGTAGGAACAAATCCATATATATCAATATAATGAATAGAAAATCCTATCCTATAATTAGCACCTATTACTAATCCTTGATTACTAGCATTACTATCAAGTATGACTGATTCTATAGGTCCAGTAGAAACTGAAGAAACTGCAATAGTTCCCCCAACTCCAGACGCATCCAATGCAACTGCCTCCTCCCCAACTCGATAACCCATTCCACCATTAGTAATATTAGCACCACTTATAACAGGTTCAACCTTTGCACGTAAAATATTTTGGGAATTGCTTAGTTTCACTTCATTACCATCTTTATCTTGTGCAGTAACAGTTTCATTTGTATTAAATGGTCCATTTTCTACATCGTCACGTAAAGATAATTCTGTAGATTCTGTCAAAATAATATTATCAGTGTCTGTAATTTTAACATATGCATCAGTACCAGCCGCATCTAATCCACTGTCTACTTTATCTTGGAGATTTCTTGTTAAATAAACTTCCTCAATGTTACTTCCAGAACTCCCAGTATTATCTTCCTTGTAACCTTCTCCAGGATTGTTAATCGTAACACTGGTTACTACACCAGAACTATTAACTGCATAATCTAAAGTTAATCCAAATGCACTCGCATCAGTAAGACCTCCAGTACTATTCTTGATAAAAGTCTTACCACCAATACCATCTGCTTGAATCTTATCAACTCTGATCTTTCTTGAATTTCCTCCGACAGTACCAGCAGGTAGATTTGCATCACTTTTTATAGTTAATTCATCTCCAACTTTATAATCTGCTCCAGCCGCATTTATTGTAGCGTGAGCAATTGAACCTCGACTTGTTGTTGTATAATTTACAGTAGCACCAGAACCAGTACCTCCATCCAATGCAACACCTGTTCCAGTAACAGATGCTAATGAAGAAACTTTAAAACGAGTTCCATTCTGAGGATGTGCAACTTGATAATTTCCTATAGATTTTACAGTAAATGTAGGAAGTGAATCAGAAGCTCCATGATCAATTCCAGATATAGTAGATGTCACAGAATTTCCAACTACAAATCCTGTATCTAAATGTGCATCAGAAATATCTGAAACTACAACTGTCTTTTTAATATAATCTTGAGAAACTACTTTTCCAGTTACAGCACTATTAAATGTTACTGTACTATCAGGATCAAAAATATCTATACGTTTAACTTTCCAATCTCCCACCTCACGTATGGCATGGCCAGTATCATTTGATCCGGCCGTAAGTGTTAATGCTGTTCCACCTGAAGTTTCTGCTAATTTAAATGTATCATTAGTTTTATCTCTTACATAATATGTTTGAAAGAATGTCAATCCTCCAATAGCAGCTGATGATGTTGCATGTATATATATAACTGCATCATTATTCTCCAATCCATGAGAAGTAAGTGTAATATTATTAGCATCAACAGCTGTTGCACCATTAAAATACCTAATAATATCAAACTGATCTCCAGAATTATCAGTAAAAGTTCCTGTAACATTTTCCAATACAATTTTCTTTGCTCCAAGGCCTGAAATTGTGCCAATAACATTTCCAGTCGAAGTATATTGTTTAATTTCAGCACCCAAATAACCAGAACCTAATGTATGCATTGAGCCATTATCTTGTAATATTAATATCAATTCACTTTTGTTAGTAACATCATCCAAACCAACTTCAACTCCACCCAAACTATAGGTAGAATTATGTAGTATACTAACTTCTTCACCAATTTGATAACCACTTCCTGCATCTGAAACAATAACACTACTAGAATCTATTTCATAAGAATTGCTAGTTCTCTTAATATCATAATCCACTTCTAAATCAGTTCCAAGTCCATAAGAAGTAGCAACAGCACTTCCGTCTGTCATATATCCACTTCCAACTTCTCTACTTGCCAAAACTAAATCAAAAATATCTACAACTCCATCCCTATTAATATCACCTGCTACATCTGTTCCTGTTGAAAGGAAGTTTGAACCCACAGAAGTCAAAGTTGCAAGACTAGTAACACCACCAAAACTATTTACTGAGGTAACTGTGAGTACAGCATTATTACCCGAAACACCAGTACGTACAGCACCACTATTAGAACCCCCAACTTTATAAGCATCGGCAGTATTGCTTAAAACATAAACTCTGTCTCCAACTAAATAACCCGTTCCGGCACTAGCAGCTGTTGCAGAAACTATTCCTCCACCAGGATTTAAAATTGTATAATTTACAGTCAATCCACTTCCAGTACCATATGTCGTAGATGTTTCAGTAATTGATCCATTAGAACTTATACTTTTTACAACAGATTGTCCTACCCCATCCTTTTCTTTCAATTGGTAATAAACTTTATCTAAAACCCAACCAGTTATTCCAGAATCAGTTTCAGTCCCAGCAGAATCTTTTGTATAAAATTTTAAATCATCAGATGCAGAATTTTCATCTGTATCAATAAAATGTCCATCTAAAACTTCAATATTTGCTTTTGTTTTTCCTGAACTTGAAATTGTACTATTCGCAACACACCGAACATAATCATTAGAATCAGATCTTCTTGCAAGAATAGGATCACCTTCTTCTATCCAATCACTTCCCATAGAATATAAGTTATTGATTGTTACACTTGTACTGGTAGTAGCACTAACATTCCCTGTGATTGTCTTATTTACATTCGTAACTCCAACTGCCGGAGATGTTGTATTGATAACTCTAGTTCCCCCAACAGTCATTATAATAGTAGCAGTACCATCTCCGGAAGCAGATGAAAGATCAGTAAGACTTTGTGGACTATTACTAGCAGTATACCCAGTACCACCTTCAGCCCCATCAATAGACTCAAAAGATGCAATTGCTCCAGGAGGTGCAGTAATAGTTGCAACAGTAAGATTTATTGTTTGTTCACTTGATGTACCTGGATCTTTCAATGTAAGAATATCACCAATAGCATAATTCGTACCAGCATTGACGGGTGTTGCATTTATAGTTACAGTACCAGAAGAATTTGTAGTAATAGAAAATGTTGCTCCAGATCCCTCTACACTAGTATCACTCTCAGTTGAAATAGTAGTAGCACTCTGGTCTGCAACCCAAGGATAAGATTGTGTTCCTACAGTAAACGTTGCAATTGGATTAGCAATAGTAGCAACAGTCAAAACGGCATCTGTTCCAGTATTACCATCAACATTTAACGTATCACCTATTGCATATCCACTACCACCAGAATTAACAGTTGCAGTCAAAACTGCATCTGCCTTCAAGTCTTCTCCGTCAACCAATGCTGATGTAGAAGTAGAACTAAATGCACCACTAACATCAGTTACAAATAATTTATTATTTGTTGTATCCCATTTAGTAATAACTCCACTTGCATTGTCTTGTGTAACGGTTGCTCCTGGTGTAAAATCAGCACCACTTCCTTCTGTGACATCTAAAATTACATAAGGTTCAACTTCTATTGTATCACTCGTAGTAAAACCGGCAGTACTAGCAGAAGAAACTTCCCCTACTCCAGCAGTTTTAGTAAGTACTGTAACTGTAAGGACTACCGTATTTGCCGTATAACCAGAAGGATCCATTAAAGTAATAGTATCATTAACAGCATAATCACTTCCTGAATTATTAGCACTACTAACATTTAAATTGCTATCACCATCAGTTTGAAATGCAAATGTTGCTCCAGATCCAGTAGAACTCGTAGTTGAAAGTATGGAAACTGTGCTATTCTGATTTGGATGCCAATCATTACTTGGTGTACCCGTAGTAAAATCACTAACACCCCCGAATGTTGGGGATGCATTATATTCTTCAATATCATTAGTTCCAGATGCACTAAAAGGTGTTATTGATCCATTCGTTGCTTCCGACAATTCAACATACATCACTTTGGATGTCTCATCCCATGACAATACTTTTCCTCTGCTTGTCTGTGTTGTATTATTAGCAGTATATCCTGGTTGTTCAACTGTACCACCCACAGTAAAGTTGGATGTTGTAACAGATTGTAATACTAATTTTTGTGTCTGTTTGTATAATTTAGATTTTGTATTGTCAAAACCAACAGATAATGCCCGTTCATCATCATAGTATGTTATCATACCATTAGCAGTTTTACTGTTAAGAGCACCTTGATAACAATATCTCCGAAGTACATTATCCGAATCAACACTACCACTAACATTCCAAAAACTTTGTGTTGCTGGTACTGTTACTTCTACAGGAATAACTTTTTCACTTGGCATAAAATCTGTTAAACCATAATTCCAATACTGCGGAGTGTCTAAACCAGGCAATACATCATCAGGATCTTCAGTAACAACATGATAAATTGTTTTGCTACCTACTGTAGTAGTTGTCTCTATTTTACCTAAACCCTTTTGTAAATTCCATCCAGCAATTGTATGCGTTGCTGTCTCATCAAATTCAGACATAGGTACAAGAATATCTCCAACTGCCCATGTTGATTGATTATTTTCAAACAATTCTATTTTCAATACTCTTTTATATCCACTTCCTGCTCTGGCAAGTGCCAGATCAGAAACCACTCCAGTCGAATATCCATTATCAGTTGACGGTAACAATGAAAATCCATCTTCTGCCGTATCTATTGCACCAGGAATTTTATAACCAGATCCCCCATCACTTAAAACTACAGTTAATACAGGAGCAGTATCTAATATTTTAATATTAGACTTATGATCATTTGCTAAAACAAATGCCCTAGCACCAGACTTATCTCCAACAATATATGTTCCGTCAAACTCTGAAAAATTCGCAAGTTTTGATGGTTCAACAGAAGAATTAATTTCCCTAATACGCATTCTAAGATCACTATGATATTTGTTTGATGAAATTTTAAAAATTTCCTGGGAAGGTTTTACAAATTTTGCTGATGAATTCCAAGCAAACCTGAATAGAATTTGATAACTCAATTCAGTTCCTTTTGATCTATTAATTAAACTCACAATCTTCATAAGTCTGTCTTTATCACCTAATAAATCACCAGTGTAATTTGCTAAAAATTCATCGTATAAATTCTGCTTCAGACTTTCTTTCACTAAATCAACATCTCTATAACCACTAATCCGCATCAACTCACCATACAAACCAGGAACAGATTCATTAGAATATTCTCCAATCATTCTATCTTGTCCAGATCCAATACTATTAGCAGCTTTATCTGTAATAGTCAACGATGCAGTTTTTTCTAAGAATTCATAATATAATTCTAAAAATCTAGTAAAAAGTGATCTATCTGGCTTCCCTGTTAATGGTTTTTCAAAATCCAAATGTATCGTAGCAGGAAGTTGTGAGTAAATAAATTGAGATATTGTACGTGAAATTTTATCTTGATAGTTCATATTACTTATCGAAATCCGCAGTTATTGTTACATTTGTATATACTGTTTTAATATCTAAAATCTCTAGTTCAACCGGATCAATATCTACAGGATCAATTTTTCCTATAAAATCAACCGTATTATTTGTATTCGCAGTACTAATTATCGGAAATGGTTTCCATCCAGTAACTTTACCGTCTGCATAATTAATCGTTGCAACATTACTAACATCAACATCATCATCTGTTGACCCAGCATCTCCATCAACATCTTTAATAATTACATCTGTTGTTCCATCTTTTGCACTAACAATTTTTACAATACCAGTCTCTTTATTTTCATCAGGAACATCAACTAACTTAACTGCCACTTTCGTAAAATATTTTCCTGTATCACCCTCTAAACGCCCCAACAATTCAAATTCAGAACTAGAAAACCCACCAGAAATTAATGATTTTTTCATAGTAATATCATTAAAAGTAACAAATGATGGTTTTACTTGGTCAAGATGGCGAAATGTATCCACTGTAGGATCAGCATATTGATAGGTAATTGCACCTGCATTCACAGCATCACTTGTAAAAGAAGTATATGGAGTATATTTTTCGATTGTTTTAGAGGGTTTAATCAAGGAAATCTCAACACTATTACTCAAAATTGATTTATCAGCATCATCAATATCCCCTACCAACTGTGAATATCTAAACACACCATCAAATCTTCCAAGTCTATTTGTATTATAATTCTTAATTGCATCTATAACTTTAAGTTTTATAGTTTCTCCCTTTTCAGTTGTCAATGACGGATTGTATTTAACACTAGAATCAATTTTCAAACCAACGACTGTATAATCTTTAAGATCAAGTTTTATACCAATAACTTTATACGGATCTAAAATTGTCTTAACATTTTCTTTTTCAACATCAGACAATTGTTCTCCAGTTATAGGTTTAATACATATAAAAACAGTTCCTATATCACCTTTACCTTCTGGTGTTTCTCCACCCCATACACGGAGACTAGCAATATTAGAATATTTTGCAGATAATATTGCCTTATAATCTTCTACTGTAACAGCACGATTTTGATGCTGATAAGATTGTGGTGCCAAATACTTAATCGAATCTATAGTTTCGGAATCTCCGCCACCAGAACTAGCAGTTGCTGTAGTAACTGTCACTGTAATATTTGTAGAACTGCCATTAGAATCTTCACCCCAAGCCTGTGATGCAGAGGAAAGTGTTAATCCAGTTAAACCGTTAGCATCATTTCCATCACTGGTCAAATAATCAATCATTATTACATTACCAGCACTTAATTTTTTTCCATATACTCCATCACCAAAACTTATTTCATACCCCTGACCTTCGACCTCATCAACAAAATAATATGCGGACGTAGAATTCAATGCAAGCAATCCATCGTATTTTGTAAAAGTATCAAACGAATTCACACCAGCAGAAGCTCTAACTTTAACAGAAAGAGTTGATGTATCAATTCCAGGATTATCTAAAATATATCGTTGATTTTTATTTCCAGTAAATGTAAATTCCTTTGATAATTTAGAACCTTGTGTTACAGATAAATTACTCGCTGAAAAGGTTCTTTCTGTACCACTCGCACTTCCACTCCAAACAATTGTTTTATCTTCTAACGTATAAAAAGTATAAGATTTCCCTTGACTAGTAACATTAAATTGTGTATAAGCAGGAATCTTAACAAAATCTGTATCAACACCAGATGCCTCAACCATACTCAAATTTACAGTAGCAGTTGCACTGGTTTTAGATCGTGGAGTATATCCTAATTGTTTTGCTAAAGAAACAACAGAATCACGTTGAGTTGCACTGTCCAAATACATTTCATTGGCAACCATATTTAAATAATATGCCATGTAATGTGTGTTATAAGCTAAAACGTCTAACAGTATAGACAATCCAGACCCACTAAAATCATAATCTGTGAATTCTGTTTGATCAGCAAAAAAATTCTTTAAATTCGTCTTAATTGTATCAAAATCTAATTCTGTAACTCTTAATTTATCTGTAGCCATTTTACCTTAACCGTTCTAAAAATAGATTTAATTGGACAGAGCCCGATGGTTGATTTACAATAGAAAATTCCACAGATACATCATATGCAGCTTCATCTGGATTAGCACTAACATCTACATTTACCAGATTAACTCTTGGTTCAAAATTATTTATAACCTCTTCTATAGTTGTTTGCAATTCATATGCAGTCGTTGGTGTAACCAAATCAAATAATAAAGATCTAACACCAGATGCCACTTCTGGATGAAACAATCTTTCAGCAGGTCCAGTGAGCAATAAAACTTTTAATGCTTGTTTAATTGCATTTTCACCCTTTTTTCTAGCAACATCGGTAGACCTTGCCTTAGTGAAATTTAAATCAATATCAACATACTCTCTATCTTGAAATAACAGTGAACGTTCTAAAGGTTGTTGATTCATCTATTAATTGCCTCTAATAAGTTTGCCTTTTCTAAGTCATCTTCTATAGATGGAGTTTCAAGTTCTATTTTAATTCTCTCAAGAATAGGAACTTCATTAACATTCATATCAGGATCAGATCCGCCAACTTGTACCGTATCATTTCCATCTAAAATAGTTGCACCACAAATAGTAAAATCTCCAACACGTCCTGCTCCCCTCCCATTAACAAAAACAGTATCACTCCCTGTTTTTAACCAAGGAAACTCAGCATTTTCTAATCTTATAGTTTTACCTTCTGGTTGCGAATTATAAAAAGGAACATGTTCTTCTCTAAAATCATATTGTCTATGTACTCCATAACCAACAATTTCATCACCTACATTATTTGTTATACCTAATTTTTCAGTTCCAATTAAAACATCTCCACTCCCAGCATACGGACCTCTTGCCCTCTCAGAAGGTTTTCCACTTTGATTACTTCTTTGTGTTGCTTGGTCTGAACTCCATGCAACTGCTTGTCCGTAATCAGGAGAATGTCCACTATCTTTATCTATACTAACTCTGGTAATTGCTCTAGTCATATTTATACCGATTGCAACGTTATATTGCTCGCTGATCCACTTATTAATAATAAAGATAACAATCCATCTGTAGTTATTATCTCTGTATTATCTACTTTAAGTTTATTATCAGTCATTGTTATAAATGTTGAACTTCCATCTGCCTTGAGTAAAGGAAGTTTATAATTACTTACTACATCCAAATAAGGAAAATATTTTTTCTGTCCTGATAATCCACTAGTTCTAAGAAAATCATCACGAACTGCATCAAAATTCTGACGAACCCTTATACTAAATGACTCTTGTGCCAACAACGCATCCGTATCACCATTATACATCCCTATAACAAAATTATAATCTCTAGTTATTTCATCCTGTATATTCGATGTATCCGTAGTCAAGCTTGTATCAGTATATGTATAGGTTCCAGCAGTAGTTTTCAACTGTCCCAAAAAATTAGAATCTTTACTCTGTGTTAAAGCACCTCGTTCATCGTAAACAGTATTTTTCGCATAATGCAATGCTGACGGTGAATCTACAGTACCCACCATATAAGGAACACTAATCTTTGTTCTTGTTACATCATTCTCATCAACATAAGTTGATACAGCATCGACAACCCTAGAATGGTCTGTTGCCGTTTGAAGTCCCATACCAACAAATAAACCAGTTGTTGGTTGTATATTTAAAAATTCAACTTTACTGTTAAAAATACTTTCTTGGTTAAATGTAAATTGCTTACCCTTATTTATAGACCAAACATCCTTAAAAACATCCACAGAATCAAAAACAGTTCCATCCACACCAAGTTTCGTTCCAGTTATTTCTTCTGGTAAATCTAAACCAGGAGGTAGTGTTCCTGAAATCAATTTAAACTTTGTCTTAATACTCTTAGAATTCTTAAAGGGAATAGTATTTGCATACTTTAAAGCTTCTATAGTAGTACTACCTGCTTCCCTAGGAGTAACCATCAAATCAACAAAATTCTCAAACCCAATATTCACTGGCAATCTATTCTCATTAGAAAGTTTCCCTCCGAGAATTGCAAATAATGTAATAACAATCATAGATGAAACAGCACCAGTCTCATCCGTAAATTCATCCAACTGCACATATTCAGTACTGGTCAAATCATCTGTAGTAAATTTTACACTTGCTTTAAAATCTGCAATAGTAGAATCTATTGTTGTTTCAGATCCATCTGCCTTGACAAATTTAATTTCATTCATCTATTTTCGGTGGTGGTGCATATTTCATAGGTTTTTCGTTTTCATCCAATTCTGGATTCAACCAAATTGAATATTTCGATCCATCGTTTCGATTCGGATCTATATCTTGTCCACTATTAATAACAACATGTTTGTCACAATCAATATTAAGATTTCCTTTGAATTTAACTTTCATATCTAAATTAACAGTAAGAGTATTAGATTCTTCATCGTATTCTATTATCTTCTTTTCTCGAAGAACTCCCGCTGCTTTCATAAGGCTTCTTAATTCATCGTCGGTAACATCAATATCTTGTATTGGAATATCTCTTGGTAATTTTTTATTCATAATATTATTCTCCTAATGTTATAGTTTTTTCTGCCGTTCCGGTTGTTTTAGGAATTTCAACTTCTTCAGTCGGATCATACGTATCTGGTAATGGGAATAACGGAGCAGCCATAGGTAATACAAAAGGACCTCCAGTATGTGCAACAACACCATTAACATTAAAAATAGTAGGACTCATTGGACTATTCTCCGGAGTTATATTACCAATACTAAAAATTGCTGATTCAAACTGTGTACCTAAATTTGATTTTACCCTAAATTGCCTTTCAGCTTCAAATCGTATAGATCCACCTGCTTTAAAATTTATGTCTCCATCTGCATCAATGTTTAAATCACCCTTAACTTTAAGCGATTTTTTTGCTCCAACTACCAATTCAAAATCTTCCCCTATAATCTTAACAACTCTATCTCCATTACTTTTAATAACTTCTAACGTTCCAGAACTATGAACTGTACTTAATCTTTCAGAGCCAGGAGTATCATCAATTTCAGTAATATGTCCAGACTGACTTTCCTCTACTTTATTGTGTGGATAACTCGCATCATAACCAAGATCGGGAGTCTGAATATCTGTTGGGCCCAACATTGTACCAGCAGTAACTGGACGTCCAACAGTCTCTACAACACTTGCTTCAGAAGTTTCCACATACGTATCATCAGTTTTACCTCTTGCAAGTCTATTTGTATTTATTTCTCCACTCTCTATTGATTTCTTTCCACCCCAACTAGGTGTTGATTCTATATCAGATTTATTATTAGTTACATCATCTTCATTCATATAACCTGCATCAATAATATGTGTCATAACTGGTTCTTGGGCATCACTACCATCACGAAAAAAACCCATTACCCAAGTTCCAATTACAGGTCCAATTGGAGGATCTCCAGGTCTACTATTGATAGGCATTGCTGGGTAGGCCCACGGCAACCCATCTACAGGGATTTCACCCTTATCTTGTGAATGAAATCCCAGTATACGAACACGACATCGACCTAATTCTAACGGATCAGTCCTATCCTCAACTCGACCCTGCCACCAAACAAAGTTAGCAAATTGCTCTATCATAATTGTTAATTTTTATCGGAAGACCCTTTTTCGTCCAAGCTTTGATATATTCCTGCTCTAAATTGTAAATAACAGAAAATGTTTCTTTTAAAAGTTGTTCCCTTTCAGTTCTTGGAAATTGCCGTTGTATTTTGAACATAACATCTTCGTATTCAGTATATTCAAATTTATTTGGATTATAACTGACATCCCTATACAAATAACTAGCAAAACATCCACAATCTATAGGAGCAGATGAATCACTTATTATTTTTTTAATAAACTCAACACGTTCATCCTTTTCTTCGTAATATACAGGCATAACTTCTCCTATTCTTCCTCTTCATCTGAAAAAAATGCAATTAACATATCCAATGATTCTTGGATCTTGTCAATCTTATCAGCAAGTTCTGAAATTTTATCCGTAGCACCATCTAACTGATCCTTTATAATATCAGGTACAGGTACCGGAGAAACCTTTGTTGCTAATTTAGCAACATTTTTTAAATGTTTTCTTCTTATCATGGATTAAATTCTCATTAAACCTAGAAATATAGCAATCCAATCTTTAATTTTTCTAAAAATTGATTTAGGTTTTTTCTTAACTGGTTTTTGTCTGACACCTTTAAAAACTTTTTTTCTTCTAAAATGCTGAGAATTCATTTACGTCATCCTATATTCATCCGAAACATCAACCTTATCAGCATCCTTTTCTTCTATGAATAAATGTCGTAAAGATTTACGTTGTCGTTCTTTTCTGCGGTTTGTAGCATCGTGATAATTCGATCCATCATAGATAAACTGCAACTCTTGATGCTCGAAAAATTCATACATACGTGATGGATGTGTCGAGAACCCCATCCAAGTCATAACATCTATCCCAAATCCCAATTGGATGTTAGTTATTCGTGAACACAATCCCAACAAACTACCATTAGCATGAAACAATCCCCCACCAGAATTTCCAAATATAGATGGTGCATTGTACATCAAATATGCCTTTTGCTCTATGATTTCTCGAAGATATGTTAATTCACCCTTATTTGCAAAAGGATCGTGCAAGAGACTACACCCACTAGTCCAAACTTCATCGAACAACTTTAAATCATCAATCTTATCTTTGGGATAAATCTTCGCAACATAATCCTGCTGTCTAGTATTGTTTAATTTGACAGCTGCTAAATCATGTCCTTTATCATAGGCAATAATTTCTGCTTGGGAACTGTTTGCCGATGAAATCTTTGATCCATCATAGTCAAAAACTTCAATAGCAACCTCTTCCATAATATCTTTCTTGATTTCTCTTTTTAATAATGAATCCCATTCATTTTTAACAGAAATTGCATCGTTAATAACATGCTGACAAGTCAACACTATATTAATATATTTGTTCGCATCTATCGGATCTGGTTCACTATAAACCAAAACTCCAGATCCTCCTGCTTTTCCAGCCTTTACTCTAGTAACTGGATACAATATTTGGTCATGCAGTTCTTGTTGATTCACAGTGTCACCTCTTTTCTTAATTTAACAAATTTTGTTGTGGATGTCCAGTATCCGATTCTTGTCTCAATGTAGTTTTCGGAATGAAATCTTTATAAGTATCTTTTACAGCTGTAATTGTTGTAATATATTTAGACGCATCTAATGTATGCTTTAATCTTAAAATTAAATATTTTCCAGAATAAACAGGATCCCATACAATTCTTTCTTCAGCAGGTTCAGGAGACACAATTTTCAAATCAATAATATCTCCAACAGTTCTTTCTGTATCACCGGCAATTATAAAAGAAACTGCAAAATTATTCAATTGTTGGAGTTGTGAACGTCTTATTTGTACAGAATCTTGTATATTATCACTATAATCATACGAATTATTATATTTTTTTGTGTGCTTAGGAATATATGTTACTATTGCATCTGGTTTTGTACTATAAAAAGTCCCATTTGCTCTAGAATCGTCCAACCCACCTTTATTCAATGACTTATACGAATCAAATGTTTCTGCATAATTAAATTCATGTATTCTAAATGTCCTTTTAACAATATCATGTTCAATAACTTTACTTGCATACATTCCACCACTAATATTATCTGTAACATCTAATCCGGTGTCATATGAAATTTCTAAAATATTATAAAAACTTTCATTTCTTTCACCAGGTTCTACAACAAAATCTCTCGTTGGTTGTCTATATTCAGGAAGAGTATTCAACTTTCCTTGTTCACTACCCCTTTCAAACAAACCTTCTAGAGAAACAAAATTGTAACCATTTTTATTCTCATAAAACGCATAATTTGCTCCCTTGTGACTACCAGAAATTGCTTTACTTGCTAACCATCCCAATGCCGAAAAGGGTTTCCAATTAGGAATAATCAAATCCTGTGCAATAATAGTAGGATCAACATTAAATTCTTTTTTTGACTTCAACTCACCAAATACAAGACTTGCAATATTCGATATGGAAGTACTTCTATAAGACCTACTTAATCTTGTTGTTATATTTGTAAAATGTTCCTCTGAAACAAAATTGATAGAATATGTTGCAGTTGTCGCAGTTTCTTTCTTATAATCAGTAACTGAACGTATTTTAAACGTTTTTGAATATTCTGAAGAACCTCTAGTTCCTCCCGCAACCTCTTCATCAATATAATAAACAACCTTCACTGTTTCATAACCAACAATAGGCAATTTTGCTAATATATTCCTACTATCATTTACTACTATATTTCCAGTTATACATTCATCAAACATACTTTCATAAATATTCAGCTCTAATACAAGACTACTCATAACCAATTCTAAATCTGGATGAAAATCTGAAGATAATTCAAGAGAACCTATTCTGAATTTTCCTGGATCTATATATCTCATTGTATTTTCTCTTTAAACTCCTCCTCAAAAGTCTCAATTAAACTCTCGTTCAGAAATTTAATTTCTCTATTTTCCTCATTAAGTCGATATTCATATGTTGCATTATCAACTACAACTGGTGCGGGCCATGAAGCTGTTCCTCCCGGAAGATTTGCTCTCTCAGTATTGCTAAATCCTTTATCTACAATCAATCTATCTTCAGATCCATCTCCGTTATCTCGGACAACTTCATAAAATCTTGGTGCGGCATACTCCTTTACAGTCGATTCAACATTTGCAGTTAAACCAGACACCGAACCAGTAATTATATCAGGAGTTGAAGCATTCCAAGTAGGCCCACTTTCATAAACAATTTGTCCTAAATCTGCCTTAGAATCTTTAACAACCGCAGTCGCTCCAGACTCACTTCCAGTAATAGTTTCTCCTATTACGAAATTTTTTCCATATTGATTAGCACTGGTAATATCATATATTAAAACTTCATCTGGATATCTTTTCTGAATATATGCATCAAATTTTGCATAATCTAAAACCCAATCAAAATATGGATCTACAACTTCATTCACATGCAAAAGAATCCAATGGTTAAGAACTGAACCATATGCACTCAATGCATATATTTCTGGCCGTCTTCCATCAGTAACCAATTTCTTATAATAAGAACCAATATGTTCAGAAAAATCACTTCTAATTCCAACTCTTTTTGTTATATCTACTACTGTTTTTGCGTCTGTTTCATCCTTCTCTAAATTATATTCAATTGTTGGAAATGTACCGAAATATTGTATTGCCATATGTTTATATTCCTATTTTATGAATTTCTATATCCGACCGGAGGTTTCCTGGGGAATAATTGTCCGTATTTTTCTGTCCCTTCCCTACCTCCAAAATTTCCAGCAGTAGGAATTGTTAATTCCGTCAATGAAATTGTTATATCAATCTCAACCGGTGCCCCATCTACATGTCTTGCCCATGATCCAGCACCACTATAATTAGTTGCTACTTGTGTTACTGCACACTTATTTAGTTGGGGTAAATGTGAATTTACTCTATCCTTACCATTATCACCACCAGGCATCATAAACTTTACGTCCCATACCAATGGCCACTTTAAAAACATTGGTTGTGCATCATCTCTCTCCACTGAACTTCCTATTTTAATAGCATTAACTAAGTTGTTAATTTCCGTTGCCTCCTTTTCTGACTCAGCAACTAATTTATGCATAAATTCCCATGTTCTATGTGACATCCCAGAAAAAAATTGTTCTGCAACAGGATTTAAAACTCTTCCAGAAGTACGTTCTCTATTTTTTTGTATTGCTCCTCCCCCTCCAAACTTACCAACAACAAGATCAGTTAAACCTTCTCCCAATCCTTTTTTTCCTGGGCCTACTGTAAATTCTTCCTTAATCATATCTTTCATACTTTTACCAAGATTCTTACTTGCTTCTAACCAATTATCCTGTGAAGTCCATCCTGCTTCCAGCTGTTCATTAAGTTCTGCTGGCATAGGCAAATAAACAAGAACCTTATCTTCTCTATTGGTTGCATAAGATTTTCCCTCATACCTTATATAATCAAAATCTGTTGCCTCGCTTGGATACTTATAGCCAGTGTTACCACCTAATGTATCTGCCTCTATATTATCACTACCGTAATCTAATTTTTGAGTTTCATACTGTGGATCTTTAGGTCTAAGATTTTCAGGTGGTGGCCCTCCACGATTTTCTCCTCTCCGATCAAGATTTAACCAAAGCTTCCTATTATTCATAACATCATCAATATTCATACCTGCTTTTATCAAACGCATTTTATATGCAAATTCCTCATAACTGGTAATGGGAGGATAATTACTTTTCCAATAAAAAGGTTTTGATTCATCAAATTCTGGATATTCTGACATGAAATTCCACCTCCTATAAATATTAATATACTAGTAGCTTTATTTATAAATACTTGTATGGCAAGAACCGGTTTTTATGAACTAAAAAATCCACATAAGTATTTAGGTGTTAATCGAAAGTTGAAGTATCGGTCTATGTGGGAAAGAAATATAATGAAGTGGTGTGATATGGAACACAACATCGTGAGATGGTCATATGAACAAATAATTATTCCATATAAGAGTCCAATAGATAAAAGAAATCATAAATACTATCCAGACTTCTACATTGAACGTTCTAACGAAAAAGGAATTGAAAAATTCTTATTGGAAGTTAAACCACAAAATCAAGTAATTAATCCAGCAAAAAAAGCAAAAGCAACTATTTATGAAATGAAAACATATGCAGTCAACGAGGCAAAATGGATCGCCGCATTACGTTACTGCAAAAAACGCAATTTAACTTTCAAAATAATAACCGAATATAACCATCCGGTTCTAAAGAGATATAAAAAATGAGAATACAACCGCAACAATGGACCACTTGGGATAGAGTAAGAGGTATCACCCAAGCAAATACTAAAAAAGCAATGACTTGGTTCAGCCAACAAGTAAGATCAATAAGCAACTTTGGGCCTGCTCAAATGTGGGCACAACATAGAGAAGATCTAGTTTCACAAATACATCGTGGTGGAATGTTCTTATTCTTCTACAATCCAAAGTTGAAAGATAAACTTCCATACTATGATAGATTTCCATTAGTGATTCCATTAGAACGTTATGCAGATGGATTCTTAGGAATAAACTTACATTATCTTCCACCAAAAATACGTCGAGTTTTACTCGATAGAATACGTGACAGGCATATGTCCTATAAGACTTTAAAACGTTACAAATACATAAAACCTATTATAAAAAGATATCTAAATAGTCATATACAAGGTAGATTTCTACTGGTAAAAGAAGAGGACTGGGAAACAGCAATCTTTCTTCCAGTTGAACGATTTGTAAAAGCAACTAAAAAATCAGTTTGGAGTGATAGATAAATGGCCGTACCACAAGAATTTCTAGATAGTTTATTCGCTGGAGGACCTTCTTCACCAGCACATTTCATGGTTGATATTCAAGATGGACCTGATCCTAAAAAACTTCCATTTAAATTTCGTTGTCATCAAGCCGTTCTTCCAGGACTAACAGCGGCTACCAGTCAATATGCAACAGGAATGCCAGAAAAGAATAATGCCTATCGTGCAACCTTTGAAGATGTCACACTAGGATTTTATTGTACAGAAGATCTTATAGAAAGAGAATTTTTTGAAAGATGGCAAGGAGAAATATTTCCAACACACGGACATCGAATGGATTCAAGAGGTTCTGTAGATAGAAAAATGAACTGGACTACATGGCCCGTTGCCTATAGAAATTCATATGTAAGAAAAATTAAAATACAAAAATTATCTCTTGATGGACTACCAACCAGAGCATATTTCTTACATAATGCATTTCCTGTTACAGTCAACGAAACTCCAATGGAATGGGGTCAAGAAGAAGTATTAAAAATTGAAGTTGTATTTTCTTATGATTGGTGGACAGCAGCTAATGTAAATTACATAGAAGATTTAGACGGTAAACGTAAAGATAGTGAATTGTGGACTGGCCATGATCTTGAGAAAGATGTATCTATTAAAAAACAAGAAACTGATGAAGCAAGAAAACGCTATGCGGCAGAATCAGACTTAATTGATACCCATCAATGGGATGTCTGGAATAACCCAACTGGTGATGAAAGAGAGAAAAGAACTGTTACAGAAGACTCAGTTAGAGGTCAATTTTGGCTTCCACAAGATACCCCCTTTATGGGTCCTCCATCACCAACCGATGCTCAACGAAAACAAATGGCTTCTGACATGCGGAAAGATAATTTTGCCGCAAAACATCCAGATGCATTAATGGGTATGTTAGCAGATGCAAAAAGACCCGGAAACCTTGCAGCTGTAGCTATGAAATCAGTTCCAACACCTCCTCCTATAGATACACGTAAACAACAAACATTAGAAACTGGATTTAAATGGGGAAATTTCAAAAAGAAAACTAGAGTACTTGCAGAAACTGGAGATTTTTTTGATCATAAACAATTATAATTACAAGGAGTAGCAACTTATTATGCCATTACCAACTATTGAAGTGCCAAATTATAAAATTGATATAGTATCAATACCAGAATCAATTACATACAGACCATTCTTAGTAAAAGAAGAAAAAATTCTATTAACTGCATTGACTGGAGAAGATGAAACAGAAATTATCAATGCAATAAAACAAATAATTTCAAACTGTATTATCAAACCAGAAATAAACGTAGATCTATTACCAATATTTGACATAGAAAGTTTATTTGTAAATTTACGTTCTAAATCTGTAGGATCATTATCTACAGTAGGACTTCCTTGCAATGAATGCGAGGAACAAAATCAATTTGAAATTGATCTTGACAAAATCCAAACTCACATTAATGAAGAACACACCACAGACATTGAATTAGAGGAAGATTCAATCGGAGTCCGGATGAAATATCCATCCGTAGACGTTTTAACTTCAATTGAAAATACGGAAGAATCTAATTCAGAAATAGCTCAAATTTATAATTTAGTATCTACATGCATTGAAGCTGTATTTACCAAAGATGAAGAATTCCGTATGACAGATTACACGACTGAGGAACGTACTGAATTTTTCGAGAGTCTAACACAAACACATTTTTTACAACTTCAAGAATTTTTTGATACAATGCCATATATTTATTATACATTGAAATATGTTTGTGAACATTGCAAACACAAAGAGGAAATTGACATAAGAGGTATCCAAAATTTTTTTACATAGGCATGGGACATAACACATTAGAGAATTACTATACTCTAATTTTTGCTCTCATGCAACACCACAAATATAGTCTAACAGAACTTGAAAATATGATGCCATATGAACTCGAAATATATACATCAATGCTCACAAAACATGTCCAAGAGGAAAACGAAAGAATCAAACGAGAAACTAATAGGTAAAACTCATGGGAAGACAACGTAGAAAATCAGCACAAATTCTATCAACCATCGAACAAAGAAGGTTGAAATTAGAAGAAGAAATAAGAAATTTAGAATCTCAGCCAGAAAGTCCTGCTAGAAATAGACAACTGTCAACGAAAAAAAGACTGTTGTTAAATGTAGACAAAGAAAGATATAACTGGATGGGATTAGAGGATGATGAAGAACTTGGAACACAACATTTCATAAAAAATGTACAAGCAGTTATCCGTCAAAGAAGAGCTGGACTTGCCGAATCTATTAAAGGTGCAATTGGAATGAAAATTCTCGGTTCAGATCCTCTTATTTCTAATGCTTGGGCAGGTGGGTTAATGCTCAGGGACATGTTCCGTGGACGCACAGAGGGAGATGCAGACTTATCAACTGCAACAGCAGATAGTGCATCCCCAGTAACTCCAGGTGGTGATACTTCAGATTCAAATCAAGCTTCAAATTTACTATCACAAATTGCTGATACATCAGACAAAACGTTTGATCTATTAAATTGGGTTTATACTTACAGACGTGCTAGATTCCGTGAAATAATGAACCTAGACAATATAAAAGATGCCGCCATAGCAACTACTGCACAACAAGCACTTCCTCCTGGGGAATTTCAAGAAAGATTAACAGATCGTGATAATGATGTTGAAAATAAAGTAACAGATCTGATAGAATTAACAAAAGAGGGACTTTTTGGTAGTCCTAAATTGCTAGGTCCTGCAGGACCAATTGCTGGTCTATTAGAAAAAGTACATGAAGGAGTATTAATACAAGGTGATGCAATAAACAAATTAGAACCAACTGAAGAAGAAACCAGAGAAGCACAAATGGGCAGATTGGGAAGATTGAATGAATGGTCAAAAGATAAAAAACTTTCATCATTGGCTAAAATGGGAGCAACAGCAGGAACAGCTGCCGGTGGATTATCTCCACTTGCTCAAGAAGTAATCGGGGAAGCAGGAGGACAAGCACTTTATAAAGGAGGAGCAGTTGCCGCTGGAGCAGTAGGAAAAACAATAGCAAAAGTTGTTGGTAGTACTGGATTAAAACTTGTTGGACTCGCAGGAACAGCAGTTGTAATGGCAGGAATGGATGCAGCTAAAGGTTGGATCTACAAACATAAAGCATGGAATACGAGTAGAACATCCGCCACAGTTGCTTCCGCAGTTGCTGGAACTGGAGATAGAGGAATTGTAAGTGCATTTGCAAATATGGGTAAATGGGCAGCTGCCGGTGCAGCTATTGGTATGATTGGAGGCCCTCCTGGAATGATAGCAGGTGGACTCATTGGGGCTGCATTAGGAGGTGTTTTTGCTTGGATAGGTGGACAAAAAATAGCTAATTGGATAGATGATTTATCAGGATATCTATCTGCCGCCATATTTGACAAAACTTCAGACAATGTTCATGGCACATTAAACCTAGATTCAACGATACCAGCACGTAAGTTTAGTGATACTGATGCCACCACAGGTTCTTCAAATAGGTTATTACAATATAGTACAGAAGGAACACCAGAACAATGGGGACAAAGAGCAGAAGAAGTTATTAAACGATACTACATGGAAGGACTAATAGGACCACAGACAGGTGGGGCAGGAGGAAATAAGGTAATAATAGATTCTAGCTCCAAGACAAATATTGAAAATACTCTAGTATCCGGAAATATTAGTGCAAAGGACATAGATGGCCCTCCAATCGTCATCTCTACCTTGCCAGCATCAGTAAGGACCTATAGAATAGGAGAATAAAAAAACCCGTTAGAATTAACTAACGGGTTTCGATTAAACAGATAAGTAATTACTCACCTTCTGCTAACTTCTGGAAGTATGATAAAGTATCCTCCTCACCTTCACCTTCACTAGTTTCATATGTAGACTCAATCGAAATTTCAGGTTCAGGTGTCGGAGCAGTATCTTCAACTTCTTCAAACTTAACTCGATCCGTTCCTGCCTCAAAACCTAAAACTCGTTCCATCTTTGCTTTAAGTTCATCGAAAGTTTTAAACTGATCTGGTGCAACCAATTCTTGCAAAGAATACTGCTTATTATACAGTTCTTCCAATTTTGCATCATCACCATCGAGAATTGCACTAGTAGAATCAAATTCTGACCGATCATAATTTACAAACCCATCAACAGTACGAATTTTAAGTTTAAAATCAGCACCTTCCCAATAATCAAAAGGATTCAATGGAGTTTCATCTTGAAACTCTGGGTTCATTGCATCATTAATCTTATCAAAAATCCTCTTTCCGTAACGATAAAGAAAATGTTTACCTTCATTATCAGGATTTGCTGGATCTTTAATTACCAGAATATTAGATACATAATTCAGACGCCGTTTCTGCTTACGTGCTTGTTCTTTGCCTGCTTCCGTACCATTATTCCAAAGTGATGTATTAAATTCACTAACTGGATCTTTCTGATTCAGAGTTGTAAGTGAATTCTCAATGTACCAACCACCAGGACCTTGAAAACCATGATTCCAAATACGAACCCAAGGAAGATCTTCTCCTTCAGTTTGTGGGAGGAAACGAACTACAGCATAACCATTACCAGATTTATCACGTTCTGGTTTCCAATAACGGTCATCAACATAGTTAGTTGTTTGCTGTTGGGTTTTTTCTAGTTCTGCGGTGAGATTAGCAATAGTTGCATTACGATTTTGCTTTAAACTTGCAAAAGAAGACATAAAATTTACTCCTTATTATTTGTGTACGTTGTATTAGTTGTATAGCGACTTGTTCACTACTCAATAACAAATACTATTATAACATATTTTTTAGGCAATGTCAAGCCTATTTTTGATTATTCCCTTATATTTTTCAGAATCAACACTAAGGAAACTTTTATATTTCTCACAGATCATCCGATTAGTCGGCCATTGATACTCGTCCAACTTATTGTCAAATTGTGGGAAAAAATTTAATACAATATCCATGATAATAAATGTTTCAGGAGAAATAACTCCTTGATAAAACATTTTCAATATCACAGGATCTGCATTCTGGATACTAAATAAATCATCAAAATGTTTAACATTCTTTAACATGACATCTAATTCCTGTTGAAAATTATATGTCATACTCTGTATACGGGTCTTCCAAGCAACAAAAATATCATCACCTGTATTCACCATATCTTCTAAACGTTTATTCCCAGTTATGAAGTTAGACACAAAAAAGGGCAACAACTGCCCTTCATTGTATCGTTTCTCAAATGTTTCAAAGTATCTAGGAAATCCTCTCCTGCTATAAAATTTCTCTGGAGACTGAACTCTAACACCTCCATTGTAACGAAAATAATCATAACCAGGTTGCTCAAAATGTTGTTTAACACCCATATATAACTTATAGGTTTTATAACTCATAATGGTAAGGATCCTGTTTTCGGTAAAAAATTGAATCTAATAGCTTCTGCCTCCAATTTATCTTTCAAGGGTTTATTCAACAATTTAGGAACAATCTCAGTATCAATATCATTTTGGACGCAATACTCTAATACTGCATCCACATGACTGATTCCTTCATTCCTAACCAATTCACAAATTGCATCAGAAAATTTTCTTGGATTATGTAAATTTGTTATCTCCAAAAATTCTTCTTCTGTCAACTTCGCCATATAGAATTATACTCCTCTAATAATCTTTGTCGCATTGTGGTTATCTATGGTTTTGTAGCATTTGGAAAATCGTTTGTGATAACGACTGTGCCTGTGCCATCATAGCCAATGCTGTTTGTTGTTTAATCTGATTTACCGACATATCGGTAATTTCTTTTGCCTCATCCAAGGCAGTCAAACTATTTTTATTATTTTCTGTTTGTAATATCATCCCTTCCAAGTTAGTAATAGTAAAATCAAACCTACGAATAGTTGCACCAATCTGTGATTGTTGATTAACCAAATCTTCTAGTGCTTGGTCGAGTACTTCAACTGCACTAGCTGCATCTCCACCACTACTAATATCAGTATCTCTAATTGATGTAATACCATTACCATCATCAATTTGATCACCTATTGTACCAGCAGATGCATCACCCAATGACAATTTAATCTGTTCATTAGGATCATCATTGATACCAATTGCAACAATCTTATTTTGGAATGAACCATCTAGTAATTCGATACCATTATACTTGGTAGTCGAAACTACAAAATCAACCTCATCAATGAGTTGTGAATATTCATCAGAAAGGATTGTCCGTTCTTCTTGTGAGATATTATCATTTGCAGATTGAATTCCAATTTCCTTCAATCGTTCAACAATAGTTCTAACTTGGGCAATTCCCGTATCAGCAGTTATCAAAAGATCTTGTGAATTCTTGACATTTCGATTTGCTTGTTCCAATGCAGTAATTTTGTTAGTCATTCGGACTACTGATGCAGAGTCAACACTATCATCAGAAAACGATGGAATCCTAGATCCCGTTGCAATCTTCTCTACATTCTTTTCAATATCTTCTGTTGCTCTCTTGTAATTGTCGTATGCAGTATACATTGCACGTTGTAAACCTTGTATCATTTGTTACTCCTATAAAAAATTGTTATACTTATATATCGTCACATTCCAGGAAAACTTTAGCCTTTTTCCCACTTTTTTTCATTTTATTTTATACTCCATATCGGCAATTCCTTAAACCACGCAACAATTTTTTGCCATGTTGTTAAGGGTATTGGTTCCTTTTCTTTTTCGACAAACTCCCAAGTAAGTTTTCCTCCAGGTTTTACTTTGGTAAATCTTCTATTCGACATAAAAATCAACCTTTAACAGGAGTGTTCAACCAAGCCAATATACGTTGCAATCGTGTCCTAGGTCTCTTTACTCCTGACATATTTTCAGAAATTGTCCTTTTCTTACCTAACCGTCTTCCTGTACTAATATCGAGCAACCCATCCCGAACAACTTTAGTTACTGCTCCGTGTTTCATTTTTCCCTCCTACAAGTCGTGGTGACTACTTGTATCACATCGGTGAGCCACCTAAACCTTCCTATACCTGCTTGGGCCTATAGTGGCACTTGGAAATATAGTAGGGGATTCTGTTGACAGGTTCCCCATAAGACCCCGGCATTACCTAATTAGGCAGCCATTTGTAATTCATAATTGTTTCCAATTATTAGTTTGCAACTTCTGAGATGTTGCCTCTCCATGCAATCTACTCTCCACCATCGTCATACCTGTCGATTTCCAATTTCATCCCCATAATGGTGGAGATGAGGGGAATCGAACCCCTGTCCAGTGTACCGACAATTTCGTATCATCAACTGCAAGTCCTTATATTCCTACTACACCCAAACATTCTAACTCAGAATCCGTATTAAATATATCAAAAACATATTTAACATCTATACTCACATCTTGGTGCAATTCTTCTGCCAGTTTCCATGTACTATCACGAAATAAAAAATTAGTGTTGGGGTCATACGAATAAATATAACCATATTTATTTAAACCCTTACCCAAAACAGTTGGATCTATCCAATCATCTAAAATAATAAGTCCACTATCCAGTTTCTCATATAAATTCCAAAAATCTGATTTAACTGTTTCGTAACTATGTCCACCATCCAAATAAACTACAACAGGTGACAAAAGATCAGATAACCATTTATCTGATAATGTTTCGACGGTATTTCCCTTTACTAAAACCACCTCACGATCCCATCGTCTAACCATATCCAAAGATTCGTTGTATGATAATCCTCTATTTTCTGGTGCAATTTCTTCTATTGGTGCATCCTCAAATAAATCAAAACCTACCATCTTAACTGTAGGTGGGAGTTTAGAATTCATATATTCAAACGTTCCCATTTTCCAAGTACCAACTTCAACATAAGTTTTGGGTGAAATCAAATCAGAACACCAAGATACGAACATAGGTTTCATAAAATGAAAATCATTTTTGTATGTAATTGGAGTTTCAAATATCTCTATATCCACTATCTTTTTATCTCACTCCCATAATGGTGGAGGTGGTGGGAATCGAACCCACGTCCAGTGTACCGACTACTTCGTATCATCGGTTATAAGTCCTTGAGATGTCGTTCCAAACTTGCCTGAGTTTCACTACCTTCAAATCCAACTCTAACTGAAGGTGATTCCTCTGACTTGAGTTCCGGATTTTCTTTCTCTAAACGTTCTAATTCTTTCATCTTCATATCATATTCGTAATCAGAAATTTCTACTTTTTCTGGATCAGTATAATATAAATTTTCGTGATATTCTAAATAATTTCTTAAAGTCTCAATATCGTCCTTCGGATTATTAGTAGGAACCCATGTTACCATAGTAGATTTACCACCAACATCAGTAATACGAGTTCTCCAATCTACAACATCTTCAGCAGGTAAATTATTAGGAGGTTCTACTTTCAACTCAAGTATAAATTTCTCCCAATATTCTCTACCTTCCTTTTCAATAATCCATCTATTTCCAATCAAAGATTCATCTTCAACTTGATCAGGAAATCTGTTATAAACTTTACGCATCATTGCTTTATAACCTTCTAAACCCACAATCTCTCTCCTATTTATCTAACTTATAACGTTAATAAAATTATCAAGTATAACTTTATTAGAAACTTTTGAACGTTGGTTCTTTTTAAATGCTGTTGTCAACACTCTCTTGGAGACATCTGCATCAACATTAAATCCATCAGATTCAACTGCCAATGCTTTCCCACCACAAATAAGATACATTTCAGTATAACCATCATGGTTATCAAGTGTAAAAGATTTCTGCTTTCTGAATTTTTTCAAAATCGTCTGATAATCATTGTATCCCATTTTACTCTGTGGATCAATCTGTTGTTGAAGTTCACCACCACCAACCATAGGTGAAATGAAAAATCCAACAACATTAGTATCATAACGTGTTGCCAAATGTTTTAACAATGCATTTGTAACATCAACTGGACGACGAACACCAATACTCTTTTTAGTTACAGGATCAACAATAAAACTTGTTATATCACCATAACTCCAATTGTTAACCCCTAATGCTTTATAACCCCATTGGTTCTCAGGATCATATATCCCAGTAACACTATTGGAAGCACCATCTGTCAAATAAACAATATTAACTTTTTCAAGATTATTTTCGTTTTTAAATTTTTCATAAATCTCAAACGTTGCCATAATAGCATCATTAAGAGGAGTTGATCCTAACGGATCAAACGTTCCCCAATATCCTTTGTCCATTACATATCCATTATAAAACAGATTAAAACATCCAGTATCAAATTCCTTTCGGGTCATTCTTCCAGAAAGATAATTTCGTAGGTTAAATCCTCCGTAGATCATATCATTTACATTATAAGTTAAACTATAATCACGATCTGAATCAACCTTTGAATCGGTAAATGTATAAATCTCAAAAGGAATATTTACACGTCTACAAAACATTGCCAATGTAATAGTCTGCTTAATAGTATCAAAAATAGATCCTGACATAGAACCAGACCAATCAACAAACATCAACAATCCATGATTTTTTCCTTCAGGAATTGAAGTCACACGACGAAACAAATCATCATTAAATTTGTATGAGTGAATTTTATTTGTATCAACTACACCAGTCTTTGAAATGCTGGCACGTGCATACTCACTTGCCGATTTTTTCATTTCAAACCCTTTTGCAAGATAATTCACAGTTTTGCCAATAGTTCTTTTGAATAACTTATATTCCTCACGTGCCAGTGTCATTTCATGCAGTTTATATTCCTCAGCAAATTGTGCATTAACAACCTTGTAGTCAATGATAAATTTTTCAGGACTTACACTAGGAATATTAGCATAAGTCCATTCAACATTTCCATTATTATTTGCAGTTTCACCTAATCGGTCATCAAAATTTTCTTGAGTTTCTGAACTCTGTGGAATTCCATTACCTTCAATCTCATCCCCATATTCATCATCAGAATCACCACTTTCAGACTCATCCCCAAAATCATCACTATCAGGACTGCCTTCTGATTGTTCATCATTCATTTCAGCAGAAGAATCCACATCCTGTTCTTCTTCTTCATTTTTCACATGCTCATAAATTTTCTTAACGAGGTCAATCACACCATCAAAAGTTTCAACGTTGTCAACATCACCAATGATAGTTTTTTCCTCATCACTAAAAGGAACTTCTACGAGTGATCCAACTTTAAAATGTAGATTAATTCTATCAATGAGTGAATAACTATCCATTTCCCGACCATTGATCCCGAAAAAATTCTGATTAACTAATTCTTCATATCCACTGAAGAAATTTTTTCGCAAACCAGGAAATTTACGTTTGATTTTTTTCTCAATTCTAGCATCCTCTACTACATTAATAAAAGATCTGACAGCAGAAACGTTATCTGGATCTATAGTAGACGCCAATTCTTTAAAATCTGTAGTAGGTGTGTAAAGGGCATGCCCAACTTCGTGACCAACCAAAAGGTCATATACATCTTTGGATGCATCTTTCCAGATGGGGAGTCCTAAAACACGATTTTGGGTATCAAAATATGCGGTGGGAACATTCTTATGCTGGACTAGAATATCTTCAGTCGCAAGCAATTTTGCTAAGTTGTTTCTCAATTCAAAACTCATAATATATCCTTTTGTAAAGGTTTGTCATTCTCAATTACAATAGTAATTATAACATATTTTAGGAGCAATGTCAAGGGGAAAACCACTTTCTTCGAGAAAAAAGCCATTTTTTTATTTTTTTCCCCTTGCATCATTACTTACACTATATTAGACGTATAAACTCGGGAAAAGTTTAGTCTAAAACCATTTTTATTGTGTTTTTTCTGCTCTCGTAACAGTTAATATTTTTCTTATTTGATCCTCAACAACTGCTTTACGATTCGGCCAATGTATGTAAGGATTTGACTCTGAATCCTTTGCTAGATTCATCAATAAGGGAATCATCAATTTTTCTAATGCTCTGAATTTATCTTGATTTCCAACTTCCAGTTGCAATTCTTTCTCTTCCAATCGAGTATCGAATTTTTGTTGTGCAACTGCTAATACTTCTGCTATTTTGCCTTCTATCTGTTCCAACTTTTGTGACACATTCTCAGATGTAGCAGAAACTTGTTCCAACTTTTCTGTCTGAATCTTAGATTGGTCAACCTGGTCACTACTAACAGACTTGATCCCAAAATCGAAATTTGAATCAAGATCGAGATCCCCTATATTAAAATCTTTAATATTCATTAAGTTTCCTTCTATACAAATTAATTTGCTTTAGCAATGGTTTTGCCCATTTATCTCTATGCTCCAAGAAAACTTGAGGGTTTCCTTCCTGCGGTGCAATTATAATTGCCAATTGTGTAATGGGAATTTCTGTTCTCTCTTCCCACATAATCGAATATGCACACGACTGCATGAAATAATCAGGAATCCATTCCTTTTTCTTTTCTTTTAATGAAGTCTTAAAATCTATGACAGACAACCTTCCGTCAAACTCTGCAATACAATCTACCTTCCCAGCAATCTTCAAGTAATCTGACCATAACGAAACTTCCTGTGAATGTATATTATCAATGTATCTATCTAAAACTGGTTGGATGATACGAAAGGATTCTATTGCTACTTGTCTTTCCAAAGGACTCAAATTTTTAATTTCAAGTGAATTATTCAAATAGTCTTCTACGAGTTTATGAACAAATGTTCCTTTGGCAGATGCTTGGGTGGATATTTTATTTGCTTGCTTTGAACCAACTCTTTTTCGCCACTTATTCAGTCCTGCTACCTTAGACGGAAGACTACCTGTAACGGTAGTCACCGAAGGATATTTATTATCACCTACTACATAATGTCGTTTTTTATTTATTGTCTCAGTGGTTAATTCAGTAAATTGATAAGCACCAACATGATTAAACGTTTTCATTATTTCAGATTAAAACAACGTCGGATCCATCCTCGTATAAATTTCACCTGTGTAGTTCTCTGTGTATATTTTGATCCGTCAAATACTAAATTCCAATAGAATCCAGAACGTTCAACTTTTAATTCCCAATCTTGCAACGTTGCCGCTGCTTTAATTGTATTGGGACCAATCCCACCATCAACCGCAATACGGTTTTCTGGTTTACGTTTATTATTACATGCTTGCTGTAGAATCTTAACTGCTCCACCTTGCCCATGATTCACAACCATGTCAAAATAAGTTTCCCGTACCTCTTTTGGAAGTTCTTCTGCCCTTGAGGGTAACCAAAACATTTCATAATAAATCTCAATTGCATCTTCCCTAGTCATATTTTTAATATCTTCTACAGTACATTTCTCCTCACGAAATGTCTCATAGACTTTTTGTGTCACACCCCAATTAGTCGCACCTCCACGGTCATCTGGATCATCTACAAACCCACCTTCATGGTGTAATACAACCTCAATAATATCATCAAATTCTGTTAATTTCGCCGCCATTATAGTTCTCCTCTATCCATTAAAATCCCTTAAACTCTTACCTGCTTGATTTCCATAATTTTTCTTTATCTCATTCAATCTATTAACAACATCTCTATCAGGTTTACGAATTCCAAGTTGCACCGGATCAGCAAATCCAGGTGTTCCAATCACCAATTTAATATCCTCTGATGTACCACAATTAGGACATGGATTATATCTTGGTACATTTCTGCTTGCAACAGTTCGTTGCTCTTCCCAAGTATGGTCGCATTCATTACATATGTAGTCGTAAAATGGCATTATTCAATCCCAAACTCTGCATCATCTAGATCTTCTGTTTTTCCACCTTCCTCAAATGGTTCTTCATCATCCCCCAACTCAATATCAACATCCTCTCCAGTCAAGGCCTTTATAATCTGCTCTATTACTGTCTCTGTTACTTCCTCGATAATTTCATCGAGCAAATCACTCTTTTTAATCTGCTCGATGATCTTATCAATTATTTCGGATCCATCGTCCAAAATCGAATCAAGTACTCCATCAATAATCTTATCGGTTAACTTACTTAGACTTCCTAAACGCATCTCGATACTCCTTCAATTTTTCCGTCTTGCTGACGGGATTAATTTTATATTCAGTTTTCTTCTTTGTCACTCTTTTTCGATACCGATTGATTGGCATCACTATATATTTAGATGCCTCTATAGAATTAATACGCATTAGATTTAGTTCCTTCTTTTCGATACACCCAACCAGATGCTTCTCCTTTCGTTCTGAATGCAGTAACGAATTTTCCACCACACCGTACAGTCCAAAACTTACGATGGTTCCCAAGTCTCTCCTTCCTTATTGTATATTCAGGAGGAGGTTTATCCAGTGATTCCATATATTTGTTTCTCCCTTTTTAGATTAAAATAAAATCAGATCCGTCCTGGAGAAGTATCTTACCCTTCCATTCGGATCTGTATAACACAAACAACCTTGCAATTTCCTCTCTTGTTGGTCTAAACCCTTTACGGTTGCAACTATAATACACACTATTGATATACCACTCAGGTGGCATATTACTAAACATATCCATGTAAGTCATAAGACATTTATGGATAGCATTAGATGCCGAAACGTAGTTTGCATGATGTCTAACATCTTTCATATCATTTTATCAACCCTCCGAAAACATTTAAAAATTTTAATAAACCCTTGATTCCAAAAATCCATATGCAAAGGGAAAATAATAACATACAAGACCATGCAACAAGTTTCTCCCAATCAATCATAATTTACCTCATATTTTATCTGCTGTCTTTTGTACCAACTTGACTCTCTTATGTAATTTCTTTAATAATTTCCTAATCTTCTTATCTTCAGTCAAGGGTAACAATGTTTCAATTCTACTTGAGAATGTATTGCAATTATCAATAATTTCATTTCCGACAATAGTGGCACAAGTTCCGTATAAGGCAGGTTCCATAGATCCTCCAGAAAAAACTTATTCTTTACCTATCTTTTATTTATACGTTCTTATTCGTTTACAAGCACTTTTATAGATACTTCCTAGCAAAACAAAACAAAAAATTAATGCCGGCCAGAACATAAAATGTCCGTGCAAACTCAATATCAAGAAATAACTCATACCATAACCAATGACGTATGTGATTAATATGATTACCAACAACTTCCTAAAGTTCTTCATCCTCTGTCCATCGTTCAATCTTCCGTAGGAGTCCGGCAGTCCAATCTGGCCAAAACAAACTCGTCCAACCCAAGAATGAAACCACCAGGATCCCACAAACAATTCCTGATACTGCAACTATTGCTCTTATCATGCAACAAACCTATCCAATGAACCATCATTAATCGGCACCACCATCAGAATCAATCCTAGGACGCCACAGAAGAATCCCATAGTAATTGATAAATCAAAATGCTCGATTCCACCTACTGCACCAACAACCAATAACAATCCTGTAACTAATCTAATCATCTTCATTCTCCTCTAATGCATCTTCTATAGTTTCTTCTAACAATTTTACTCTTACGCCAATTTCCAGGAGTTTACTCTGAAACTCAATAAACTCCTCTTCGTTCATCTTCATCACATTAAAGATATATTCTGGATGTGCATTGTGTCCCATAAGGTCCGCCGTTAATTATCCTTCAACCAAAAGTATAGAGTTCCTTTAGGTGCCAACTCTTCTCTTTTTAATTTATTTTTTGTTGTAACTTCACCAAGATTCTCGACACCGTGTTGCATCTTGATTTCATCTCTATGATGTTTCCAACAAAGATATCCACGACCACCAAATCTATTTTTATATGCAGTATTAACTCTAGGTTCGTATTTACCTTTTCCCACCAAGTTGTGTGCCTTTCTTTCGCATCCAGGTACACAACAACTAGGACGTTTGTGAGGTTTTATTGGTTCGTATTCTCCAGTTTCTAAATTTAACACAATTTTTTTCATGCTCTACTCTCCTCTATAAACAATACTTAAAAATTACTGCGAGTGATATTATTGCTAACCAAACTCTTAGCATTAATGAAAGAAATGGGGGATACTTATTCATATAATCGTCCTTTATGTTTTACTAAGTTTCTCTCAAATTTAATATGTTTCTTCTCTAATTCCCAATCAGTACTATCCCAATTAATGTACCACTTTTTTCTCATGTGATACTCAGGATGTGCATTATAATTATACTCACCACCAACATGCTTTCTGTGCCAATCTTTGGTACGTGCATGTTTTCTCTTGTGTCTAACTTTTGCTTTCATTGGATGCCTTTCTTGTAGTGTGGAAATTTTCCAAAAAAAATTTTTCGGAATAGTGTTTTTTGAAAATCTTTGGGGACCTCTTAGGGTGCGGGATATATGGTACTAGTAGATGTTACCCGTTCCGCCGAGGTTTGACTGTTGATTATCGCATAAGTCCATTTTGTCATTTTGACAATTTCGACTAAAACGGTGCTACATCAATTTCATCGGTATCTCCGAGGATATCACGGGAAATCTCACCTTTTTCGGCATTTTGAGGAGAATCGACCTCAATATCGACTTTTGAGTATAAATCCCTAAAACTTTCCTTTGTTTCATCATCGAAACGTTGAATGCACATTTCTATTGCTTTTCCTCTATCTTGAAATATCGAATATGCCTTAGCAATGTGTACTAGACGGCGAGTACTGATAATTTCATCAACTCCACCGTCATAGTAGGTTTTTCTGATAATATCTGCCCAATTCACCAAATTTGTGACATATTCGTCCTGAACGTCACCAAAAGTCTCAAAAACTTTGGTTAAAATCTTTTTTTCGGTAGAAACGGCAGGATATTCCTGTTCGAGGGTAATTGCGAATCTTTCGAGGAATGCCTCATTTAGGATATTAGTGCCGATGAATGCCCCACTATCACTGCCTTTACCTTTAGTATTTGCGGTAGCAATGATAGTAAACCCATCTGCCGGGTTTATCCATTTATTGATTTTTTTGAGATAAACACCTTTTCCTTCTAAAACGGGTTGCAGACATAAAATCTTGTTAGATGCCAAATCGACCTCATCTAGCAATAAAACAGCACCACGTTCCATGGCATCAATCACAGGACCTTTGTGAAATACGGTTTCTCCGTCAACTAGACGAAATCCCCCTAAGAGGTCATCTTCGTCTGTCTCTATAGTGATATTCACACGGATCATGTCTCTTTTTAGTTTTGCACAAATTTGCTCTACCATGAAAGTTTTACCATTTCCGGAAAGTCCAGTGATAAAAGTAGGATAGAACATATTTGATTTTATGACGGATTCGAGGTCTTTGTGATTTCCCCATGCAACATAAGTTTTGTCACTATTAGGGATAAAACTGATTAATCCATCAATCTCTGCTGTTGTGTCTACTACTTCACCTTTGATGGCAGATCCAGAAATTTCTGGTTTTGTGACTTCAACAGGAGTTTCGACGGAATCAGCAATTTGAGTGGTATCTAAGGCATATTGTGATTTTGCCACAGTATTTGCTTTCAACCACTTAGGAGGGTATTGTGAAATATTTGGGTATTTCTTGGAAAGTTCAAGTACCTGCGACCGAGTGATAGTCTCAATATCACCATATTCTGTCTTAACTGCACTCAAAAATGCTTGCATCTTTTTTGTCATTATCTAAAATCTCCATCAAAGTTAATATTAGGTAGTTCTCTCACTGAATTGTCTATATTATAACATATTTTCAACCCTTTGTCAAGGGGAAAAGCGGTTAAAATGGGAATTAAATGGTTTTTATTCATTTGTCTTTCTTTTGGGTCCACACTCTATTAAACGAGCGATCCGACTAAAAAGTTTACACGTTTTATGGATTTTCACCATTTTTCTGACTTTTTTTGTATTTTAGGGTCAACTGAGGACTTTTCTGTCCGTCTGATGGCATTTTCTGAGTTTTTCCTTAAGTTTGCGGTGATATCTCCAAAAATCTCTGTGTTTCTTACTGCTTACAGGCATTCTCGGGCGACCGTCGGACTGCGGGATCAACTCCACACAGATCCATGTTTTTCTGGCATTTATTTAATTGCTTAATTTTTAAGCACATTGCACAATATTTAAGCATCTCGTGGAACGGAGCAACTATGATCGTGGAACGGAGCATCACAGAGCATCTATGAATTCTCATCACTGTCCCATCTCATCCAATAATTCTCTCACAAATTTACGGTTATGCATCTCTGGATGCGGTATGGTTAACTCAACGGTATTGATTACTCTGTCTTCATATAGGAGTATGTCTAGATCTATCTCTCTTGGTCCCCATCGGTATCTCGTCTTTCTACCTATATGTATCTCTATGTCTTTTAGTTTCTTTAATAGGGAATGTGGAGATAGATCTGTCTCTATCTCTAGTATTGTATTAAGGAATGGATTTTGATTTTTGTGTCCGATTGGATCAGTTTCGATGATGGAACTCATATTGCGAATATTTACTAGTTTGCTTAGGAGGGTTAATGCGTCATCTATGTATTTCTGTCTATTACCTACATTCGCACCTATGCATATATAGGAAATGAACATCCGGCACTCGCAAAGAATAGGATTATCATTATTATTAGTGTTTTGATCTTCATTTCTTTAATGCCTTGTTTATCTCTGTAGTCATTTTGATTAGGTTATCTAATTTCTTCTTTATTTCTTCTATGAGTTTTTTTGTTCTTTCATCCATCATAGCACCTCTTCTATTGCCTTGATTTTCTTTCTCCAGTATTTCTTGTCGATCTTGAATTGCTTGATTTCGGAATACACCACACCGGTGAAGAAACCGGTTAGTAGTGTATAGACAAATAGTATTAGTTCTTCCATATATTAATTAAACCCCGTAGTGAAATCTTCTATGGGAAACTTTGCATCTAGGAGTTCCCCGATTACGTCGGCAACCATGTCTGGTTCACTGTCATGTAAATCGGCGAGATAGTGTCCGAATACGTGACGTGGATCAGCATCGTTGGTTAACTTTACAGTGTCTTTGGATGTCATACATTCCTTGTTGGAATATATTAATTTAGGCACTGGGACTTTTAGTGTCTTACAAAGATTGGTGAAGTCATCACACACGATTATCCACGACCAAGGATGCATGATCATTAATCTCCTTTATCAATTCATCGGTTCTTTGTTGTTTCCATGTATGTTCAAAATCAGTCTTATCTCGGTAATTCTGTACTTGGTTTAGTTGTGCCTTGAGTAGTTGTAGTTTCTTTTGTGGTGTTACTCTCTGTAGAAATCCTCTGTGATTCTCTTGCATAGTTCCTCCATACTGTAGTCAATTCAGAATTTTCTTTTAATAGGGTGTACCATGTCCTCTCTGGGATTTGCCCAGAGAGGTAACACTCTATATATTGTCGAATTTCTTCTTGGTTCAATTTTCGATTTCTCCTCGTGCCCAGCGTTCGGTTAAGGATTGATTACGTTTGTGTCTTGCTAATTCTTCTCGGAGTTTGTCGTTTTCTTCACCGAGTTTAACTATACGGTTTTCAAGGTTTCTGACGTATTGACTATACTCAGAAATTTTTACATTCTTATCGTTTTCCACCATAGTAGTGTATACCGTGTCCTTCGATTACGAGTTGATTGTTAATAGAAGTTTTAAGGATTTCTTCGTATGTTTCCCCATCGTCCTCTTCGGTCTCTGTTCTGAGGTAGAATAGTTCACCGAGGCATCTTCCGTATTTACCGACACCGTGTGATTTCAGGAAAACTTGGTTGTTGTGTTCGTCGAGAATTTCTTTGAGTCTTGCCTTTGCGGCGAGTCCCAATTTCTTCTCGGCGAGGTCCCTCGTTCTTGATTCTGGTGCATTGATACCATAGAGGCGAACTCGGATTTTCTTGTGTGTCGAGAATCCAAGGTCGACCATGGCATCAACAGTATCACCATCAACGACCCTGAGGATCGTCGCATCATATACAAACATATCAGCAAAGGCCATACTATATCAACTCCCATGCATAATCTTTTTGATTTTGTATCGGTTTATTGAAATTGTAACAGAGGATATCAGCAAACCCAACATTCCTCTCAACATTAATCGCATATGCAGTAGGTAATGAATGTTGTCTACCACTATTACCCGAACCTTTTGGTTTTATGTCATTAATCAATATCCTCTCTTGTGATCCCACACCAAAAATTATCTGGTGATAGGGTATCTTAAAATTAGTCAACGTCTGGATTGTCACTTGTCGATGTTCTTCCAACCTTGCAGTTGTGAGTATAATACAATCACCCCTTTCCTCAAGTCCTTCAAGAAATTCCACAGCATAGGGAAGAAGTTCCTCATGCATACCTTCATCAATTTCTTTATTTTCAAGATGCTTGACCAGTGTTCCGTCGATATCAATGAACCAAGTTTTATTCATTCTGGTAATAACTCCGGCCATGCTTGATTGACTAATCTAGGTGTTATTCCCTTGTAGGGCAATCGTTTATTTACAATTTCCATTAAGAGATCTGCCTCGGATGTGTGTAGTTGTTTGATCATAGTAATGAAATCATTTTCACAATCTGACAAATTACGAAAACCTGCTGATCTCGCCTGTGCAGTCAACTGCCCATCAAATTTACAGTAACGTCCGAACCGATTTGCGGCATCTTCTAAATGAATCTCACATTTTAACCAATCTTCTTCCTCATTAGCATCAAAGGGAGGTTTTGTGTTTGGGATTACCCATTCAACTCTATCGTCAAATGCACTACGCAATATTGCAATTAGTCCATCGGATTGATTCTCTCTTAATATTTCTGCTTTACGATTAATCGACTTTTCGTCGGCAATCTCTTGAAAAAATTCTGGTATTGATTTATTATATGGCATTGTTAAAACTCCTCTATGTTTTCAGTCAAGTTCTTCAACCTCTTATGTATAAAATAATTTAATAGACCTGAACGGTCGTTACATTCATACTCATGGTACTTGGTTGTTATTTCATTTTCCAATAAGTCGGGAATGAGTTTCAAGTCAATGAGTAGTTGGTTGCGTTTGTAACCACGCAACATCTCATAATCACAAAACATCTCTGGATCTTGTTTAATCCATGCTTGCAATTTCTTCTTTGATAATGGTGCTTGTCTTCCTCCGTTTACGAATACATCATCCTTAGACAAGAAATTTGGAATGCCATCACCTCGGTCACCCTTCATTATCTGTTCCTTGAGGAAATTAGAAGGCGACGGATCTTTCAAAAATCTTTTTTGGATCGGGGAATATTGATTGACATGTGGATATGCTTGCAACTGCACAAAATCCTTGTCACCCGAAAGAATGAGTGTATCGGTTTCTTCGATTTTACAGACAATGGCAATGATATCATCTGCCTCAGCAGTATCAAACTCCAACACCTTGTAAGGAAATACTGATTTGAGTTCTGCCTTGACTTCATTCAAGCATCGGAATATTTCATTCCAATCAAATTCAGATTCCTCTCTGTTCTTCTTTCGGTGTGCTTTGTAATGAGGGAAGAGTTCCCGTCTCCAATAATTTCTATTGTCACAGGCAATCACCAACTCCCCATAATCTTCTAGGAACTTACGTCGGTAGGAACGTAACGAATTTAGGACCATGTGTCTCACCAATCCTTCATTCACTCCACCTTTTCTTATTCCAGGTTGTTGCACCAAGTTAGCAATGAACACCTGGTTGTAATCAACTAATGTAGGCATACTCTACTCCATAATTATTTAAGAGGATGGATCTTTTTTCGTATTGAGACCCATTTGAACATCGTGGTGAATTCCCATTTGAGCATATAGCAATGCTCGGAGAATCTCAACCACTACTCGGAAATCTTTTCTAAAATCATCACACTCACAATCAAACCCAAAATCCATCAGAGTTTCTAGCAAAGGCGGGAGACTCTCCCTGAGTGCCTCTTCTGCTGGATATCTAGGATCTAATGCATGGTCGGGTGTTGATGGATGTTGAACAATTTTGGTCATTATAAAGTAGTTAGGTGTGTCTCCAATGATGTTTGAGTAGCACTAACCTCGATTTCCTTTTTTGGTGTTCTTGTTTTAATCTTTGATCTCATGTATTTATCTGCGGCACTATACAGACTATCATAAAATTTGTGCATTCTCTTTAATTCTGGTTTAGAGAAATTTGAGTATGCCTCTTTCAACTCTTTATCTGGTTTAGGTTGTATAACCTCTTCCATCAATTTTCGTTCATTCTTTGCCCATCGTTTAATAGTGGTACAATCTTTACGTTTTGCGGCATGTCCACTGAGAAAACGAATTGGATCGAAATGCATTTTGCAATTATTGTTCATAAACACATCGAGTTGATGTTCCAGTTCTCCCATGATTCCGACTTCGACTTTTATCTTCTTCGGTTTTCGTTCTACTGCATCAGGAGATTTTTCTATCTCAACAACATCGTTAATGCATTTTCGGATCATCTTTTGAAATTTGAATGCTTGATCAGGATCTGGGAATTCAACTCCCTTTGTTAAGAGTCTAGCAATCCAACCTTCAGACGTCAAATAGTCCCAACGTGAAACATCATTGATAGTCAACGTTGAATCAATATTAGTCTTGGCATATTCGTGTAAGTAACGTCTGGCATCCAATTCAGTCCTGTTGACATGATACCAATTCATTGCACGGATGACACCAACTGAATTAAGTTTAACCCCAAAATCTGGTTCTGGTTGTTTAGCCATTCTCGTCATTCTCCTTATTCATTTCGTTCATAGCAATTTTTCTAAGTTCCTCTTCCAAGTCTGGAGTAAGATTATATTTCTCAATCCATTCGTCAATTTTACTAGGATCGGAAATATCTTCAATCATTTCTGTCCAAATATCCTTTGCAGTTAAAACAACATCTGCCTTATGAAGAAGTTCCTTTTGGTGCTTTTCCCGTTTCAGTTTCTCCAACTTGTACAGGTGAATTGCTTTCCTTTTTTGTTTCCGTTTCAGTTCCTTCAGGTGTTTCATCTTTGCTCTGCTCATTATAACCTTCCATATAAAATTTGTTAATCATTTTTTTTGCTTCCGCCCAACTCGGAACAGAAGTATTGTTTGCTAATTCATGGACTGTAATTTTTGCTTGATTGGAAGAACCACGTAATTTCCTCTCATGCAAATATTTCAAACATTCGTCCTTATATTTCGTCACTGTAATCACCACAGTATAAACACCATTTATCACATCTTCCAAGAAGATGTTCCATTCTTATTTGTATCCAACGATTATCAACCTCATCTTTATCCAAGATGTCATTAAGTAAATCGTTGAAGAATATATGCCAAAAGGCGGCAAGGTAACTAGCATCCTTTTGTGTTTCTGGTTCAAGGTATTTGAATTTTGCCAAATGTTCTTTGATCACTTTACCTTGAAGTTTTAATTCATCTGCTAACTTCATTCTGGTTGTCCATAATTTTCAATAAACACTACGTAATTAAAACGTGTAAGGGGAACTTTATATTTCCTACAAGGCATATGCTTTGCAATTCTACCCCTAAAAAGAAAACAATCTCCTGCAACCAATGCAAGATCTTGATTTGAATAAAACATTACTAGATTTCCTTCTCTGGTCATTCCTGTGTAAATAAAATACTCTCTGTTATTATCACTCTTATGTACTTTGGTAAACAATTTAATAAAGCAAGGATTTTGTTCACCGAGATTTCCTATATATGCAGAGTTCTTTATTAATTCTTGGTACTGGACAGTAGTGAATTTCTGGTTATAAAATGAAACCGATGAGGCAATCAATCCAATTCTGTCACTTTCCATTGCTGATACGTGGGACTTCATCTTTTGCCAATGATTAGGATCCGTGTTCTCTGGGATTGAATCTTTGCAAGAAAACCACATTTTAATCTGCTTGGCATTTTTTATATATCGTTTGAGATCCTCATTTCTACTACCATTACGTAACACTTCTATAATTTGATTAGCAGTAGTTTCCTTTCCTGTTTGTACAGATTTATCACGGTTAACGAACCCGCCTTGCTCAGAAATGACAAGCAAGGCAGAACTCAAAATATCTAACACAGGAAATACAGGCATTGTTTAAATTCCTTATACGTTCAAGTTCCAAAGAAATGCATCATATTCTAATTCTTCTAGCATACCAGCAATATCTTCTTCATTTTCAATTGCGTCTAATTCTTCATCTGTAGGACCATCAAGGTCATCCAAATTTACTTTTGGTTTCGGTGCAACAACTTCCCAATTTCCATCATTAAGATCTATCATTAACTTTTCCTTTTAAATCATTTTAGTAATGTTATTTTCAATTTCTTTTTCTAGTTTTTCTAGGTCACGTTGATATTGTCGTTTAAACCAACGAGTATGTGGCATCACATACATCGTTACAGTTAAGATTACACCAGTTAATAAAACACTGGCAACAGATACATTAGTTTCTACTAACATTTCAATCATTCGTACCAATCTCCTTCTTCCCAAGTAACAAATTGCTCTGACCCCAAGCATAGATTGCCAAGGTACAGATCTCTAAGTAACTCAATAGGCAACAATTCATATTTCTCCTGTAATCTTAGAATAATATCATCAATAGTCGAAAAGTTATACTCCTTTTCTGCTAATATTTGACATATTTCTTCAACAGGAGTAGTTTGGACTTTTTTGAGTATTTGTTGTTTTGTCATTTTTAGTTTAATGTGTGATGTTTTTCTACTTCTATAATACGTTCTTTTGCTTGTGCCCATTGATTTAGCACTGTTAAATAAGTTGTTGGGTTACGTTCAACTTCAAACATTCTGCTTAACCCATCCAATGCTCGGAGATAGTTAATACATTCATTTCGCAGAATTGCTTGAAGTTTAGTAACATCTGTTTCAGGCCTCAACGGCGACTCCCGACTACAAAAAATACAAACAATGCGATCATCATTACATATGCAACTGTCATTTTATCTCTCCTACGACCAAGGGGTTGTTTTAATGTGTCCATCTACATCAAGAGCATCAGCGAGTAAATATTTTTTGTATTCCTCGTCAATATGCAACTCATACGCAGGATCAGCATCAATATCTGCAATATCCTCTTCAACCGTAGGACGACTTATGAAATCATTAATGGTATCGTTATCACTATTTATAACTTTCAAAGCATCCAATTCTTCAGTTGAAATGTTTTTGACATCGACTGAAATCACAAATTCTCCGTTGACGGTATCAACAAATTTAGGGGAGCAATCGTAATCTGCAAGGGTTACGGTAACGGGGATGTCACCGTGAAAACGCCATGCATATTTAAGTGAGTTCATTAATTCTGTAACTGTCATTGTGTATCTCCTTCTCAATTGTTTATAATGTAATTATAACATATTTTGGATTGATTGTCAAGCCAAAAGCCATTTATTTAAGCATCTTCCAAAATTTTTTCAATTCTTTTATTTTTCTCAACAAGGTAATTATCTTCTTCTAACTCATCAAAATATAATTCCTGATCAGTTTTTATTCGGTTCTTACTGTCAAAAGGATCATTATCAACAACATCAGATGAATCTAGCAATGTATCAATAGTATCCTCAAGTGAATCAGCATCATCAGATGGATTAATACTACCTGATTGTTGTGGAACATCAACTAAGTGAGCATCCAATTCATCTGTCAAAACTGCATAATCAGCATCAAAAATTTCATTTGCCACAATGTTAGGATCAGTATCAACAAAAGTTCGATGGCAAACATTAAACGTGTTCCAAATCAGAAGTTGAGTTTCCGGATCAAGTAGTTTGACTTGATCAAAAGTCAACCCTCCTAACCATAAACGACTGAAGCGACCCAAAAATTGCAATACACTTTTGACAATCAATCCTTGATCATTAGTAAGTTCACTACTACGGAGATAAAAACATTCCCTTAACGATGGAATATTAACTCCCATAGTTCCCATATTAATAACTATCAGAATCACAAATTCATTTTCTGGATCGTTTGCATAATCGAGCCAACCGGTGCCAAGTCTGGCGCCAGTAAGTACTTTACCATTACTATCATATGCAACCCAGCCTTCCTTAGCATTAGCAGTAACAATTTTTGCCTCAGCAGGAAGACTTCCTTTAAAAAGTTCATCTCTAACAATATCAAAAGTAGTATTTTCTTCACCTTTTGATTCACAACGGATCAACATGGTTTGCTTATATGTTATGTCCTTTAAAGTAGAGATACTTTCCTTATCATTGTTTGAATCCAATTCAGCAATCCTTTTAGTTATTGCTTTTTTTGTATTACGTTTCCAAATCATCATTTCAGCAATACGACAACGACAAGCTTCCATTTGCTCATCAAAATCTCGATGTGGAATCCAATCTATTTCATTTTTGAAATGTTTTGTACAAGTAAGAAATTCACTTGGTGAAATCCAATCATTTACTACAACAAACCTTTTAGATCCCAATTTTAATTGCTCAGGAGTAGGTGTTGCTGTAAAACCAAAAACATAAGGAGTAACGTTATCAAGTAAAAAATCAATAACTTTAACTGTTTGTCCTTTATATTTTGGGTTGAATACACCAACTGCTTGTGCAGCCCAAACTGCATCAGAATGACCACCCCAATGGAGTTCATCACGTAAAAATGCAAGTCTACGTCCTTGTTCTTCAAAAACAGGAAGTAACTCACCGATACGAGAATTTAACATAGAATCAGTCATTAAAACAATAACAAGTTTGCCCCTTTCTAATTCATTTTGAATATGAGCAGCCCTAATTAATTCCTTATCATTATCATCAATACCATCTATGATAACAGTATTATACATTGCATAATAAGGATTATTACGTGCAATATTCCTAACTTCCGTTTGATTAATTAGTCCTTGTTGTGGAACTACATAAACAACAAGTTTAACAGCATCTTTTTTTGTATCATCAATTAACTGAGGAAGTAACATGTTAAAGGCACCATGAGTTTTTCCAGCACCCGTAAGCATTATAACAACTTTCATTATATCTTTATGCAGATTTGCAAGCATATTTTTACCAACAAAAACTTTTCGTTGGATATTTTTACGGTCTGATTCTTTATAGATGGAATAACGTATTGCTGATACGTAATTTCCTTTAGATATATCTTTAGCAGTATTACGTTGGTCTGCTCTGTTACCTGTGAGGTGATATGATTGGTGGGATGAACGTGTGTTTCTAGACATTTGCTACTCCTTATGCGTTGTATGCGTTGTGTACGTTGTATGTGTTGTCTTTCTCAATTGTTTATAATGTAATTATAACATATTTTACTACTGTTTGTCAAGGGGAAAGCCACTTTTTTTTGGAAAAAAGCCACTTTTTTTAAGAAACCATCTTTTTTTTCTTGATGGTTAGTCTACCTTCTGACAAATGATCACCATTACGATAAGTTTTTATTTTGTGACAATGGGAACATAAAGTTTGATAATTACTAGGATGTTCATGTGATGAATCACCATCAATATGGTCAACCTCAAGATTAGAAAAATATTCTGCTTTAGTAATTACACCCTGCCTTACAAGGGGTAACCAAGTATCAGAATAATTACATTTTATACCATCAAGATGTTTTATGACTTTTGTATTTTCATTTTCACAATGATTTTTTACACAAATCCTATGGATTGATGTTCTATTAAGTTTATAGGTCTCCAAATCAATTGTGATTCCCCAAAACGAACTCAGTTCTGCACATTCTGTTTTATACTTTTCTTCTAAATCATATGCATTCATGGCCCTAACATCTGGCATTCCTTTTGTCTTAACAAACCCACGACGAACCGCTTCATTTTGTTTCTTTTTTACATTCTTGGAAGACATTCCAGGAGTTTTCTTTTTATTACAGGCACTACAAAGACCACCAATAGCCATACCTTTAACTATATAAGGTCTCCAACTAAACTCCCCATTTCCGAGTTGATTTTGTGCTTTACGGACTTTACCAGTAGGAGAGTTTTTTGCACAATCAGGATGGGCACAATCAGGTCGATTGTGTTCAGTATGCTTAATACCTTGACGAGAACCTTTAGGGTAGGGATAAATTATTTTACTGCTCATTATATAACACCTCTTTTAAAGGGTTTGTGTTTCACTATCTCTCAATTGTTTATAATGTAATTATAACATATTCAACAGCTGTTTGTCAAGGGGAAAGCCACTTTTTTCAAAAAAAAGCCATTATTTTTTTCGTGCCCAAACGACTAAGCAACCCACTAGAGAACCTACTGAGAAACCTATCAATATGCAAACTATCATAGGTACAAGCATCTATCAATTCCAATTCTTTAAACTATTAAAATTGTTATATGAGAATTCTAGTCTATCAATCAATTTAACTGCACTTCCTTTGCCGTTGACTGCAACGTAACCCTCATCATTGACAGAACGATATCCATTATCAGTCAACACAAAAGTTCCAGGAAATCTTGATACTCCAGCATTCAATTTTTCAATAATCATATTCTTAACAGTAATAAAATTATTATACAAGATACATGCCTTTTCTATTGTTTCTCTGCAAGAATGCAAGATGGACACATGCTCAAGTAATTTCCGATGATGGGCAAGTTTTGCCTTCTCGGTTTTAACCTTATCTGTAAATCGTTTGTTATATCCGTCGATGAAAAACTCAACATATTCTTGGACATGGTCCTTTGGTTTGCTGAACTCTCTACCTTCTCGGATAAACTTATTGTTAAAGGTTTTGAAATGCAATCCTGCTCTGTTACCGACAAGTGTTTTTTGCCAAGAGAGGAATTTATCAAGATTTGCAGTTGCTATCGTTCGGAAAGTTTTACCAGCATTACTCAACAGTTTAGTTATGTCGGCAACTTCATTTCCAACTAGTGCAGAAAAATCTGAAAATTCAGCATTTGCATACCAGACATTAGGAACAGAATTTAGTGCATCAACATCAGCACCAAAAGAGGCAGTCATTTCTGACAATGTTTTTCCTTTATACGTGGTATGAAATACAATTCCAAGATCAGCATTACGGACAGCATCGTTCAAATCTGTATCTTTCAATACAGCATATACTATAGTATTAGGTTGGAATATAGTATACGCATCACCGTCTATGCTTTCATCTTTCAAGTCTGTCTTGACCCACAGCAAGTCTCCTTGCAGAACAATTCCTTTTGGGATGTCAAGTTTAGATAGTTCATCTAGGCAAACATGCAATTTTTCTGCCAAATCACCAGCATATCCCAATTTAGGAATATCATCGTGTGTCTTGACTACTTTCGGAGTCTTATTGAAAACTCCCTTAGTGCCGATGAAGAATTTTTCATCACTGGGATCATAACCACAAAAGATTGCAGGTGCACCATCAAACTTAGTCGTAATACTCACATCCTCAGACTTCTTGGAAAGCAAATCTCGCAAGGATCGTAGGAATGTGATAGATTCTCTAGCACCGTTGGTGCCAAAATTAAAAATTTCATCTTCAACGTGTTCTAAATGTAGATTTTTTTCAGCAGGCATATATTCCCTTATCGCAAAAAGATATTAATGTATTTCTTACCAGTATAGGTACAGTCAAATTCTTTCGACGAACCGATGGATTGTGCATGATAATCATCCTCGTCAAATGACCATCCATCATGTCTTATGATAAATTCTACATTTGTATCAGAACCGTGTTCTTGTTCTAACTCTTTTGCTTTTTTAACTAATTCACTTAACGTCATTATATAAATACTCCCTTTTATAAATCATTCCTAAGAATTTTTAATACTACAACTAAGACATCTTGATCTAATGAATCACCGTTACCAGGTATCCATTGTCGACCATTTTCTTTCATAACTTTTCCAACTGTTATAATCCAATTTGAACCAGAACTTCCTTCAACTGCCTTAACTATTTGTTGGTGCAAATGTGGACCAATCTGTCTAATTGTTCTCAGTTTATCAAATGCTGGGTTCATAATCAAATTACCTCTTTCTCAATTGTTTATACTATAGTATAACATATTGGTATAGTGTTTGTCAAGGGGAAAACCATCTTTTCCTAAAAAAACTTGAAAATAAAATGAGGTTTCATGTATGGAGTGTCCGTATTTTCTCCAGTAGGCCACACTTCAACTGTATCATCTAATCTTTTCTTATAGTGATACCACGCATTCCTACTTGCATAATGTGTTGACAGTTTCATTCTCTTATTCCCTCTCAAAGGTTCAATACACTCAGTTATCAACATAATTTCTTCCAATAAATCTCTATTATCACGTTCCCATCTCTCATGCCATAAATACTGCTTTGATATAAAATGTGTGAATTTCCAAAAATCGTGTCCCATTAACTGTCCATTTCGTATAATGTGTATTCAGTAGTTATTTCAGTATCTTTAGGAATATCTTCCAATGCATATAATTCCATAACTGTAGTTACCAATCTCTTATGATCAGTAGAGGCACAAAAATAAATCAATCGTGGTTTTAAATAACAATTAGGATCTTTTGAATGATTGTAGAATCCTCCTAATGGAGTTCTACAATAGGATTGTGCAAAAGTTTCTTCGGCATGAGGAATTAAAATATGTGCTATACCTAAATTGGTTCCTTCGGATATATCTTTAGTTGCAAATAATCCTAGTCCATTAAGATCTGAATTAGCAATTGTTAAGTAGGATGGAAGTGGATTGTATTTAATAATTTTCTGGTTCCCCCTTTGTCCAAAGTTCAATGAGAGATATTTCTTTTTCTAATTTAGATAACCTTTCTTTTAATTCAAGTATTTCTTGCTCTAATGTACTAATATATTTTTCTACTTCAAATGTTGAACATTCCCATAAACTAGATCCAGGATCCCACTTTGGTTTTTCCATCTAAACCCCCTAGTCTGTTTTAGATTCATCAAACTCCTGTCCTTCAATTTCCCAAGCAACTTTGAAAAACCGATATATCATAAAACCCAATCCAATAAATGCACCTCCTCCCAATCCACTGAGGAGTTCTTCTCCAAATTCTTCCCCAATAACTGCTAAAGTCCCAGTAACTGCCGAAACAGCACCACCTGATATGCCCAAAATTTTCGGGGCATGATCAGATGATCCTGCCTTAGAACCTTCTTTCAATAATCCCACATAAGACAATTCAGCTAAATCAACATTATTATTGGAAATTAACTCTGATTGTTTTGTCACAATATCTCAAATTTGCTGTAAACTATAACTTCTAGAATATCTGGAAACTGTTTCCAATTCATCTTCAACATCAGCAAGTTGCATTATACAACCTCGAACTTCAGCAACAACATCACAATGTTCTCCCATTCCAACAGGATTTTCTAAAAGTATTTGCAAATTCGCCTCGACTTTATCCCGCTTCGCCTTTACTTCACTTTCAACTGCCTTTAACAGCTTCATCCCAATTGAGTTCATGTTTACTCATTCCTCCACGGTAACTTTTCTTTTTACTTTTTGGTTTTGAAACTTTTACTTTAGGAATTCTTTTCTTTTTATCCCTAGTCTTAATTTTAACTCCGTAATCTTCCAATTCTTGAAAATCAGCTGATGTTAATTTCATTATTACTCCTTAATAAACCATCTATTCATAATATTGGAATTATAATATTTCCTAGTGCCATCTGGAAATCTTGCATCCAATACATCCTCTTTAAATTGATACATCGTTTCCGTGTATCCCAATTCTCCTTTCGTTAAACAAAACTTTAAAATTTCAAATTCAAATTCCTCCTTTCCTAATATTTTAATTTCAGTATTCAATTCATCGCAAGATCCAGTATAATCTTTCCAATCAGATTCCTTTTTTACATGCTTGCGGTTTTTTCTGCCTTTCACTTTCATTCTGCGAGTGAATATGAGTTGTTTTTTCCCAATGTAGGATCTTCCAGTATCCTTTCTAACAATGCGATAAACAAACCCAAAAAAAGCAGTAGGATCAAAATCTTCAGTCAACAAAGTGGAGTTCCAATGGCCAAAATCATTCATATCACTTCAATCTTACTTTCTCCATTTTATTCACAGGTACAGTAATATATTGAGAATCTATTAAGGTTTTTACAGTACATACATCTTGCATATCATCCCAACTAACACGTAAAACTGTGCAATCATGGTCTATTCCTCGATGAGAAAATCCGACTATTTGGTTAGTCTCTGTTGCTTTCTGTAATATATTTATAGCATCATTTGTATTGTACATATTTTCTCCTTACTATTTAATTAAAGATTCCAAAACGGAGACCTGCGTGAAATTTTAGATCCTCTTAATGCTGCCAACGTTTTAGTTAAAAATTCCATATATGCATAATGAAATAAACAAAAACAGACATAAATAAAAAGTCCAACTTTAAGCATAATTTATCTTCTCCAAACATCCGCATCCAACCCAGCACATTCTTTTCCGTTTTGACGAAAAAATCCATTATATATCCGCACACTTCTATTGGTAACAGTAACTCCTATAGTTGCATATTCAACAACGATATTTTCCAACCGTGTAAGTCCATGCAACTCTATACCTTTCCAATCTCCAACATGTGGATTTCTAACTTGATTACTAGTAAATCGAATAGGCGTTTCCATTGTACCCTCCCCAATGCAAAATGCACCCTTTTCGATAATTAATTTGCCATCAGTTTCGTGTTCCCCATACAACACCGCACCATTTTCTATTCGGAGATATGCACCCTCTAAAATTCTTACCGTACCTCGAATATGTGTTGCATCGGTATTCGATACTTTAACATCCTTTAGATATTCACCTTGCAGTACTCGATACTTGCCTGGTGCCTGACCCGGAGGAATATCAACTTGCGTTGCAATCATCTCCCACTCATCACAACCACAAACAAACAACCAAAACATCACAAAATATTTTTTCATGGTAAATAAACAGCAACCCCCACACTTATCACCAATCCTATAACTAACCTTACAAAATCCCAACCGACTCCAACAAAACTCTCACGTTGCTTTTTCTTGAGAACTTGTGTCATTGCAATTTCTCTACCAGCAAGCATACCAACAAACAACCACGTTGTACTCATTGGTATAGGATTGACTACTTTGAAAATAAATAATAGAATACCATACACAAAATCTATTATTGTTACCTGTTTCAAATTGATAACATCTGACTTTCTTTGCACCACTTCTTGGATCTTCCCACCTCTGAGGTAGAATATCACACCCAACAATGAAAATGCAGTTGTCAAATACATTACCAACATCGAAACTGGAATATCTCTTGGTAAGAATACACATTCATTTGCTGTATCATGCATCAACCAAGTTATCCATAAAAATGAGGTAGATACTAACTGTAACTTACCCCACATCGGTGAAACATCACTCCACCATTTCTTATTCTTCTTAACGTGCTTTGCAACTAACATCCATATCAAGAATGCAACAACACTTGCAACCACATATCCTGTAACAGATTTCTTCACCATCTTCATAATAGTAGGTGTTGATGCAAATGTCGTTAATGTAAACAACGTTGTAGATACTGGGACACCAACCCTTGTTAATATTAACAAACATACAGGTGCCAGTAAATATTTATATCTAAAAACATCGGGATATGGTATCGTTGACAACCTACCCCACGACAAATCTCCATCATTCAAAAACCAACCAACTGTTGCAGTTACAACCATGATTCCACCAAACCATAACCATAGATGATACCATGCTCTCTGTTTGTTTGATGATATAAAAGTTCCTAATGTTTGAATACTGTCATTTGCAACAACAGCATATGCCGACATAAAAAATCCGATTAATAATAAATGCTCCAATTCTATTTACCTTTCAACTGTTCTATCTCTTTTTTTAATTCGTCCATTCGTCTTTCTTTCCATTGTCTATGAACTTCATTGGAAACACCCGTTTCAAATCCCATTTTAGTAGAGGTGCTTTTTTTATCTGGAGGTATATAATAATTTGAAACTTGTTTCAATTGCACCTCTAAAATTCCCAACTTTTTATTATTTTCCTCGTTCAATTTTCCCCCTTTTCTTTTTTCTTCTCTGTCACTTCTTTACATTGCAATTGGGCCTCTAGTTTTTCAACCTGTTCATTTGCTTTCCGTAATTTTCCTTCCAATTCTAATTCCTTTCTTTGTCTATAAGCAATTTCTTGTTCAAAGGTAATTGCTTGCTCTTTAACCAAATGACTTTCTGCAAAATCACATCCTCCCGACAACAACAATCCCATTACTAAAATAAAAAGAATAGCTCTACCCATAAAACTTTCTCCTATCATTCGACTAACCTCAATCTTCCTTTTCCATAACGTAAATCATAAAATTTCAATTTTATAAGACAATCGTATTCACAATACTTTTTTTCAATCCCTTCTTCTATTTTCACTTGTAATTTATACCCCTTTATGAGATCACAATATTTACTTAACAATTTACAATCCATACATTCATATTCTAGCATTATACAGTAAAACTCTCCCCACATCCACATGTGCTATTTGCATTCGGATTGACTATCTTAAACCCACTGCCGTTCAAACCACCTTCAAAATCTATTGCAGAACCTGCCAGATATAAGACACTACGGTTATCCACAATAAGATCGAACCCACCGACATCAACAACCTTATCAGCATCCCAACCATTGTCGAACCCCAATTCGTACATGAACCCCGAACAACCACCACCGACTACTTTAACTCGTAGTCCGTGGCTGTCATCTTCTCGGAGTTCTATTGCTTTTGTTTTTGCTGTACTAGTTATAGATAACATTATCTGCCCTCATAAAAACCAGTATCTTTAATTGGAATATGTGGGTTTGATCCACCAGTAGTTACCTTTGAACTTTCTTCCAATGCTGGTTTCTCTACTTCGGTATCAATAACTCTATGCACTAAATCTACATTAACGGATCCTGTTGGCATTTGTCGCATTTCTGCATGTTCTGCATCTGTGCATGATCTATCTAATGGGACATTAGGATCACCTTCTGCAACTTGCTTAAATTCGTGTTCATCCAGATAATCTTGTAATTCTTCACCATCAACATCAGCAAGAATAACATTATCAAACTGTACACATGGTTGCAATGTTTGCCCAGTTTTTTGTACCATTTCTTGAAAATTCTCTGGTATATGTATCTGCCTTTCTTCATACTCTATACCATATTTAGCTAATACTTCCCTAACACCACGACTCCACCCACATTGTTGTTTTAAATATGCTATAACCGCCATTAGCCTATACTCCCTTCCATTTGTAGTTGTATTAACTTGTTTAGTTCTACTGCATATTCCATCGGCAATTCTTTCACTAGTGGTTCAATAAACCCATTAACAATCATTGCTGATGCATCTTCTTCTGAAAGTCCTCTACTCATAAGGTAGAATAATTGCTCTTCACCAATCTTACTCACCCTCGCTTCATGTTCAACGTTAACATCATTATTATCTACTTCAATATAAGGATATGTATCTGATTGTGAATCCTCATCCAACATCAATGCATCACACACCACATTGGACTTACAATCGGATGCATCCTTACCTACCTTAATCAACCCCCTATATGATGTTCTTCCACCACCCTTACTAATAGATTTAGATATAATTTTAGAACTTGTGTTTGGTGCATTATGTACTATCTTTCCCCCTGTATCCTGATGCTGACCTTCACCAGCAAATGCAATAGACAATATCTCCCCATGTGCATTCTCACCATTCAAATACACACTTGGATATTTCATCGTGACCCTACTCCCCAAATTTCCGTCTACCCATTCCATCACCGCACCTTCTTCAGCAATTGCACGTTTGGTGACTAGGTTATAAACATTACCAGACCAGTTCTGTATAGTAGAATATCTCACTCTGGAATTCTTCTTACAAATAATTTCTACTACTGCACTATGTAATGATGCACTCGTATATGCTGGTGCAGTACATCCCTCAACATAATGGATCTGCGAACCTTCATCAGCAATAATCAAAGTCCGTTCAAACTGACCCATACTTTCTGAATTGATGCGAAAATATGCTTGTAACGGATAATCTATTTTAACTCCCTTTGGAACGTATATAAAACTCCCACCTGACCATACTGCACTATTCAATGCAGAGAATTTATTATCAAGTACGGGTATGACAGTTCCAAAATGCTCTTCAAAAATATCTGGATGTTCTTTTAGTGCTGTCTCTGGATCTAAAAATATAACTCCAAGATCGGTCAATCCCCTTTTCATATCGTGGTATACAACTTCAGAATCATATTGCCCACCAGCACCAGACAAATATTTCTGTTCTGCTTCTGGTATTCCCAACCTATCAAAAGTATTCTTTATATCATCTGGAACATCATCCCAGTTTCTCTCTGATTTCTCTGAATGGGATACATAATATCGTATATCATCATAATCCAATCCAGATAAATCTGCACCCCAAGTCAAATCTGCTTTTTCTAAAAATACTTTATAGGCATCTAGACGATAATCTAACATCCACCTTGGTTCTTCTTTCAAATTAGATATTTGTCTAATTGCCATAGGTGTCAATCCCTTGTCAAATTCTACTTTGGGTTTAACATCATCTGAAAACCCATATTTATAATCATTTAACATCTATTTTACCCCTGCAAGTTCTTGTAACATATGCCAATTTCTCAAACGTTCCTCCTGAGAATTCAACAATTCTGGTGAAGGATTATCATCTTCGTCAAAGTGTTTTGCAAAACGTCCTTCACTCCGAGCAAATGTGATAAAATCAATAGTCTCACCTGTTTTGCGGATTGTGTACCAATCATCCTTTACAGATGGATTCCCTTTCAAGTCTAGGCGTTCCTTAATGGTATTTCCTTTTCGTGGATCATGTATCATCATCGGAAATGCTCTTGAATCCACAGCCAATTTTGCTTGGTGCATTGCCATATTATCGGCAACACCATGTTCTGGTTGACAGGTGGAATAAACTATAATAACTGATGGTCCAGGGAACTCCATTGCTTCTATCATGGCACGATACATATGATTGAAATGGGCGCACGTTGTTTGTGCAACGTATACATTTGGATGCATGACACAAATCTGTGCAAGTTCCTTACGTCCTTCTCGTTTACCTTTCAGTTCCTTTCCATAATCTGCCATATCTGATTGTTGGGCCATAAAACTTGCAGTTGATGCTTGTCCACCAGTATTGGAATAAACTTGCGTATCCAATACTAATACGTTAATATCTTGTCCAGACATCAGCATTCGTGAAAGTGCTTGAAATCCGATATCCAACATTGCACCATCCCCACCGACAACCCATAATTTTTTGTCATTCCAACCCATCTGATCCCATCGAGAACGAATTCCCATTGCAAATGTTGGTGCATTCTCAAATAATGAATTTGCCCAAGGAATTGTATATGGATTGTATGGATATGTTGCAGTATAGACCGTATTGCATCCTGTGGCTGCA
>VTLG01003960.1_pt1 | contig 72696 bp, 107 predicted proteins | sample 4694571 | NCBI WGS metagenome assembly VTLG01 (sample SAMN12604809, study PRJNA352737) | marine metagenome | biome: ENVO:00000447; feature: ENVO:00000209|ENVO:00000569|ENVO:01000036; material: ENVO:00002151; isolation source: viral sequences binned using virsorter ...
TGGGACTTTTGAGAAGTACAGCAGTTCACGCGATTTGTACATAACAACGACTATACAAAATGCCGTGCTAACAGCAAACGACATTTTCAACGATAGGGTCTTTTGTCATCTCATTGGGTCTTTGGCCGCCGAACAATTATTCCAAACTTTCCAAGATTGCACCCGCGCCGACGATAGCGCCGATGAGCATTTCATTACCCTGCTAGTCGTGGCCCACTTCTTTCAAGAGGCTTGGCTTAGTCAAGATTGGCTTGATGAATTGGTCGGGGAAATGCTAGAGGAAAGGGCTGAAGGGATAGACGACGGCACTTGGTACGATTCAAACGGAAAGGCGTATCATGCGCCATCAGGTGCGAGGTGGCAAACATGATAGTCGAAAATATGATTTCACCAAACGGAAACCCGGTGGCAAACCAATTCATAATACACCACGACGGCAAAACCTACTTTCAGTCATATCGGTCTTTGATTGCCGTTCTAGGTGATTGGGGGCACGGCGATGTATGCTTGATTGACGGACTTTGGGATATGTATTCAGCGACGACTAACAAATACCTAAATCAGTTTCTAGGGACCGAGGGAATTGATGAAATTAGGGAAAGGGTAGCGAGTGGGGAATATAGAGTAGTGACCAGAGCGGGGGCGTTAATATGAGGTGGCTAGTGGTTAAGACCGTGACGGAGTACCACCACTTCACCATTGAAGCAGACACGGAGCGCGAGGCTTTCGAGGCGGGACATGATAATGACTTGTATTACTGTGACCCCGACACGCTCCATGATATTTTTATAGAAGTCCAGCACGTTGTACCAAACTACCAAGTTTCGGAGGAGTGATTTTATGTTTATTGGGAGTGATTTTATGTTTATGGATAAGCACACAATCACCCTAAAAGTAATTCGCAAGATTGGTATGTGCCAAAACAATTTCGGCGCTACGGATTTTAGCGCTGCAAAGGCGATAATGACGCTTGTGACTGTACAATGAGGGGCTTAATATACGAGTAAGAGGAGGACAAAATATGACAACAGCAATACCTTTTCCGAACAATTTCCCAAAACTCAGTCATAAGGAAAAGTTAGAGGTTAAAACAGTCCACGCAGTCCTCAGTATTAATACGCTAAAAGAAATTATTGCCAACATAGAAAACCGAGGTTTCGGACATGAGAATATTGAAGATGGATTTGCCACGGCGGTACTTAATTTTACCATAGAAGAAGATAATATACTGACGCTTAGAAATCGCGGGGAGTGGTGAGTAATGTTTGATAGAGGCTGTACTGTAAGATGGGATAAGCCACATTACCTTGAGTGCTTCGATTGTAATAGGTCATGGCAATTCAATACACTGAATGAGGCTAGAGAAATAATCAAGGCACATAGATATACCTCTGGATGCACTAATGAAGGCCACTGGAAAGTTAGAAGCGCGATAATAGTAGAGGAGGATTTCTAATGCCGGAGCATATTAATTGTCAAAGTTGCTTCGATACCATTGGAGTCTTGGCCGGTACGGTTAGCGATGCCGCAAGTTGGGCCTTTAGTAATCTCTACTGCCATAGATGCGCGAATCATAAGGGTCTTAGAGTTGAATATGAGGAGTAAAAATGAAGCCGCTAACATTAGTTTTTATTGAAAGTCCTGAGAAGGGGTATCATTGGGGGGATAATTGGGAATTGCACCGAACTGGATGCAGAAATATAGAGCATAAGCAAGAATTTCACGCTTGGCCCCCACACCAAGTTGATAACTTTGAAGAAGCGGTTTGGTCGGCCTTCGGTGATTTTCTGAATGAGTACGTTGCTGATGAAGACGGGAAGACTACGCAGGGCGTTTCATGGCAGGAGGCGTGTAGTTATCTAGGCGTTTGCCCCTGCGCTGCTAATTTAATGAACTCTAATAAGGATGATAAGTGGGTAGCACACTTAGACGCCATACGGGGGATAATGTCATGACACAAGAAACAACGATTGAATTTTGTCCCGAATGCTCTATTTTACATTGTGATGCACAAGCACTTTTCCCGGCTGATTATGCGAGTGGCATCCGGCTTACAAGTCTTGACTTTAGACTAATTCACGACGACGGGATTCATCTTCGCACTTTTGGGGATGAAGTAAGGTCTACTATAAAGATGTGGAAGTTGTTCAATACCCCTCTTTCTACGTGTAATAGAGATGTGGATATTTTCGATGAAGTCCCGTTAATTGCTGGCTGCCCCTCTTGTGAAGAAACCCATTTTTACAATGAAGGGCATTACATAAATGGCCGCTGCGCTTTCGATTTCCATGACGGTGATTATTCGGACATTGCCAGCGAAGGACTAGAGTGACGCTTGCGAAGATACAATAATAGGGTTAATATAATAGAAGAAACTAGAGGAGAATAGAAGGAGACAAAAAGATGACAACCGGACAGGGACTAACAGGGAATATGATAGGGGCTTTCAACCGAATCGGCCAAAAGGCCAAGGGTAGTAGCCCGGAAGAAATACTAGAAAACGCAAATATGAATTTCAGGGTAGTAAAGACGCCGCTCTATGATTCAACGGGCACTGCACTGAAGTCACAATATTGCAGAACTGCCCGAAGCGATACGGGCGATACCCTCGGAGTTGTATCGAGGTCATACGTGCCACATCATCCGATAGACTTAGTGAATCTCGCTGATAAGGCTGGACTGCTTAGTGGAATTGATAGAATAGGCATGGTGAAGAACGGCCAAAAGGTCTTCATGTCATTCAAGATGCCCGAGGGCTTTTCTTTCGGACATGGTAGCGCGGAAGAGCAGATAGATATCTATTGGTACCTAATGTCAAGCAACGACGGCTCTATGGCTGTTAAGTTAGTTCCAAGCCCCGTTAGACTGATATGTGATAATCAATTCCCCATGCTCCACGGCTTCTTGACTAACCAAGGCATCAACCCAAATATCCTAAGCATGAGGCATTCTAGCATAATCTCGCAAAGGGAAGATTCACTCCTTAAAGTGTTGAACATAGGTGATGGTCTAATCAAGAACTTCGCAGAACAGGCTTCGCAACTGCTAACCGTGCAAATGGAACAGCATGATAGGATTGAGTACTACATCGACGTACTGAAGATAAACCAAAACTCCGAAGTCATGAAGGGCGGGAAGGAGTACGACGCGACGAACCCCTACGGGCTTGGTACTCGCGGGAACAACACAATCGACAAACTCCTAGAATTGGAGGAGGCACCAACCAACACAGTTGGGGATATGTACGGCACGGCTTGGGGCGCTTTCAACACGGTGACGGAATTTATCGACTACGAATGGACTTACAATAAGGATGGTACTCCGAATGAGAAGCGCATGGAGTCGGCTGTGCTTGGTCCGGCGGCGGCTCAGAAGAATAGGGCACTACAATTACTAACGGTGTGATAAAATGGCTAAAACGAGATTTATGAAAACTTGGATGCTTAACATGAGGATTGCGGAAGAGCGGAAGGTGCGAAAAAATGACTGAAATGAAAACTTGGACTTGGGGGGATATTATGAGAAATATGGCAACGAAAGGAGAATATTTTGTGATTATAGAAGAGCGTGAGGAGGAGGAGTAATAATTATGGCAAAAGTAAAAATTGGTGAAATAGAGGCTACTTATATAGCAGATATAGACAATAAAGAAAAGGATACTTTCGGCTACCCCTTGGGTACTCTATGGAAGAGGGTCACAGGGCCGGGAATGTTTTTTGTGCCCGCTAATAAAGTCGAGCGGGTTGATGGAGTTCTGCAAGAAATCCGTAAGAAGTGAATAACGCTTGCGAAGGGACAATGGAAACGATTAATAACGTGCGGGTGATAGATAAGTTTGAGGGAAAAGTAATGCGACCACAGTGCCCCCTATGTAGAGTAAAGATAGTCCCATTCGGGCTTCAATACTGTTGGTCGTGTACGGATGAAGAGCAGAAAAAGAGTTGGAGGAGAATAGGATGAACCCCACAGAGCGAGCGACATGGATTAAGCAAATGAAGAGGCTAGGCCGCTATAATGAAGATGTTTCCGTACTGGAAGAGGGGCAAAGGGAGCATTTAGTCGCTAAAGAAATGCTGCAAGAAGTCCTTGACTACCCTTATGATGTTATTTGGACTATGACATGGTACAGTTATCCCAAGTTCGGAAATCCTGAAGTCCACTTGGCATTTGTTGTCGCGGCCCCGCCCGACGCTTGTGGGCCATTCCCAACGGAGGATTCTAGATGATGCCAGTGTGTTGTATTTGTGGGAACGACTGTGAAAATGAGTTCGGGAATAACCCCGACCCAGTTGTTTCGGAGTCGTCTTATGATGAGAATGGGGTAAAGGTCTTGTTCGCTAATAGGTGCTGCGACCGCTGTAATATGTACTATGTGATACCCGCAAGACTGGGAAGACTTTCTAGGGCTGCCGCTCAAGACTTAATAGATATGGAGGAGGAGTAGATGAAAAGGTATGATGGAACTATGTCTGATTGGCGCGATGAGATGGGTTTAACTCAGCGTAAAACTAAAGAGATGTGGGAATTAGACGGGTACTGCGAAAAGTGCAGAAAACCCACTCTCGCTATGTCACAAAGCGAAAGAAGGAGGCTCACTAATCACCCTATCAAGTATTGGCAAGACTTGTATGACGGTTGGATGGATAATGATATAGCAGTTATGAGTGCGTTTGGTTATGATAATTTCATTGATTCAATAGCGGAGGGTTATTTGCTAGATTCTCCCGAATCCCCCTACGCTGCTGCGCGACAATACAGGCAATCAGTAGGGCTGCTAATGGCGTTAAGCAATAGATTCGGTGTTGATGTGAAAAAGCACATTGAACAGTTGAGAACGCATCCTATGTTTGACCCTAACGACGAATGGTGGACTTTCCGTGGTTTTTGAAATGTTATTTTGGTTTGGGTTTTGGGTATTGTTTTTCCGTGTAGTGGATTGGAGAATTTGATTGAGGGTAAAAGAAATGTTGCTATCACCGGGCGCTATTGCTATTTATGCCTTACTTCTAATTTATTTTTGGTTCGCTGGCAAGGATGGAAGTCGCTTGCGATAGGGTAATAAAAGGTTTAATATAGTATAGTGAGTAGTGAGTAATATGAGTGAGACAGAAGTATTTAAGTTCAATGTAGGGGCCGTTCTTAGAAATGACCATACAGGGACATTTTTAACTATTGAAGATAGAAATATCACTAACTATGGCAACTGTGGTTATACTGTTCGGAGGGAAGATTGTGCATGGACCGATTGGGAAGGCGAATATACCCTTTTGAAGAATTGGAGTATAATCAGCGACCCAGTTTCAGTGGAAACGGCAACTAAGAGGATAAAAATTGTTAAGGATATAAAGGAGATGCCTGATGATGAGTTTTTCTTTTTCTTAGGAGTTTGGGAACAAGTTAAAGTTGGGTTAAAGGAAAAAATAGCCGCAGTAATGGAAGAGGAGGAGTAATATGCCCGGTACCACAATCTTCCACAGAGTAGAAAATGTGAGAGTTTCGCAGAAGAAGTTTGATAATTTTTGGGTTATGAGGGTTGATGTGACGATGTTGAGTGACCAAGGAGATGAAGTAAGACACGAATACAAGTTTTTCACCAAGAATAAAATTCCACTTCACATAGGTAATGATTCACCTAGCCAGAAAATTGTACCCGTAGAGGTAATTTTTAATACTTTAGAAGCCCAAACCCTGTCGAGTTATGAGCAGTTCGGCGACGACGAAATGATGGAACTGGAAGAATTGGGTGACCAACCTCGATAATCAGGAGGAGGGATATATAAATGAGTGAGGTTAAGGATAAACTCGCTGCTTTGTCGGCACGATATACCGAATTAGAAGAAGCGCATTATCGGATTCAAGATTTAATAATGGATATGGAAGCGATAGATTTGCCCGAAGGATATAACCCTTCTCATCATTCTGAAATGGAGTGGTGCAGTGTTCTAAACGAACTAGAGCATGAAATGGCAGAAATAAGAGGGCGTTTAGATGGGTAGAACTGATAGAAGGGTGAAAATCCCCGGAACTAATATCAAGATGAAGCATCATCGGGCTATGGCTGCTGTAGCAAGATTCCTCTCAGATGGAAAGTCAGCAACCACACAAGAAATCTTAGACAATGCGAGATTTAGAAATGGTAAGGCTATAATTACCCGCATGAAGGGTAGACAGCAATTGGCTAATCTACTTAGGGTGCATCCACATTTCGATAATGTGATGGGGGAAGGATATAGCGCAAACCACCGCGCATGGCGTCATGCGGGGTCACATGAGCATATTGAGTGCGCCCCAAACACAACGCTGGCTTATTGGTTCTTATGCGATAAGGATTCATATTTGTTAGGGGAAGGTCAAGCATATCCGCCGGAGTATTACAACAAAAGTACAGGTCACAATAAGAAGGGCGAAAAGGTCAAGAAGGAGGAGGCTTATTGATGAGGCAGAACACTAAAACCATGTTAAAAATAACTTTACTTTGTCTTTTCTGTTTAGGAGCGATGGGACTTTTGGCTTATCTTTACAATGGAGGGATGGCATGAAGGAGATTAGAAAGAAATTGTACGGTGTCCGTGACTACATCGTTAGAGGTAGCCATTGGATAGACCCCGCATGGTATAATGAGGTCATGGATGATTTGGAAGACATTTTCAATTGGGTTGAGAATATCAAGGATGCCGATGCGAGTGAAATAACATCCCAAAACCACCTTCGATGGGACATCTTCGATGCTCCTTTCCAAACCCTATTCGGGGAAGAGGAATAATTATGGCAAAAGAAAAGGAGTTAGAGTTTGCCTATTACGTTGGCGACCCCTGCTATGTTATTTCAGATGAGCGATGGAGTGAGTTTTGTGATAGGTTGGAGGCAGCAGAACATCAACTAAAGATGATGCTAAAACCGGACTTAGTAAAAGAGGGGATATTCGTATCCCTTAACGGGTACGGTGTTGATTTTGAGTGGCCGCTTGCTGATGAAGAGGGCCGTGGCGACTATATTAACACGGTCACCATAGAAGTATGGAGTACGGGTGGGGATGGATGTTGGAGGTTCTATAATCTTGCAGACCACTGGGACAAATCACAGCGGCCAATGCCATCGAGTCGGGGTTATGAATTAGGTGTTGATGCTGGAATAGTTGCCGTAGTTCCCTATGAGGCCTGTGATGTTAAAACTGAGCAACTGGGATTATACTTTGATTCTGTCGGTTGGTCGCCAGAGTTAGAAACTCAAGATGGGGGGGCTGAGATAAGAATAAATGGTTATCCTCACGACGAAATAGTAGAATGTAGTTATTGCGGTGAAGAAGAGCGCATTGATAGAATGTCTGATTGTGGTCGTTGTTGGGAGTGTTATTAAATGGCAAAAGTAAATTGTGAAGTTTGTGGATATGGGATTCCGTTTGGCTCGCTTCATAAAGACAATCCGTGCGCTCATTGCCGTCGCAAGAAAAAACTACGCTTGCGATAGAGTGATGAAAACTGTTAAATAGCATCGAATACTAGAAAGATTACCGGCGAAGGGGAGTGAAAACGTATGACTGAGAGCAAGCGAAGATGGGTGTGGGCTGAAACCACAACGGGGTTGTCATGTGTAGATGTGGAGAGTATCATAGCCATATCACATTCAATTACTCCTAATTACGTTGATTTGCATTTGACATCGGGAACAATATTCACTATAAAGTTAGCAGACATTGGGCTTATCACGGATGAACTACCTAATTGGAAGGGGTATGAAGTATGAGAAGAATACGCGCCCGTCGAGCGATAGCAAAGGTTTTGCTCGCTAACCCTAATGGTATTACAGCCGTAGAAATCATAGATAGGCTTGACCCGAAGATAAGTAGGCAAAGCATTTCAGACGCTCGCCATGTTAGTAATCTGCTACGCGGAGCGAAGGGTGTGAAGAAGACTTCTAAGGGTAGTAGTATAGTAAAGAAGTGGAGAAGGGGGGATGAGGCGTTAGAATCTAATGAGAGGTCGCACTATCACGCCCCGTCTACTGATGCAACGTACAGATACAGGGTAGCCTTATACGAAGTAGTAGATGCAAGGGCACTAGAGGAGTGGGTAGCATGAATAATGAAATGACCGATAAATACAGAATCTCTTATCTAAGCGAAAATGCGCTGGATAGAATACAGAAGAATATGAAAGGCTTGGTTCAAAGGTTGGATAGAGCGTATGATTGGGTTCAAAAAAATATCGGTCCCGATGCGCTTGAGTTCTTCATCGCATACGTCGAGGGGGAAGATGAACAATGAAAATGAATATATGCTGCAATACCGACCCACCTAAGCAGCACGACCCTTACTCTATTATCATACAGCAAGAAGATGATATATCCTTTGCGCACCATGAGGGGGGAGAGGGGCATATTACCTATACAATCGAATGCCAAGAATGTGGTATGAAAGGATTCATATACTACAATTTGAAATGCACAGGTGTAGAGTGGACCGATAAAAGTAGTGTGTGGGGCGACACGGAAAAGTACGAGGAGTCAGAATGAGTAGAAATGTGGAATTTATTGTGTATAATGATAACCTAAGAGGGGATATATACAACCCCAATGACTTAGATTTTAAAATTATCCGTATCACACGGCAGACCAACGGGTATGACGTAAGAGTAAGGCTAAACATAGATGATACATGGTATGACGGAATATTAGAAGCAGGGGGTAGTCTAAGGCATTACCGTGACTACTATACGTGATTTTCATGGAGGGAACGTAAAATGAGTGGTATAGAAGAAGAAGTTATCGCAAAAATAAGAGAACGGGCCGAAGTCGGCTTTCAGAAGTACGGTACAACTATGGAGCGAGAGGATTTGACTTTCCAAGAGTGGTTGAAACATTTGCAAGAAGAAATGATGGACGGTTGCGTATATTTGCAAAAAATAATTAATTTACTCGAAAAATACGAAAAGACACCGAGTGCATGGGTTGAATTTAGAGAATTATTAGAAAGAAAGGTAGAAAAGGGATGGCCTTTGTTATGAAGACGACGTTTTGCTTCATTATCATTTTTGGCGCTATTTTTAGCATAGTATTAGATTTTTTCACTGATTTCAGTATAGTGTATCAGACTAACGAACAAAAAAGGCAGATAATCGGGGAACAAGAGGATTTAAGTTTCGTAGATGCAGCCATGTTCTTGAGTCAAGAGGGTCCGAGGTGACGAAGAATGGTGAACGGTAAGTGCAGAAGGTGTGGTAAGGTTGATATTCCTCTAGCCTATACTGAATGCTGTGATGACGATGGGCTGCTTTGTGAAAGTTGCGACTTACACTCAGGATGCGAATGCAGGTGGTATGATTAGATGATTCAGACATTTTCCTTTATAAGCGGAGATGTTTCATTAATTTACGCGATGCCCTTTTCAAGAACTCGGAAAGCAAAACGAGCGAACAAGACCTTTACTACAAGAATTGTGAAAAAGCCAGAAATTGAGGTAAAAATAGGCAAAAAACCAATACTAATCCTAGACCATAAGGTAATGTGGAAGATTTTAGACCTAATGGACTCTAACAGTAAGTTCTATTACAAGGATTATCTCAGAATGATAGACGAAGAGCCGGAAAATTTCTCAGATTTGATAAATTCTCACTTAGAAAGTTATCCAAACGTGCTTTTTTACGGAATTACAGAAAACGATGTCCTAAAAGAAATTTCTATGGAGAAACAAGACCATAATTTAGCGAAACAAACGCGAATAATTATTAATGAAGTAGGTAGAAAATTAGATGAATATGGCTTCCACTACACCTTTTGCTATACAAATTTTGGTAAAACGGCTCATTATGTTAACTTTGGGCCTTCAGGAAAAAGTACCGTAATAGAAATAATCATAAAACGCGATATCACGCATATAGTAGGTAGGGTAAAATATGAAGAAGGTTGGCTTCAGCCGATAAAGCACCTGACACTGCGAGCGCATATTACTAATATTACACCACAGGCAGTTTTCAATTGGATTCATCAATTTCTAGACAATGCACAAATACTTTCATCTAAAATCGCAGCAGATGAATCTTTACCTTATAAAGACAAGGGAAATTGGGAGAAATTAACTTTTGAGGACCGAAACAAATTAGAAAGAGAAAATGCGATGTACTTCGGATTATGAATATAAACCTAAAACGTAAATCTTTCTAATCATTTTTCGCACGACTGAAAGAATTAATGGAGCGCAGTAGCACGGTTTTGGCAATTCTTTCTTTTGTTCAATAGTGTTTTAGTAGTAAGTTATTCTTAAAACTCTTTGAAGAAATAAAATAATTAGAGAAATGGAGAGCAGTCATGCGTTTTATTAATTCTACGCTTGTGATAAAGAATGAAAAGAATACGGCAGGACTATAAGCGTGTTAGTAGTGGTGATTATATGGGTCGTGGTGCAAACAATAATCTTAGGGTCGCTTCTGTAATTCATAAGTACTTATCACAAAACGGGCCGAAGACCGTTAGTGAAATCAAGGATTACCTAAACAACAGGTACAAATATGGGAGAGGGGAAACGCATCCCCCCAAGAAACCTACAAGAACCTCATTGTCTTCCATGCAAGTAGCAGGGATAGTTAGAAGTAGCCCCCTCTTTAAGAAAGGTGAAACTGAGACAATTAGATATGCAAATTGGAATAGACTACCTATAGGTAAGAATTATGTGAATCATAATGACGTTAGATGGACTCTTGATGCTAAGAAAAAGCAGCCACTAGCGAAGACTAATACCGTGAAGGGCGAGGTTTTCTCTTGGTCTGCTATCCCCATAGAAAAGGTTGTAGATAAAATGCTTGGGGATGACGGGAAATTACCGCAACATAGAATAAGAAAGCGTTATCCTTCTATCATTAATGAAGAACTGAAGAGAAGGGGGATTAAAGTATGAAAGATGAAACTAAGCACATAACAGAACAGCGCGATGTGGATTTCATTTGGAATCTAGATACCGGGACCGCTCTTTCTTCTTCAGAAAGTACCACGCTAATTGTATTTCAACAGAATGAAAAGGGCTTCGCTCCATTTATCGCGGGCATGGGACTAATAGGTGAAAGTGAACCACACTGCAAGATTTACAGCAAGTTATTGGAAGTAGGTGCCTACAATACTGCCCCCGAACCTACATTCCCCGAGTGGAGACTACACGAAATGCGTAATGACATCGGTAGGCGTTATTTCATTCTGAGAATTTCTAATATTCATCCACTACCAACATCAGATAGTGGCGACCACACTTGGCTGTACACTTATCCCATTCTTAGAGATATTATTCTTGAGTTGAATAAGAGTGGTGTGGATGAAATGATATACCTAACTACTAATCAGATGCAAGCCTCGCTAGGCTATGAGTTCCAAACCTATGCCGCACTAGAGCCGCATGAAATAGCGGTGTATGATTACTGTCTAGAGGAGGATGAAGCGATGACTACACATGGTAGAGTCATAGAGAAGGACATCATTCTACCAATGCCGTCTTGGTCATTCCCCGCCCTCTTCTTGAGTTTCTGTACTGCGGAAATAAAGGGTTGTTGGGTTGTCATAGGATTTAACTCCCGTAATAATTTCATTGATAAAGATACGGCAAAAGAACTACTGCGTTATTGCGAAAACACACATGGGATTACTAACTACTCACAGGATAGGATGGATAAGTTGGTTTCATTACTGATGGAACTGGAAGAATTAACTGATGCGCCTACACTAGATAGGTTAATGAACAGCGATGGTATGGGGGAGTGGTCTAATGAGTGGGTTTGATGTTTTCGATAAGACTTTGGAGTATGCGCAACGCAACTACTACATTGACATAGAAGATAAATTACCAATTTTCCTTTGTAGTATTGGTGCCCATGTGTTCAATGCGCTGAACAAATGCTCACGCTGTGATTTTGACCCGGATAGCCCACTTGTAGATGAAGAAAACGACTTCATTATCACTAATTGCCCCTTGCGGCACAATAATATGCCCTTCTATACCCCCCAATCAAGACTGGCAGACACCCGCATTCATATCATGTTGCGAGGAGCGAAGGGTTCGGGTAAATCTGTCCTAATTTTAATGTTTCTCGCAGAAGGCGCTGGTCTTCTTCACAGTAGCAACGCGGATATGGGTCACGGCTTCCGTACTATGATGGGGCCAAACTCAGTGACCGAGGCAGGTATGTTCGGTAGCGTAGATGAGGAGGGCGAAATAATGGGGCGACCACTCGCAAGAGAATTGTGTGGTGGCTTTCTTGGCTTCGAGGAGTTCTCCTCGATGTCCGATGCCTCCAAGAAAGACCACAGCATGGATATGAAGAATCAATTGCTGACTTCTCTTGACAATGGGAGAGTCAATAAGGCTTTGAGGGCCGGTTGGGTGACTTACACTACGCGCTATACAGTATGGGCAGGGACACAGCCAGCACGATTTGAGTTGGACTCCGGCCTTGACCGACGCTTCTTCATCATAGACATCGACATGACCCCAAGTAAGGAGAAGCAGTACAAACAAGCACAGCACAGGGCTTCCAATATGCCAGTGAATGAACGTGTGGAGTTGGCTAATCTAGGGATTGAGATAAAGGATTTTCTACGCACGAGAATGGAGCAAGCAGTCGCTAGCCCTCCAACGGGGGTTATCTTTGATGATGATATAGGAGAATGGATTGACCAACCATCAGTCCGTTCTTTTGAGGCTGATTTATTCCGCCGTCTTGCTATTGGCTATCACATGATGCAGTCGGATTATCAAGGTGGAATGCCTCTTCTAATTACACTAGATGATAGGCTAAAAGAATTATTAAATCAATCTCTTGAGATGCGCCGCACCGTTATGGATGCAGACATGGAATTGATACGCTCCACATTTTGGAAGCAAGACCTACCGAAGTCTCAGGTTGTTAAAGAAGTGTCCCGCATGGTGACAAACGGTGATTATCAGTCAGCAAAGAGATGGATGTTGGAAAACCTTGAAGGCACATCATGGTATCATGAGTATGAGCCGGAGACAAATAGGAGGGGTCGGAAAGGGATTTTATGCAGATTTGGGCCGGATGCAGGTGAGGACTTATGACGCCGCCTTATGTTTTGCGTTGCTATGCTTGTCACACGCGCCTTTCTTGCTACGAAAATTCCATCGGGCATATTATAGTAATGAAGTGTAGGTGCGAAAAATGAGAAGCCAAAGAGAAATCCAAGAGAGGTTGGCCTCTACAAATGATGCTTTTGTAATAGAGGTATTGAGGTGGGTTCTTGAGGGCGATTGCCCCATGTGTCAGCATAAAAACAAGAGAGAATATGAGGTTGCTATCCATTCTCAAGAATCGGGGCCAGAATATTTTGAGGTAAAGTTTAATTGGCCTGAAGGGACCGTGATTAATCACATGAATAACCACATAGATTATGATATCAATGAAGCAACACACATCGAATCATCTAGAAAGCAATCCATTGATACTCTTGATGCAGCAGAAGATATTGTTCATAGAATAAGGGGCTATCTTGATGAGTTAGAAGAGCAAAAAGAAATCGTAGGTATGAATAGTGAGTTCGTTGCCGATGCTGCTAAACTTATCGGTCAAGCAAATAGTAGCCTAAAACTAATTGGGCAACTCAAGAAGGAGATTGGTGTTGATTCTCAGTTGCTCCTTGCCCACGCGCAGATAAATGATATGAGCAAACTCTTAGTGGATGTTCTAGGTAATCACCCGGAATTACTAGACCAAGTGGAGTTGAGAATGGCCGCACTAAAGGAGCCAATAAATACTATCCAAGATGTAGATTTTGAAGTGGTGGAAGGACTATGAGCAAAAGGTGGCGTAGTGGACCGAAGAGGTACTTAGGTGCAAGACCGATTTACGAAAAAGATTGGCCTAAATTAATCAATGCCATGCGGGAAGACGGTCTGATGGGAATCATCAGTCCCGGCGGCGTTCTGTGGTATCATGGTGGCTACATCGTTCAAAAGTCATCGGTGCGTGAAGTTTGGGGTCTGTCAAAGACACAAATGACTCGCTTGCATGATTTCATCTACACCGAAGACCCCTTCGTAGGATTCGACTGGGAAGAGTGAATATAATCATAAAAATAACTTACGGGGGAAAAAATTTGGGCGGTTCGCGGTTTCCAATGTACACAACAAATAATTGCCCTCCTATATGGATTGTTAGACTACTCAGAATGGACCCCACCTATAATAACTTGTATGAAAGAAGAATGCTGTACAAAATTCTTATGCAGTACCAGCCGCACATACCTACTATCGTTGCTTATTTTCTAGCCAACAAACCACTAATGGATAAAGAGATATGGAAGAAATTCGCAATACTAAGGGAACTACCGGAAAGTATGGCCTATGCTTACTTGGCATTTAATGTTCCCACGTATAAACGCCGGAGTCAATTTGAAAAGGGTAGTTATAGAGCAGATAGAATAAATCCACCTACTAAGGAGCAAAGAATACAGGTTGGAAAGTTGTTCAATTATGCTAAAACAAAGGATGGTAAGGACATTCCAATAACACTTGAATTACGTGGGAAAGGGAAATGATTAATAAAGGCTATGCAAACCTTCTTAGGTATGAGCGCGAACAATAAACGAATACGGAGAATAATTGTAGACCTACTTTACGAGTTTGGTCCGGCTACGAAAGAGAAAATGGCTGCTCTTCTAAATGAGAAGAAAAGTGTTAGGAGCATACCCTCGCCTCATACCCTATCGGCTCTACTATCCAAGAATCCACAGGTTATAGCAGTAGGAGAAGAACTAGTAGAGAATGTGGTTGGTATTAAAGCGAAGCATTTGATTTACGATATTAATAGGGATTTAATACAAAGCAAGGAGGATATTATTTATACACGAACACCAACTGTTATGACACCTTCGCAGAAAAAGATAGCACAGCGTTGCTCCTGCGGACGCCACCGCGTTTTCCCGAAGGGGTTTAATATCTGCTTGGTTTGCGTGAGAAATGGATAACGCTTGTGATATATAATCGGAAAGCCTATAAGCGTGGTAGTAATAGTATTACTATGGCGGAGCGAGCGAGAAGTACAGTACACGTAGAGTATGAATTGATTAAGTACATCGGCACTAGGATAGGTCTAGATGATTTGATGCATCAAATGATACCCGAAGGAGATACTGTAGCAGAAAAGCGCTTCCGAACCGGCGCTGAAAATATCTGTAGGTATCTTGAAAACATGGCCGATAGGCGCAAGCATAGATTACCTAAGAATCACAGTGATTATAGGGGGAAGGAGTAATGAGTGATTCACTATCCCTGCTACTTGGGACTTGTAGATTTGCAGAAGAGGTGTATAATATTTTTGAGATAGAAGAAAATAAATCATATCAAGATGCACTTGAAGTGTTGAAAGTTATTAAGGTTGCAGCGAAGTATTATTTGGGTGTCCGGGGTGAGCGTAAATTCTTGGGGCGAAGTTTCAATGAGTTGTCAATCCGTGTCGCAAATGGAGATGAGTAAATGAGTTATTGGGGCGAATTGTTAGAAGCAACGAGGCTGGCTGAGAAGCGTGTGGTCACATTTGAAGAGAAAAACATGGACCGCATGGGGGTCATGGCGTACTGGCGCACAGTTTTCGCTGGATTAAATTTTACTCTAGGTATATTAATTACGCTAAAAATATTCGGGTGGGTTTGATGAGGTTTGTTATGGAGATGTTCGCTACTCTATTGGCTTTCTTCGGTTCAATATATCTAGCAGATTGGATTGCTAGATTTTGGGAGGATGTAAAAAATGACACTCCCTAAGTGGATTAAGTGTAAAATGTGCGGTGATAAATTTCCGAATCCTCTTCGTCAAGGAGCAAAAATAGCAACAAGTACCTGTCAATCCTGCCGCCATTCTATGTTTAGCCAAAAAACTTTGCGTAAAATAGAGCGCGAGAAGAAGAAAACCGGGAATGTGGGGATAGGTACTACAAGCCCCGCAACCAAACTCCGACCAATTACGGTAAAAGAAAAGAGCGCTCCGAGAGCGAACAATAATATAACGCTCTCGCACTATACTAAAACGAGGGACAAATAATGTTGCCGGGTGTTGAAATTGCTACGATAATAGAAATGGTACTGAATGCTGATAGAACGGATGAGATAAACAGCATTTTAACAGACCATAATCTCCGAGAGTCGCAATTTATCAAGAATCTCCTGTGGCTTAAGGCTGACCCTGATTATCAAGAGGGGAAAGATGAGCATTTAGATGAAATCTTGAAAGCAAATGAGATAGACAATAGGTATCTACAGGGACTAATGACTGCTTTGATTATTGTACTCGCAGCGGAAAGACCATTCCATGTGAAGAATCCTAATCATCTAATGTTCGTTAAATTATACGAGGCCGCTAACGCATTGTTTCTTGAACAGGCTTACGCTTGCGATTAAGCGTCCAGCAACTTTATATGCGTGTAATATAACACTACTACATGAGTAAAGTCGATGGTGTTTGTAGCCACGAGTTAGAGTTGACCGATTTCAATAGGGTATCGGATGATGTGACAGATATGGTTCACATCCAGTGTGAAGCAAAATGCACCAAGTGTGGCTGCGTTTTCTTCAGCGACTACTCTTGGGACATCAAACGATACGGTCTAGTCCAAGAAAGGGGAGAATATATAGTGACACAATGCGACAACTGCGGGTATCGTGATGATGATAACACATACGACTTCTTTGAGTATAATGGCGAAGATTTCTGTGATAAGGAGTGCGCTACTGAAATTTACGGAGAGGACTGTAGGTGGTGTGGCGATAGAGTTTGGGAATTACCGGCTGAGTATTACCCTTACTGTTGTGAAGAGTGTGAGGATGATGCGAAGGAGGAGGAAGAAGAATGAGTAGTAGTATTGGTCTGCAAATTCCGTGGGATGAGATTGTTGACAGTCCGGGGAAGCCCATACTTTCATCAATAATTGATAATGTTGCTAAATACGATGCAACTAGAGTATCAAAGTTTGACATTCCCCATCTACTATTTCACAGCACACAGCCGGGAACAGGGAAAACTACTACAGCCATCTCATTCGCAAGTGAGTTAGATTTGCCTCTACATCGTTATAATGCTAGTAGTAAGAGGACTAGGGGTATTGAGTTTGTAGAGGAGGATATTATTCCCTTGGTACGTTCCGGTATGACTCGGGTAATACTATTGGATGAGGCAGACCAACTGACAAATGCAGCGCAAATGGCATTAAAGGGCGTCATGGAAAAGGGTAGTTGTATCTTCATACTAACCACTAACAACAAAGAGAAGATTGACAAAGCCATTCAATCTCGATGCTCTATCTTTCCCTTCCCTCCACTTGATGATGCCTACGCTGTTGGATTCCTTACGCAGTTGGCGAAGAGGGAAAATTTAGATGTGTCGCTGACATCCATTAGTAAGATAGTCGAGGCTCATGACGGGGATTTGAGGAGTATGATAATCTCTCTTACTGAATTGCATAATTGCTTAAACGAAAAACTCAAAGATTCATTCTTACGTTCTCTATCTGCTAAGGGTTTTGATAGTAGGCTATTCATACAGCATATCAACGACAAATCATTTACTGACTCCTTTAAGATGCTAAAGAAGTATGGTTCGTTTAGAAATGTGCTAAAACAATTACTCAAGGAGTTTGTCGAAGAGGCAGACCCTTCCATTGGATTCTACGAGCCAACTGGGGAGATTATTAATCACATTGTCACGGCTTATCGTGACCTACAAATGAGTATGCCAGAAGAGGCAGTAATGGCCGGTTTCTGCAAGGATATGGTGCTATCGGCACCTTTATATCCGTGTTAGTAATAGGGTTAATTACACAAAAGGTGAAGAAAATGAACAACGAGCAAACAATGAACAACGTAGCAAAAACACTGAATGTAGAGCCGGATGCGCTTGCTGAAAGAGTAGCAATAATTCTACAGGAGCAAGGGCCAGCATGGGAGAATGCGGGAAAGTCCGTAGACGACCAAGAACTTCTAGCGATTAGGGTAGCCGCAAGGCAAATCAACACCGAATCAGCAAGACTTCGCCGTGCGGGGGCCGAAGTAATTGAGGGGATGTTCATTCATTCACCAAGGCCGAAGGAGTGGGGGAAGATACTCTACAACAAGATGTCAAAGCAACTTCGTGTGGCTGATGATGGAGCAAAGGCGGCACTTATCGACAGCGGTTCTATCATAATGTTTGAGAATAACCATGATGGGACATGGACTAGGCTAGCGAGTGAAGATTTCGGAGGCCAGACTGATGTGTCGGATTTGCCCCGACACACTATGACTCTTGATGAGAACACTGCTTTCTTTGTAGTGTGGGACAAGAGTAACCCAACTTTCCCATCGGGTGATACTAACTTCAAGTACGGGAAGCCTCGACCACAAGACGAGAGGGAAAGAACTTCGCTATTTCTCACTACGGACATGAAGTTAATAACTATCAAGGCACAGGGTGGCGCTGCCGACGTACAGCATCCAACCTTTGTCACAGGGTCCATCCCTGTGAGGATGGGGGGCAACGGTACAACGGCTTACTGCAAGCCTAATGTCTCAGTCTTCTCGGCTGATGCTTCGCTTTCCTCTAAGTTCCCAGCACCACCAAACGAACTACTAAAGGAGATTGACTCGATTGATGTCCTAAACTCAGTTGATGAGATGAGAACCTATTACGATACTCACAACGGTCAAGATGGCTGGTGGGATAAGGTTGTCGCGGTACCCACCGAGATTATCCACATAGACCCACGCGACAATGGCGGGCTGGTGCTTGTTTGCGCTGACCTTGATATGGCTTCTACCGCACCAACAGTAGATGTCTATGTTCCAGCAGACCAAGAGGAGCGGGTGGATTTCGCTGTAGGGACCAAGTGCCTCATAGTAGGGCAGACTTGGAGGAGCCAAGAGGATGAGCAGCGACTATCTGTTGGTGGATGGTGGCCTTTCGATGAGATTGAGGCCATGCCACAAAGCAACCTTGATGCGCACTCCGAGTCCATTGGAATCATGGAGATGAGAGACTATGAGTAGTTGGGGCGCTAGTTCTACAGACAAGCCTCTTGCGAAAGGAGAGGCGCAAACACAAAGGGTCGCAGCACCACAGATAGTCTACGATAGGTCTTATTACAGAAACCTATTCAACACTCAAAGAGCAGTCCACAATGAAGGGCGCTTTGCTCTAGTTGGTCATGAGAACACCTGCAAGACGGGCCTTGCTATGTGGCTTCTTGAGGATGAGATTCAGTCTGGAAAGACCGTCTACGTTTTCGATGTAGATAACTCCGCTATGAGTACGATTATGGACTTGTACCCTGATAAGGAGAATATTATAGTCCTTCCCCTTCTTGATGAGATGGATGACTCCATCTTTAATGACGATAATAGTATTAACTACCTTCAACTGATTGAGAAGACTAAGTTTTTCATCAATGATATAGGAGAAGAGGTCAAGAACGGCGCTGACATTGGCGGCATAATCTTTGATGGCGGCTCCACTTTCTTAAAGTGGTGTGAGTTTGCCATGAGAGCAGCCCTACTACGAAAGGGTGTTATCGAAGAAGAGTCTGACACCTTCAATCAGAAGGAGTGGCGAGAGCGCAACAAGTTGAACCGCGATGTCCTTGATAGATTACACGCGCTTCATGTCAATAAGATTTTCAACACCTTCCATCTTAAGGCAGTTCAAGAGTGGATGGATGATGGTTCGGGCAAGAAGGTTCTAATGACCGTTGGCGAGAGGCCGGAGTGGGATAAGGGCACAATGCGCCGTTTCTCTCAGCAGATATTCTTGAACCGATTCATGAAGAAGGCTGACCCAGCCGCCGGAGTAAAGGGCGATAGAAAACTTGCTGAGAATCAGTGGGTAGTAAAGGCTACCATTGAAGAAATGAAGGGTAAGTTCATCGAGTATGTGGGGCAAACACATACTCTCCTAGATGTAAAGGACGGTAAGGCAACATGGTTTGGCCTTCCCTTCTTACGACCAGTAGAAGGTAAAGAAGATGTCGAAGACAATAAAAATTGAGAAGGATGCTTTGGTAAATCTTCTCAAGAAAGTGCAAAGAAAGGCGACATATAACGGTAAAACTAACCCGCAAGTTGAGTCTTGTACTCTTTCTCTTGTGTCTTCTCCGCACGGTAGTTATCACCTGCTTTCGGTGACTTCTCTAGTGAAAGACGGAGTTAGTAGTATCGCTAGATTTAAGACAAAAATAAATCTTATGGATTTCGGAATGTTGCCGGGTTCTAGTAACATACCTGTACCGGACATAGAAACCCTGCTAGGTATCCTCAAGTTTCATGGTAAACAAATAACACTTCTGTACGATGAAGAAATGGGTAAGACTAGAATCCGCTCGGGCAAGAAAGTCACGACGCTTGCGACAAACCCTAATGCGCTTGCCTATTTGAGTAGTCTGAAAACACTAGAAGAGTGGCATGAGGACTCTATCGCGGTAGCGAAGAAGATAGATGCAACAATCGGAACCTATACTATACCACAGACTGCGAAGTGGAGTGCAGAAACGATAGGCCCATTCGATGCGTATTACAGTATTAGCACTACAGATTTGTTTGAAGCCCTACGTTGCGATGGGATGAACGGTAAGAAGAGCGGGAGATATACCTTCCGTCTAGACTACAACCAAACAGACAACGGAAAACTCTCTATTGAAACCGGGGATGACATAAAGGGAAAGACAAGTGTAGCAATAATGGGTACAGAAGGCCAATTTGGTGATAGAAAGGAGCATTTCAAGGGCACTAAGAGAGATGATATACCCACCTTCACCACTATTGACTTAGTTTTCGAGGGTGGGCTTGAAGAAAGCATGAAGTTAATGAATGGTACAGTAGATATTTACTTCCTTCATTTCACTGGTCGGAAGGGTGCCGGAGAGTATGCGATGATTATTAGTGATGGGGGGCCGGACCCTTCGTTCATATTCCAAACATCATTAGAAAGCACTTGGAAAAAGAGGTAATTAGGATGAGGATACTAAAGGCAACGGATGAATACACCTGTGAAAATTGTGGTCATACCCACAAGGTTAAGATTAATCTTGATTACAAGAATAAACTGTGGTTGAATAGTCGTTATACGGGTGAAGGTCTTAGCATGGCTCAGATTGCTAAGATGTGTGGCGTTTCTCCCACTACTATTAATAAGTGGTTAATTAGGCATAGTATTACAACAAGAAACCGTGGTAGAATACGGGGGAAGAAGTTTGATAGTTGAACGTGGTAAAGGGCGAGAAGTTATCATAAGGGCTAGGAATAAGCACGGTGAAAGAATCACGCTAAAAGAAAACTCCTACTATCCCTATTGCTTTGTAGAGACAGAACACTCAGACCTATTCCCCGGTGCCGCCAAAGACGATGGTTTCACCGGACTGTATGGCGAAGCCCTTTCTAAGATTACTATGTCGAGTCCCGACAATATTAATATGATAAAAGATGTCGCAGACGAATATGGACTAAAGACTTGGGAAGCAAATATCCCCTTTGTCAATAGAGTATTGGCTGACAGGTTAGAGGTCAGTGAGCCTATACCTAACTACGACCATAGGATATGGTACCTTGACTGCGAGTGGAATCCTATTACTAGGGCACTAAGAGTCATGGTATTTCATGATTCCTTTACCAATACCACTGAATGCCTTTACGTTAATCCTAATTATATCGGCACAAGTAAGAAAGGTTTTGCTCCATTCTCTAATAGAACACCGGGTTGCCGTGATGCGAAAGGCAGACTTGAGTTTCCCAATGAGGAATCAATGCTTCGTGAGTTTATCACAATGTTAAATGACGCAGACCCCGATATAATCACAGGTTGGTTCGTGGTGGGTGCCGACATAAAGACGGTAGTAGAAAGGCTAAACGCCAAAGGTATATCCCCTAATGCGCTATCACCCCTAAATAGAATAAGGTATAAGTTTGGTGATTGGGCGCAGCCGATAGTAGGTATAAATTGTATTGATTTGATGGTAGCGGTAGCGAAGGTATGGGAACTGAAAAACGGGAAACTTCCCGGCTACAAGTTAGATGATGTGGCCTACGAGATATTAGGGGAAAAGAAAGTAGAATTACCTGACGGTCACGATACCTACCACACGGATTTAAACCTTTACCTAGACTACTCTACCCAAGATGTAGAGTTGCTACCCAAGTTAGATAATGCCGTTAATGCTCTTGGTTATTACATCGCGCTTCAACATCTAGTGCAGTGTGATATTAGGTCTACTCCATTCATTACACAAATGTTCACAAACCTTGTTCTACAAGATGAGAGTTTTGATAGACGCCTTCCTACTAGGGCACAGTTTGACAAAGAGGACTACCAAGGCGCTGATATAATGGAGGTCGAACCCGGTCTACACAATGGGGTAGGCATCTTAGATGTGAAAGCCATGTATCATAGCAACGCAGACTTACATAACATCAGTTGGGAAACGCTGAGTGAGGATGGTAAGGACTGTGGCAACGGTGTTAAGTTCGACCAAAGAGAAACTGGGTTGCTTGTTCGTCAGATGGATAAGATGACGGTGCTACGAAATATGTTCAAGGGTTTTATGGAGACTGATTCTGACAATAAAGAAAGGTGGGATGCTATGCAAAACGCCTGTAAGCATTTAGTCGCTTCGATGTATGGAGTCGCTGGCGATTCTAGGTATGGGATGTATCACCCGAAAGTGGCAGACGCAATCACATTCACTTCACGGCAGACGCTAAAGAAGTTGCGTGAGGTTGCTGCTGAAGTCGGATGGACTACCATTTATGGGCATACCGATAGCATCTTTGTCACCGGGCAAGGACAAATACCAACGACTTGGCGAGGGCATAATCCCCTACTAAGCAAAATTAATGAGAAGATGGCTCCAATTGAAGTGCAGTTTGAGAGATACTGTGACCGTTTGATTCTGATGGCTAAGAACCGTTATGCCGGAAATGTCGTGTGGAGTGATGGGGAGTGGCAAGACCCTAAACTCTATGTCAAAGGTATAGAGATGAAGCAATCCCGTATGCCACCCATAATGAAAGAAGCGATGAAGACAGTTATAGAGGGCATTCTAACCAATGAATCCCCCGAAAATATTGAGGAGAGTATCAAAGAACTTACGGTAAAAGTAATTAATGGCGAAGCCGAACCTAATAGTCTTTGTATGAAGGGTAAATTAACAAAGTCACTCCACGAATACAAGCAACTATCCGGTTCTAGTGCGGGTGCGGCGTGGGCTAATGAATATCTCGGCAAAAGATATAGAGGCGGTGACTTTTTCCTCACTACAATAGGAGAAGATGGAAATTATATGGCCTTTGATAGCCCGAAAGACATTGAGGATAAGTACAAGATGGGTTATAGGCATTTGGCTGAGAGATTTATAGTCAAAAAAGTAGAGCCGTATTGGTCCCTGATGGGATGGCCTATGCAACCCCTCTACAATGCGCTAGATGGCAAGGGGGGTTTATCATGGCTGTGAGATGTGATTATTGTCAGATGAAAATAAAGGGTTTGCACAAAGGAGGACTTTGTAGGTTCTGTGTTGTCTATCACCCGAACTGGGGGGAGTAAGAATGGTTGAGTGGGGAAGTGAATACAATATAGATTGTATTGATATGGAGTACGGATGGACTGGGCATGATTTTGAATATCTCCATCATGATGATGTAAATTGGACTTATGTTACGTTTAAGTGTAAGAAGTGTGGGGTCAAATCCTCAGTTGATATAGACCCCGACAATGGTAATATGCTTGCGAAGGAGTGACCGTAATCTTTATAAGCGTGTAATGGAAGGGTAATATATGACTAGAAGCCGTAAGATGAGTGGTAAGAAGACTACAAAGCAATTGCAGCAAGAAATAGACACTTTGACCAAAGAGTTCCACGGCTTTGGTAATGCTGCTGCGAGCGAATTAATGAAACACGGTAAGATAATCTACGCGCTACTTGAGGATTTGGGTAAATTGGAGAACCTAATTTGTGAAAACTGCAAAGAAACTATTAGCCGCCCCATTATTAAGGGAATAGAGAACACGGATGAATGTCCTTCGTGCAAGCGTAGCCTCTTCAAGAAGACTCAGATATCTCTAGATGATTTGCAGCAAGCAGTTAATAAGAGTGATAGTGAAGAAGAGTGAGATTGTGGGAACTGCTAGAAGAAAATACAAGCGAAACTACGCTTGGCTTCCTGTTGTGTGGGACTACTTGACTAAGGTAGACCCTTCACTCTATCTCTCCTATGAGGAGATAGTCGAGAACGCGCACCTACTGGGTGTTGATACCATGCACAAGAAACTGAGGTCATCAAAGATTTGCCCTAACAAATTGAGATTCGCAAAAATAATGGGTGCCCAAGAAGGTATAGATAAGATAAAAGAAAGAGGGCATTACGGTCAATATTTATGGAGGATGCACGATGACTATAGAGAGTCAAGATTCGAGCGCGGTAAAGTCATCTTATAATCCGGCTGATTATAGTGGCGCATCTAACCCACTTAGAATTAGTAAGTCATCTTTCATGACCTACGGATTGTGCCCCCGTCAATTCTTTTGGAAGTATTGCGCTGGCATACCCAGTCCTCCTCCTACGGAACAAGCAATCCGTGGCGGGCAAGTACATGAAGTCATGGAGGTAGGTTTGTTAGAAGGCCCTGAAAGCGTTAATAATAGGGCAAAAGAAATTGGTATTGAATCTGACCCAGCCGTTGATGCACTTACGTTGTTAATTCATCAGATAGCACACGACATGGGGGGCTTTGAAGTCATTGAGGCAGAAGTAAAACACGTTGTACCCGAAGTCTATGAAGGCGGCCATGTAGAATGGGTCGGGTTGATAGATGGATTGATTAAGTTTGATAGTGGTGATATTGCTATAGTCGAACTAAAGACGGGGAAAATGAATTTAGGCAAATTGGGTAGGACAAGAAAAGAACTGCTCTACTATAGGAGAATGTTGTGTCTTATGGATTATGAAGAGCCAACACACTTTATTTATATCTCCCCGGACTACGAACATGATAATCCTAACGACAAATTATTGCTTGAGGGGAACAAGCGCGGTAAGAGAGTATGGCTAGGCCCGGAGCAGGGAATTGCTATTTTGGAGCCAATAGGTAAGCGAAGTATAAATGCTTTCACGGAAGGTTTAAGTAAGACTATAGACAACCTAAGACTCCAACAATGGCCTATGAACTGGAACGAGTATTTCTGCCCCTTATGGTGTGAGTTTTGTTTGAGTTGTGAGGCTGAATTGACGGGAGATATAGAAGAAGGAGAATGGTTATAATGACAGAAAAGAAACTACACCCAGCACACTATCATCTATTCGTCTGCGCTTCCTGTGGTGAGGATGCAGACTGGGAAGGCTTTGAGGATATGGTACGAGTGACAGGTAAGGCGGGAGATAAGCCCGAAGTAATTACAGTAGCGGGTTGCCTATGTGGGCATCAACAAGAAATAGAGGTGCCCGAATGATAGACTTACGTTTTATGGATGAGTTTGTCATTTCTTGGGGTGATGTCGCGCCAGTACTTATTCCTTTGGTTTCACTATCAGCCATGTCGATTTGGTATTTCTATCACCACCTAAGAGTGCTAGTTGATGACTTAGGCAACCTAATGTGGTGATATTATGCTGTTAGGATTCCCTAGAGAGATTGGGCTTCGCCGTAATATCTGTGGAAATCGTCAAGATTTTGATAATTATGTCACGCAATTGAATGGAAAAGCCTCTTGCTACACCAGTCTATATTCCTTTGAGAGAGTACACCCGTCAAGACCGTGGAAAATGGATACCGATTCCTGCGTCATAGACCGTGCTTGGTGGGACTTTGATACCCCGGAGGGGGGTAGCCTATCTGACGTAAAAGAGTGCGTCAGAACGCTTGTAAATAGGCTTAACGGGGATGTTAGACTTGTGTTCACAGGTAGGGGGTTTCATGTGCATCAAATCTTCCAAAATCCTGTCTTTGGAACCGCTGTTTCTAGGCACATTGACCGCTATCAAAGAATGGTTGCTGGCGACCTTCCTACTTTGGATGGCGTGGGCCACCCACAGAAACTAACCCGCATTCCTGATACATATAACCCTAAAAGAAACAAGTGGTCAGTCAATATCCCAGCATTAGACTTCGCTGAAGACCCACACAACTACATCATACCCGAAACTCCCAACCCTGACTACTCCATTCTAGACCCATTTAGGGGAGAAACATCGCAATACACCACTTCGTTTGACGTTATCAAGTGGATAGCGGATAATCCCCTAGAGGAGAGCATAGAATCCTATACAGAATTTAACGGAGATATAGGGACCGCTAATCAAGTACCAATCCCTCCGTGTTTGGAGAAGGCAATTCAGCATGAGAACCCCAAGCATCATGTTCGCCTCGCTCTTGCGCAGCATCTTGCTGAGAATCTACGATGGTTCGCCCACCCATCTACTCTAACTCACGAACAGAAGAATGACATCGCAAGCGAAATGGTTTCTTTCATCGGCACCCTCGGCTGGCGGGACTTCAATCCTCATGTCACCCGCAGCCATATTCAATCAATTATTAACTATGAAAACTCACCATCTTGCGCGTGGCTACAGAATAGGGGGCTTTGTGGTGGCCCATGTTGGCGAGATGATGGAACAAGGAGATGATAAAAATGACTATAACGAAAAAGAAACAGCGCTGTCCGATGTGCTTTAGCGATTTGGGCTTCATGGAATTACACGGTTCTTCAACCTGTTTAAATTGCCATCAGAAGATAGCATCATGTTGTGGTGATGATGGTTGCATAATATGAAACAGTTAAATAGACTTGAATGTACGAAAGACTGTGTTATTGATAGACGATAGGGAGAACCCGAAAGTAATAGATAAAATCCTCATGAGAATGGGTAATTCTGCTTTGGATAAGAAGGGACAGGCGCAAGTCTTACGAATGAAGTCCTCAGATTATCGGATGGGTACGTGGGGAATTGAGGCAAAAGAAATTAACGATTTGTATCGCTCTATCTTGGGGCTTGGTCGCTCCCGTACAATAGTAGACCAACTCAAAGACCTTGAGAGAGACTTTGAGAATCCATTCCTAGTTGTTTATGGGTCAAAACTAAAACCATATATTCGTGGCGGCAGACCTACAGCGAGGCTCATGGCTATAGAGACTGCTCGCATGAAGAAAGTAATCCAACAATTCAAATTAAATTTCTATCAAAGATTTCCCAATATCCGATATATGGAAGTTGCTACTATGGATGAATTTGTAGATTGGTTAGTAATGAATCATCATCAGATTAATATCAAAGGCAAGATAGGGGTTTCTAAATTGCCATCCGGTATTCAGAAAGAAATAGCAAAAAAGAAATTGGACCCACGTATTCAATTTCTATCTTCCATTGACGGGATTACTGTTAGACACGCCGAAGACCTGTTAGAGAAATTTGGAAGTATCCCAAAAATACTTGCCGCAAGGACTACGCAAAAATCCATAATGGAAATAGAGGGCATTGGTAGAGAGAAGGCTCGAAGGATTCTAAGTCTTAGAGATTTGTATCAATAAGGTCTAAGTTGGTCTACGCTACTACTATCTGACGAAGCGACAGCGGCATTTTGGGTTATCTGTAGACCCTTCAGTGTCACCCCATTGAAATTAGAAGTGTCTGAACCGGAGCCAGCAGTCCTAGATAGTTTTACCGTCAATCTATTACCTATTACATTGCTATCACTAACTATTCCATCGAATAATATCAATCTCTTATCCTTTATGCCCGATGGAATTTTCTTTGATTGAGTCACGGAAGTATTTTTACAAGTCACAGTAGTATCTATCTGTGCAATCTTATTAATTACATTTCCTGCCGCATGAGTCACCTTAGCCTCTACTATCACTCTCTTCCCTACCACTCCCCTTTGAACTATTACATCAGTTTGGAAACTGGTTGGGGAAGTTGCAGAATTATCTGAATTATTACCTACTCCGGGGAACGTGTAGCCGTTATTACCATAGACGCCGGAGCCAGCAGTATTTCTCATAAATGTACCCTCACTACTTTGTAGGTTTCTTTGTGCTGTTGGCGTTCTACCCTTGCTTTGTTGGCCTAAGAAGTTCACGCCTCCAAAGTTTAGCATATCTCCCGCAAGTATTTTCTTTTCCCAACCAATATACTTCTTAGAATTTGAGAAATCTAGTGATATTATCCTATTATCATCCAGAGGAGTATCGACATTTCCTATTGGGGTAAAATTACCTCCTCCATCCGGTGCATATATTGGGGGCGACCAATCATCTGTTCCAGCATTTCCATCCGGTACTGGAATATTGACATTATTCGATTCATCTATGACAGAAGGCTCTAATCTATTGGTATTGAGGAAGGCATTAATTAGTCCGCTTCTCAAAGATTCATCCTTCACTAAATTTAGATTTAGCATTTCTTTAGTTGGGTTTTTCCTGTACCTTACATCGCTAATAGCAAAGGTTTCATTAGTGTAGCCTAGACCCGCATCTGTGTATTTAACGTAAGAGGCTGGTCTATAAGCCATGTCTCTACATACCATAACTCTAGGGGCATACCACTCTAAGCGGGTAGCATCATCTAGGAACATATACATTGTGGGATGAACCTTCCCTCCTAGTGGGAAAATAGAGTTATTGTTATTACTTTCAATCTCTCCCGCACTTGTGCCACTTGCTATGCCTGTAATAGTATTAGCATTAGTTAAAATCGCTGCGCTGGTAGTTGGGTTTCCGCATCTACTCCTAAGAAGTTCTCGGCAATATTCAGCATTGAATGAAATAGTCATTTTCGGTACAGTAGTCCAAGCGGAGCCTCCATTGTTCCAATAGGATGGAGGAATTTCGATTTCATAGAATCCGCTACCTTTGCATTCTACTGTGCTAACCCTATTACTAGCAGTAAATGTCCCAGTATTAATAGAGGCGACCCTTCCTCTTCCGGTGAACTCATAGTCTACCAAGAATACTACGAAAGTCGCTTCATCTATACTAGAGTTAGCGAGAGTCTGTCCTCCTTTGAGGGCCACGAAGATTCTCATATCCTCTTCCGTTTGCTCGCTAACAAGAGGACACCTATTCGGTACATGAACAATTTGCACGGCATTGCTAACTGAATGTGACCCATACCAATAGAAATTATTCGCCCACGCTACATCAGTTGCTACTCCAAATGCTTGGTGCGTCTGAGAAACACCCCATCTATTCTTGAGAGAGCCAGTAGTACCTAGATTTCCATCCATAGCATTTACAGCACCGGGGAATAGGCAGCCGCCAGTACCAAGTCTAGTCCAAGACCAAGCGCCGGGTACTCCGTCATCATTATTACCCTGTAGGGCTACGCATTGGTCTGCTATATACCCATATCTACCTTTGTCGAATAGATGATTGGAGATATTATTTGTTGTTCCGTCTTCTGTGTAGAATTGTGCATTAGGACTTACAATTAATGAGGAATTAGTAGTTTTCCTAGCATTGTATTCTTGCTTTGCGATGCTAATAGCCTCCTTGCTATTCCTAATTTCGGGGTATTCAATAATCTTCCAGCGTGTTGTGTCACTATGCGCTGGTTTCGGATAATCCACAAACGATTGACCATCATTGTAATAGACTCTAATATGAGTAATATGGATATTTGCTTCGGCTTTAAAATCACTCACTTGAACATTATCCCTGTTAAGCGCTATGCCGGTATTGTAGTATGGCCTAAAGTCTATCCTACCATCCCTACCACCTAACCAACCAAAGGTAGTCTTTACTGAACTATCAACTCCAAAGCCAGTGCGCTTTCTCATTTCTTTTACCTGATTGAGTAATGTCCTAGTACCTCCACTCAGCACAGACCCATACGAATCTAGGTTGTTGTTAGTACCATCCGTAGTTAGATTTAGCGTAATAGGAACATTGTTAATGTCAAACATACAGTTTAGATTTGTATTAGGGAACCAGTTTCTACATACTGCTAAATTCCAAAGAAGCCTCAATTTATCACTTTCATAGAAAGAGCCGGAATTTTTCGTTTCAACATTGCCTTCTATATGCATCATAGTTCTTAAAGAATATTGATTAGCCAAAGTAGATTGAACAGTTATACTTTCGTACTCAAAGTCGGTTTCAGTATCAGTAGTCTTAATATTATAAGACTTTTCTGAGCCATAGGGACTACCAGCATCAATCCACATATTTTCTAATTCTTCTTCCATTCCCGACCAATTATTTTCGGCAGTACCACTAGTTAATGTTTGCGATGTAATCCACACATTCCCCAATTGAATAGGAATCTTCCAATCATCTCCATCATCCCAATCAGCGTAATTATCAATCCACATACAGTCTTCTGCGGTTGCAGTCCCTATTTCAAGAATCTTATGGCGTGTTCCATCTGTTGTATTAATGATGTGCATAAGGGGCTTTATCCCCCACTCCCTAAATGTCGCCCCACTCATAGTAAATTTCTTGCCTGTCACCGTTCCGTTTGTTCCATAATCATAAGTCTTAGTTGTGCCGCCCGTACTAGCCGTTCCTGTCCTTTCTGTTTCGTTCTTACTTCCCCACTTGAAATAATCCCAAGCAATTACGTTTTGTGTACTTCCCTCACTAAGAGTCTGCGTATCTTCAAAGATTAATTTACCCATACCAGTATGGTCAAAAACGCTTACATCTTGTACAGTAATCGAAGTATCGTCATAAGCGACATCAGCATCTAAGAGAGATGCTTTTGAATAGACTCTATGCCAATTTGGATGTTTCGAGAATGTCGAATCAGTATTGAAGGGATGTGCTATTGCTTCTTCCCAATAATTATCTTCTAGCAATGGGTTTCCCAATCCTCCCCAAATAAACTCCCCTAAGTCACTTCTACCACCCGATATTTGATATGCTCTTCCCGAATTAGCAAATGTATTCAAATTGAAGAATGGGGAACAATCAACTACGCAGACTGCTCCACCTTTAGTTTCCCAATCTCGGTATTTAGTATTTGTAGCAGCACTAGTTAGACAAACTTGAACACCGCCGGTATTTCCAGCGTCGGCTTGAACATAGGGAGCATATAAAGTGAGTTTATTAGCGACATCATCTTTCGCTTGAATTTGCCATGTCCCATCATGCTTTAGACTATTATGAATATGAATCCAATCCCCTACAGATACTTTACCCATTCCTATTTCAGTAATATTAGTTAGCCTTACTCTACTTGACCCCCCATCTTCTACAGCCGTAGTAGCAGCAGTATTCAAAGTGCTTTCATAAAGTACGGGCCTAGAATAACTACCACCCGAATAGGTATTAATAGTTTCTGTATGAGTGGTTTTTCTTATTGGGTCATACCCCCCAATATCTAATATATGACAATCGCTAGGCATCTTTAGTTCCTGCCACTTATCTGCTGCTCCTGTTTCGGGGTCATTTTGGTCTGCGAAGTAAAGAGTACAGGTATATTCATCAGTTGTTGGATAAATTAGGCCAAAATTATCTACCCTTTGTCCTCCGTCTGCATCAGCATTGCCATCGTTTCTCATATCAGCCCAAAGAAGCCAAAGATGTTTGTAGTTATCAGATATAGAAAGCGGAATTACCCAAATATTATTTTTATAATCAGTGCTTGTCCCATGTAAAGTTTTTGAAGAATTAGTAGCACTGAAATTAGCATCTACATATTTACAACCTATTAGATATCTATTACTTCCTGTAGAATAAAGACCCTGCCACATGAATTTACAGTAGTTGTTTGGTTGTGTTCCCGAATTACTTCCCCTTAAATGGTAGTTAGCATGAGAAGAAGCAAGGTCACTTGCATAGAATCCTTCTGCTCTAATTTCACCAATGCCACTAAATAGTCCTTTAGCATTTAAGGCAGTGTATAAATCATCAGTAATTTGAATAACACTAGAGCCTTTTGTGATATCTGCTAAGACGTTTCCATTATTACCCCAGCCAGTTCTAAATGGGGATTCCGCCCCAGCAGAATAACCAGCAAGAGTATCAGTATTAGAATGGTCTGTTGCTGCTGGCATTTCGTTAATTACCCCAAAATGATATTGGAACCATAGAGACTTAGGTAAGTCTCTCATCCACCTAGCATGAACCACTCTATCATCTGTTTTATCTCTAATGCCCCCCGTACTTTGTGGGCTAATACCAGCAATATCAGTACATTTAACCCAAGAAATCCTTTGTGTTGTGGCAAGTAAAGTATGACTATTAGCACTACTACCAGTAGCGTAAGAACCAACATTCCCTTCATAAAGAGGTTCTACGGGTGTATTAGTTGTTGCGCACCAAACATAAGCGCCCATACCAGTAAAGTAGCCTTCATTAGTATCTCTAAAGTAATTTCTAATTTTTCTAATATTCGCTATTCTCTTTCTTCCCTTCAAAACTCCCGGTAAGGGAGACATAGGATTATTACTAGAAGCGGCATGATTAAGGGCTATATCATTATTATCATTTATGTGATTCACATAAATATAGTCGCCAACTTTTAATCCGGGGTCGGTGCTAAACATTACAGTTTGGTAAGGGCTACTATTATCATTTACATGAGGATGGGCACTTACTACTTCTTCATTCCAATATTCCTCTCTTTCACCATCAGACATTTCATTACCTAAATCATTCCACCAGTCATCAGTAAATGCCTCCCCCGTATATTTACCAATGTATATTATCTTTGCTGATTCGGGTGTATAGGTAAAACCACTACCACCACTTGCGAACATTAACCATTCTTGCTCCCCATTAAACCAGTCAGCAAAGGAAACGCCGCCACTACTAGCAACAGCCTTCTTCGCTACTAATTCTTTTGCGCTAAAGTTATGTGCAGATGTAGTTTCATTCTCAACTGTCACATCTGTCGGGCTACCTCCACCAGCAGTATAGCCACTATAATGCGCTAAAGAAACCCCTACCCTTACTGTTCCACTAAAACCGCTTCCATTATAGAAATTAATATCTTCCGGCGTCTTGAAATATCCTAATACGCCCTCACCTTCCCATTGATTCTCTATACTATTAGGGCCATGTTCAGTGTCTTCGTTATTATACATCTGTATAGGATGACCGGACCCTAACTGCATTCTTTGTTGATTGGTGACTAGATAATTACTTGAAGTTTCAAAACCTAAATTATTTTGGCATAATTTTAATGGAGTGGTACCCATTCTCAATATTGATTTCAAGCCTTGCGCGTCATATAGCCAATATGGTGCATCCCCACTTTCATTATTGTCTAGAGCAACCTGCCCAATATCCCACAAGGGAATTTGCCTATCTAAGAGAGAGATGTAATGCTGTGCGGACAACCTTAATTCTCTAGCAGATTGATTTTGCTGAACCGTCATTCTATCTATGACTCCCCTCCATACTGGCCTATCTATTCTTGTTGCCTCTTCTGAAGCAAACATGAGTAAAGACCAATCAACAGGAGTATCAAGAGCGAATAAAGGATTTAGATGATGAATGTAATTACTAGAGGCTGAACCGTCACTACCGTCTGTTGGGTCATCATATAGAATCATATCCATAGTAGAAATACCTGAAGCGGGCATTTGTAGATTTATTTCCCCAATAGTAATATCCCAAGCATTACTTTCCAAATCTTCTGTAAGATAGTGTACTAACCCCGCTCTATCTATCAGAAAATAATTCACTGATTCTTTATCTAGATAGCCCGATGATGTCGAACCCCCATGTGCGGCACTAATAGGGAAAGAAGTGTGTGTAGCATCCCACCCATGCATATCTTCAGCCTTTATAGCGCCTCCAAAGGAAGTATTGACGAGAGAAATACCATTAGTGGTCTTGTTAGTTCCATTAACATAGACGTAGAATTTCTGATTTGTATAGTCAATCCTAACATCAAGGTCTACCCAAGCATCATCATTACTGAAAGTCTGCGCTGATGCGCCTAGATATTGTGCGCCGTAGCAATCGTATGTATGATGGAAAAGAGCATTAGTTAAATTTTCTGCTCCATCTTCTTTTATCCCAAGACAAAGATTAAACGTAATAGCAGGAGTACCGGATAATCCAGCACTAGTAGTAATCTCAGAAGTATTACTTCCTGCTGCATATCCAATATTAAATTCTATACGTGTTGGTAAAGCGCCGTTTGTGAAAGAAGTTGTACTTCCGCTTGCAGGTAGGGTATTAGTCGCATCTATATCTCCACTGAAACATCTAGAAGCAAATCTAATGTGGAACACATCATCATCTAAGCGACTATTTAGGGAGCCGTCATAAATAATGGATGGCACTTCTGTAAATTCCGGGCCATTGGTACTACTATCATTAGTTTCAAATCTCCTAATAGAAAGAAAGGGCTGCTTAGAGGGGGAAGTCACAGGATGGAAATTATTAGTAGGGTTTATAGCGCCGCTATCTGCATGAGAGAAAGAGAGTGTTTCCCCGGTCCATACTCCTGCTAGATGGGCTTGTTGATTTAATATTAGTGCTTCTCCCCCAGTCACCGTTTCAAAAACACCGGCTTTTTTATCGGAATAAACCGTACTAGTCACGCCACTGGAACCATCGCTAGTTTGATGGGCTTCCATTACGCTGCGGCCAAATGTGGGGTCATACTGTCCCGTTGGTACCATATAGACGTTATTTGTATTAGTTCCATTACAAAATAATTGGAATCCGTGGTCGCCTATCGAGAGAGTAGTTGAGTCGAACTTCTTTATTCTATTGGCAATATGACCATCGGGATACTGTAGTTGCGCTTTACCGGACCATGTTGAATAATTATTTCTTGTAGTATCAGAAGAAAGCCACTCGAACATTCCATTATTTTTAGTGTATTTGTAATCGTTTAGAACTAGAGGAGTTGTTGTCATACTAGATAGAACAGTAGAGAGGCTAGCCCTATCGGGATATGAAAATCTGTATTTAGGATTTAACAATGCTTCCCCATTCATAGTATTACCATGATGACTTGTGAGTGTAGAATAAGCAGTAGTACCACTTGGTACGTTTCTATCATCGGGAATAGCGCGAGCATTTAGAAAATCATCATAGTAGCCAGACAACCAAAAGTTGTAATTATTCTCGACACTTCTTACCATATTCTCACTCTCTAACTCAAAGACCAGCCTCTAGTACCTGCTCCCCTCTCTATCGCATTCAATATTTGATTGGCCGCCTCGTCAGTAGTCATGCCATTGAAATTATTAGTCATAATAACTTCTGTCGTTGTAATAAGGTTTTCGACTCCCTTCTGAATTACCTGTCTCACAAGGTCGCCTGTCATATTAGGTTGCTGGGAACCCCAAAAGAACTCCTCCCTAGCATTATTAAATTCATAGATAGCGTCAGTTGCTTGGCTAACATCTCTTGCCACAGCACCACCGAAACCTTGAACATCATTAAGTATGTCTTGCCAAATATCACCGTGTGCAATGACAGCCTTATTAAATTCATCAAATGTCTCTATAGCGTACTTATCCATAAAGATAAGAGCGGCTGCGAACTCGGCAGTTACGTCATCAAAGTGTTTTTGTGCAATTGCTAATGTGTCGTCTGCTTCTTTTTGCCTTGCATCTCGCAACTCACCGCCTGTTTTGTCATAGACTCGCCATCTACCTAATTCTTGTATTGTCTTACCGTGTGTTATAGTTGCTTCTGTCAAGTTTTCTTGCGCCTTAGTAATTGAATTGAACTCTTCCTCAGTCATAAAGTTAGTTCCACCCTGAGAAGCCGCACTCGCATCTATATAAAATTGAATTTCCCTAAGTGCTGTTAATTCTGCCTGTAGGTCTAACTGTCGCTGTTCTGATATATTCGACGTAACAGTACCTAATGCTTCTTGTGCATCAATATTTTCCTGAATTGCCGCTGCTATACTGTCACTAGTCCACTCCTGCTTTCTCACTAACTTATCAAATACTGCTGGGTCGAATGTGTCAGACATAACTTCCTCAAAGCCTTCTGCTGTCTCTTCAGTTGTTTTATTGAAGTGTTTCCAAGCCTTAGATAATGCCCAAACTGCCGTCGCTGCTACCCCAACAGCACCCGCTACTCTAACCCAACTTACCGCTCCTCTAATACTTGCCCATGTAGAGGCAGTCGTCAATGTCGTTTCTGTTGCTATAGCAGCATTCTTAGCATTAATAGCAGTAGTAGTACCAGCAGTAGCAACAGCATTCGCTAGTTCTGCCTTTGTATCGTTGTCAGTAGCAACAGTAGAAGCGGCCTGTACACCCGCTTCAGTGAAATAGGTAATAATCAATTTCTTTGACATTTCATTTACACCTGCTTGAACGGCGAGACTGGCTAACTGAGCAGCAGTCATTAAGCCTATTGCTAGAGCATTTCCTTTAATAGCCAAAGACATTAATTTTTCATTTTCTGTGAACATCATAACCGCAGAAGATACGGCCATCAAAGCACCTGTATATTTATACACCGCACCTACTTGAGCAGCAACTTGCTGGTTCAATTTTTCTTTCTGCCTAAATGCTTTTTCATCTGCTGTCATAACATAACTTGTCATAATATCTGCACTTTCTTTAAACTCCGCATCTGCCAAATTAAGTTCATGTCTCAACCCTCTTAGAAGAAGAATTGCTTCTTCCTGTATTATATTCCAATGTGCTATTTTTTCGTTATGAATGTCTTTCGTTAAACTTAATTCATTTAATTCCTGAGTTTCTGCCTCTATACTTAGATTATTTTCCTGTCTCTTTTTTATGATTCTCTCTATTGTTTCTACCTCTCTATCTAAATAGAATATTTTCTTTTGCCTATCATTTATTTCTTTTCTAGCATTCGCTAATCTAGTTTCCTGCGCTGCTATATCCACCTTCCGCATTAATGCGGTTTTCGCCGCTTGTTCAGCCTCAGATTTTGCTGCATCATGTTCTGCTTGACTCACGTTTGTTATAAGCCTTGCTTTTCTCTCCAAACTAGCCTGTGTTTCAGCCGAAACTGCGTTAAAGTTCTGCAAAAACTTTGTAGCATTATCATATTTTACGCCAGCATTACCGAAAGCCTCCTGTGTTGCTATTTGTTCCCCCCTCATAGCCCTTGTGACTTGCATATTGGTAGATATAGCAAGACCCAATGCTGCTACATTTGTCATTACGCCCATAATTGGGGCTACGAGATTTTTCATATCTTCACCAATTAGGTAAAGACCCTTAGCGAAACTTGCTACTCTGCCCTCGTTCTCTAACATACCAATAAGAGCCTTTGTGAATAATGTCTGTGTTTCAGCGGCCTGTGTCATAGCAGGTAGGAATAACTGCCCTAGTTCAGCGCGGTATCTTGCTAATTCTGCTTCTGCTCCTCTATACGCAGTAATGGAATTTTGTAATCTTTCATTTACTTCATCCATTGCTGGGGTAAGTCTCATATTCGCTTCTGTTGTGAGTTGTGTGGCCCTATCCCAATTCTCCATCAATTTGATAAATCTAGTGTAGTGCCTATTACCCGCTACCGTCTGTGCAATAGATTGCTTTTGACCGGAATTTAGGGTATCCCAATCTTCAGAAAGTTGCCCCAAGATATGAGACAGAGGTAATAATGCGCCCGTGGAATCTCTAGTAGCAATACCCTGCTTTTCTAGTTCCTGCCTAGCGCCTCCAATATCACCACCAAGACGAGCATAGAACATCTTCAATGCTCTACCAGCCTTACCTTGCTCTTCACCAGCCTCAATAAGAACGGCTGACTGAGCGGCCATAGCAGATATACTTTCACCAGTTAGGTGTGCTTGTGCAGCGAACTGATTCATAACATAAGTAATCTGCTCCATCGTGGCTGCCGACCTGTTCTCAACAGTATTGAGTTTATCCAAGACATCAATGGTATTTTCCCGTATCTTATTTGCCTTTGCTTGCTGGCTAGTTAATTCCTCTACTCCTTCCTGCATAAAACCAATCTGTTGGTTCAGGTTCACCAATCGAGTCATAGCGGCTTCTGTTTCCATACCGCTTATTAGACCAAATTCCATACCTAAGCGCGTTCCAGTAGGGGTCATACCTTCTCCTAGTACAGATTGAAGTTGTGCCATTCTAGATGCGGCATCCATAGCAGCATTGGCTGTCATACCAAACTCTATACTTAATTGATGAACTGCATCAGTAATATTCTCGAAGTCTTCAGCAGTATCTACGAATTTTCTTAACTGAATTTCAGCATCAGTAATTAGTTCGACTGTTGGTAATAAAGACTCAACCCAATTGGCAAATCCTCCACCAAGAACATTGATTGAGTCCTGTATATTTGCGAAAGCATCTAGCATAATCGCATTAAAGAGAGTCATAGAAGCGCGGGAGTCATCTATTAGCCTTTGTGCTTGGAAACGCCCTACTACGTCGAAGAAGACCATTGATGCGCCCGCTCGATTAACGAGCATGGCAATAGTCATAGCCATTATACCTAGAAGTACAAATGGCCCACTGAAAAGAAACCCTACACCCTCAATTATCAAGACTCATCCACTCCAACCTACTGCCTTACGGCCCACTACAGACTATGGTAAAACTAACTGTCTGATAAATCTTCTTGTTGCTTTTTCCTTGCGGCTCTTCTTTCATTTCTGCGTTTTATGACCGCCGAAGCATCATCACCAGTTAATCTCTGTAATCCACCGGCACCTGTACCGGCTTTTGATTTGTTGTGCGCTTCCGCTATTTTCTCGTTAATACTCACAGCAATGTGCATATCTAATTCCATTAGATATCGCCCACCCTCTTGGTTATACTTTAACCAAAGGTCAGAAGGTAAGACACCCTTAAAAGCCATGCACAAGGCGGGCGCTACTTGCACAAACTCAACGAAAGGAAATTGAGCCTTCTTCGTCGTCACCACGCACAAAGTTTAGAATTGGCATTAGTTCCTCTATTGTAAATAGATTAACATCGAAGTCCTCATCAAGAACACAGGGTCTAAGCCAATGCTCTAATTGAGCAGTAATGCCCCCTCCTTCTTCTTCTAATCTATCGGAAAAGGCTTGGTGTGTTTCGCTTTCCCAATTCTCAGGGCTACCCTTATCTTCAAATTCACGGAAGATTCTTGCTTGTATATTGCTTATCTTCAACTTTTCCATACCGGATGCCTGTCGCACCCAAATCGTCGTTCCGTCGTCTAGTTCAAACTCTTTCTTCTTTACTGGCATTTTTTCTCCACTTCCTTCTCTCTTTAACCTGTATTGGTTGTTTCGCTGCTCTCAATAAACGGACTGTTCCGTCTTCGTTAAGTTCCCATGTACCTAATGAGTTAATAAATGTTTTGGATGCACCCGCCCTAGACATAGTGCAAAACCTACTTATGCTACGTCATACCAAACAACTGTAAGCATATTACCTGCGCTTCCCTTACTTAGATTCGCGCTAATTATAACGTCATTATTAGCGATAGCAGCACGAAGCGCCGTCTGTATAGCGGAAGCACCTCCATAGAATGTACTTACCTTTAACTTCGTTTTATCTGCTATAACAGTACCGCCGTTATTTGCCATCTAATCAATCCTCCTTCCCGGAGGTTTTCTTGGCTGCTTTCTTCTTTGGGGCTGCTTTCTTCATAGAAGCCTGTAGTTTAGCAAAGGATTCGTCATAACCTTCCATTTTACCCATTGGAAGACTTTGTACAATATCGAGGACTTCTCTCTTTGATTCCATAGCCTCTAATTCATCTAGCATATATTCGGGAATTATTCTTCCCAATCTGTAAAGCCAATCTCTATCAACCACTTAACCACCTCAGTAAGCATCCGTCGATAATTCAGACCCCTTCATCTTTATTTGAATTGCTTTCTTTGAACCAGTAGCCTTGGCATCGTAGAAGGCTTGGAAAGCGACAGACATTCGGGCTGGGTCACGACCACTAACAGAAGCCGTGGGAGCCTCGAATCTGACGTTGTACAAACTAACTTCAATAAAATCTGAGTCATCCCTATCTGAGTCTTGGAATTTGAACTTGAGTGCTGGTCTACCAATACCTCCGTGAATCTTGTGAACCGCAGTAGCAGTAGCCAATTCGTTGTAAGTAGGCTCACCCAAAAGGGTTGTATCTGCATCGTAAAGAATCTCGTTGAACTCCATCGTACCAGTAATCTCTCTAGTCCTTGAAGGTGGAATACGCTGAATAGTATTATCACCGACAGCGTAAGCAGAATCAAGGTCACGGTTAATGTTTATCTCAAGACTGACTGATTGAATCTTAGTTGTCTTCTCAATTAATCCGTCTACATACAACTCAGCACCGGAGAAGTGAAGTGCATCCACATCATTACCGGAGTAGGTCACATCTGTCTGAATTGCTGCTGGTGTCTGTTCTGCTTGCCCTAGGAAGTCTATTGAAGCCATAACATACTCGTTTAGATTTGCGCTAAGAGAAAGTCTTGTCGTGACCATACCCGTAAAGGTGTGTTCTTTTGCCTCTCTACCTACACGTATAGTATAGGATGGGTAAGCCTCAGTAGAGAGAGTAGGCTCAAGGAATATGTGCTTCTTTGCGCCACCCATTGTAGCAGCAGCACCAGTTGGCATTTGAGCGCCTGTTTGGTCTAGAGCAGCCAATCCTACAAAGTCATTATCTGTGCTTGATGTTGGTTCAGCCAAATCTAATTCACCGGATGGAGAATGTAGTACTGGTTCTGTGACATAACCATAAACTCTACCCGGCTCAATACCGTGTAGTTTTGTTCCCCTGTAGTATTGGATAACAGGAAGGCTGGCAGTCACAGAAGAATGACCAGTGACAGCCGCACTGAAAGCATGAGCGCCGTAGGTTGTGACATGAGTTAGAGTTGAGCCGCTAACGCCGCCATAGGTAAAGTAGAATCCAGCAGCAGTAGTACCATCAGTAGGTGCGCCTAAGATACCATATCCAAGATTAGAAGTAGTGACTGCTGCTCCATTTACAGTAGACCAACCGGCAGCAGCAGTACTACTTAGAGTAATTACATCACCTACTTGTCCGTTAAAGGCGGAAGCATTAAGAGTGCTGCTATCCATTAGAGCCTCAACACCGTTTCTAACTTCCCAATATCCTATGTGCTTATCGGAATCGTTATCATCTATTATCTTTCCGCTACCAGCGAAGAAACCATATCCCCTGTTAGTAAAGGTTATCTCATCGTAAAATAGATTTTCTGCTCTCTTTGGGAAGAAAGATGCTATTAGATTACCCATGAAATCATCGGGCTGTACTGCGAAGTTTATTGAACCCTCGGTGTATCGAGTGTTGGTGACAGCCTTTGAAGCCACCTGCCTTGCCATGTCCGACCTTACTAGTAGGTCAAAAGTTGCCTTAAACGATTCGTCATCAACTTCTCCAAATACTTGCGTTCCACTGGGTTCTGTTCCAAAAGTACTTTCCTTCTCTAAGGAAACATACCTGTTTAGCCATTCTGCACCTGCCATTACGATACCTCTACTTCGACGTAGCCTCTATGTGACCTATAAATATTACCTACGAGTCATCTTTATTCTGCGTCTATATGATAAATTTAATTGGTGAACGCAGATAGTTTCATCATCATCCATTTTGCTATCTAGAGTCATATTATAAGATTCTAGGTTATCGGTACTAGCCTGTAATCCAGTAGTAGTGTATAGTTCATCAAAGATTTCTCCCATAATATTTAATCCTAATCTATATGAGTTCTCATAATTAGTACCTTTTGTTGTAGTATAGATAGCAACATCAAAGAATTGGTCTATTGAAGACCCTCCAAGCGCAGAAAAATTGGGGGAAGAAAGGCTTGTAAATACTACATGAATTGTCGGCGTCACCATTCTGTTTAGCATTTGAGAAGATAAATCATACCCATAAACAATTGATGAATCATTCACGTATTTTTTGATAAAGGGGCGAGTGCAATTTTTAAGGGCATCAACAATTGTAAGACCCATTCGTGGTAATGTATCTTGCGCGAAGGCTGATAGCATTAATTCTTCGGGAGAGAAGGCACCAAACTTACTAAAATAAACCGCCTCCCAATTAACAGAGCCGCTTGTATTTCCGAATGATGCGGTAGCACTACTTGTACTCGCTCCTACAATAGAGTAGAAGGCGGCGTTGCCATCTGTATCATTGAGAATTTCGTGCTTGTAAAGTTTAGCGTTGCCACTTGCATCAAGAGTTAGACGAAGCGTAAGAGGAACGGCCCCGTCTTCCGCCATACCTAAATCTAAATCAGAAATAGTCACAGTAGTTGCGCCCACAAGGTCAAGTTGAGTTAAATTTCCCTTACTTTTAACTTGCACTCTTTTAACACCATTATCAAGCGTCATTAATACAGCAGCATTAGTAGGAGCAGTGTTAAATGATAGCATGGCAACCATTGTCATCGCTGTAGAAGACGCAATACTATAGGTATCATTTGTGACGACCCAAGCACCTCCCGATGCAGAGCCACCTCTTCCACCTCCTGTAAAATTAGTCTTAGTCATGCCAGCAGTTCCACTATCAGTAAGAGTGACGGTTGTATTACCATCAGTACCCGTTGTGGCCTGAGTCACCGTAACTTCTGCTCCATCAACAGTTGCAGTAAATCTCGTTCCTGATGGCCCCGATGAAGTATTAATGACATTCATTAGATTAGTTGCCGTTGCGTCATTTGAAGTAGTGCTTTCCCATGTCCCATTAACAGAAGATTGGTCGCCATTAGTAAAGTCATAATTAGTCCCATCAGTAGCAACCAAGTTCACCTTATCGCCTGTATTAAGTTCGGTAAAATCTGTAATGGTTATTGTTGCTGTAGCAGAAACACCATTTTCACTCCACGCATCATTATCATTCGTGCTTGTTGGGCTTGTTGGGTCTTCTCCCGTCAGCCGGGAGTTCCAATATTCATTCTTTGTCGCTATTGCCATATTATTGCCCCTTTAAATTACTATATGCGTCTAATGTTGTCTGTGTCCCGGCTGTCTGTTCTTGAAAGTGTTTATACTTTTCAACGTCAATATTCTCTAAATCTTGTATCACAGACTCATTTTTCTGTATATTTAATATCACTTGTCTATTTAGTTTTGGGATAGTTTCAAGTCCAGTCCACCCTCTACGAAGTACCGTTGGAATACCCTTTCCTGTTCTACCTATACCCTTTCCATATCCCTTCTCAGAAATAAACAACTTACCAGCCGTATCAGCGCGAGATTTCCATTCGGCCCTTTCTCCTTCTCTAACAAATGAAGACATACTGGTATCAGGTGAACCAGCCCCAATAAAACCCTTCATTAAGAATGGGCTAGTAGTTGGTCCGTAAATTTCAGTTAGAGAAGGGTCGGTCTTTTTCATTCCCATACTTCTAATACCAGTAGGTTGATTTGGTGGACTTTCATCTTTATCATAAGAACCAACAATGTAATCTGATTGGTGCTGATTCCCTCGTACTAAACCATAATTTAATGATTCACCGATAACTTCCCCTACAGGTCTTCCGTAGGCTCTTCTTCTTCTATAATGAAGTTTTCCCTTAACTTTTCCTATAGCATCTTCAATAGAATCTTTAATGTGTTTTCTCATAATATTATTTACTGCTGCTCTATACTCTTCAGTTAGTTTTGCGGCATCGAAACGAATATCACTAAATGTAAAGGACATCCATTCGCCCTGCGAAAAAAACCCTCTACTTGTTCCACCTTTCCTATGAAATTGTCTCATACTTTCGTTGTACTTAATTCTATTTATACCTTCGCCGTAGTCGGCTTCTCTAAGATAGTGTTTAAGACTATTCCTTCTATCTGCCATTCCATCAACCTCAATCAACTGAGCCAAGATGGGCCAATCGTCTTAGGTTCATGGTTCCTCGCTCTCTCAACATTCCGCCTCTCAGACTATCTCCACCAATAAAGAAAGTCCCTTCATCTTCCATGTAATAGGCTGCCGCAAGGTCGGCACATATCTCTCTTAGAACATGAGCCATTTCACCTTCTTGGACTGTTACATCATCCAAATGGTCTTCGGAAATACCTGTAACTCCTGTTAATTGGTTTGTAGATTTACCAGTCCATGCGAATGAATCACCGTCTATATTACCATTTCCGGCGCTACTGAACGCCGTTCCGCTTGTAAGGTTGACCGTGGTAGCCCCGGCAGCAACAGCGCCGTCTAGCGTCGTTTCTGCGGTTTCTCTGCTTGGTACATTTCGCCCATAATCACGAAACTCTTGGTCTATATCAATAGCAGCCCTACGAATTGCGGAAGACAATTTTGTAGCAGCAGCAGTACGCTGGGCACTATTTAGACCTAATCTTTGCCCAGCATCAATAGAAGAACAATATGACGCCATTTATTATCACCATTACCAAAAAACCAAAAAGCATTCGCTTCTGCGTATTCTTGTAAGACTTGAGTGATTCTTCAAGGTTTTGAATGCTTCTTTCAAGTCTTGACACCTTTGCCTCGACCCATCTGAACCAAGCGGCTGCCATACGCCCACTCATTCAGATGCCTCAAGGCGCTCAATCAGTTCGGCCTTATTGCCGCTTACTGGAAGCCCCTTTTCTTTTAGCATACTTTTAAGGTCAGACACTTTGTACTTTTCTAGTGTACCTTCAATGACCTCTAGTTGCTCTTCTGCTTCTTCTGCCTTATCTTTGGCTTCATCTATGACATCAAGCAACTCATCAAGAGTAATCTTTCCGTCAGCCATCATAGCCTTATACTTGTTTCTAGCCCATAGTGCAATCCCCACAAGGACACCACCAGCGACCAATACTACTTCAATATCATTTAATAATGCTTCAATCATTTTTTTCACCTATCATAAATTATTTGTTTGACTGCGGAAAGTGGAATTACTGTAAAGTGCCTCGTATCTCCGGGCCGGTATATCTTGTAGCCATGAGGTGTCTCTTCAATGTTTACCTTCGTATATGATTTTTCGGGGGGAGAATAGACAATTTTTCCTAATCTTCCCACCATTTTATCACATTTCCACTTGTATTTAACGGCGCAATATCGCTCCTATTTTTTCTAAAATCCATCGTGCAAACCCGTCTACATCAGTCTTCATCTACTTCTTCCTCATCTACTTCTTCAGAAGGAGTAAGGCTCAGTTCTTCATTTCTTGTTGCTACTTGCCTTGAGATTTCTGTAATATCTCTTTTCAAGGTGGAAAGTAGCATATCCATATCACTGATACACTTCTCCATAACACGCATATATACTAACCTATCGGTAGCAACCTGTCTCATCATCTCTAACTCGCTCATCTCTTCACTCATAGTATTATGCTATATTCGGGTCTATTTAAGGCTTACCCCATATAACTAGATTTATTGTCCTGCATCCGGCCACCCTAATACCTGTATGAAACACTGGTCTACTATAGTATCCACAGAATTTGATTGGTCGCGGTCATCATACCAACACTTCACTTGTAAATAGTCATTAGCACTAAGATTAGTGAAGAAAGTGTTCAAGGAGTTCATCTCATCACCATAAGAAGAGCCTCTTGAATAAGCAGTTGTTTTTGTTCTAGGTATTGCACTTCCATTTTTGAATAATTGTGCAACTATATTCACACGACCACTTCCTGTGTTATCCCAATTAATATTGAATGTGACTGCATACATTCCATCCTTATCGACGTAGAGCCTACCCGAATTAGTGCTTGTATCGTGAGTATAGTAATCGGTTTGAATTGTCGCTTGGTTATTCCACTCTATAACTGAGGGACTACCTGATGCCACATTGATATTTTGGGAGCCTCCTGAAGTCACTGTCAAGTCACAAAAATAAGGATTAAACCCTCGGTGTCCTGTGGCCGTAACCGTTCCAGCAACTTCAAGTTTCGTGGCAGGGCTTGAATCTCCTATACCGAAATTCCCCGCTGACTCATCGAAATAGAACCCTGTTGCGGTGTTGGTTCCGTATAGGTGAAAGTCCCTTGTCTTGGTGTTGAGGTTGTTAGTGCCGCTAAATGCACCAAACTTCATCCACGATTCTGCGCCTGAATCCACATCACCAAGACCTAACCATGCACCACTTGATTTTGCAAATAGTGTAGCAGCATAGTTGTCAGTCGTGTCTTGAACCCTTATGCTTGGGTCAGTGGCATGAGCGACATGGAGATTGGTAGCAGGGCTGTCAGTGCCTATTCCGACTCTCCCTTCATCTGTAATCCTTACTCTTTCAGTTGATGTCACATTCTCGTTATCATCTTCGGATGCAGTACCAAAGGCAAGATGCCCTCCCTTATCCCCACTACTATGTGCTTCTGATGCGTATGCTGCTATATATGCTGATGCTTCTGTAGTCCTGCTTGGTACAGCGCCATCTCTTGTATCGAATCCTATTCCAGCAATCATATCATCGGCGGCAATTGAAGCATCATTGTTAACAATTATAACACCATCATTAAAGTCTTGTACGCCAGCAGTAGTGCCTATATTTATCTGTAGTTTATTCATGCAATCGCCGGGACTTGAATCAGTACCACCATCATTACCTATAATAATCCCTGAAGCGTTATCTGTACCACCAGCAACTCCACCATCTAGTTTAAGTTGTGGTCTTAAGGAGCCGCCAGCATCTCTCATTCTGAAAGTCCAATCTATACCGTTTGCTTGTGCATCAACATAGAAAGATGTTGAGTCAGTTGACATCTTCCACTTTTGAGAGCCGCCTAAATCGAAGGATATACCTTCATAAGAAGTACCATCTCCATTAAGAGTTAGAGCCATATCAGAACGTGGTGAAGCAGTTCCGATACCAACTCTACCATCTTCTGCTATAACGAAAGGAGAAGAATCGGGGTCATCAGACGAATCAACATCTAGTCTCAATGCATCGGTTTCACCACTTGTCTTAATATGTAGTTTTGCGGTTAGGCTACTAGATATTCCAATACCTACGTTTCCATCAACACCTACTGCTAGTAAGGGAATACCGGATATATCATTGGCGGTGAAAATATTACCTGTATTCATAGTGGGACCAATACTAAATACTTCTCCCTGTGCCCCGCTAAAGGCTACTGTACCATCATCTTGTACTGTTTGGTACATCGGTGCGTTATCCTTACCTACATATTTAATCTGAGGATAGGCTGTCGCACTTATATTCGGGGTAATTAAAATCTGCTTGTCACTGTCTGCCATATTATCACCTACGGTTGTATATATCTCCCGTCATGTCCTTGTTTTGTTGAACCCCTAATCGCGTCATCTATTCTCTTAACTTCCGTAGCAGTTAATTCTCTATTATAACACATAAATATTCCTATATCAGCATCCCACGATGAATATTGGTCATTAATTCCTATTGTGGCAGCATCATCGCTAAGTGTAGGACAAGCACCTGCATTTGTTCTTTGCGCTACCTGTGCGCCATTCAGATAAATGGTTTGTGTATTGCTGCCCGATGAGCCAGTATTTTTTGTGAAAGCCCAGCATTGCCACGCTTCATCGTCAAAAAGGTCTGAAGTATTTACCCTACCTCCCCCACTTCCTGTTGATGTACTACCATTAGTATCAAAATAGCAATAACCATTACTCCACGTTATATGCGCGAAGTACCCCCTTGCGTCACCACCCTCACCATCCCCCATATACAACTGAAATGCCATCTTAGCGTCTTTACTGTGTTGCCGTATAACCATTACGAAAGAAGCACCAGTAGAACTGGTAATACCAAATGAGTCGGAAGCGGCACCGGCTAATCCTGTGCTTGGGCTATCTATTGAGCGGTCATACGTCAATAGTGCGTTGCTCTCATTTTGCCCTGCATTAAAGGTCATACTAGATGAAGCAGAAAAGTTCTTTCCATTACCTGATACATCTCCTAATGTAGTACCTGCGGCCCCTCCTCTCGTATTCCCGACATCTAGCATACACTTAAGTCCATCTAACGGTATCTTTGCCCCTCCTACAACTCCCATATTACTCACCCCTATCTATTGCTTCCTGTATATCGAGAGCAGCATCCTGTAATACACCAAATTTATCGGGAGTTAAACTAGCCATATCACTATGCGTTCCAGAGAGGATTTCAGCAATCTCTTCTGTCGTATAAGTGGTATCTCCTATTCTATGACTCATATACCTACCCTCCATCTTGTTGCTTCAAAATTCTGCTTTACTTCTGCGGCTGATAATGTCTTTGCATAAATTCTAGCACAAAGCATATTTCCTTGAAATCCATATCTCGCTGTGCCGGAAGAATAACCAGCACATATCCGATTTAGTATTACGGCTGAGTTTGAAGCCGCGACTGAAGAGCCAATACTTGCTCCATCAACATAGAAATTGATGTTTCTACTAGCGTCAGCAGTAAATACAACTTGATGCCAATCATCGGGACTATCATCAGTTTCATTACCTGCACTTCTTCTATATGTTCCATCATAATCTCGAAAACGGGGATACCAAGTGCTACTTCCATGTTGCCAAATAAACCACATAGTAGTTGTGCCTCTACCTGCTAGACTTAGGAAGGTGTGTTCTGCGCCAGAATTTGGTTTTGCCCAAAACTCACATGACCAAGCATCTTGGTCTGAAAAGTTAATGTCATCATCTAAATCTATTCTATTTTCATAATTCGTAGCATCGGTGGCTTGATTTCTTCCAGTGCATCCAGTATTAATTACCTTAGCCGCCCCTGTGTTAGTAGGAAATGAAAACGCAGCCGTATTTCCATCACCATGCACACTTCTATCTGTCCTTGAGGAATGAGCAACTGGCGCGACATCTCTCATGCTAGCAAGCGCATCATCAGCATCGGTACATCTAACATTACCTGCATCGAAGCAGAAAATCAAAGAGTCCGTGACAACAACTGGGCCGCTATAGAATCCCATCAGTATTCAACCTCCATCTTTTCCACATCTTTGCGCTCCGCTTGAATGAAATAATAATAATTTAGATTATCATGCGGCTTACTACCTATATTTATAGTATTATCTTTTATTGAACGGACATATAATTGTCTAGGCTTACCTATAGAAGTTAATTGTACGGTAATAGTATCTTCATCAACAAGACCTAACCAATAATCTGGCAACTCAATTGTATTAGTTGTATTTTTACCTCTAATATAGACGCCATGCTCCGGTCCTTCAAGAGAGCCGTGGAGTAGCCTCATTCCCTCTTTAGTTGGGTGTTCTATATCGAAAGACTTGGTTGTGGCGGCAAAGGAGCCGCTAACCTCTAGTTTGTGTCCGGGGCTAGCCGTACCTACACCGACATCACCATTAGCCAAAATACGCATTCTCTCAGTTGGTACTGTATTAGCATCACCGCCAGTTGCTCTTGTAGCGAAAATTAGGTCACCCATGCTGTTGCTACCTGTTCTAGCGTGACCGATGTAAGCACCAGCATAACTGCTCCCACTACCGCTTTCCGAGAAGACGATTTGTGGTCCTTGCCCATCAGTAGCACTATCTCCTGTCAACATGATGTGACCTGTAGTAGTACCAATGGTCGTAGCACCTCGGATTTCTAACATACTTGCCGGGTCATCCTCTCCTATTCCGACCTTGCCATCAGAAGCAATCCTCATTCTTTCTGTTCCCGTAGCATCAGTACCAGCATTCAACGCCGCAGTAAAGAATCTAATGTCGGTTGCGGGTTCTCCTGTCCCTGTGCCACCACCCAAATACAACCTATTAGTGGTGGAATCCGCATAACCATAGATTAGGTTGTAGTCGTTATTGGTGTAAGTCCTACCCAATATCCTTGAATCCTTTGCAGTATCATCGGAATCGGTGTTTGTTATCATCACGTTACCAATAACGTGTAGTGGTGTCTGTGGAATTGTAGTGCCTATCCCGACCTTACCAGCAGAATCTATCCTCATTCGTTCTGTGCCTGTTACCGTAGCATCATTGGCAGCAGACCAAAATCTGATGCTGGTAGCCGCATTGACAGCGCTTGACCCACCACCGACATTGACGATGTTATCTGTCCCATCCGAGTCACCGACAATCAAACCTATTGGTTCTTCTGCGTTGTGATAATGCGGGGTGGCAAACCTACCATACTTTCTCGTATCGTTCGTCAAAGTAGCGGCATTCACATCTGCCCCCATTTGTATAGCGATATCCGAACCTGTATTCACATCGAGTAATGCTTCGGGCGCAGTAGTGCCTATTCCGACTTTGCCCTCTGAATCTATTCTCATCCTCTCGTGGGAAGTAGTGTCATCATTGTCATCAATAGCAGTAGTGAAGAATACTAAGTCTCCGCCCTTGTCACCTGTGCTATGCGCTTCAGCCGCATAAGCCGCAATACCGGCAGATGCTTCCAATACGCTACTAGGGACATTGCCATCCTTTGAATCAAAGCCGATAGCACCAAGCAACTCAGTATCGGTGGTCGTGTCATCATCTCGCACGATTAATATCCCTTGATTCCCATCTCCGGCGCTGTGATTGATTTGTAATGTATTCTTTGGATTCGTAGTGCCTATTCCGACACTAGCAGAAAAGTAATTCTTGGCTTCACCAGTCATATATACCCCGAAGTTATTAGTCACTTGGCCGGAGTCTGTTAACGAACTATTACCGTAGTATAGATAGGAGTTTGTCACCGATACCGTACTCTCACCGGATGAGGGTACATTGTGGTCGAAAACCGCTTTATATACCGATATGTTTCCCGTGGTTATATCCGTGTCGCTACCACTACTACCGGAAGTTCTACCACCATCTATTTGCACTTCTGCGGCTACACCATTAATTGCACCGAGATTGGCGTTTCTGTTCTTGTAGACTGCTCCATGTGCGCGAAGACCAAAGGAGTTAGATACAACTCCGTTATCCTGTAGGCTAAAATCTCCTCTAACTCCCTGTAAATTGGTGACAGTATTATCGGCAGTCTCATCTGATGTAGCATAACCATAAACCCCTGCCTGATTCGTAGTGGCTGTAGTTGAGGCGCTGCTTCTTTGTGATTCGGTGTAGGAATATACCCCATAGAAAGCGTCAGCATCAGCCGCGCTGTTTTGCCTACCATCCACCCAAATACCATAGGGTCTATGCTCATCACCAGTATCTCCACCTGTGGTAGAAGTATCCAAATCAATATAAAGGCCACCTTGCTCCCTATCGCCTCCTGTTGCGCCGCTACCCGATAAATCAATATCAATGGTCTGAGCGAAAGCATCACCACCTGAACCATCTAACGCGGGGTTGGTGACTGAATGGGAAATATCGAATGGAGCAGTAGGGGTTAAAGTACCTGTGACATTCCCAGTCAAATTACCTGTAAATGATGTACTAGTCAATACCCCCGTATTTGGGTTATAATTTAATCCTGTGTCACTCTCTAGTCCTTGTGAGCCTGTGGCTCCATCTACAAAGACCGGATAGACAGTTTCATTATTAGAGTTGTTCTCAGAAATAGTACAAGAAGAGGCCAAAGTAGCGGTAGCGGCATTACCTGTACAGGAGCCAGAAGAGCCGCTTACATTACCAGCAAATCCACCACCTGCGGTTAATATCCCTGTATCTGAATCGAAAGTCAAATTTGAACCTGTTTTTGGTGGCAAATTGCCTGATGCGCCTGTAGCAAAAACAACATAACAAGAAGTATCACTTGATTCGTCAGCAAGAGTAATATTAGTTGCGTTAGTAGCAGTAGTAGTAGTTGCTGAACTTCCGCTTACGTTGCCTGTCACATCTCCTGTTAATGCTCCTATAAATCCTGTTGCTGTAACTTTACCTGTGCTTGGATTATAAGTTAATGTTCCGTCACTTTCTAATCCTAGATTACCCCCATCTACATCTCCACCTGCGGTGAAAATTAGAGCGTTATCTTCATCAGTATTTTCATTATCTGTAATCGTCACTGTGGTTGCTACTGTTGCTGTCGCTGCCGTTCCACTAGTATTTTGATTACCTGCCGTATTGACTCCGGGTAGGTCAATAGATGCCGTACCATTAAAAGAGACTCCGCCTATGTTACGAGCAGTCTCTAGCGCAGTAGCCGTATCAGCATTTCCTGTCACATCACCTGTCACATCGCCTGTTATATCACCAGCAAATCCTGTCGCAGTTAATATTCCCGAACTAGAATTAAATGTTAGATTAGAACCAGTTTTTGCGGCTCTATTACCTGTTGCGTCTGTGCTAAATAGAGGGAAGCAAGTAGTATCGCTAGATTCATCAGCAAGAGTAATAGTAGAAGCAACAACAGCAGTAGAGGCAGAACCTTCTAGATTTGCTACTAATGTACCAGTTGTATATCCTGTACCACCTGTATTAATTGTAGTAGCAGATGTCAAATCCTCCTGCGTATCTTTGAATAATTTCCATTTACCACTATCATTTGCGTCACGAAATAAACCAGCATATTTATGAGTACCACCTACACCATATTTTCCAAAGAATCCTATATCTAAAGCATCAGCACTATTACTTTGATTTCTCGCTAATTCTATTAATGGGTCTTCTACGCTTATTGTCGCTACATTCTGAGTAGTAGTATCCCCACTTACAGTAAAGTCTCCGGTCACTATAAGGTCATTACCAATAGTCACAACGTCGTCTGAATCTCCAATTGTGACAGCGTTGCTGCCAAATCCTCCGGCAAGCCTTGTTTTCAAATTAGCGACAGAAACATCAACATCTGTATTGGTAGTGAAAGTCAAAGAATTTTGCATATAGGTTTGTAAGCGAGTCATTGTTGCTTTTCTATTTGTTCCTCCTGCGCCATTATCTACAATCATGAGGTCAGCAGCAACTAAAGCCTCGCCAATATCAGTCATACCATCTATATCAAGTCCAACCGTCACTGTGTCAGTCGCTCCAACAACAGTCGCAATACCATCCCCACCAGCAATATCTAATGTATTTCCATGTGCGATAGTTTGATTACTTCCCGAATCTCCCGTTAAAGTAAAGGTAGTATCCGTTCCACCACCTGCGCTTGAAGACCACTCAAGCCTATCTCCATCGCTATGAACCGCTAGAACTTGACCGGATGTACCTAGAGTATTTAGACCAGTACCGCCATGATAATAATTTAAAGCGGGTCCATGAGTACGAGAGCGATAAATACCATCTGATAACTGAGTAAAATTCCAATCCCCATCAATAGTAGGTCTTGTGATACACTGAATTTCCGCACCCTGTCTTGATTGTTCATCCGGTCCATATAGTCTACCGCCCGCTTTAATTACTAACTCATTACAGGAAAGTATAGAGGCGGAATCCATTAGGTAATAGTTTGCGTTATTTGTTCCATTAGGTTCTATCACTAATTTTTCATATTGAGTTTCAAAGACTTTAACACTACTAGCATTTGTAGCGCCAAATCTATTTGTAGAACCAGTAGCGTGATAATTACCGGAAGAAGGGAATGGGTCATCGGTTCCTTGAGGCCAGATATGCAAGGTAGTATTACCCCAAAAGAACTTTTCACAGGCTGCTTCGATTTTTCCATTTATTTTGAATATTTTGTCGTAGTCTGCTGCCGCCTGATACTCATTTTTTACATTACACTTATTATCAGTTTTGAAATTTAACATACTAGTAATACCATAGGTGTTAATCATATTTTGCGTACTTTGTGCGGCAGGTCTAAAGGTGGCTGTATTAGAGTTTCCGCTAAAATCCATATTTGGATAAACACCATTCTCTAATACTATCTTTACTCCATTACTAACTCCTGAAAAATCAAATGTCATATTACTTCTACTAGTCGCAGAATCAAACATACCCAAATCATTTGTCGCAAAATCAGCGTGTTGGAATAAAACATAAATATTTCTTGCTGGGTCGGCTTCTGTGACACCTGTACCAATGAATTTAATCTTACTCGCAGCACTGGCTTTGATTTTACCTGTTGCCTTTACCATAATACTATCACAAGTTAATGCAGCAGAAGAATTATCAAACCAAAATAATTGGTCAAAATTATTTTCAATAGTAACAGCATTAACCTGTCTAGCATCACTAATTTTACAATCATAACTTGCTGTTGAATCGAAGTATAGATTATCGCCATCAGAAGGAGCGCTACTGTGTGCTGAACCACCACTTGTTTGAGTCCAATTAGCCCCTACTTCATAATCGGTTCCTGTTCCGCCGCTATTACCAACCCAATAATAATTTGCCATATCTTACCCCCTATTTGGTGGGGCGTATGCTACCACTCAATTGGCTAGTAGTAGTACCACCAACCCTCGTTGTGGTGGCCTTTGCTTCAAAGGCCGTTCCACCCTTCTCTTCTATCGCTCTAATTGCCTCAAGTGCTTGCTTCTCAAAAGACTTAAGTTGTTGATTGAATCTAACATCTTGTGTACCCTGTTCTTTTTCTGGCACCCATGCTGGAATTGTATCAATTAATACTCTAAGACAATCTGCACATACCATCATCTTTATAGCGGATTCTTTTAGTGCGGTGCTAGGGACATTATCGGCTGTACCACCGACATAAGTGGCTGCTCTACTTTTCTTATTAACTTCTTCTGTCCTAATAGTAATATACTCGTTAATAGTTCCCTCATTCAGTCCTCTAGGCCTGTTGAGTAAATCACGAATCTGCGCCGTCGTCACTGCCATTTTCTGTCACCATCCGGTAGTCTGATGGCACATCTATAACTTGAGCGTTATTTGAAGGTTCTGCTGTATTGCCTAGATTCATTACTAATCTACTTTCAAGTATTTCCGTAGCCATCTGACTTCTAGGTATCCAGTATGTTTTACTCCTATCTTCAAGTAATTGTACGGGGTGTCCTTCCCAACGAGAGCCAACTGGATTTTTCAACAATCTGACCATAAAGCCATCTCCACCTTGCCAATGAGTTAATCTGTGTTCCATATCTGCCACCTTAGCAGACTTAGGAACAGGGATACCCTCTTTCTTAAGTTTCGACACTAATTGTGCCTTTGTCAGTTTCTTAGCCATGCTTACTCGCTCTTCTTCTTAGCGGCCTTCTTCTTAGCAGCCTTTTTCTTCTTGGGAGGAATCACATCGTAGTTCCCATCTTCACGCAGAACGTACTGCGTACCGTCTGCTTCAGTCCAGCCTTCTATAGCCATCTAATCAGAACCCTTCAATGTAAGAGATGTAAAGGTACATCTTTCCAGCAGTTAGAGCCGCCGTAGCAATGGTTAGAAGAACGCTGCTTGCGGCAGACATCTTTCCGTTGATTGCTAGGCTACTTGCCTGTGTTGCAGCGACGTAAGCCGCGTTGTCGAAAGCAGTTGCGGCCTTAATACCAGCAGCAGTCCCAGTCCATCCCAATGCAACAGTAGCAGAGCCACCAGATGTAAGTGCAGTCACTACATCCCAAGTTGCGCTTGTGATAAGTGCGTTGTCGGGAAGAGTCTGTGCATTGCCGTCTTGGTCTGTCATGGTTATTGCGCTTGCCGCTCCACCTTGTGTACCGAAGTCGTACATGAAGCAAAGAGTCTTCTCTTGGAAGCGACCCAAATGCTCGTTGCCGATTAGGTCTTGTAGTTTTCGGTTTCGGTTATTCTGTGCGCTCATTCAACCACCGCCTCACGCGACACCAGTTATCTTGCAAATCCTGTTGTTCTTACCAGCAGCAGCGCCGTCTTGATGCTCGTGGACTACAGTTCCCATGAAGGAGGTTAGTAGCCAGTCGTAGCCGACACCGGGTAGTCGTGTGAGTTCAGTCTCCATGAAGCCCTCTCCGTTGTACTGGAAGAACTCAGCAGTCTCGGAGCCGGGTATCAGAAGCAGTGCGTCGTTAGCAAGGGTACTGTCCCTTGAGTAGTAGACAGTCATGTTAGCGATGCGGCCCATGTGGGACTGTAGCGACTCAACCACGTTTCCGAAGAGTTGCGTGTTTAGCATTGAACTTCTGCAAGCAGCGGGAAGTATTAGGGCAAGAGGCTCGTCACCGGAAACTCGTCCGTTCACGAAAATCTTATCCATAGCCGAAAGAAGGTCGCCCTCCTCATCGGCGCCAGCAGACCCGAAGGTTGCTGCGGCTGCCTGTGTCTGTCCTGCTCCACCGTGTAGCACCGAAAGAATCTCAGCGTCTATCTTGTCAGCGCGGGCGCGGATAATGCCTAGTTGCTGCCTGTCGATGTTCTCCCACGACTCGCCTCGTAGTCTTACCGAGTCAAGGAAAGTGACGCGACCCTGCCCCTTGAAGAGTTTGGTCGAGTAGTTCTCGGTTCCAATCTTGGTTGGGTCCACGATTGCGTTGTCATCTAGTGGGTAGGAGAAGGTTCCGTTTACTCCGGTGTACCACTTGAAGTCCATCCAAGGGACTGACCTTACGCCAACAACCTTGGTCCCTACTGCGATAGTAGTGGACTGTAGTTGGATAAAGTCTCTTAGCGTTTGCTCAATTACTGCATCGCCCGTTGAAAACGGACCTGCTGCGGCTTCTACTTGTAGTATTTGTTCTAATGTATCATTTGCCATTCTTAATCACCATCCTATGCTATTGCGGCCCCCGCCGTCATTACTGGAATCAAATTACCTTCTGTGGTAGCCGTTCCAACGACCCCTGCGTTAGTTAGTCCGTCACCTGCACCTGAATCCACAAGTGCGGTTGTCGTAGTTCCCTTACCAACGTAAAGACCGAGTTTCTTGTTTGAACCAGCAGTTGCGGTTGCTAGTCCATCTGCACCGACGTAGACCGTGCATCCAGTAGTGTAAACACCATCTGAGCCGGTATTAGCCTTTGCTTGAACCATTAGGACTCCGCCTAGTGGGTAGAAGGAAACCTTTGCTGCGGTTATATCCATTGAGCCACCTGCGGCTCTCTCGGACTCACCTGCTGAAATTCCAATCGCAACCTCAGTTGCGGCGGATAGGTCAACCTTGTTGTTGGTTCCGTCAAAGGTCAGGATTTTCCCTGCTCCCTTGCATATCTTGTCGTCTATCATTACTGCATCAATTGGGTCACCCATGTTCGGCATCTCAAATCATCTCCTTTATTTCTTCGTAAGTCTTTGCTCTCATGTTGTTCTCATCAGAAGCGAGTGTTCCGTTCCATGCCCTTGCCCATGCGTTGTAGCATCGGGCGTACAAGTCCTCATCGGACTCTACTAGGTTCCCATTTAGATAGTTTGCGACTACTGGCCTCTCCTCTTCTGAGGCTACGGCAGGAGTCTCCATCTCTACTGGGCTTTCGTCTACTGGCTTCATCTCGACTGTTTCTGGCTCGGGGTGGGAGGCCTCCCACGAAGCAATTAGAGTCTCAAGAGTCTCCGTTTGTAGGTCTTCGTGGCCGGACATACCCATCTCAGTTGCCTTCTCAACAAGAGAAGCGCGAACCTCTTCAGCGCGAGCCTCGTCTGCTGCCTCGAACTCCGCTACGCGGGAAGAAGCAAGAACTAGGTCGGCCTTCAAGGACTCAATCTGAGCCTCGTAGTCAATTTCCGGGGTTGTATTATCTTCTGACATTTCAATCACCATTTCCTTACTAAACTCCGCAGGTTCCGAATGAGATATAAAGGTTGCCTCTATTTTCTCCTCTTTTTCGATTCTACGAACAGTTTCTATATTGGCCCGGTCATACGCAGGGCGATGCACAATCGCCAAATGGTCGAAAGTGAAGTCCTCTCCGAAAGTAATTCCGTCTTCTGTAGCGGAAACTGGAATACCGGAGCCACCAATACTAACACCATACTCCGGCTTCAACCAAAGACCGGATTCAAGAGCCTCGAATAATTCCGGGCGTGTCACATGAGCGATATATCTAACTTCGTATCCACCAGCAACGGTTGGGAGAAAGGTAGCGGCCTTGATATAACCAATATTAGCCTTCTCTACTCCTCCGTCTAGGTTTCTACCAAATCCGGGTTCTCCCTCTATTGGGTCGGGATGGTCTAAGGTAAGGTCTGCTCCCTGCATTTGACTTGCGACTTGCCTAGCACCTTCATGAGTAATAGCCCAAGCGTTCTTGTTAAAGCCTTCATGGAAAGCCACTCCGGTAATCTCTATAATTGTGTCACCAGTAGTAGCCTCCACGTATGCGTGTGTAGCATCTATTGTCAAATCAAGGGTGACTGCTACTCGCTGGCACTCACCATCTACCATCTCCTCACCGGGAGGGCAGGTATTTTCAGCAGTATAACTTTCCTGACATGAACCTTTACTTTCGCATTCTGATTTGGAAGTACAGGCTTCGCAAGTTTTGAAAGCCGCCTCCTCTACTTCTACTTTACTATCACATTCGCACGACATGAAACATGGGGGTTATTGGTGACTTATAATCATAACCCTCGAAATTCTAGAAATTTATCTACAAGCATACCCGCAAAAAGCATTAAGATAAAACAAATGACAACTTCATCAAAAGTAATGGGTAGCGTCATGCCTCCACCCAATACCACGTTTCGTCTTGTAATTCGTCTTCATAGTATAGTTTAAATTGCACATTTATATCTTCTTGGTAAGGAATATTATAGAAATCTAGATATTGATAATCCCATTCTTGATGATACGTGGAGAAGTTATCCTCTTGATGCCATAATAACGTAGTATTATCAGTATTATACGCATCTATTGTCAAGAAGGTAGTCACATTAGCCATGCAGGAGAAGTCAATATCAAATTCGTTGTATAGCGAAGTATTATTATCAGCCCAATAGGATAGCACATCGTAGAAATAAGCATAACAATCTTCAGTAATCTCCTCTTCTTCTTGGGGATATTCACAAGTTCCGTCGTCATGAGTTGCCGTTTCATTGTAGTTCAGCGCTGTTGAGTTAGTACATCCATAGACTGCTGTAGCCATTTCTCCCTCATCATACTCAAAGTCGATGTGAATTAAATGCATGATATCAATAGAACCATTCCATACCTCTATATATGCTCGATGGGTTCCTTCGTTAATATCCTCTACAGAAACTACAAATTGATGTTCGTTTCTAAATTCGGGACTTTCGCCTGTTATCTCTTGCCCATCTACACTAACATTGTACATTATCGTGTGTACGGAATTACACCAAGCAAAATCAACTAGGTGTATATGAAATAATACATCATTTTCAATTAGGTAGTGGTCTGCTAACATATCCCAATCTTCTACACAATCGTCAAGATATGGATTTAGGTCGGGGTCATCTTCAACCCAATCGACAACAGTATCTACTGCGAAATTAATAAAGCCGACTTCGTTTAGACCGGCTAGTAGCATAGCAATTACTGAACCTATGGTAATCATCAAGGTTCTTAATTCTTGGAATCTAGCATTTAGTTCCTGTATAATATTCTGCTCCTCATCTCCGCTCATACTATTAGCACAAAAGAAATGACTCTTTAATATTACCAATGACTAGCCCATGTCACAATAAACATTTGTTGACATTGTATACACCAGTTTGCAGGATTAGGGTCCGTATTATAGTCACAACATGGCTTCATAGTTATCACGATGTTGGCTTACCCGGTTGAGAGTTTTCTCTAGGTATCTCTTCTTCACCGTCTTCTTCCGGCGCCATTGGTGCTATTGGATTTAAGTCCTTTCTCTCATCTCCGTCAGATTCTTCGGGAAGATTTAGGATATCTAGCGCTTGGTTCAGTGTGAGGATGCCGGAATCATACCCCATAGTCACTCGCTGCATAACATTGAGTGGGGTTTCGCTATCCATCGCGTCAAAGCGAATTGTCGGTAAGTCAGCCTTCTTGTGTTCTATTCCAAGTAAGTTTAGATGTATTGAGAAGATATCACGACAATGCGATGCTAAGATACTATGCATTCGACTAATTGCTTGTACGGCCCATAGATTCGCGTTAAAAGTTGCGGCGAAGGTGCTTCCTCGCTCCTGCCCTGCGGCCACACGCGGTACTTGAAGCACAGCCGCTATATCTGCGTTTATAGCGTCTAGGAAATCGCCACTGTTAGGTAGCGAGTTCTCTAGGTCAACGTGGTGCAGATTAACATAATGGGGCAGAACAGGTATTTGGTCGCCGCGCAGTCCCTCGAATAGTGTAATAACTTCATCCATAATATGCGTGAGCCTTTCTGCTTGCTCGGCTGGGTCTTGTATATGCTCTATAGCCTCTTTGTCAATAGTGATATACTGCTTGGTCATGCTATCCTCAAGGGAAAGACGGTTATTGAGTGAGTTGTACTTCATGCGGATTGCTTGCTTTAGCGCAGAGAAGCGAGAGGCGCCCCATACACCATAGGTCTTTCTACCCCTGTTATCCACAAACCAATTACTCCTATAGTCTACCTTTATGTGAAGAATCTCATTTGCGGGTATCTCACGCGCATTCAGTTTCATCTCCCTTAGCATATACTTGCTTGGGCGGGTAATTGGGTTATCCTCAGTAGCATCGAAGGTGCTATCTAGGCCACCTCTCTCATCTACAATGGTAATTTGCTTCACAGGGAGGCTTTGTAGGTCAGTTATTCCATCTCCTTGCTTACCTACTATCTTGTTAATGTCGTTTCCATATACCATCATGTTTCTCATGGCATTAATCAAAATATCGTCAAAGTCTAACCTATCTTCCACTAGTTCTTTTATCGAGTCACGAATACTTGCGTTCTTGCCCTTATCGTAATTAATCTCGTAGTTATTCGCTGTAAGACTAACTGCTCTTACTGCGCCGTTCAATTCCGGGTCCAACTTGAGCATAAGGTCATACATATCAAATTCGTTATCATAATTACTATCCTTGTTCAGCCTTTCTGTATCTCTCACAAGGTCGGGAATACCCGCTACCGCCCTAAAGCCTTCTTTCTTTTTGCCTATTCTTGCCAAATTCGGCTTTTCTTCAGCCGTCGCTCTCCAAAAATTATACCACTTACGCTCGCCCATGGTATCTGCTATAATTCGAGCATTTATTAAACATTTCCCTAATTTTTTCTATTTTTTCGGTTTTTTACTGAAAAAATAAAATGAGGTACTGCGACGAACATCTGAATTTATTTTATTTCTTCTATAATACAGAACATAATACTTACCTATTACTTTCTATAACTAATCTAATACAGTGGGAAGGGGCGGCCCCCATCTAAAAACACTATTGAAACAAAAAAAGAATTAAGAAAAGTGGTAGCAGTGGGGCATTTAATTTATTTTATGAGCAGGAAAAAGAATAAAATTAATTCTGCTCACCGGAGCATTTAAGTATGTCTCAGTAGTCCTATAGGATAATGACAGACAAGGGGCATTTCTCCGGGCGCGTCAAAATGAAGGGCGGCCAAGAGTTAATTGAAAAGTACGCTAATGAACGAGATTTCGAGAGCGAGAGTGCATTTGCTAGGTTTCTCCATGAGATAGAACCCACACGCAGCGTAGATGGGTGGAGAGGGGCAATTCTTCGATGGAAAAACGCTGGTGGGGAGATACGCTACACTGTTTGGAATAATGGTAGAAAAACAGGCGACGGGTTAAGTAATGCGCCAAAATCGCTGAAAGAGCAGTTTAAGATTCAACCCCCTTCGGTTATGAAGACTTACTATGACGAAGGTAAAGATATTTACCTTACCTTTATCCCGCAATGCGATAACATAATTACTATAACGGGCGATAAGCATAGGGATATGAGAAGAGCATATTCCGATAGTGGTGGCCGACTCACGGTTGAACAGATGAGTACTCAGTTTGAAATTCCTATACTTTGGATGCGAGACTATATTAGAGCGTGGTCATGGAAGCACCCAATGTCTCCCTATACTGATGAGGAGATTATCAATAAGTCAGAAGAGGACTTAGTAATGGATTATCTTGAGATTAAGAGAAATGCGGTTCTAGAACGGTCAAAGAGGTCTTATTTTGCTGCAATGGCTAAAGATGCTAACAAGTGGCGACACTTAGATGATGCCTTCTATAATGAATTTAAGAATAGTATAGGTAAAAAGCATCTTCCACCTAGACAGGCTAAGAAAGTCAAGATGAACAAAGCCAAGCCCTATGCTGTTGTACTTTCTCCTACAGACCTCCATTTCGGCTCGGGAGCATGGTTAGATGAAACTGGCAATGAATACAATACCGAAGAAGCAAGAGCAAGGCTTATGGATAGAACGGAAAACTTGATTTCCCGTCTTCCGGGCCGACCTGAGAAAATTATACTTGCTACTGGTAGTGATTGGTTCCATATTGATAATGAACAGGGTACGACGACAAAGGGTACTCCACAAGATATGTCTGCAAGCCCAACCCAAATCTTCATGGATGGCTGCGCTCTTGCTGAAGAGCATATAGAAATGCTAAGAGGGGTTTGCCCCGTTGAGGTATATTTCATGCGCGGAAATCACGATAGGCATCTAGCGATTGCTCTCATGATGTACCTAAAGGCTACCTACAAGAATATTAAGGATGTCACTGTTAATGTGGACCCCTCTTTGCGACAATACACAGAATATGGTAGCACTCTATTAGGCTTTACTCATGGTGATGGCGTTAGAAATATGGATTTGCCCGGACTCATGGCTAAGGAGGAGTGGAGGGCTTGGGGAGCCAATGAACATAAGATTTGGTTCCACGGCCACTTGCATCATCAACAGGTTATTGAAAAGGGTGGGGCTATGGTAGTCCAATTACCTAGTTTAGCGGGGAATGACCGTTGGCACCACAGAAAGGGCTTTATCCTAAGTAGGCCCGGTCTATCAGCGCATCTTATTGATAAAGAGTTAGGTTTAATAGGTAATCTATTTGCTCCTGTAGTCGGAAATGATGAATAATGCCAAATTTCAGTGTAGATTTCTCGATGGAAAGGTCGCGCAACGATGTTTCCTACTTCTATAGGTGGTTAGGCTATACTTGGGGCGACCATATTGGCGAATGGATGAAGATGTATGGGGAAAGGGGCGATTCCCAAGTACACCGTGTCTGCGTGATTGCACCGCGTGACCATAGTAAATCAACTACTCTTAGGGTAAAACTATTACATAGCGCACTATTTGAAAAGTGGCGAAACAAGCCATTTACCTGCTGGTTATTCTCCGCGAGCAAGGATTTGGCGATAAGGAGGCTTGAAGAGATTAGGGAGGATATGAAGCGCCACCCGCAATTATCTAGGTATCTCCATAAGAAGAGGGGTAATAAATTAGAACTGCACTTTACTAATGGTGCTTGGATAAGGGCTACTTCCGTTGGGGCCGCTATTCGTGGCGAGCATCCGGCTTGTATTGCTTTTGATGACGTTCTTGATGATATGGGCGAGATGGATTGGAAAAATATCCGCCATTGGTTTAGAAAGAAGATTACCCCAATGCTGAGTCCCGGTACTTCTATCTACTGCGTAGGAACACCTATGAGCATGGTAGATTTATATCATACGGAAATGATTAACAACGACACTTGGAAAAGCGGTATTTGGTCGAGTATCCCTAATTGGGATGAATACAGGGCCGACCCACATAACATTAAACCCGAAGAATTGTGGCCGGAGTTCAGACCCCTAAGTTTCCTTTTGGAGCAGAAGGAGGCAATGGGTGAATTGTCCTTTATTCAAGAATATCTGTGTAAGGTAATAGATGACGAGGCTGCGGTCTACCCACGCAATCTAACTCGTAAGAATCTCGATATGGATGCTGTATTTGGGAAAGAGAAGAACGATGACTGTAAATATGCCATAGGTTTTGACCCAGCACACGGTTTGGGTCAGGATTTCTCCGTAATGGTATGTTTGAAGCAAGATTCGGATGGCTATATCCATTTGGTGAATATATGGCGACGTAATGACTTCCCGCCAGCGAAACAAGCCGATATGATGATTGAATGGAGTAAAAGATATGGTACTCCCGCGTTTGCTATTGAGGCAGTAGGTTTTCAGCAGATGTTTGAGAGTTTGGTAAATCAGAAGGGCGCTATGTTGGATTTCCGTGAGAGCAAGGTTAGTAATAGGACTTTGAAGCAGGGCCTTCTAAATAGAATGCGTGTTTGGTTCGAGCGCGAGTTAATCTGCTTCCCTTACGGAGATGATTTTACGAGAAAAGAAATTAATGTGCTTTTAGAAGAATTAGAGAGTCATGCGTGGCGCGAGGGACTAATCGAAGACCTTGGTAGGCACAACGACTGTGTGATGGCTCTAGCACACGCACTTGACCAATTCTCTTATAAATCACCAGACTTCCCCGTAGTAATGGGAACTATGAAGAAGGGAGAGTGGACTGGTGGCGCTACTAGTGGAATACAGCGTGAAAGTAAGGGTCTTGGCGGAAGAGTGATAAGAAGGTGAGTGAATGGCAGGAAAGAAATCAACAATGAGTGAAGATGCAACAGCGAGAAGAAGAAGCCGGGTGACGGGCAAGAAATTCAACCGTCAAGACCCCAATGGGCGACGACACGGCCCTCAGAACAAGCGCAAGGTCTATGCGATGGCGATTGAGAAGATTCTCGACAGTCATTGGGGCGACAACTGGCTAACGAGCAGCGAGATTGCATATATGGCAAACGAACACATCAGCAACTTCTGGACCCAACTGAACGGCTTCTCCGTGGGTGCCATCATGCGAAAGTACGAGAAGTCCAAGAATGTAATCTCCCGTCGCAGCGGCGAAACGGGCATGAAGCGCTGGAAGAGGGTAAAGAAGTTTAACGGCGATGAGTACGAGTTCTACGGAGGTAATAGCAAGCACGAATGGACTCGCGTTTGGGATAAGAAGCAACGCAAGTATATAAATGTAAAAGACATTTGAAAAATTTTGAAAAAAATTTCGAGAGGTGGTTGCCGGTGTCGGTCGGCGTATAGACTGCGAGTTTTGGCAGATTCAAACTCAAGTCACCCCCCCGGCCTTTCACCGGGGGGGATTCCATCTCAGTATGTGTCGTCGTGCATATCCATGTCGCGGTGGTCGTCATCGTCGTGCTTCTCATCATCGTACTTGATGAAGAACGTGCAAGCACAGCAAAGCGCATCTTTCTTCTGTACCCTGATGAACCTGCACTCTCCGCATAGCCATATCTTCTCTGGCACTGTGGTTGTGTACACGTACTCATCAGTAGTCACTTCCATTTCTACACTGTCCTCATTTGTCATCTCCTGTCTCACCTCCTATTCACTCCTAGGGGGGGTCCGGGTATAAGGGTAGCGTTCTCATGCTATGATGCATCAATGATGCATAATATAACAATGATTATATACCCCCTGCCCCTCCGGTATGGGCTAATTTTTCCGGGGGGGCGGCGCCTACCTGATTTCACCCCCACAAGATAGGCAATAAGAATGCCAGAGCCGGGCGAAGGGCTTGCACCTGTCGCACTCGCACTTTGAACCGTCACCGATGAATAAGAATGGTCTGATTATATCACCCCCCCGGCCCTTACCAAAGGGTAGGAGAGCGGGGCGACCCGTCTATGGTGACCCGTGGAGTTTACCAAGTCCCACGAGTCAGGCAATTCAACCGACTCACACAGGCTACCGGCGCACTCTAGTCCGGCCCCGCCTGTGCGTAGTTCAATCTGGCTACCCCGAGGCGCAAGGAGGGCGTACCCTTTCTTCCGCGCGACCCTTCGATATCCATCGAGTTCCCCGCTCTCCATTAATACAAGCCAGTAGTTGGCCCCTTATTAACATTGTTAGAATACCAAGGATTATAGGCCGACATCTCTTAGGTACATGGGCGGGGGCGCCGCGCCCCCCCACCCACTTACGTTATCGGAGAGAGAGAGAGTCACTCCTTGGGTCTTGACGGTCCCAATGGGAGAGTTGCGAATCCTCTTTCTCTCCTCTTGACTTCTGCTCTGTGTGCGCGATTGTATTCTATTGAGTACAGTACTAAACCCAACCATGAGTATAGTGGTCGCCCAGCCCTTTTGACTCCTAATGTATGGGTACCAAAGGGGCCAAATCTGGAATACGGGTCAGCGTACTTCCAAATTCTGAAATCAGGATAGTATCTGTATCGCTCGCCGGTAATCTCACTCACATACGACTTAAACCAAATCTTCACTTTTTTTCACCTCCTGTAAGGCTATACCCTACGGGGCTAGCACAGGCGCATTTCCTTATTAACCTACTCATTAACCGCAACACTTATATCCAATGGAATGACTTTTTGAAATCGGCTTTCACTATATTTCGCCAATCACAATGTTTATATGCCCCCAGCCCTACGGTTATGGGTGGGCCTACTGGGGGAACTAAGCCCCCCAGCAGGTTATGTAAATCAATGCGTCTGACGCCTAATGCGCTCCTCGCCATTCGCCTTTTATTTCCTTCTTCCCGGTGATTACGTGACCTCTCGTGCAAGTGCCTAGATGCGCTCTAAACACAAAGCCCGAAGGGTTAGCGACCTTATGGGGTCGACCAATCTTAACACGGGTAAAAGTACCCGGTGCCACGTAGATAACTCTACCGTGAGGTATCATTCCCTTCGCTTCGCAAGTTGGGCAATCATCGTTTATTTCTTCGCTCATATTTCTCTCTCCTTTTGGGCTTTCCACCTTTACGCCCCCCTCGGGGGTCCGTTCCGGGTCATAGGGGCGTCACCCCCTCTCCTTCTACAAATTAAGGGAGGGGAACCTCGCTAATATACCTTTCGTGGGCTGTTTTCTTGGCTTTTTATTATCGGAGAGAGAGAGAGTAGGAGAGAAGCGCGAGAGAGAGGGGGCCGAAAAAATTCACTAGGTGAGAGAGAGAACACTTAGTATATTTTCTGCACTAGGTGTATTTTTTACACCGCCGCAGTCAAGCGTTTTCGCATCCAGTGTACTTTTTACACCTAGTGTACCGGCAGGTATATACGTGTAGGCGCCCCTCAAGTGTTATGGAAGGGGGCCGGACCACCCAAGACCCGAAAAGCCGAAGTGAGATAGAGAGGAGGTGAAAAATTAACATGAGAGTATCAGTGAGAATCAGTGAAGAAGATGAGTACTATGTGCCTGAGCAAACAGAAGATGAGTTAGTAGCATGGGTCAAGTCCAAAGTTGAGGATAGGTCACACTCCTGCGATGCAGTATGGCAACTATTGGTTGCCCTTGATGCAGTATCACAGGGACACGTTGGCGGATACATGGATTTGAGAGGTATGCAAATGATAAGGCAATTTATCCAAAACGAAGAGGCCGTCTACAGGGTCAGTCGTGAGGTATACAACGGTAAGATGGCAAGAAACAGATTGTTTGGTTGACATTACCAGCCGATAGTTCAATGGCTATAACGTAAAGTCGCATCTATGATTGCTAGGGGTTCGGCGGTTAGTCACCGTGCTAGAATCCTATGCGACCCCTAACCCTATGGGCATGACTTCTGAGAAGTCGATGCGTAGGGGGGCTGGGATAAATAACCGGGGAGAGAGAGAGTATTCGTATATATATGGGGGCCGAAAAAATTCGCCGGGGAGAGAGAGAGAATATTGTGGGAATTGCCAGCCGAAGGGGGCACCGCCGCCGCAATGTATATATACTAGGTTTCGCGTGGGGGCCATCACGCACCCCCCCGCCCCCTTCTTAGGTGGAGGTTCAGTAGGTCTGCGATGACCTCTGTTCCGTGCGTCTTCACATCACACTCTATGCATATTGTGTCGGATTCCGTTACCCACACTCGGGTAGCGCCGCAACTGCAAGCCCAAGTTATGTGACTTGCCCTTGCTAGTAGCCTTTCTCTCGTTGTTGTGCCTATGGTTGTTTCTTTGTTCGCCATGATACCCCTAGGGGAACCTAGTATATAGTCTTTGTGTGGGCCGAAATGACTATAAGGGGCCAGCCCTGTCGTCTGCTTTACGGCGCGGGGGCGCGAGCGGGGCGGCCCGCAACCTTTATAGGCTGTCGGCTCCCTCTTCTGTTTTACGACGCGCGGCGCGTGGTGTAAATTCTACACTACAACGGGCGCGAGAGAGAGAGGCGCGAGAGAGAGGAGGGGGCTGTTAGGCCCCCCCCCATCAGTTTGGTCACGCTTGCATCATCTTGTACGCATCGGGCGCGTAGTCACGCACCCACTCCTTGTACCTCATAGTAATGCGGAAGCAGTCAAGGATAATACCCATTGCTGTCTCCCTGTCAATGCCCATCTCCTCATTGAACTGGTCGCAGTAGAACTGGCACTGCTCGGGGGTGTCACCCCAGTACCAAGGCACTGCGTAGGGGCCGTTGCCGGTCATGGGTGAGTAGCCAGCCTGTCCCTCCGTGAAGGCTACGGGGATGTACCCGTTGCCGTCGTTGTACCTCATGTCCCACATGACTGTTCGTGGTGTCCTTTCTACACTAGGTGTAGCATTCGTCGTTATGTCGTCTTCGGTTCGCGTGTCGCTCGCCATGATACCTCCTGCGCTTGGCAGCACTTATACTTTCGCATTTGCCCCGCAGGGCGAAACCATTATAGGCTGTCGTCGCCGTGTTCCCACTGATTTGCGCCGCCCCCCTTCGGCTCGGGGCTTGGCCCCCCGCGAGAGAGAGGCGCGAGAGAGAGAACCCCCTATATATACTTTGCCCCTCCCTGCATCGGGAAGGTATATATACTAGGTTTCGCATGGCTCGGGGGGGCCGCCGACCCGCCCGACCCCAAGCCTTATATACTGAGAGAGAGGCCGCGCCCCGTTTTCACAGGGGGCGGGGGGCTTATAGTCTTTTGCTTCCACCATTCTCCCCCCCGGCGCCCCGCGAGAGAGAGAGAGAGATGATTAACCAAGTGCCGCGCTCATCCACTCCGGGTTTTGGCCTGATGGTACACCCGGCTCTCTGTCTTCAACACTGATGATTTCACCATTCTGAACCCATCTCCCGAGCGCGTAGCGCGTACCCCGGTGAACCCGATGCTCCCGAATTATTAAACCCCGCGTGTTGATTGCGAACATAACATCCCAAAGGTAGTGTTCAGCCTCCTCTAATGTATCAAATTCGGCTACCCTCCACCACTGGGGCTTGCCTTCCCAGTATCGCTTCAAAATGTATCCCTCTGCATTTCAATGCCGCAATCCTCGTGCGAGTCCATATCAACGAACCGAACCACACACTCGGTGAACTTGCCGTAGGAGCGGACCATGTGCATCATGGTGTTCATGACATCATGGCCGACCCTTGAAAAGTTGCCCATACACTGATACTCGCGGGCCATTTCAACCACTACCTCGATTTTCATCGAGTCCTCGGGAGTGCCCCCATAATTTTCAGGGTAATCACGGATACGATAAGTGCGATAGGGGTATGACGGGAAGGTCGAATCGCCGCCTTCATAGGGCCGGTCGCCCGCCTCCTCCGCCATGATACTGCTAGGGGAACCAAGTATATGAACCTTGTGATTTTTCCCGAAGGGCGGAACCTTTATAGGCTGTCAGCCCTGTGAAGTATGGACGCGGAACGCGGAACCACGGCGGCTCGAAATGACTATATACTGTCTGCCTTATGGATATACAGGCCGGGCGCCGCGCAGGGGCCGCCGAAATTCGTTTTTTTGAGAGAAAGAGGTATATAACCTTTTCGCAAGGCTTATATATGGTTTTTTAGGTATTTAAGCGTTTTTGTCTTTTTTTAAGGGGTTATAAGCCTTTCGCAAGGGTTATAAGGGGTTTTTTCGCTTTTCCCTTATATACTTTGGGGTCATCGCTCCCCATATATAAGGTTTGGGGCCACCGGGGGGGTATATAGTCTTTTCGCAACCCTTATATACCTGAAAGGCGGCTTTTTTCATCATATATAAGGCTTTGGTGCCCCTGCATCACGAAATGTTTATAGGGTGCCTGTGTCCTCTTCCCATTTACGCGCTCGCGCATAAGGCTGGGAGAACGCTTGCGAGAAAAGACTATATACCGCCAGCCCTGTGACGGTGCAGTTCCATTTCTACACTAGGTGTCGAAAGGTATATATAGTCTGCACAGAAAATTACTTTATAAGGCGCTTTACTTTTCACACCGTCGCAGTCGTGCGTTTTTGTAAATGGGTCGTATCTTAGGGGGTGGAAGGGCATTTTATCAAACTTGCTCGCAGTCAAGCGTTTTTTTGAAATAGTAAAACCGTTGTACTGCGGCGATGTAGTTTTTACACCACTTTTCGTGCGGACTATATAAGGTTTGTGATACTAGGTGTTGCAGATTACACCGAGTGTTGATAACGGCACTAAGTGATTTTAATGAAATCTAGTGTGGAAATGAAATCTATATAGATTCTATATTTATTAATCAGTTTCTTTTTCACACCTAGTATTCGACATTACATTAGGTGTAGTAAAACTCACCACTTCGCGCGGGGTAAAACTCCCGACCCGGAACAATCTCCCTTATATACTTTGTGTACTCCTGCATCATAGTCGCTTCATGGCTCCCGACCGGAGGGTTCATAAGCAAACTTGACGAGTGGGAAATATGAGCGCAGGAGCGGCATTCAAGCCCCCATCAATGCACCTTCGTCGGGTGCGCGACCTCCTCACGCAAGAGGGAGTCACAACCGACCTAGACAGCGTTATTGATGAACTGCGCGGCAGTCCCGCAAAGGCGGCATCGACGCTTGCGTTATCGTGGTACAAGCAGAGGAGCGGAGACTACCGGGTGACGGTCGGGCGTTTGAATACGATTGAAATCCGCGTTTTAGCCATCGCTACGCGCAAGTTCCAAAAGCGGCCACAGTGGACCGTTGAAACGCGCCCAGTGGTCAATTCTTCACATACCGAGATTTTCGGGCCGGTTCGCTGGCAGCCTTCAAACGTCGTTTTTGATACCATGAGCGAGGGGCGAACTTGGGCGGCTTGGGCTTTGACTCAAGAGGGTTCAAACGGCGGCTCTGTAATCGAGCCAAACGGTTCAAGGGGATGGAGTGCATTATGAACGCCAAGGAAATGAAAATCGAGATTTACTGGGCGCTCATGTCCTCGCTGAATGGCATTGAGTTTGATTATGTGGTTTCTGATGCTGGGGAAAGTGCCCTAAATGACGCGCATGAGGCGCGATTTGAAAGGGTCATTGAAGAAATACGCGGGCAATTTCTCAGAAAAATTCAGAGGATGGAAAGTTTCGCGCTCGCACATAAGGCACGCTCGGGGGGCTTTGAATGAGAAAATTAACCCGCAGCGAATTTGAAAGGGTGCTAATGCCGGAGGTTTTCGATTTCGATGGATTCACAGAAGCCGAAATTGATAATTTTTACCTTTTTTTCATCCTTGGGCGGCAGTCGGTGAAGTGGTCAACAAGTATTATTCATTTTCCATCGGAGCGGGCAATTATCCAAGAAAACGCAAAGACTATAAGCGAGGTTTCACAATCTGAAAATAACCGGAGGGGCCAACAATGAAGTCTTTTTCTAATACTACGTTAAGCGAAATGGCCCAATTTCTAATTAATCCGGGGCAGCCTTCAAGCCTTCGCAGTTCACCATACCATCAAGGCCCGTTTGAAAGTCTTAGAGAAAACGGCGGTTTCACTTTTAGCCCTACGGATGGTTTCTATTATGCGGGCCGTGAGGGGTTGGGCGGGTACGCTGTCGGCGTTGCGCGGGGTGACTGGGTTTCATTGACTTTGCAGCCCAATCACCCGCACGAGTCCTTGAGCCTTCAGGTTGAAAATGCGCTTTCAAAGGCTTGGAGTCTTTTTCTTGAGGAGTGGTCAAAGGGTCCAATAAGCAACCCTGAAATATATGATAGGTTGGAAGAATGCCGCCCCTGTCTCACTAGCGCTGAAGAGCATTGTTTCGGCGCTTGGTTGGATGGTGACCGCTTGGTTTTTGACCCTTCAATTATCGTGCGAAGCCGACGCGATGCCGTCGCACTGGGCCGCCATTTTGAACAAGATGCCATTTTCAACTTGGGAGCAGCGCAAGAAATCCGACTATCGGAGGTTTCCCCTTGAAGTATGAAATTGACACGGAAAACGGGATAGGGCGAAGGGTTCGCACTGTGGGTATTGACGGGGGCGAACCTTGGACCGAATCGCTAAGTTTTGACTTGGAAGACCCCGGTTGGGAAGGGGGCGAATTTAGGCACGTTGTTGATTATTCCAAGTTCAACGGCTATACTTCCGACGACGACTTAGGATTATTGATTCATGATGAAGACGCCGACGCGGATTCAAGGGAATGGGCGCGTGAAACATTGGCGCGAAGGGTCAAGGCAGCAGAGGCCCGCGACGAAAGAATTAGGATAACTAAACTCGGGAAGCCGTGCCGATATAAGGCTTGTAATGGAGCAATTCACGGACCCGGCGAAAAGTGCCCGGTGGCATCCTCTAGGGGGGCAAAGGGCGGTTCAAAAAAGGGCGCAAGCAAGGCCCGAAACGGGGATAATAACGGGCGGGCAAAGTCGCGCCGGTCCTGCTGTGATACCCTCCGAAGCAAGCCCCACGCGCTAACGTGCCGAAGTGCCAAGATTGGAAACAGAAAAGATACCCCAAAACTAACTCTAAGAAGGGCGCGAAAGGAGGCAATCAAGGCAAAGCCTGAAATTGAATGGGCCGGGTTTTCGGTGCCGCCGTCACTTTTCGCGGGCCACTGTCGGACCATAACGGGCGAATGCGGCGGGTGTGGTGAATCCATGAGCGCAAGCAAGGCGGCAAAAATCCATCGCGCCGACATAATCCCCGAAAATGAAAACGCCCGATTGATATGCGGGGGGTGCGCTTGATGAGTGAAGTTCAAGAAATAATTCACTTGATGCAATCGGCGGCGGTTGATTGGGAGCAGCAGAAGCGCCGAATTGATGAACAAAACGCAAAGGACCGAATGACGCTTGCGAAGGCGCAATCAAGGGGTTCATATAGGACCGGAGCCAATTAGAATTTAGAAGGAGGAGCCGAAAAACATGAACTCATATATTACCGAGCGGGTTGAAAAGAATGTCAAGCAAATACTTGATAATCTAGTTGTGCCCATTTATCTCGATTATGGGACTTTTGAGAAGTACAGCAGTTCACGCGATTTGTACATAACAACGACTATACAAAATGCCGTGCTAACAGCAAACGACATTTTCAACGATAGGGTCTTTTGTCATCTCATTGGGTCTTTGGCGCCG
>VTLG01005663.1_pt1 | contig 72687 bp, 88 predicted proteins | sample 4694571 | NCBI WGS metagenome assembly VTLG01 (sample SAMN12604809, study PRJNA352737) | marine metagenome | biome: ENVO:00000447; feature: ENVO:00000209|ENVO:00000569|ENVO:01000036; material: ENVO:00002151; isolation source: viral sequences binned using virsorter ...
GCCTTAGCCAGCAGTCCTTTCTTTTTTTCTGCTTTGTTTCGCGTCCGACTTTCCCATGTGTCCACACCATGAAAGCGAATACGTTTTTTTATCCAGACCGTCATGCCGAGGTCTATCATCGCATCTACCGTGTCTCCATCCACCACCCTCACAAGTTTGGCGTCATATTCGTACATCAGTTCCTCCCATTAATTCGACTCATGGCACCTTTCAGCTCCATAAGAACATCTGTCACATCATTCAACTCCGAAATCATTTTTTCGTGACGCCTTGTAGAATCTGATGCCTCGGAGTTCCACCTATCGACCAGCTTGATAGTTATTGACTGCGTGTTGTCAATGACGGTTCCCATCTTTGCCAGATTCTGCTGTATCTCATCAAGACACTCATCTTGTTTTTTCTGGCTCGACATCAAATTCATAATAAGATATACGAAAAGCCCTACAATTATCGCTACGGCACCGTACTCAGCATATAAGCCAAATAGCTCTTCCATATTAATCTCCCTTACCTCGTTTCTTTTTCCAAGAGAATGGATTTAATGACACGCCTCCGACCTTGACCATTTCCTTCTCATACCATTTAACAGACTCTTCAAGCTGTTCTATCCTAAATTTTTCCTCCTGTTCATGGTGAGCTATAAGCTCTTCTATGTCTTTTTTGTGTTGTGCTATGTCTTGTTCCATAGCCATGATTTTCATCTGGTACTGGTAAAATGTGACCGTCAAACCAATAATCAAAGCTATGAGCTGACACAACCACTTGATATTGATGGTCAGGGCAAAGCTGTCAGAGCCTACCGTTTGACCCTTAAATGATCTGGCCCCATTTTCCATATCCTTGGGCATTATATTTTATCCAGTTCATAGCCGCATACCTCCCAGCCCCCACCGCAGGCATAAAATGATAAAAATATAAATAAAAGAATATACCAGCAACACAGAATGATAAATTCTTTATTGATGTGTTTCATTTGTTCTTTTTTCCAAACTTAAAACCCATTTTATACGCCTTAATAAACTTTGGTACATTCTTTGCAAACTCAAGCTCAATAAAATCAAGCGCATATTGACGAGGGTCTTTAATAACCGCATCAATATTGTCCTGTGGTATGTCTACCTCAATATCATTAAGACGCTGGAGTTTGGTTAAGAAGTCTATTAAAAACTGATCGTTCTTCCCCTTCTGTTCCTTGACCTTCGGCATTTGCCTCCTTGTTCTCGTTTACAAGTTTCTCTGCCTCACCCTCTGTTAAATGCTTATTATATTTTAGCATCAAATCTTTTTGGGTTATCAAATTGTTGCTCAACATAAATGTATCCACAGCTATCTGGTCTTGTGCGCTCATCGGATAGTCTGGCTCGTTAAATCTCAGACCCATTTCCTCTGGCAATTTGATGCCGTTAGCCTCTGCTATTACTTTTTCAACAGAATATAATTCACGCTCATACAGCTCCCACAATTCCACATCGTCCTGATAATCCTCAAAGCGCTCTAAGTCTTTTATTTTCAATGCGATACCACTCGAGGGCCTGTCTGATTTTCCATCTTCTGCAAATGTTATCCAAAGATGATTATTCTGGGCCGTCAGGTCAAGGATTGCTTTTACAAGGTCGATGGCGTCCCTTACGTTGGCCTGTGGAGATTTGATGTCCATTTTTGCTGGCTCAGGTATGACCATTATTTCTGAAGACCCTGCACGCATTATTTTCTCTTCCTCATACATACCCTCTATCACATATTGACCAAACATTTGAAAACGCATGCCCAATGCGGCCTCTGTTAGCAGTATATTGATTTGCTCATTAGCGGCACAGATATCGTATGCACCTGTTACAAAGAACTCGTTTAAATGATGTTCTCTGTGCGTGAATACAAATGGAATGATGCCATAATTATGCACCTGTTCAAATATGATATTCCCATCTTCATCGTATATCAAATATTGCTTGTCATCCCAATAGCAGTAATTCAATTTTTTAGTATCGGAAACATCATGGACGTTTTGCACCATTGGATAAGTAATGGCATACGGCACAAATGGGTCTTGGTCAAAGTAAGCGTCAAAATAATAAACAGGATTGTAATTAAAATGAGGCTCAGGGTACTGTTTAAACACCACCTGTGTGGCAATAGTTCCAATTAATCTGGTCATTTTTTCCATGTGTTTCATCTTGTGCGGCTTTTTCATGGTCATGCTGTCGTAGGTTTTATTGACATTTCGCGTAGCACCCAAAGTATATATCCTGCTCATTCTGTCAATCATTCTGCGTGTGACGTTGAACTCTGACACCGGAATCTCCCTGAAAGCGTCTGCGCTAAACCTATCCTCTATATACTGCGCTGTGTTGTCGCCTGCATAATAGTCCAGTAGTTTATAAATGGCGTTACGCCTATCCTGTGCATATAGCATCTTTTGATCTTTCAAGGATTCCTGAATCAATATTTGTGCTGTTTCGATCATATCTTTTCAACCCTGTATTTTTGCTTTCTAATAGGGAACCTGCCACAAATACCATACCTCAGAGCATCTACTCCGTGGTCATGGTACCCATCTTTCAAAGGCTCATTTTTTAGATTGCTGTTCTCTTTGTGCTCTGGGTAGCGATAGCTCTCAAGGTCTTCCACTATCCCGGTGCATTTATGGTCGATATGCAGTCTAATATCTCCGCTGGCTGTCATCATGTACTGCCTGACATGACTGATTCCAGAGGAAATAGACCTGCTGTATCTGTCCCTTCTACTAATCACAGGCCACCCTGTGATCTGTCTGAATAGATCTGCCTCTCCCATCCCTACAGAAGACTGCATCTGATATCCGGCTGGGTCGCCGAACACTCTTGCTATTCTATATTGTTTGGCCTGTATGGCCTCGCATAATTTAGATATTTTTAAATTCTTTTCGTGTAATATCTCATCAATTATAAATATATGGTCATCGCCCTTGTTCCCAAGTTTGCCTGTCTGGAAGAAAACAGCGGCAGGCATACGATAGCCAAAGTCCAGCCCCAGATATACAGGTAGCATGGGATTATATGGATGGGAACCCACATGGGTATTGCGTGAAAAATCACTATAGACACGACCAGCCAATGCCGTGAACTCACCTCTGAACTCTTGGTCAAAGACCTCTCTGGTCATTGATTCCTTGGCCTCAACAAGGTCAGGGTCTTCCTGACCGAGCGGAAAGCTATGATGATTTTCCCAAGAGGGAGAGTTGAACGAGTCCCACATCTCAGCTTTTTTTGCATAGAGAAAATACTCGTAGAACGCATCATAGCCTTCAGGCGTTGAAATCATCAAGCATTTACCTTTGGTATCTGAAAGGGTAGGTCGTAGATACATCTCAAATATTTTTTTGAGATTCATCTTGCTGGCCTCATCAATAATGACGAGGTGATTGCCAGCTCCGATTAGAGATTCCGGATGTTCCGCTGACTTGCCCTCTATCCTTGACCCCCATTCAAACTCGATGTATTGATCATTTAACGACTTGCGAAGCGTTGGTAGATTATGCTTGATTATTAGATCGTCATATACTATCCTGAATATCCGCTCGGATGTCGAGTAAGTTGGAGCTACGATCCAGACGTTCTTATTTGGCTGAGACACTAAAGCCTCTGCCTCTTTGGCCGCCGCCATCGACTTGCCCCAGCGCCTTCCACAGCAAGCGACAACAAATCTAATGTCCTCCAAGGCCTTGTGTACTTTCTGTTGGCCGGGATGCGGATCATAATTTAAAAATTCAAACCATTTCGATTTATATGCAGATATTTCAGTCATTTCACTATTTTAATTTACCTTAAAAATTTTTTTAAATATTATTCATTTTTTTTCTTGCATGTTTGGTGTTTGGTGTATTAGAATTGTTATAGTTATGATAAATGAATACAAACAACAGGAGTTAAAAATGAGACATTTAAAGGGAACAGATTGGATGCAGGCTCCTTGTGGCTTTGGTTACTATAAAGACCTTGGCGACAAGAGAGTTTATATTCGCAAGGGTTATACTTATTCTGCGTCAGGTAAGGAATGGGCCAGAAGATACAAGGTTTCTTATGACACAGGCTTTGCTATGGGTTACATAGGCTATAAGAGCACATTTAAACAAGCAATGGAACTTGCTGAAGGAGGTAAGTAATGAAACTTAATAAAAGACAGTTGGAGCATCTAATTAACGCAACCCTTAGAGACCGTAGGAAAATGGAAACAGCAAAACGAGAGGCTACAAAAGAATTAAATAAGTGTCTTGAATGGGAAAAGCCTAATAAAATATTGGTTGATTTACATAAAAGAGAACTTGATGCGGTAAGTAAAGAGTTGAATTTTTTAAATGACCTTTATGATAACCTACGAAACCAAGACCAAGAGCTATCTTATGAAACTATACAAGCAGGTAAGTAATGACATATTCAGAATTTATTGAAGAGGTACACAGCGAGCTTGGTTTTTATTCTATCGAGTTAGGTGTTGTTGAGGATAAAGTGAAAGATTATTGTAATTCGGGCTTAATAGGTGACCCAAGTGCAGAGTATGACGATGAGGAATTTGATGAAGGTGATGTCGACAATGCCGTAGATATGATTGACACAGAATTAGGAGGTGAGTAAGATGAGAACATTGCACGAATTAAGACTTATTCAATTAGAAGAAAGAAAAAAAGCAGAAAAGAAAAGTTTAAACAAGTTAGCACCTGAAATGCTTGATACTTTAAAATGGGTAAAGGGTTGGATGGAGCAATATACAACGCAGAATGATACTATTAAAAGAGTTAGCGATATGATTGATAAGGCAGAAGGGAGTAAGTAAGATGAAATGGTATAAAACAGGAACAAAACTTACTTGTAGTATGGTGTACAGGAGGTTTATATGCAGAGCAAAACTACCTAATGGAAAAGTGGTCAATATCTACAGAGCCAGACAGAAACACTCTATGAATACATGGCATTTCTATTTTTTCAAAGGCCATAGGTTCTTGATCACAGAGCAGGATTATTCAAACTCAGTAAGCGTGGATTAAGTATGGTAGATAAAATAGGCAAATTCGTGGTTAATTGGCTCATATTCGGCTTTTTATGCCACTTGATATACTTTATATTCACTCATTAATAAAGGGCGGCTACAGGCCTTATTCAGCCTAACTCCGCATCATAACTACGGTCGTCCAATAGGCCCATTTCGGTGGGCCTATTTTTTTTCATAAATAACTTGCATTGTTTAAACATTATGTATTATACTTGTTATAGTTATGACACAACAAATAAACAAACAGGAGTTAAAAATGAAGAAAATGAATAGAGAAACTTGGTTGAATAGAATGGCGCGCGAATTAAATCGCCTCGTCTTCAAACCAGCAGGCATCGCCCTGAATCTCAGAAAGGTCAAGATCAGCGTAGGCTACCCTCCAAAGGGCGGAGCCTCAAAGCATGGCAAGACCATTGGCGTATGTTTCAAGCGTGTTTGCTCAGATGCAAATGTGAACGAGATATTCATTAATCCTTGCCTTGATAAAAGTCAGGTCACAAAAGTGGCAGGTGTTTTAGTCCACGAATTGATACACGCAGTAGAAGACTGTCAGGGACACGGCCCATCATTTCGCAGAATGGCGTTAGCTTGTGGCCTTACAGGTAAAATGACAGCAACAACAGAGACTGAAGAGCTTGCAGAAACCATCAAGCAGATAGAAAAGAAGATTGGCCCATATCCACACAAAAAGCTCGACTATGAACAGTACAGAAAGCCTCAGACCACAAGGAATCTTAAAATAGAATGCCCTAAATGCGCTGATACAGACCCTTACTTTGTACGCATGAGCAGAACCATGTTTGATAAAGGTGCTCCTTCTTGCGGCGTATGTGGTACAAAGATGACTGACGACATCATAGGCGCTACTATAAAGAGCGTTCAAAAAGCATCAAAGACTGCTGTGATCGAGTCTGATTTTACCCTTCTTGAGCAGACAATGATATTTGAAACAATAAGAATGTGTGCAGATTATTGTGGTGCATGGATGTCAGGCTTAAAAGATGAGAATCTTACTTGGTTCATTGGTGAAGAGATGATGGAGCGTTTTAATTGGAGCAAAGAGAAAGTTGGTGGCGTGATGGCGTCACTTGAAAGAAAGGGCGCTATAAGTTTACACGAGGGCGCTGGAGAAATAGGTACTAAGTGGCATGACCAATGGTCACTAAATTGCTATTGGCAAAAAACAGATGATGTAGACAGCCTTATAGAGCAATGGGAAAAATTGTTTCCAGAATACTGTGACAACCCTTATATCTAAGGCGTTTAAACACCCTAAAAGAGAGGCCCAGAAATGGGCCTTTTTTTTATTTATTATTTACTTGCATCGTATATGTTATAAGTGTTATAATCCTTTAGTTATGATACACAATAATACAACAACACAGGAGTTAAACATGAAACAAACAGACTTAAATAATTGGCAAGCAGAATTAAATAGCTGGGACGTAGAGGTAAGTGAAAGAAATGGCCGCAAGCATGTCTTTATGCGTTTCGGTGGTAAATCAATAATGGTGCATTTGAGTAAAGATGGTAAATCAGATATAACTGTTCATTCACATGGGAATGATGGCGAACACGCAAAAGTATCTAAAAATACACGGAGACTTATAACAGCTAATGGTGTAAAGTTTGTTGCTAAGGAAACAACTACTAAATCACGCGACTCAAAAGTAACATTAGTTAAATTTTCAGAATAAACACGCCGCAACCCTAAAAGAAAAGAGCCTCGGAGTACCGAGGCTTTTTTTGTTTATGGAGACAACATTTCATTTTTTAATATCTGTAAATAAAAATCAGTATTCATTTTTGAGGTAGCTAAATTAGCTTTGGCTACTTTTAACGTCCGGATCATTTGTTTTATTTTTTTATCATCATCTATTTCAAATGGAATGGTCAGTTGTGATGTCATTATACAATTCCCATCGCCTGTTCACGGCTCTCCAGCTCTTTGACCCATTCCTCTCTGACGTTCTTTCTTTGCCTTCCCGGTGGTAGCATATCCATTCCTACTTTTTCAGCCCTCATGCGCAAATTATAAGCCTTCTTTCGCCTTGTGGTTCTCTTGTCTTGCTTATAGGTTCCGTTCTGAATGGCCCTAACTGTCTTTTTCTCTTCTTTTATTCTTTTCAAGGGCTTATCATTGGACTCATCACGTTCTGGGAGGTTTGACGTTATAGCGACAGCCTGTCCAATATCAACGGCATCTGTTTCATTCACGACCTCCGCCTCATCTATATTACCTATCTTCAAAAATTTCTCAAACGGTGACTCTATCCTGACCGTTATCTTATCTTCCAGCTTGCCATAATGCTTTAATACTAACGTAGCCGCCTGTACATTCCCTTTTGTGGCCTCCCTGATCATGGCATCTACTACATCTATGAGCTTTCCTCCACTTATTTCCATGAACCTACTATATACAGCGTCATTAAATGCCGGGTCTCGCCTGTAGGCCCTAATCGTTTCCGTTGTACAATTCAATGCCTCGGCCGCCTCACCTGTTTTCAGTCCCGGTCTGGATGCCATTAGCTCTATGGCAGTCCTCTGACGGTCATTAAATACCTTCATATAAGATGGGAGTTTTATATTATGTTCCATTTCATATCCTTTGACGTTGCAGAATATAATTTTATATATATCTGGTTCCAAATTGACGTTTTATTATCATATTTGCGAGTGAGGGTGGTGCACCAGCCATGATGTTTAAACACCCCCATAGCCCTGTCGTTATACATAATATATATTATGCGCATAATTATAATGACCTATATATCCCTGTAAGTGCATATATATAAAGACATACAAGGATACTACTATATATGATACCCTATTACTGTGTTGTGTAAACCTTTTGTTAAGCCATATCCAGCCTTGCAAAGCCTTCCCTGCCAGAGTGATTGACCCACAACTATTCCCTTTCATTCCATTCCATCCATGTACAAAAGATGTCCATATATCCTGTTATCATAGAGTTATCCACATATCATATTAGCTCTAATATCTTTTTTCTTTTTTTGTATTTATTTTATATATCATTATAATATTATGCTTAAAGAATTCTTTAAGGGTAGCATAAAGGAATCTTTAAGGGTATTTATAATAGGCTTTAAGGCTGTGGATATCATTGTGGATAACTTTTATCTATCTTTATAACTACCTCTAAGCCCTTTGCAGAATGTACAAATGACCTTAGTTAGCTTATAAGTAGGTAAATGATTATATCGTACACATCTTCCTGTGTGTCCTATCTCCCAGACATGCTTACAATTAGGGCACAGCTTTAATCTCTTTGTCTCCTTAGCATAGTGATTCTTACAGCCCGGCTCTCCTTTGTGCTCTCCCTGTTTATATCTCCTTGTGTACTGGTCTATGACCCATTGTATACTATCCCTCATCTTTCTGCATGAACCCTGTAGCTAATGGTGAGTCACTTATATCAGGAGCTATCTCTCTGCACCAGTTAGCCAATAGTATAGCATCCGATGTCTTGAGTGTTATCTTTATATTAGGGTATAGGCTCTGAGCTAAATGCTTGATATGGTTCTTTCGCTTGGTCTTATCTTTAGGCATAGCTCCATAATATTTCATCCATGTTTGTGGAGGCACCTCTTTATACGGTACGCCGTGAGCGGCCAATATACCTAACCATTGTCCATAGTTCTTACCAAACTTGAATGTAGATGCTACTCCTTGGCCGGGCATACTGTGAACCTTCTCTATGATACAGAACATATTGACACAGTCCCATTTCGCATCCTTTATGACATCGGCCATATCTTTGACCGTATCCGGGCATTTAATGGCCTCAATATGACCATTATCTATAATAGCTATCCCTCCATTAACTCCGGGATCAATTCCTATGTTTATCATCCGCAGTGATCCTATAGACTATGTTTAAACGCTCTCTTTTTGGTAGTGTGGTCGTGTATGTCCATTCATACATCTGTTGGCCGCAATAGTTAATAGATGGACTCCCTGCCGCCATGAACCAGCTCTTAGGAACTGGTATCCGGTGTATTATCTTTTTTTTCATCTAATTTCGGTACAAATATCCTTCGGTGTGGGTTATAGCTGATATTGATATATTCGCATTGCTTTAATTTACTGATCCAATTCGATATGGTAATATCGGTTACTCCATAAGCCTTGGCGAAATAACCGTTACTGGCGAAACAGAAACCATGCATATTGCTAAGGCCGCTAATTTCGCCGTATAACAGACGCGCACCAAGTGGCAACCGTTTATCATACCTGACAACGGCAGGAACTATTATGTAGGCCGTTTTTTTCATCTATTAAAATGGTACGTCTTCCCCTGAATCAATCGTGTATTTAGGCTCTCCATTGTCCAGCGTTTGCTCTGCTATCCACCTTGCAACAGTTATCCTGTGTTTGCCATTCATCATCTGGTCATCACTATATATGTATTGCTTAGGTATCCAATACTGTTTGGTCTGATTTCCATCCTTATCATCAGCACCCTCTTTTTGATAGAACTCAGGAGGCACCATTAGAACGGCTTTTGCAGACTCTGTTATCTTTGTTAGGTTTTTAACCTCTACAGATTCGTCCTCTGGAGGCGTTCCCTGTTTTAAAGGCGTCTTAGTATCTATTTTCTGTGTTTCGTCATTTTTAGGGCTATTTTCAGCCTCATTTGCACGCTCCTGCTTTGCTATTCTATCTGCTATATCCTGAGCTGTCTTATTTGTAGAGGTAGGAGGCTGGGACGCGGTAGCTGTAGTTATGGGATCGGATGAGGAGCCATCCTGTCCGCTGTTCATTGAAGAACTGTCCCAGCCCTCTGGGCGCCAATCTCTATCCACATATCCATTGGCGTCAAGTACTGCCCAAAAATCTCCCATAGAATATAGGTCGCGTCCAATACCATAATGGACTGCGGCACGTTTAAAGGCGTCAGATGCTTGGCCTTTCTCGGCATCGACATCAGTCTCCGTGCCACAATCGCATTTTTCAGTCACCTGTCCATCAGGCCATGTCACCTTAATGGTACAGAACATGGTGTCCCCTGTGACCTGATAGGAGGCACTCCAATTATCCTTGCCTACAGCGCTATCAAGTCTGTCCATGACATACCGGGCATCTACATAGCCCAACATACAGGCTCTTGTGTTTGACCTGTTCTTAAAGCCTATTCTAAATTTTATCCTGTTCTTTGGCGTTGGTTCATTCAAGGCATTTATTACATCTAAATTTGACATATTAGTCTCCTGTTTTAATTGTAAATTTATCGTCACGCTCCTCGACAACAATGCCATCAGGAACGTCACCTGTTTCTTTTATATATTTCATTATAGCTTTTTTATCGGGATCATACTTTGTTGTTACCCTTATTAGCTCATGATTATCTGGCAATTTACTTAAAAACAACCCTCTATCTTCAACCACCAACAGAGGCTGTTGCTTGCGTATCTTCATCGTGCCATTCGGTAGCGTTTTTGTTTTGAGATCAGGGTCGTTTAAAACCTGATAGCTAAAATATTGATACAAACGAGCCTGTAGGTCATCAATCTTTCTTTGAATATTATCACATTGCGTCTGTTGCCATTCTATTATCTTTTCACATTGACTACCTGCCTGCAAAGTAATATCCTGCATCTTTTCACGCTCTTTTTGAATAACGTATAAAATTGCATCTGCTTTCTCATCATTTATCTCTTCATCAGTTTGGTCTTCAGCCATTTGATAATGTAGATCATCTATAGTGTCAGCTATCATCTGTTTAATATCCTTTCTTTTATGCCAAATATATCTGGTCGCTTAAATGTTTTAAGTTTAGCGAGCTTTTTCTTTAATTCTTTAGTTTTTAGAGGCGAATTTCTCTGCATATTTAATTTTTTAATCTTAGCCTTCCGCCTTCTTAACAACTTTGCTTTTTTTGCTTTTGTCATGTCAACTCACTTGTCAAGGTCTGTGAATAGCAGTCCCTGCCCATTACTGTCATGGCGCATTTTGTTTTGAGCGCTTATTAGCTTTGACCTTCGTCTTTCCATCACGAGAATACGCTCTCTCAAATTATCTATGGTAGACTCAAGCTCTTCTGGTGTCTTGGCGTAATAAAAACCTCTTGGGCCACTTGCGATCGGCTTGCCCTCATCGCGCAATAGACCAACAGCCTGCCTAACGGCCAAGTCAGGAATGTTCCATAGTCGTTGCATCTGCCTTGATTTGATAGGCCTGTTTTGTGTGCTATTCAATTTTAAATAGTCACAAATCCTATCCTTATGTAGTAGTGCGTCAGGACTGTGATTCGTCATGCTTGTCAATGTACTCTTGCATAAAGGCTTTCAAGACCTCGTTGCCTGAACGGTTATTCAGTTTGCACACACTTAGGAACTTGCTCCGTAGAACCCTATCGAGTCCGATGATCTGGAACCTATGATCCTTGGTCTGCTTTTCTTTTTTGATTGTGTCTTGCATTGTCTTTCCTATGTTATTATAATAATGACTATTAATATGAGCGCACCAACGACCAACTGTCGTGGCCCCTCCTCAATTCCAGCTCGCTCAAAAACTACATCACCTGCAATGAACAGTATAAAACTTGAGCACGCTATCATTACAAGTGAGATGCTTAAAATGAACAAGTTGGCAATAATTTCATATATTAGCATACCTCATATTAAATGATGTTATAATTGTGTGTCAAGTTATATTTGATTTATTTATTATAAATAAGTTCTTGCATCTAATTGTTATAATTGTTAGATTGTCGATAGTTATGATTCAATTAAGAAACAATAGGAGTTAAAAATGACCAAAAGACAGTTAAAGTTTTACTGGGTATTATTATATGAATTGCTTGAAAGAGAGCAGATAGACCCTCCACCTGATAACGTCAAAGACCTTGTGCGTCAAACAAAAGAGCTGGATGAACACTTGCAAGATTGTATGTGCGAATACACTACTCCTGAGATAAAAAGATTGGCGATAGAGCTTGAGGCTAACGACATGAACGGACAGCACATTTATTGTGCATTGATAGGAGAGGAAAACTAATGTCATACATACAAAAATCTAAAATAAAAGCCCTTGTAAGGAACGAGGGCTACAGAATAAGCCCAGAGTCATTTGATGGGATAAATAGGGCCATAGAGGGCTTAATAAAGGGTATGCTGAACAAGGTTGAGGCTGATGGCATGAAAACGCTAATGAACCAGCATACAGGCCAAGCACAGGCAAAGGTAGAGCAAAGCGAAAGCGTGGCCGGTAGAAAGTGCCAGAGGTGTTGCAATGTTGATGATGCTTTCTTATATAAAGCAAGGGATGAGCAACGATGGTTTTATGATGAGGTTGTGCGTTGTGGAAATGCTTATAGTAAAGGAAAAAAGTATGATCCTCATTTTGCGACCAAGCAAGGTAGAATCAACAATTTTAATGGAGTGAAAAAAGTATGAAAAACTCAATTAGAATGTTTGACCTTGAAAGGGTGTTGACCTATCAAAGTGCCATGCCAGACAATTATTTTATGACACTACCTAATGGTCAAAAACACAGCATGAAGATGGAAAGCGTCATGCAAAGCATTGAGCACAGCTACGATTGGAAATTAAATCAATGCACAGGCTCAACCTACAGCTTTGAAATCAACCCTGATATGTTAGAATATCAAGGCCTAAGCAATATGGGTGAAAACTTTGATTTTACATGCGCTGTAGATACCAAGTATTTACCGCAGGCCTTTGTAGAAAATCCTTACGTCATTAGCTATATTAATGTAATAGCCTCAAATTGTTTTTATCTTACATTGTTTAAAAGAGGGTGCATTGAAAAAGAGGATACAAAGATTGATGTTGCGAAGGTTAGCGAGGAAGATAGAAAGTATGCAGTATCGCAAACAGAAATACACGCCAATCAAATACTAAGGCAACTGTATCATTATTGGAAATGGTACAGGGAAGAGAGAAACCTATACATACACGACAAGGCCTTAGTGGATGACCTGATGGACACAGAATATCCTTGCCGCACAGATTGGCTGGTTGCGCCAAACGAATCAATGTATATCATGCTCCCTAAAAAAGTTACTGACACAGATGGAAAAGACACAGAGCACCTATTTGAGGGCATGTATGTCAATCTGGAAGAATATGAAAACGATGACAAGCTCATCAGAATATATATGCCGTCAAGACCAGACAAAAAAGATCGTGACGTTGACCCATTAACTTACAATGGTCATTATTGGGAGCTTGTATTGAAACAGGGCATGAACATAGTTAAATCGGTAGATAACGCAGTCTTTAACTCTACACCTGTGTCTGATGATATAAATGAGTCTATGCATAAAATAATGAAATATTATACTTTGCTGGCTGTTCAGACGATACTATACATCACAAGCGTTAATTCCGTTGTAACTTTTAGAGAGCCTGTGAAAAAAGACATTTCTGAAAACCGAAAAAGAAAGTTCATCAATAGGGAAGAAACTCAGGAAGACCATGCCGAGCTTGGCGGTGGCATCTACATAAACAACAGAATAGCTCGCACAGCCAACGCATCTAATGGCACAGCAACAAAGACAGGGCGAAAGCTAAACAAGCTTATTTTGGTCAGAGGTCACTTTGCAAAGTATTGGCTAAAAGACCCAAATAAAATAGCTAAACTAAAGCCTTACGAGATCATGGAAACAAAATATGATGACATGGGAAAACGCATGGTTGCATATAAAAAATACAAACAAAAGTTCTACAAGGGCAGAGGTGAAATAGTCGTGCCTAAAGAATACATACTAAAATAGAGAGTGTTTAAACGCTCTTTAATTGGCCCATCGGACGGTCGTGCGGCAGGAGGGTAACGCCAAACCATCGTCCGGGCCAAACCCTACCAATCTTCAACCAAGTCCATTTTAACTGTCCACATTCGATGGAGTGTTTGCTGTGCACTAAACGTGGAGTCGTCAAGTCTGAACATACCGTAGTCCCCCTCCTCTGTGCTTGTTGAATCAATGGTAAATAAAAATGGTAAATGTTGTCCCATCACTTTGTTGTAGAAATTACTGTGCAATGTTTCTGCATCGTAGAATTTGCTGGCCTCTACACCTTGCATGGCCGATGCCCAAAGCGTTGTATCAGTAATATGACTCATGGTCATTGAATGTCTAACCCTTCCATGCCTTCTTTTAAATGTGTAGGTCTGCTCATTGGCTGTCGTGGCTGTATTAAATGGATTGGTACTGTCCCAAGTTGGTGCTCCCATACTTGTCATTGATGAATATACATTACCACCTAATGACCTTTGCAACTTAACTCCTTCATAGTCGATACTCGTGGTGATATTCATATCCACAGATGGAAAGTCTATGTACTCGCCATACTGGATGCTACCTATTACCAGATCCTCTGAAAAATTTTGCGCTGTTCCATTATCATCTGAAAAAGTTATTCTGACATACTGGTTATCGCTTGTTTTTTTACTCCACGTTATTAATGTCCATCCGTTGTCGCCCGGATCTATTTCGCCTGCTGTATCATTTGCGTCCGCGTTTATTAATTTAGTATGGCTACCCGTAGTTGATACTTTGGTAAAATCGCTACCGTCTGCTTGATCTCCAATTTCCACAACAAAGACAGCGTCAGCGTCATGCATATTGTGATTAAGTATGGCAATGTAATTTGACTCTGCTAACGTATCTGTAGTGAAACCTGTATTGAACTGAATATAAAAGCTCTTTGTGTCGTGCGCTATCTGGGCGTAATTAGCAGGTCTTCCATCAAACATACTGGCCTCGCTACCTGCATCGAATGTTACGGCTGTAGAGCCGTCATCCTGTATCGTTGTGATGTCATCGAGGTCACGCCATCCATTTGCTAAGTTGTATTGTATCATATCAACATAAGCTCTTGGAGTTGCAAATCTATTATATGTACTCATATCTCTCTCGCTGTTATTTTAAGCGTACCAACACTCCTACTCATTGATACGATCATCATTTTTAAACCGTTCCATGTGGCCGAGTTGTGACCCATTGGAGTTGCCGGGAACATATTATTCTCATCAAATTCTATCACATCGCCTACACCCAAAGCATAAAACTTTGGATTTACTATTGTACAGTTAACCATCAGTTTGACCGTACCAAATATATTATCATAATAAGTATAAAAATCATCGTTAGGATTAGATGCTGGCGATGTTGGTATAGCAGGCGACACATAAGCATCTAAACTTACCTTTGATGTGTTTTCTTTTGTTTGGATATTCCAGTTTGTCCTTGCAGTTGAATTGCTGGCCTCTGTAGTAGTTAAATATCTTTTTTCAGCCGGATGCCTTTCGTATGAGATTGTTTGCTTTGTTAAAAGCTCTCCAAACGGCGTAACCTTTACGCTAATGTTACTTATATCGTCTTTAGATAGAATATTTGATTCAGCCGTTGAAGAGTAACTGTCTTTGATATGTATATATTCAGGAGTGTTGTTGTTATACCTAAAAATAAACCCTCCCTCATATTGCAACTTTTCAAGCTCTTTTTGTAAATCTACTGGTTCAAGTTGCCAGTATCTAATTTTCCAGTCTTTGCTTGACTCAAGGTCGCTCCACCCGGTAGGCGTTGATGTGGTCATGCTTGCATACCTGATCAACATATCGCGATGCGCTTCATGTATTTCTGTTATCTCTGCACTTGAGCCTGACCAAGATTCTGTTAGTCCGTTTGCGCCTATGTACATACGCTCTAATCCGTCAAGATAATTTTTGGAGCTTTCAGAATCATTTGAAAAGTCCAAAGCGACTTTGATGTGTAGCTGTATATCGTATATTCTTGTCGTAAAAACATCGTCAGACGCAGAACCAGTATGTTCAGTATTCCCTATTGATTGTATGATCACATCTGGTATCTGATTATTATTAGATGTGTATTTACTAACAAGGTCGGCAGAGGTGTATGTCTGGTCAGAACCGCTGGAGGTGCTTGTGATATTATACAGGGTGCCACCAAAACTTAATTTTAAATTGCCGTCTGTATCGTTTCTGGTAGTATGTTCCCACCTGTACCTAATAAAAACTATTAATTCTGTAATTTTACCGACAATATTTGGCGCGGAAACATTCAGCGTTTTTGTTTCGGTATCAGTTTGGCCTACCGTTGCAGTAGAAAGCTGAAATGAGTTACTTGCGTATGTAGAGCTGTCGTCTGTTCTTAGATCAAAACTATTGTCTGTATTTGTGAACTCTGTCGTAGCTAAGGATGTGCGAGGCTTTGTTTTAAAGCCTCTATTCAGGTCTACTTTACATCTTATTGACTTACCTCCCTGATAAGCCGCTGTATCCGTTACATCTGTAAAACCGCTGTCGTCTATAGGTACAAACTGGTCTGAATCTTTTTCATAATGATGCAATCTGCCATCCTGAGACGAACTGCCATCGTATGCCCTCGGTGCTAAGGCTAATATTTTCCCACTTGTATTGTCAACTGGAGTTGGATAGAGCTTGCGCCCATCGCATAAATTCTGAGATGATGGCGATGATGTGTTTTCTACAAATTCACCATAAACAGTAGGAAAGTATTTATTTGACACCGTTGTTTGGTCTTGAGGAAATTTTATAAAATCCCAAGGCCTGTGCTGTGTAAGAGATATAGATACATTCGTGCCATTTGTTTGTATGTCTATCAGCCTAAAACTGCCTATCTGAGTTGGTGTATCAGCGTTTATCTGCGAATGTATAGTTACGGTTTGATTGATATAGTTATTTGTACCACCAAATAGCTCTTTTGAAATAGGAGCACCGTTGTGGTCATAATCTGGTATGGTTATTGATATATTCCCTGTTTTAGCAGTTGACTTAGCAAGGTCTATTGACTCTCTAATAGTTGGATTGTTTAAAATTACACCTCGGTAATAATTTGAACTATATAAAACATCAGAAAAGGCAAAATACAAAAAACCCCCTTGCCTGTTTGCCAGTTTAAAGAGCCAGTTTTCTCTAATGTTCCCAAGTTTGATTGATGTTCCAAAAGCCATTAGGCAAGGTTCATCCTGTTTGCTTTTTCAAGGGCCGGAATAATTGCCTCTACAACAGTTTCGTCTACAAGAGGAGCTGTTATGTTAAGCGTAATTCCTTGACCCTGTGGGCCATTCTTATTCATCCCTGCCGTTAAAGGCGTTACCTGTACAGATTCAGGCCCTGCCTCACCAGTTAAAAACATTGTAGGCTCTGTTACTACGCCATCAAAACCTGTTGCGGCTGTTTTGAATTCACCTATCGACTTTGATATTGCCATAACATTTGCAAGTCCTGTGGCTAATGCGCTTGCCGCAGAAACGATATTTAATGGATATGCGGCAACAAGTTTCGGGTCTGCCATAAGAGCATTGGCTGTGGAATATGCATCAACCAAGGCAGAGGCCTGCTGTATTCTTGCGGCGGCTTTTTGTCCTCCTGCAAATTGCCCCAAAAAAGATGAAAAGCCTGACGCTATTTTATTATAAACCTCAACTGTCCGTCTTCCATCATCTTCAAGTATCTGCCTTCTTTTTTCTGTATAAAACTCTATAATGTCATTTACATCAAGGCCTTGTTGGTCATAAAGCTCTGTCATTTTATTCGTTTGATCAACAAGTAAATCCATCTGCCTCTCTGTGTCTTCACCAAACAATGCGGCTCTTTCATTCAAAAATTGTTGATAGTCTGCAAGCTGTGTTTTTGTGATGTCCTTTCTATTAGTGTCGTCACCCCCTCCTAAGCCAGTAAATGCGTTATTTGCCTGTTCGCCAAATTTTGTTACGGCATTTGAGTTGTCTACAAGAGTTTTCTGTGAATCATTTAATGACTCAATAAACTTTGCATTTTCTGCGCGCACCTCTTGCAATCTTTCTTTCTGCACCCTAAGAGAGTTTTCAAGTTTAAACATTGGCCCCATAACGCTGAAATCAACAGACTTTCCGGAGTTTTCTCGTTCCTTGCGTAAGTCTTTTTCAGTTTCAAATATTTGTCTTTGCAGTTTAACCTCTTCCTTTCTCTGCTCCGCAAGTATTTCGCGTGTTGCCTCAAGCTCTATTTGCCTTTCATATTCATCGTTGCTTTGTTTTAAAATACCCCTTAATTGTTCTGTCGATGCCGCCTCTAAGTCAATATTACCAATATAATTAGGGTAGTTTTTTTGTAGTTCTGCGATTGTTTTATTTCTTGTGTCTTGCGATACGTTTGTGTCAGTCAAGATTCCCATTAAAATATTGTACTCGTCTCGCTCTGCCATTAGCTTCTCAGAAAGCGGTATCTGCAAATAGCTATTCATTGAGTTAACAAGGTTTGTCATTCCTTCTACTGTATTGTTCAATGATGGCGCAAGATGTTCAAATATAGATATCCCAAGCCCTTCCATTGCGCTACCAAGCAGGGTTGTTTTCCCTTGCAGATTATCAAGCTGTATGTCTGCCATGTTTTGTGCAGAGCCTGCGGCTTTTTGTAATGCCTCATTTAATTCATCTGTGCTTTTAGCTCCGTCAACAAGTATACCAAACGCTGTAACTGCTCTGGCCCCTACAAGGTCAGCGCCGTCAGCCATGACGTCAAACCCCTCAGTCTTTAGCTTTTTAAGCCCCTTTTGAAAATCATCCATTGACCTAACAGGGCCACCCATTCTTTTTGCAAGTTTTGAACCTTCTCGCCCGGCCTCTAATAATATTTTACGCAATGACGTACCTGCCATCGAGCCACTGATCATGTTATTTGCAAGCGTACCAAGCATGGCTGTTGCGCCCTCAACGTCAATCCCTGCCGCTTTAGCTATAGGCCCTACATATTGCATCGAATTTTGGAACTTTTCCATATCTAATGCTGAAGATGAAAACGACAGAGCCATTGTGTCTGTCACTCTTGCTGTATCAGCAACGTCCATTCCAAATGCTCTTAATGTACCACCAGCAACAGCCGCTGATGTTGCAAGGTCAGAGCCTGTAGCTGACGCAAGCGCCAATGTGTCTTTTGTAACTCCCTGTATTTGGTCGGTTGTAAAACCAAGTTTTGCAAATTCAACTTGTAAGGCGCCAACTTGTGACGCTGTAAATACTGTTGTAGAGCCAAGGTCTTTTGCGTTTTTTTCGAGCGCCTTCATCTGTTCGCTTGTAGCTCCTGATATTGCGGCCACATTGCTCATTGTTTTCTCAAAGTTAGCGCCAACCCTAATTGTAGATGATATTGCCCTTGTTGCGGCATATAGGGCCGCTGTGGTCAAACCTAATGCGGCAACCATTCCCCCAAGTCCTTTAGATGCTCTATTGGTAGCACCCTCAAGCCTTCTTGTCCTCTTCTCTAATTCTTTATACTGGCTTTTAAGTTTGGCAATTCCCTTGCCTTGAAATTCTATTATTTGTTTATTTGTTGCCACGCTTTTTGATTCCTCTTATTTCGTGCTCATTGATAATAGACCTGATAAGAAAATATTTATCCAGCCAAATTGACGGCGCATCACCATATCCTCCTGAGTATGGCGGAGTCCCTGTATCTTTTGCGTACATATATCGCCTAATGTCACTTTGTAATTTAGCATCAAGAAATATATTTATATTTGAAAAAAACGGAATTTGCACATAGGTATCAAGCATGGCGCCACCCCGATTCCCTTTGTTGTGAGCTAAAGCCTCTCTGTAAACCCTTAATAAATATCGGTTTACATCTTCTCTGTCGTAAAATGTTACAGTAGGCTCTGTATTTAAAACAGACTTTGTTGTGTATGGATACGCCTCAAACTCAGGCCTACCATCTGATGCGCCTAATAGGCTACAAACGGCGTTTATTCCTAATTGTAGGCCTTCTACTCCCCCAGCGTTTGAACGTCTTGTATAAGAGTCATTAGCTCGTCTTTTTCTTCAAGCGTGAGCTGTTTAATGACATCATCTGTGGGCTTTTCACCTATTTCATTATATTCTTTAAAATCACCACCACCTAAGCCATACCGTATCCATTGTGTACGAGCTTTGGATGAGTTTTTAATGGTCTTAATAGACCCATCTTCAAATATAATTTCTGGAATGTCGGTACATTCGTCTATTTGATCAACAGTCATTTGTTTGATCTGTACCTTACGCCCGGACTTGAGCTTTTTGTCAGCCATGATTCCCTCCGTTTAAACAGTTTCTTTTATGACATTGTTATGACTGCAAGGTTTCCACTTGCGGCGGCTCCTGTAGTTGCCGTCCAAGGAATTTCTACAAACATGCCCTCATCAGCAAAGTCAATATTGTGGCCTGTCATGCGAGCCGATGGTATACTGATGTCAAAATTGGAGCCGTCATTTAACGCTAATGCATAAGCTGTATTTGCTTTCCAGTCTGTAGAAAGCGCATCAGCCATGTTTGCATCGTATTTTACAGTAATAGAGCCAGATATGTCATATAGTCCACCTCTAACGTATCCATCCGTCTCTGCACTTGACCCCTGCCATCCAATCCTATTTGCAGGATTAGAAATTGTCATTGTAAAAGCAGAGCATGTAACTGCATGACCTCCAACTGTTAATGCACCTGTAAAATCAAATAAACCTTTTTCAAAGTTTGATGCAGTAGCGGCGCCTGTCACTCCTGCATTTTTAATAATAGGAGCATAGCCAGACATGAATTGCCCAGATGCGTGCATACGCCCTGCGTCAGTATTCATATCAAAAGCCAATGTTAAATTTTGTAAAACTGCGCTGTGCATTATTTGGTCATCTGAATCAAGGCCGGATGTGCTTGTAGCGGCCTCAAGTAAAATAATACCCACGTTGTCAGCAGTCGTTGAACCGTGAGACAAATCTTCATGCGCGTCATGTACTGCGGCATTAACTGTGACGGCTCCTGTGCAATCTGCGACACCTGTTGCTAAACTAAGGAGGGTCTGCAACATTACCTCATTTTCGACCAGATAATCAAAGTCCCATGTCCATGTGCCAGAACCATAGTGGCGTATAAAATCGCCGTCCTCATACGCTCTGCGCCCGGCCCTCATTGCCGTTGCAGTTGAAAATGCTCCGTCGTAATTAATGCCATTTAATTGAGCAACCCTCATAAACAATCTTGAGCCACTTACAAAGTCGGCATCTGCCAAGTCCCCATCTCCCCCAATAGCCAAAGCAGAAACGTCTTGCTTTCCTACGATACATTTATACTCTCTCCCTGATGCGTTGGTAGCCATAAGCTATCTCCTTATACTTCCTGTATTAAATTGTTTGCGAGCAAATAGTTCATCTGCTTTTCTGGTACGTTTTTTAATTCGTCTGACTGCCCCTGCGTCAATGCCTTATGTTGTGCCTGTGTTAACAAACCTTTATTTGGCATAAATGATTTAAACGCCTTTGTGGCTTTATAGCCTTTCTTTTTTTGTGCTTTGCTCATAATACTGCCTCTAATTTATATTAACCTGCCCTTACTAATCTACATGAAAATGAAAATCTTGCAACATGCAATCCATCTACACCATCCTCATCGTCTGTAAATTCATCGAAAACCACCTCACTAACTGTCCCATCATGCCAAGGAAACGATGCCGCACCGTTCTCTTTGTTGTTGAATAACAACTGGTATAGCCTTTCTGCGTCTGAATATAATTGCTCATAAAACCTTTCATCGCCTTCCTCCCCAATAGAATAAAGAGCGATTTCAACACTATACAGTTTTCTCCATTCTGAGGCTGTCATCAAGTCTGTTTCTGAACTTTGCCCCCATAGCCTTACAGAGTATGTGCCTCTGTCTTTATAAGTAGGTGACACATATACCGTACAGGCTCTGTCTGTAACAATAATAGAACGCAGTTTTTGCAATACATTGTCATAAAAGACATTGTCGTATGTTGTGCCAAGTACAAGTGCCATTAAAACCGCATTTTCCTATGCCCTACACGCTGATAACCGCCTTTGACATTTCTACGTCCTACATGCCACGAGCCTCTTGATAGATTTATATTGCCAACATTGCTTGTTCTTACGTCTTCACCAGAGCCATATACCTCTATTTCCCATTCGTTGTTGGCTGTTGCAGTTGTAGAATCTGTCGCACCTGCAAATCTTATCTCTAATCCGCCTGCGCATTGTTGATAATCGCCATTAATTGTTTCTGCTGTTACAACCTGCGTGGCTTTTAGGTCTGTAGATGATTTTTCCCAAACAGAATAGGTTGCCGTCCCAATAGCCCCAGCATCAATAATCTTTACCTTGATCAGGTCGTATGTACCCGAATAAGAACCCCTTGTCTGTATTGGCCTGACTGCCCCAGAGGTATATGTCACATCCCTTATCACTCCGTATGGCGAATCACCTGTCACAGAGCTTGGCAGTTGAATGTCTCCGCTTTTAAGACCTTCCAGATATTCATTTGCCTCTTCCATAAATGCATTTGCCACCTCGTTCATCGGGTCTTCTGCTTTAAGCATCATAGACACAGCAACAAGAGCTGTTGTGCGTTTTATTATATATGGATAACTGCCCTCCCTGTCTAAGCTGATTTCTGACGCCATTCGAGAATCAAGCCTTGACTCTACAAGCCTACTTGCGTTTCTTCTATATCTCTGCGTGTATGTAGTGGCATCTTCACCTGATTCCATTACCATATCATTTGGACTTGTTGCGCTGTTGTAATAATAAACTGCGTCTAATGTAGATTCATAAAACCACTCATCATTGGCGTTCACGACACCGCTATTCGCCTCCGCAGAACCTAAGTCCTGACCATTTACAAATAGTTGCGTGACCAGACCACAGTTGTCTGCCCTGTATAAACTACTGCTATGAACTACCCAGCCATAGATGCGAGTTTTTGAGTCCGCTTGTTTAATCTGTGGATATACGTCATATATATCTCGGTCTGTGCAGTATTCTATTGTCGATGTAACAGCCATTATCTACCTATTTTTTTTGGTTTTAAACCCCTGCTCTTTTTTTTAGGTCGGCCTCTTTTAGAGCCGTATGTGCCACGTCCTTTAGGCATTGTTTACCTCTTTATTCTATTATCATAATTTATTAAGAATTTTCTTTATATCCTGTACTGCTTTATCATCTTTCTTTGATGGAGTTGCCTTTGCCACCATTTCCAAAAGTTTGATCATAAAAGTTTTTAAACCATGTTTTTTTACCTGTCTTGCGACGTATTTACTTAGAAGACTCATCTGTTTTTCCTGCTAATTTAAAGATTGTTTTTTTAACTGATGTCCACAATAGGTCATCCCATTCCGATGGGCTTAATGCTACAGCCTTATCAACAGCCATAACGCCTATTAATACATATTCCCAATTTTCTACCATCCATTCCATTATATACCTCTTATTTTAAATATGCGACCAATGCTATAAAGATAGACAGAACACTACCTATTAACGCGCCCATGCCTTTCATATAGGCGAGACTTGTTTCCAATGCATTTACTCTGCCCATGTTGTGTGTCAATGTCCTATCTATTGATTTTAGCCTTGCAAATATTTCATCTAATTTTGCACCGTGTTCTGCTAATGTAGCAATGACCTTCTCATTAAATTCCTCTGATTTCATACTGAATTGCACCTACGGTACCATCCATAATAATATTTTTCATACTTGTCTGGACGTTTAAGAACGATCTCTGCATAATGCATCAACCTGAACGCCCGGAACCTTTCCACCTCTAAATTTTGAACCGCTTTTATTGTATTAGGGCCAATTCGTCCATCAACAGATATTGTTTTGCCCTTTCCATTTTTGTGATTTGCGGCCTTCTGCAAAATCTTTGTTGCTCTTGACCTGCCCTGATTAACAACACAGTCAAAAAACGCCTCTTGTAAATGCTCAGGCAATCTGTTGCATTTTGAGGGCTTATAATACTGATCTCTATATATCTCTATAGCTTTTCTTTTTGTCAATGCCTTTATCTGGTCAGAGGACAGGTCTGTGCCGTGCTCACTTATGCCGTATTTTGTCGTTCCTCCTGTGTCAACGACTATTTTTTCGCCACCTTCTCTCTCTATCAACGGTTCTATAAAATCATCAAAACTACTCATACAAAAGCCCCCACAGATTCGTTGTTATCTTTGTCGTACAAATAACAGGCGGCAAGAATAGGCTCGTAATTGTCACGCTTAACAGGTATCATAGGATATCTATATTTCACGACATCCATCCAATGCTGATCCATAAGAATCGGGTCTTCAGGCCACAGACCGAAATATCGCATCCATTCATTAGAATCAATAATTCTATATGACCACCCCAACGCATCAAATACGCCTGTCCACCTACCTATCTCAAACACACTACCATTATCAATAATAACACACTCGGCCCTGACATACTCATAGCGTTTAAACAGGGCCATCGTAAAACCTTTATTAATATAATGGTAAGAGTGTGCACCATTATACAACATGGACAAACATTGCCCCGGTACGACAGCCATATACATCATGTTTCTTCACCTATTGTTTTAATAACTCCGTCCACAATGGTATGTATACCAACTTGGAAACGCCCATGAACGTCTTTGTAATGCTTTTTACATTCTTTGGTGTATTCCTCTTCTGCCGCTTTGAGGCTGTCGGTCTTCAAATGTATCTTGCCGCCAGACCAGACCACATAAGACTTGGCCGTAGAGCTTGGAATGTCGTCATCAAAGTCATACGGCTTAAAGTATATTTTTACGTCTTTGCCTTTATGTGATTTTCGGTATAGGATATTATTCCTCTGACCCTTCTTCTGCCTCATTATCCTCAAAGCCTACTTTGGCAATTTGCTGATAATGATTTCTCAATACCACATTGTCCGCAAGGGATGCGTTTAAACGGCCTATATCGTTGTTTAAGGCTCCAACTTTTTCACAGGCAAACACTTGCTCAGGTGTGAGCTCATCTGCTGTTTTTTCTACGGTTTTACCATCTTCAAATGACATGGTATATGTGCGAGGTTCTTGTTCACTCATTTTTATCTCCTGCTGTTAAATTAACTTTATTTAAGTCTGCAAGCAATAGCTCAAGGTCTGCGACCTCTGAATCTACGCGAGCCTTCTCTTCTTTTTTTGACTTTAGCTGACCCTCTACAGATTCAATATTTATCGCCTGTACTTGGTCTTGCAAAGCCTCTCCTGTAGCTGGATCAAAACGCTTTGAAACCAACTGCAATTCTTCATGTGACCTCTCTGGCTGGTGTTGCCTGATAATATTTTGTGCCTCGTCTGTTATTTCTGTTATTTCTGGGCTGTCTATCACTTTTTTCTTTCTGACAGTCACTTTACTTTTTGACTTTAGGTCTTTGTATCCTAACATTTATCCTCCTGATTTATTTTATTTTACGGCCTTAAAATCTTTTATTGCTTTTGCCAATCCATCACTTTCTGCTTTTGCTCTTGCCATCTCATCATCATAATGAGACTTTTTTCTTTCTAATTCAGATAGAGAATACTCTCGTTTTGAATCATCTAAGGCTTCACCAGTTTCACTATCAAATTGTTTCTGAGTTAAGACAACATGAGCCTGTTTTGTTACATTGTCATCGCTATCTTTTGCTTCAGCAACCTTCTTAAACGCAACCTTCTTTGCAGTTTTTAATGAACTATATTTAGACCATTTCATTATTAATCCTTTTTACTTAATTAATTATTCAAATTTTTTAGTATCTGGATTCCAGTTCTTACCAACAACAGCACGACTTGCTACCCATTCATCTACCTCTGTTTTGCATAGAGCCATAGCTTCTTCGACATATTTTTCATCAGCTTTACCATCTACTAAATCAACTTTTTTGTCTATAACAAACTCTGCACCAGAATCGTCTTTAACTATGAATCCAACATATTTTTTGCCATCTTCGTTGTGGAAGTTTTTGATTTTGTATTCCATTATATTGTTTCCTTAATTAATTTTTACGGACTTGGTTGAGCTCCAACTACGATAATTGAGATATTTCTGGATGCTCCTAATCTATTTTTTACTATTATATCGTGACTACTTGTGCTTTTATAAACACAAAGGTTTCCATCGCTATCAGTTGCGGCTGTGTTACTTGAACCTGCAACTTTTACAGCGGCATCTGTGTATGTACAAAAGAAAACTCCACCACCACCACTACTTCCATCGTAGACATAAACCATACACGCCCCAGCACCGTTATCAATAACTGTTATAGTAGCATCATCTGCCATTGTTGTATATGAACTACCACCAATTACACATTGCTCTGGTATAAGTATTGATTTTACAGAGGTATTACCAAGTGTTACTGAGTTATCTCGTACGCCTTGTGCATCTCTACCAATGACAACTTGATTTGTAGAGTCAGCGGCAGATGTTCTTGCATTATCACCAATTATTACATTATTAGTACCACTTGTTAAGGCAACTGTATCAAATCCAGCCTGATGCCCGATAATTGTATTTGTTGTTCCAGTTACATTTGCACCCGCCTTATATCCTAATGCAGTATTCGCATTGCCACAATTTGCAGATAAGGATTGATAGCCAACGGCAGTATTAAGTCCTCCATCGTCAGTTGCATCTAAACATTGATAACCTATAGCCGTATTCCCGGCTCCAGTTGTCAATGATGCTAATGCTGATTCTCCAATCGCAACAGTTCCATCAATATCAGTAGAGGTACTTGCTGTGTGCATTGCATCGTGACCTATAGCTATTACACTACTACAAGCAGTCGCACTATCTGCCGCATCTTTACCGATAAATACATTCTTATCGCCTGTAGTCAATACTAACCCAGCCCTAACGCCCACAGCGGTATTCGTCTCCCCATCTGTCAAGGCTTCTAAAGCAGTAGCCCCAATTCCTACATTTTCACCCCCTGTCGTTACCACTTTCATGGCGTTTGCACCTAATGCGGTATTATAACTATTACTTTGTCCACTTGCTCCTGTTCCAGCCTGATACCCTACATAGGTATTGTTCTGACCAGTTACATTATAAAGACCTGTGTATGCCCCCAGTCCAGTATTCCCAGTTGTTTCATTATCTGAATCAGAGTTTTGAGCATAAAGTGCCGCATATCCTAATGCTGTCGACCAATCACCAACATCTTCTGATTTTAATGCTTGAAAACCTATGGCTGTCGTGTACCTTCCTTTGGTCATTGCTAAACCAGATTGATACCCTACGGCAGTATTCGCAACCTCTCCAGTCGTTCCTGTCTGTGCAGTTAATGCTTGGTGTCCTACGGCAGTACTATAATCTCCATCATCTTCTGTAAAAAGTGTTTGAAATCCTACTGCGACATTTCCTATTCCGCTTGTCAATGCATATCCTGCGTGTTCACCTATGGCGATTGTACCATCAGCATCACTTGTCATATTTCCACCAGCACCAGCATTGTATCCTATTAATACTGTTTTATCTACATCTGTTGAATTTGAACCAGTATTTGTTCCAATTGCCGTGTTTCTTGTTCCAGAGGTAATAGCACTTAGAGAATAATAACCAACTGCGGTATTGTCATCAGCGGCAGAGGTCAAGTTCCCATCAAGAGCCGCATATCCAATGGCTATATTTTGAGCCGCTCCAGCATTTGTACCAGACATAGCCGAACTACCAATCGCTACATTCCTTTTATTTTCAGACGATGTAGATGCACCACCTAATGCTCCATATCCGAAAGCAACATTGTCCTCACCCACAGTCAGTCCGTCAGCCGCTTCATATCCAACGGCTGTGTTCCTTGCTCCAGATGTCAATGCTTTTAATGCTCTGTGTCCTACAGCAGTTATTCCTGTGTGAGGATTAGTTCCTGTAGTCATTGCCGCTTCGTGACCTATACAAACATTACCTTGACTTACAGAAGTACCTGAATCTGCCATTGAACCAGCAAGAAAAGCACTATTGCCAATAGCAATATTCATATTTGCCCTTGCATCATTGTGTACACCAGCATTTAATGAACCCATTGCATCCACACCTATCGCAACATTATCAGAACCCCCATTATTACCATCATCACCAGCCAAAGCATTCATTGAATCATAACCTAAAGATGTATTGCGATTACCTTGCAATAAAGCAGATGCAGAATTATACCCGACAGCGGTGTTCTTAGCTCCAGTTGTCAATGCTGTAAGAGCTTGGTGTCCTACTCCAACTGCTCCATCGGCATTCGCATCAGTAATCGAACCACATGACAGTGTACCAATAGCTACTACATAACTACTGTTAAAAGCATTTCCAGCAGACCTTCCAACCATTACATTTTCATCGCCAGTTGTAATATTAATCCCAGCATAAGAACCTATAACTGTATTTTTGTACCCTTGAGTTAAACCACTTAATGCGAGGTGTCCTACTGCTGTATTCTCATCTGCATCGGCTGTCATTGTTGCATCTGCTACTTGATGCCCTATAAAGGTGTTCATTCCAGAACTTGCATGAATACTGTTACCAGCTTGATAACCGAATATTGTATTCGTTGCCTCACCACCATTATTACTTAGTGAGATTCGGGAGTTGGAATCAAGAGTCATTACTGATGTTCCAGCGGTAGTTGTTGAGTTAGCCGCTGTATAAAACTTTATAAGATTAGCGGCATTACCAGAAGATGTTCCCCCACCAATATTGATTTGATTATTTCCATTTTGTATAATACTATATAGATAATAAAATGGTTCTTCATCAACATCATAATGCTCTGAACCAATTCTACCCTGTTTTATTGCATCGTCAGCCTCTCCATCAGCAATTAATAGATTACCACCAACTATATGCAAGGAACTTGCTGGAGCCGCAGTTCCAATTCCGACATATCCTTCAGCAGTAATTCTCATTTTCTCAGTATCAGAGGCATCCCCATCTGTAGTGAAGAACCTCAGATCTGCACCATTTTCTGTCGCACTCCATCCAGAATCGGCAATAGCATCAATTCTTGCACCTTCTGTCATTGTGCCAGAACTATCTTCAGCACCGCAAAAATTAATTACACCCAATCTATCATTCTGAGCAACAGCCGAACCATCATTAGAACCAAGTCTTAAAGAACCGCCTTTGGAGCCACCACTTGCAGTATTATCTTCAATATCTAAACCTAAACCACCAGAAACTGCTGGAGATGCAGTACCTATCCCGACATTCCCATTTTCTTTAATTCTGAGATACTCTTTATATGCACCTGCTCCTCTATCATATCCTTGAAACACAAAATCAGAAGTATTACCACTTGTTTGAACGCTACCAAAGAATTTTTCATAGTCACCCGAACTATTAGTAAATCTAATATTTGCGTAATAAGTGTCTCCATCTGTGTGTTTTATAGTTAATGACGGAACATCATTATAGGCACCTGATGTATAAGCATCTGCACCACTTGTGGTTATAGTCGCAAGACCAATACTTGAAATACTAAATCTTTCAGTTGCCGCAGTTTTAAATACCATAGTATTAGACGGGCTATCATTAACATGGTGATAATTTATTTGACCTGCTGTTCCTTGACCATTTCTTGAGAAAAATATACCACCTTTGTTTCCCGCTGGAGACAATATTGATAATCCAGTATCGCCACTTCCCTCAAGAACTAATTCATCAGTTCCCGTGTCAGCAGCTCCTTCATATGCTGAATCTCCAGTATATATATGAAGCTTACCAAGAGGGACTGATTCGCCAATTCCGACATTGCCACCATTAAAATAAGAATCACCATGTGTAGTAATCTGCACATCTTTATTTCCACTACCATCAAACATCTCAAGGTATGCATCGTCATCGTCTTGTTTACCTACACGAAATAAATTACCATCATCGTCTGCTTTTATTTGAAAAATATCGACAGACCCCGCTACATTAGATGTAATTAGCATATCACCAGTCAATACTTCTGAATATGAAAATCCTCCACCGCCACTTACGGTCAAATCACCTGAAATGGTCAGGTCACCAGATATTGTACCTCCCCCAGTTAAGGGTGCTGACCTACTTAAATTTCTCATAGTTTATCTCCTAGAATAGTGCAATAACTTTAAATGCAGATTCAGCACCACCAAATACAAATGAATCACAAGCGAATGGAACAATAGAACCTGGGGCAAATACTGATGCTACAGCCGCTCCTGGGATTACTATTGTTTCTCCACTTGCTAATGTTAATGTGAGGTCTTCTGTGCCAGCGGGAGCTACTACACCCATCATGGCTCTGCTTGTTGAGGAAAATGCTACTGAGGTTGTTCCATTCCCAGTTTTAATTTCAGCCGAGGTAACAGGAGCACCAGCTTCTTTTACACTCCAGCTTTGAAGTCCTTTTGCCATCTTGTCTCCTTTTATGCCTTACCGAGCTTGGCAACTCTCATGGGCATATGTTTATTTTTTTTATCTAACAGCGAAAGGGCCAGAAGGAAAAGTCATTGATATGTTCCTCTTGTTGCTTTCGTTGTCACCTAACTTACCATAAAATTCTTTCATATAATATTCTTTTCTCTCAATGTCACCCATTTTATCAGCTTCCATTGCTTTTAAATAATCTACCAATGCTAAGCTTAACATTCTATTAAGATTTGGATGAGATGTCTCACTAGGGGAAGAATCATCTAAAGGTATTTGAGTAACTGTAATTCTTTCACCAGATGCTTCTAAAGTGAAAGTACCACCAGTTATAGTTAGAGTACCAGCGTTAACAGTTCCACTTGATGATAATGTATAATCGCCATCATTACTTGATGAACCTTGTATTCTAATTTTATCTCCTTGTTCAAATTCCCTACCTTCAGTTCTGAATCCACTATTAGAATCAGTCATTACTGCTGTTCCATCACCAAATGCAATGCCAGTTCCATTTGTATAACCAGTTGTTGATTCTAATGCTTCTTTTACAAATGGCTCATTGAGAGCGGTATATTCAATTCTTAATCCATTTTCAATATTTTCATCTGGGTACATTAATTCGTTTTGTTGTGTCTTGAATACACCCGCTTGTGTAATTCTTTCACTTGTAGAACCTCCTAATAATTTATATAAAAGAAGTTCTCTACCTCTTAAATAATAAAACCATTCTCTATCTACATATTGACTCATGGAGATGTGTCCTCAAGTAAGTAATGTGGCTGACTTGTTATTCTTCTTATTTGTTTATATTTCCCATCACTTGTGTCTTTGATACTTATATTCTTTAATGCTATCATATCAGCTGGCAATTTATAAACATTATCATCGCCATCTGCTGCTTTTATAATATCTTTTTTAGTTATTTTAATTCTTTCTTTAGAATTTGATTGTATTAAATGGATAGCATCTTTTATATATGCTAAAGCAAGAGTTGTTTCTTTCGTATCAGCTCTTTCCATTATTTCTTGGACTGTCATATTACCTTCCCGCTGTTGCTACTTGATTTGTGGCTGCTCTTCTTATGTCTGTTTTTGAATTATTTTCAACATACTGTCTTACTTCTAGATTGGCCCATTGATAATATTTATCAGCCATTTGCAAATTATGAGCAGCTTTTGCATTTACTTTTTGTAATTCAGCCCCATATGCATTTATATAAGTAGAAATTTTTCCTAATTGAGCTTGTGCTAATTCAATATCTTCTTCACCTTCTATTAAGTGAGCAGCTGTAGCAAACCATTGGTCAACTTCAATAGAATTACCATCAAAATCATCAATTGTATTTTCTGCATCTAAAGCTGTTATATCTGTTAATTCATCAGCAGTTCCACCAACAGTAGGAGCTGAATAAACTGCAATTTTTGTAAATTCACTTGCACAAGCATGATATACTACTGCATTTCTTAAATCTGAATCATCGTTTATTTCAGTATAATCTATATAATAATAATATCCATCTTCTGAACCTGATGGTTCTGGTAATATTTTTATTACATTTGAATCAAACCACCAAACTGGATGTTTTGAAGTTGCATATTTTAAACTTGTAGAATCCGCTGCCCATTTTGATTCAGAAATAGGTATTTGTTTGCAACTATATCCATTTCTTTGAACTTCCACTATTGAATCTATGTTAGCAGCTACTCCACCTCCACCAGTGTAAGTAGAAGATTGTTTAGATGCAAATAATAATAAATTTTTTGGTATACTAGCTACAACAAATTTTTGAGCAGACCTAATAAAGTTATCATCAGCGTCTGTGACTCCAGTTATATTTTCTATATTAAGCTCTATTGCTGTACAATCAGCTACATCACCCATAAAAATTTCCTTTACTATACATGGGGGCCCGAAGACCCCCACATATTATTTGTCGTTTAGATTAACTCTAAGACCTTGTTGCAGTTCCGCTTACTAAAGCGTTAGCTGTTAAGCAAGATGCGTCTAAAACATACCAATGATGTCCATCACACAATACCTGTATTCTATCGCCAGCTCCTGCTGCTCCAGCAGATGTGTCAATAGTTATTTGGTCATCATCAGATTGTTGGTCGTGAATTACTCCACCATCTAGACCAGCTCCCATTAAGAACTCAGTAGCCGCTCCACTTGCGATTATTAAGTCCTTTGTGCCTTCAGCGTCACTTTCAACACTCAATATGAATGTGAAAATTGCGCCTTTAGCTAAGGCAGCTGATGGTAAAACAAAAGCAGCTGTGTTTGCAGATATATCTACTACATAGTAATTACCTGCGTCACCTTTTACTAATGTTTTAGTTGGAGATGCAACAGTGCCGTCAGCGGCAGGCTTGACATGTTCAACGATGCCAATCTTACCATCAACAGAGTCATCAAACTTATTTTGTCCGTACATTGGATTAGCCATAAGTATCCTCCTTAAGTCCAGACAGCGTGGGCTTCTGGCATTGACCATTCCATCCCAGCTTCTGTTTGAATTAAGTCAACCCTTCGGTCAACACCACTGTTCTCTAGAGTTTGAACTCCTACATACACTGCGGTATCACGATTCATTCCATTACCAACCAATGGTCGATAAGCACAATGTCTCATGTTACAAGCGAATATCTTAACTGGAGAACCATCTAAGTGAACATTACGAGCTACATTCATATCACCATAAGGTGTAGAAATAACTGTAACATCAACTCCGAAGGCTTTCTTTCTACCAACTAAATCGATATTTGCTCTTCCAACACTCTTAGTAGAGTCGGAAGCTGTTGTGTTTGGAGTACCACCTGTAAATGGTTGCACTGAACCAACATTGTTAGCAAAGTAACCACTTAACTTATGCATCCAATTGTATACTTCTGTAGAACAGAAGAACATTGTAGCTGATGTGTTGTTGTATCGTGGGTCTAAGAATTGAGATAAATCATCAAGAAAATCATCTTGAGTTTTAGTAGCTAAAGCTAAACTAAATTGATTTCCATAACTCAATACATAATCAACACCACCTTGAGTGTATTGAATACCAGCTGCGTCTGTATATTGATTTCCAAACAATAGAGATGTTTCAATATCCCATTTGTGTTCAATCAACTTTTCACGCCAGATTCTTGCAAACTCATTTGGTTCATACTTTAGAACGGTAGCACGAGTTGTGTTATCCATTGCCATAGCTGTTTTCCAAATTTGAGTTAATCCACTTCCGGTTGAGAAAGGATTATCTTGCCAAGTTTCTGGGTATCCAGTTCCTTGTCCCCAAGAATTACCGACTACATAACAACGAGCTGTCTCAAGTTGTTGAATGGTGAAATTTTTCCATTCAGCAGCTGAAACATCATCAGTGTTTGCAGAGAGGTCTTTCTGAGCAGTTGTACCAGCACCCCAACCAGAGAGTTCACTATTAGCAGAACAAGTTCTTACAATAGTCAATTTCAACTCAACTGAATTAGCTGTAGCTGAAGTTGAACCTTCAGATTGTAGATTTGCAGCTTCTACTCTACCTACGATGTAATCATCTACTAAGAACGCATTAGCAGCTGTAGCTGCATTTGTGTTTGTTGTTTGTAGAGGAATTTTAACCATCATACCCGGTAGGAAGAAGTTAGGTCTAGTACCATTATCACCTACTCGTAAAGAAGTTGAAGAACCATATACTTGACCGATGTTACCATCGTTCTTGTAATCACTCATCATTCTTACCCAGTAAGTGTCGCCTTCTTCTACGTTACTTTGAGTAACTGTCGCATCTGTTGAAGCCAACCCACCTTGAGTTGTTCCATGTGCAGTTACATATGCATAGCGTTTATGATATGAAGGCCTTCTTTCTGTGAATTTAAACTGAGGGTCATCAGTTGCTTTTTTAGACAATTTTGATACAAAACGAAAAAACGGGTCCTGTGCAATTGCTAATTCGCTAACTCTATCGCCAAAGTTATATTTTCTCCGAAGGTCACCAGTACTAAGAGTACCACCCGGGTCAACTATACCCGCGGTACTTTCAGTTAAACTGGAGACATCAGAGATGCCAAAATAATCAGCCATTTTTTTATAACCTTTATTTTATTTTCATCAACGCTTGTCCAACCATTACAGTTATCATCCAAACATTGAATCCAGTTCTTTGTCAATCCCCAAAATTGAATCAAAGATATTGTCGTCGCCAGACTTTTGTGGAGTCCCTTGACTTCCTGCTCTTGCAGCTGATTGAGGCTTACTTCTAACCCTTTGCATTTGGTCTTTCATCTCTTCACGAGTTGAATTAGCAACTTGCGTATCACGGTTATCCCTGTTCTTTAAAAAGTATATATCATCAAGAGTAAGAGTTCTAGATTTACTATAATCTACAAAATCATTCCATTGCTCATCTGACATCTGATGTTGTTCTCTGAAAGATTTTTCTGCATTTTTATTATCAGCTTCTTTTTGCTGAGATTGTTGAAATGTAGTTAATCTTCTTTGAACAGCGCCATCAATAACAGATTGAAGTACTTTCGCTGAACTAGAATCACTGTCCGTAACAGCTTCATCTGGGTCAAATATAAAATCCTCATCAAGTCCAAGTTGTTCCTTGACACTTTTGGGGGGTTTACCACCACCCTCAAAATAATCCCTAACGTGAGTGATTAAATTGGGGTCTTGTTTCATTGCATTGAGAATAGGAACATATGGTTCAAGTTCTTTTAGCTGTCCGTTTAATTTTCTAGCTTCATTGCTTGAATCAGTGTATCTTTTTTCCCAATCATGTTCTAAATTACCATTTTCTTGAGGGCTCATTTCTGAGGTTGGCTCAGATGGTGATTGTTGAACATTCGATGCTGTGGTCTCTTCTGGCTCCAGTATCCCTTCATTTACCTTTCGGTCAAGAGCTTCAAAAAAATCGTCAGCGTTAGGACTTGCACTTTCAGGGCTGTCAGCTGGAAACATATCCGCGTCTAGGTTGTCTGTTTTAGTTTCAGTCATAATTACTCCTTAATTTATGATACAAACTATAATCAAGTAAACTATTTTGTTGTTGCTTTCTTTTTAGCGTCAGCTACAGCTAAACCTAGTTCTTTTATCTTAGTTGTTGTATCACTTTTTAGTTTATTCCGTAGCATACTTTGTGCAGCTTCGGTTTCAAGTAAATCTTTTTGTATTTGCATATCAGCATCTTGAACCTTGCTCTTAATACCAGTTTGAACAAGTTGTCTCTCTAATGTTTCTATTGTGCCTTCTCTATCTGTAACTATGTTTTGCATCTCTTCTAATTGATTTCTTAGTTGCATATAAACACTTTTTCTCTTAATAATTGATTCTTTGTTCCTAATATCTGTTTCGGAGATCATTGCTATATCATCAATAAGGCCAGATTGGAACCATTTAAAATATTCTTCTAATAATGCCCATCTATTTAGTGGAAGTGTTGAACCACCAATTATTCTTACATCAAATTTAGACGATGAATAATCATTCCATTTTTGTATTGATTTACCATAATCATTGAATATTGGAACATTTATTTCTACTTGTTTTTCTTCGTCTATGTTATTTGGTTGAACAATTCTAAATATTTTGTGAGCTTGATATGTATCTTGTGCGAAGTCTTTAAATATTCTACCTAAATGTTCTAAAGAAGGTTCTATTATATTTTGCATCCAAGACTTTATTCTTCTTGTTCCGTATTCATCCATAGCTAACAAACCTCGATATGTTTCTGGAGATGAACCAGTGTCTCCTTGCATAGAAGAATATATTCCAGAAGTGTATTCCATATCTCTCTTAGCATTTTCAGTTATTCCGTAAAAAGCTGCATTCAGAGGTAATGGTTGTACAGGTTGTGGAGGTGCAAATCCTTGTCTGTATTTTAATAATGCACCGGGAGATGATGAATATTTTTCCCATTCTTCTTCAGGTACAGAGCCTTCTTCATACATCCACCTTAGATTAGAAGCTAGATTTGCATTATGTATCATAATCTGGTGGGCCTTGTTCAATTCTCTTTGTTTTCCTACCAATGGAGAAACAGCTCCCAATGCAAAAGGAGTGCCTGTATGTTGATATACAAATGGGACTATTGGATATTCTTTAACTTGTAGTATTGTTTCGTATAATAATTTATCTCCAACAACTATGCACATTTTAATTCTATTTTCATAAAATTTTACTGCATCAACTATATTTGTAACCAGATTTTCATCTTCTTTCATCAAATTATATTCAAATTCTGTAACAACCCTATTTTCAATTCTTGTCCTTGTTTCTTCCATTTGACTTAAAAGAACAATTCTTCTTTGTTGCAATTCTTCATTCATAGCTTTTTCAGATTTTTCAATCTCAAGTAAAGCTCTTTCTTCTATCATCTCACCTTGCTCAACTGCTTGAGACAATTGCAATCTTTGTTCTTCAAGTTGAACAGCCATTTCTTTTTTTAGATTTGATAATGTTTCTTCAACCTCTTTTTGAATTTGTTGCATCTCTTGAGGTGAAGGTGGCATATTAACAAAAAGATTCATATACGCTATTTTTTCTTTAAAGTATGCTTCGTAGTAATCTAAGATTTCATCTTCTTTACCTTCTTTTGTATACGAAGAACTTCTAACGTCTGCGTTAAATATCAATTCACTATCAACTATATCTCTTTGGCTAAAGTCATTGTTTGATAGATTGCTTGGGTTTGCATTTTTAATTTTTCTTTTATCTTCTGGGAACAATCGCATTAATTGTTCTTTAGGCATATCTTTTTTTACAATGATATAACTAGCGTCTCTAAATAAAAAGTCTCTTGAAGTAGGGTCTACATATACATCAAATGGATTTACTGAGTTAAATACAACTTCCCCCATACCTCTATCTTGGTCTGGGTCAATATCCACTTGCATATATCCGATGCCTTTTACTAGAGCATCTTGTATCACACTTGAATAAATACTATTACCATTTGAATTATTCCAACAATAATCAGCAATATCGGCATGAAGAGCAGCTACATCAGCATCACTTCCTTCAGCCCCTACCGCTTGCCATCTTGGATTATTAGCTGTCGCAAAGAATTTCATCATTTCAATCACTGGAGTGATTCTATTAATAACAAAATCTGGCATACCAGCAGATTGCAAATTCTCTTTTTCTTCAGCTGTGAGTTGCTCTCCTAAAAAGAATTCATAACTCTTTTGAGCATCTGTTTCCCACTTTGACCTTTCAGATGAGTTTGCTTTTCTAAATAGGTCAGTTATATTTTCTACTACTTTTTTAGATTGTCTTGCCATTAATCCCTTAATTCTACATGGACTAGGTCATCAAAACGATTATCTTTTATTTCACCATCGCTGTCCCAGTCACCGCCCCATCGTATCTTTAAACCTAACTTATGTCCTATTCCTCTTACCATACCACCCATATAATGAAATCTTTCTCTATCTTCCCAATCTATCGGGTAAGGAGCGAGATCAACAGCTTTTCCTTCCATGTGTTTGGAATACTTTACTTTAGTTTTCCCTTGTGCTAATAATTCCTGCTGCCGCTCCTTACTCCGCAATCCTTCAATAATCGTAACATCCATTATTTTTATTAATTCATTAAGAACGCTGACAAGTCTAGCATCTACTCCTTTCAGTCTTCGTTTTGACCTTTTACCGAATCTTGGCATTATTTTTTCCTCTGAGAATACAATACATTCAATTTTTTTGGTACAAATGATTTTGTTTTTGGCATAAAAGATTGCCAATAGGAATGTTTAGGGCCTCCTACATCTACTTGTGTAGAACCCATTTTAGCTCTTGTTTGTAAAGATGATTTACCCATGCTTTTAGGGTTTTGAATTTTGTGTGTACTTTTGCTTGCCATTAAGCGATTACCCAATTTTTTGCTTTTTTTATCCTTTTAACCCATTTTTTTTCTTTGTTTTGGCTAAAATTTGGTGGAAAAGCGTGTTTTAATGCATAAAATAGGCTTTCTATTGTATCATCATGAGCCATTTTAGGGCCGAAAGTAACAATCTCGTTAATTAAATCAAACATATTTTTGCGCAGAAAGACAGTTCCCATGCTAAAACGTGCTGAAAGTCCGCTATATATACGATTTCTTTTTTGCTGGCCACCGGGTTTTTCTGGAATAACTGATATGTGATACTTATTCTTTAGTCGCCTTTCTTCATTCAATGCTTGGAATATACTTCTGTTCATAGCAACGTCTTCTACGGTTGATGATGTACAATTGTACTTTTCATGTAATTCCATTATATAATCAACAACTCCTTTCTTTCCCACAATTTCTCCAGTAGAAGGGTCTTTGCTCCCTATGGTTGGAATACTTCTATGTCTTTCATACTCTATTACATAAGCATTATTATTGGCATCAATCGCTACAACCATTATAACACTAAAGTCAGAATGTTTTGTATCAATATCTGTAGCAGGGTCACATCCTATAAAAACATTAACTGGTATTTGTTGACTGTCTAGAACAATATAATTCATTCCATCTTCATTTTTAAAATAACCATCCCAATACTTTATATGTTTTCTTGTCCAGACTGCATCTTCTTCACTCATAACCTCCATCATATATTCTTGGTAGAACTTTTGAGGTTGACCAGAATCAGCATAGAATTTCTTTTTTTCTTCAAGCTTTTTACTATTAAAGAATGATTCCCATAAAGGGGCTCCTTCATCCGTAATTGCTTTATACGTTATTACTTTCCAAGCAAAATTCTTTTTATCTTCTTTAGCTTTTGCATAATTAGTAAGAAGATTATTAATGAAAGAATCATAATGAACAGGAGTACCATTAACACGAAGCCTACCAGTGTGGGGCTCAAGAGCAGGATATACCACAGCGGTAACCAGATTTGCATTCTTTTCTCTCGCTTCTGGTGTGATGGTATTGGCTTCATGTTCAAAATCATCAAGTACGATGAGGTCGTATCTTTTGTGCAATTTTGCTCCTCCCCGTATCCCAGCGACATTACTCTTGGAAATGAGTTTGCATCCGTTTGACAATTCAATATCTTCTTCTGTCCATTTCTTTCCTCTTAGATTACCAAAATAATATTTTATTCTGTCGTTGTTCTCTAAATGGTGTTTTATGTAATCCATGTTGCCAACACTAAGCTTCTGGGTAGCAGAAACCCAAGCATAAAATAAAAAATTACTTTTGTCATTACAGAACACAAAGTCCTTGATTATTGATGCTTTTGTTAGTACGGTCTTTCCATGACCACGAGGTATGATAATTGCTAATTGTTTTACATTTCTATTATCTATGGCATCTGACATTTCATAATGAAAGAATGGAGTTTCACTTCTCATAAAATCATCTGGAAGAAAAAGTTTTCCAAATGATATGAGGTCTTTATATGCTAATTGTAAGGCCTCTTCAGCCTTATTTATGTTTTGGCTGTTGATATTTGCCATTTTTTATTCATCACGCAACATCAAAATTTTTCTTTTTTTCTCCATGATATTCGTAAGCGTGACCATTTTCTTTTAATAATTGATTAAGGCTAACATCTTCTCCTTCGAGAAATATTTCACCTAGCACTCTGCCGTATTTACCAGTCCCATATGATTTTAAAGTAAAGTTTCCTTCATCGGAACTTTCTAGCATTTTTTTCGTATAAGCTTTTGCTTCTAGTCCTTTTTTCTTTTCTTCTTTATTTCTTGTTCTAGATTCCCAAGTATCAACTCCAGCAAATCTGATTCTCTTTTTTACCCAAGTATCAAAACCAAGGTCTATCATAGCATCACAAGTATCGCCATCTACGACTCTTACTAATTTAGCATTGTATACGAATTTATCAAGATTTTTCATTATTTAATTTAGCATAATCTTTTCTAAGATATGTTAAATATTCAGCTCCTTTTTCTGGGTTGAATATTGTAGTAATTAATCTATTGTCATCGTCATCATATCTAGGGTCAATAATAGTAACTGGGCAGTTGAATATATTCTTATCATCCAATCCTAATTTATCTGCATAGCTATCCATTATTTTAAATGAAGCTACTTGCAATGCATGGCTTATAAGACCACTAGCTGGATTCTTTATTACCTGATAACCAGAAACATGAGTATGTCCGCAAGTAAGAATATGGTCAGCCCAACCAGTTTGAGCGGCACGAGCAACGCCATGAGCAGTGTTCCATATAGAATTACCCTTAAAAGTGTGCCTCGCATTTATTGTTATCTCCTTTCCATTTGGAAATACAAGTTTCATCCTTGCTCCCCATTTTTCATATAATCCCTTATGGTCTCTCATAATAAAATCTAAAGGGTCTCCATCTCCACTCCATACATCATGGTTGCCAGCTACGAGATACAACCAATTTAGTTTATTTACAAAATATTCAGTCAACCTCCATGATTCTTTTGCAGATGTGGATTGTTGGCCATAGAGATACGAGAGTCTCCCTATCCAGTTATTTTGTATATCTCCAAGATTACCAGCAAACATTCCTTTTGTATTATTTATTATATTCATATAATGAAGTATTTGCGATATGTCTGTTCCATCATCATCAACGTGAGGGTCTCCAAAATGAGCAATCCCTATTGGCCCATCTACATTAATATCTATCCTTACAAGTTTTTTACTTTTTTTAGATATTGCTTTTTGTTTGTATTGTTTTTGTCTATGCTCTATTAATTCTTCTATTGGTATATGGTCTGGGTCAATATCTTTTACTTTAAATTCACTTTCTTCTAATATTGTAGGAGCTACAGTTTTTCTCCCACAAGCAGTGCATTTCCATTGTTGTTTTTTGTGACTTGCTCTATATAAAAACCCACTTTTATGAATTGACCTAGCTCCGCAATGTGGACAACCTACTACATTACCATCAGCATCTTTTCTAATATCATCACCTATGCTCACGCTACTCCCCCTTTATTATATTATTCTTCGGTGTTTACTTCTTTTAACTGTTTGTTTCTTGCAGCGCCTTCTAGTTCCTCTTGTGAAAATCCCTGAAAAACACCTAGTAGGCCCATCTCTTTTTGTTTGATTGTATTGCCAGATGTACCGACAATCTTACCTAATTCTTTTGTTGATTGTAATATGATATTATCATCTTCGCTAAAGTCTGCAAGATGTTTTAATTTATTCAGTATGTATTCGTGGTCTATTCCTAATCCTTTCGCCACGTCCAATACTGATTTTTCTATTTCACTCATTACTCTCTCCTGTTTTAATAGTATTGTTGCTTTCTTTCTTGCTTTTTGGTCTGACATTTCTTTATAGGCATTTTTATAAGCTTCTACTGCTCCCATACCTACAACGACATTTGTTGCAAAGTGCTTTTCTTTATTTGTTATCTTTGTTCTTTTCTTTACTCTTTGACTAGCATTTTTTATTGTTTTACTAAATGTGTATCTATTGCTATGTTGACTAAAGTCAGTATCCATATATGTATTTGGCCTATTGATAAAACTTCCCACTACTGTTCTTACCCACCCTTTAGCAAACTTATAATTTTTTCTATCATTAGGATGGTTTATGTTTTTAGCGACCTTTAATAATTGTACAATTCTCTTATCGTCACTATATACCCAGTCACCTTCATCTGCTTTTCTCCAGTCTGGATGAACTATCGTATTTGGATGATGCTCTTTGAACTCGTCTATATCATCATAGATATAGTGAGGTATATTTTTAATCTTCTTTTTTTCCAATTATATTACTATCTGTATGTAGGTCATTTAACTGAGCTACAAGATTATCTATTAATTCATTGACCTCTTCTGGAATCAAGTACACTGTGTCATCTATTTCTATTGGTTGATAATTCTTGCATAATGCTTCAAGTATCTTTGATTGATGTTCAATAGGGAGCTTTGATAATTCTTTAATCTCTTTCGCCATAAATTTTATACATTATTATTATTAATCCCTAACCCTACCACCCTTGAATTTAAACTATACGTCAACTTATAAAAAGGTTTATTTGACCAAGTGCTTTTCAGAAAAAATTGTAGGATTTTGAAATGGATATATACTTAGCTCGTAAACCTTTCTGGCGGATTATGAAAATCCGATTCCAGATTGTAACTTAAACGAAAACCATAAAGGAGTGAATAGTATGGCAAAACCTGTAAAGATAACTGTACCTGTAAATACCGATGAAGGTAAGAAGATTGTACCTATTGATGCAAAAGTATCAGACGGAACTATTAACCATGACGGTACTGAATATCATCTTGTAGAACATTCAGGCTCAGGATTTAGATACCTCGCAGACTCTAAGACTGTAGATTCTCTTGGCAACTCTGACCTTGACAACGCAATGGATGATCTCGCAGCTGAAGAAGGATTCTAACCTTGAGGGGGGTCTATCCCCCCTTTTTCTTCACTGATATAAAGGGTGGCGAAAATTTTGTAAGGCAGAAACGGGGACAATAGCCTTTAGCATCTTACAGCTTAGATGAGTCTCGGGTATTATGTCAATACTATTATTAGTAGCCACTCTTTTCCTATTAATACTACATAATCATTATTAACTTGGGCAAAAACATATAAAGGAGCAATAACAATGAAAGTAATGAGCTTAAAACTATCAGTCGTGCTAATTAATAAAATTATATGCATGATGTTTCATGAAATGGATGAGAATAAAATATCAACAAAGTGGTATAAAGATATAATGTCATACTTGATTGCGGCAGCGGTCACTCATGTATTTGATTCATCAAACGAGTGGGAAAAGTTCAATGATAAACTTGACAAAGACTATGAGAACTTTGAAAAAATATTATCAGAGGATACTGATTTAAATAATAAAATGTACGAAGCGTAAAAGGAGCAAATAATTATGCCTTTCAGTAAAATATCACAAATAAGAGACAATATAGTTTGTGCAGATGGTTTTAAAATATCTTTTCAAGCTAGTCAAGCTCATTATTGTGAGCCTAAAGTGAATGAATGGAACGATGTCTTTAATCCTATAAGAAATAAAGATAGAACTAATGAAGAGATTGCACGTATAGAATTAAATAGCAATCCCAGTGACAATCCTAATGATTCTGTTTATTATAGCCATGTTGAGGTACTAATGAGAGACTATGATGAGTATCTTGAAGAGTATATGGCTCCATATTATTGCTCTTGTAATAAATGCCCCGGTGGACATAAAGGGGATATGAGTGAACCATTTAAATTACCAGCTCATGTTGCAATATTTATATTGATAAAACATGGTGGTGCAGTACAAGGTCATATTCCTCCATTCAGTAAGGAATCTCATGCTAATGCAGTGCAACTATGGAAGAAATGGAAAGATGACGCTGATGAAGGTAGAATAAGAACTGTAGACTATGCTATTGCTGTTAGTTGGTTTAATAAAGATATGGAAGAGTGGAAGCAAGAAGAAAAAAGCCAAGAAAAATAAAAAGGAGTGATTAATAATGTCAAAAAAGAAAAATAATAAACAATGGAAAGATTATAAAACTTTTACCCTTAAAGATGGTACTAAGTTTTTAGCTCGTGATGAAAAAGATGCTGAACTTTATAGAAAAAAGGAAGAAAAAATAAAGGAGAAATCAAAATGAAAAGAAAAACAAAAACAGAAAGCGTTAAAGAATATCTTGAGCAAGGTAATTCATTGACACCTGCCGAAGCTTTTGAAAGAGGTTGGGGAATGAGATTAGCATCAATTGTTTGCAATCTTAAACATAATCATGGAATGAATATCATCACAGATATGGTTACAAACCAATATGGTACAAGATATGCGAAATATAGATTAGGAGATTTACTTTCTACATCAAATAATAATACAAATCCATCAAAAGACGATGAACATAAAGTAAAACTTCTTTTAACAATGAAGAAATATGATAAAATACAATTTAAAGACAGTTTAGATGGTGACAGATATATTCGCATAGGATACTGGAAACCAATGGAAAATGATGATATAGATTATGTAGAGCAACATAGCAATATCAAATTAACACCAAATGTTTTATGGGATGATGATTGTGGCTGGAAATATTGGTATAGTATAAAATAATAAATGGGCATTGTCATCTTATACCCACAACTACAATAAAGTATAAGAAAGGAACTCCGCATCTTCCTTACTTCGGCAATGCCCAATCTTTTCGGCCCGTTTATCGTTCACAACTACAATAGTGGAAACATATATTGCTCCTCTTCCACATAGATGAGCGGGCCAAATAATTACATAACAAAAATAAAAAGGGGTAATAAAATGACACAAAAAACAGTTTGTCTTACTAAGAAACAAGAAAAAGTAGTAAATGGTGATAAACAACTTCTTGTACCAATATTCAAGACTGATGATTATGATAAATTCTTATTGGTAGAAAGTAATCGGTTTATAAGACCTAATAAAATTGCTACATTGAGAGTTGAAATTGAAAGAAACGACCTTACTGATGAGAATGAGATAAAAGTTGTTCTTTCTGATAATAATAGACTCATCATAGTAGAAGGTCAGCATAGATTTGTAACCTGTATGGATATGAAGCTACCAATATATTATAGATTCTCAAGAATGACATTAGACGATATAGGTCTTGTTAATTCTGTTCAAGATAAATGGAGCTTAAATGATTCATTACATCATTATTGTGAAAGAGAAATGCATGAATACAAAGTATTAGCAGGATTCAAAAAACAATATAAATATCCAATCTCTACATTAATAGGTGTCTTATCTGGTAGAAATGATAAATCAATGCTTGATGAATTTAGAAGAGGTCAATTCAAAGTAACACAATCTCTTGAAATGGTACACAATGTATTAGGCAAGATACATCAATTTAAAGAGTTCAACGATAAAGTATATCGCAATAGAACATTTTTAAATGTATATATTGACCTTCTAACTCATCCAGAGTTTGACCATGATATACTTATTCATAAAGTAAAACAAGTACCGTCAAAGTTTGTGTTTTGTACTAAGGTAAATGATTATCTTAGAATGATTGAAGACATATATAATTGGCATAACAGCAACCCTATTAAACTTTGGTAGGTAGGAGCATGTAGTGAGATATAAAAATATTAATCTGGAATGCATTTGGAAGATGTAACAGGTTGGCTTTGGTAGATATACCTTTATCTCACTACTGCACCATAAAAAAAGGAGTAAACGTGATAGCAATAAGAAAAAAACCACTTAAAATAACTCAAGCAGATAAGGATTATAGTTATCTAAGTCATTATGAAAATGAAGTATTCTTATATCTTGAAGAACTAAAAATGTCTGGAGAAACCAATATGTTTGGAGCTGGTAAATATCTTCAAGAAAGATTTGAGATGACAAAAGAAGAAGCTAGAGATATGTTATCTTTATGGATGAAAAGTTATTATAAAAATGATGAATATGAGGAGGAGGAATGATAGTATTTAACATAGCAGAATGGATAGCTAATCTATTAGTATTAGGAATAGGAATAATCATGTGGGCCATAGGTATATTTATGATAATGATGATAATATCAATGGCAAACCAATGGATAAAAGAAATGATAAAAAGGAATGACAATGTTGAATAAAGTAAGTAAAAAACAGATAGATGATGCCTTTAATTATTTTATGGATACTGGCAGATTAGAAGAACTTAATTCTGATGATGTGTATTACATTCAAGCATTATTAAAGTTTGTAGCAAATAAATATAAATGGCAATTAGTATTTGCAGAGGAGGAAACAAATAATGACTAAACAAGAATGGTTAGATGAAAAAGTTTTTGTAGATGAATTCGGAAGACCCTACAATCTATCTGATGTACCAATGACATACATGAGAAGAGAAGATGCTTTGAATAAAAGGAATATTGGCAAAAACGAAATAAATAGAATTTGGAAACAAGTAAAAAAGGAAAAACAATGAGATATTATTGGGAAGCTTTATTCAGCGTAGAATACTTTCCCTACTGGGAATTCACAATGCTTATGATATTATTATTATGTTTAAGTATGTTGTGGAGATTGCATAGGATTGAGGAAAAAACAGATATATTAAATGAAACAATGAATGATGTATTAGATGAACTAATAGATTAACATAAAAGGAGAAAAACATGGGATTTGATTTAAGTGGATTGAACCCACAAGAGAACACACCTAAACCTGAATCTATAACAAAATGGTATAATGAAGATGGTTGGGTACAATGGAAAGAAATGGAAAAAGTCGAAGGCGCTTCTGTAGAGTATTTTGAAGCTATGGACAAATGGAGCAATGAAAACCCCGGTGATTATTTTAGAGCAAATGTATGGTGGTGGAGACCGTTATGGGATTATGTATGTCATGTATGTGATGATATACTAACTGAAGAAGATATGGAAAAAGGCACATACAATGATGGACATGAGATAGATAATGAAAAAGCTATAGATATTGCTCATAGATTAAAAACATTACATAAAAATGGAGATATACTTAAACATCAGATAGAAAGAGAAGCCTACCTAGAGGGATTAGATAAAGAAAAATGCACAATATGTAATGGAACTGGACAAAGAAACGATGAAATAGCTAAAGGAGAATGTAACAGTTGTAAAGGAGAAGGAAAGGTAGACAATTTTGCTAAACAATATCCATTTGATGCAGAGCTTACATTCGAATTTGCTAACTTCTGTGAACAATCAGGTGGTTTTAGTATTTGTTAAATTTGCTTAACCCGAGCAAGGAATATAGGAGTGGAACTGCAGTCCATTGGTCACTGGATTTATCCATAGAGCCCAGTTTGGTAAGGAACTGACTGAAATGCCTTACACACTCCTATCTTTCGATTGACTCTAAACCTTGATATTATTAAATTTACGAGACATTTAAGGAGAGATAAATGGATATTAAAGCAATATACGGTGCTTATTTAAAGCATCAAGATTCACTAAGAGAAAGAGATGAGAATCTTTTTCATGCATCTTCAGCGGGTAGTTGTTATAGAAAACAAATGTATTCATATTATGATTACCCATCAGATGAGAAAGATGATAAATCATTTAGATTATTAAGACTTGGAACTATAGTTCATAGTGATGTTGAAAAAGCATTATCATTATACCAAGACAAACTTGCAGATATGGAGATTAAAGACGCTCCAGTTAAAAGAAGTATTCATATTGAAGAGAAAATTAAATTAGAACAATTAGAGGTAACTGGTACATTCGATTCAGGTGAAATGATCAATGATACTATTAGTAATAAAATAGAATTTAATTTGTATGATTTAAAAACTGCAGCTGCTTATAAATGGACAACAAAGTTTGGATTAAAGAAAAACAGAGTTGCTAGTACAGATACAAATTATAAACTTCAGTTAGGTACTTATGCTTTAGGGATAAGACACAAATATGAACCAGACAGAATTAATATGTATCTTGTTTGGTATAATAAAAATACATCACAAATGAGAGAACAGTTAGTATCCCCAGAATGGATAGACAAGGCATTAGAATATTGGATAGAACTACATGAAATGAAAGAAGATATGCAAAAGGGATTTGAAGACGAACTTATACCTGAAGAAGATTATGGAGTCCCTATGCAAGATTGGGAATGTAGGTATTGCCAATATTATAGCATATGTCCTAGTACATTAGCTGATAAAAAAAGATAAGGAGAAATAATGAGTAATAATAATGAAGTAATAGTAATTGATGAACAAATGCTAGAAGCTACTGATACAATAAGAAAAGCAATAACAGATAAACATAAGAAAGTATCATCTATGTCAACACCAAAGCCATTTATTAAAAAGAAAATGGGTATGGAATATGTTGAATTTTCTTACATGAGAGAAGTTGCAGATAAAGAATACCCCGGTTGGTCATGGACAATACAAAAAACTGAGGTATTAGGTAGCGAAGCTTATGTTGTTCATGGAAGATTAAAATGGTACGATGAAGGAATATGGAGAGAAGCTGATATGGTCGCAGCTCACAGAATACAAAAGAAAAGAGGTACAAGTGAGTTTGTCGATATAGGAAATGATATAAAAGCATCTAATACAGATTGTATAAAGAAAGCATTTAATATGTATCTTAACATTGCTGATGATGTTTATAGAAATCAAGTAGATGATATGGAACTTAGCGATGAAGAGAAGAATGATATTCTTGTACTTGCTGGTGAAATAAGCGAAGAAAGATTATCTCAAATACATGAACTAATAAAAGACCAAACAATTAATACTGCAAATTACAAAGCATCATTTGCGAAACTACAAAGAGAAGTATCAGATGATTAATACAAGTATATCTTATGATGAGAACCTATTAAAAGTAGGAGAATGCTATTCAATAGGAACAAATGATGGAAAAGAATTTAGGAGAGTGGTTTATCGAGGTACTAAGCTCTTAAATGGGAAACCAATGATGGTATTTAAGACAGAAGACAATATAAAGTTAACTGTAAATCCATCGTTTCACACTTACACAATAGAAGAACAACCACTTCCTCAACCTGAGGACTTAGAATCAAGAGTGGATGTTCAAATTCAAAATACAATAAAGGAGAGATAAAATGGGAAAAATCTCAGTAAAAGATAGAGATGCTCTAGTAGAAAGTGGAGTACTCTCTAAGAAAGCTCTAAACGAACTAGAAAAGAAAAATCTGGTTGCTAAGAATAAAACATCAGTTAAAAGATTTATGAAAACAGCTGATGGAAAATTCGTAGAACCAACACTCTATTTTCGTGGAGCTAAAGGAACAAAGGCGTCTAAGAAGATGGAAGAGTTCACAAACAAATACAATGAATTAGTATCAAAATTCACAACAACAAAAACCAATAATAAATAGGAGATAAAATGGCAAAAACACTAGATGCTACTTATGACCCTTCTAATAAATGGACACCCATTGAAGAAGGAACATATCCAGCTCACATAACAACTCTTTCTACAAGAGAAATGAATACAAGAGCTGGTGAGGCTATCATAGTAAATATGACCTATAAGGTCAATGAGGCCGTATCTGAAGTTGAACAACCATTATGGGAAATGGATGGATATAATTATGTAAAAGATTCATCTGGCAATAGAATTCCTGTAATGAATGGAGATGGAGAACAAGCAACATTATCTTGCGCTCATCTAAAAGATAGAATGTTCTATGATAACGGATTCTTTATTTTCACCGATACATCATCTGCTAGTAAGAATAGTAGATACTTTCAATTACTTGAAAATCTAAACATAGAATGTGAAGATTCAGATGGTATTAAGAAATTAGTACTTCTCGAAGATGAAGATGTTGTCGGAAAACCTGTTCATGTAACAGTGAAAAGACAAGAATATGTAACCAAGGATACTAAGCACTTACCACCTGACCAACAGGAAAAAAGAGCTACATTCAAGGTTAATGAAGTCAAACTTTGGGAAAATGGCCCGACTTTAAGCGTAGATGAGCTTGAAGAGGATGTGCCATTCTAAAGGCTAAAAAGGACTAAGGTTATATTTGGTTGCATAATGCAATTTAATGTAAATTAGAGATGAGGGCGGTTGTATATATATCACTATCTACTATCTCTCATCTCTCCTTAGTGCCTCTTGGCCGCCCTCAATCCCACAAATAGGAGAGAAAATGAACGAATCAACAGCATTAATTAAGTTAACTAAGTCTGAAATAGAATGGGCTATAATCGCTCTAGTTTATTCACAGCAAGCAGCTGAACATTTCACACAATGGGACGATGCTAAAATGTATGAAAGAATAAGGAAGGACTTTGTTAAAATAAAAAATGATATAATTAAAGGAGAGAAAGAACTTGAAACCAGAAACGAAAAGGAAAAGGCAAATAGGAATAGCCCGCAAGCTTGCAAAAGCTGCGATGATTGATAAACCTGAATGGAAACCTGCTAAAGGTTATAAATATTTGAAAGATATTTCTGTTGGTGAATTAATTGATACATCAACTGGATTAAGAGGAATTGTTCTAGACCACACTCCATCATCAACTGAAGTATTAGTATTAAAAGCAGACCATCATTCACCAGATGATAGACAATTCTATCTTGGTAAACATAGGTGGGCAACCGAAACCGAAGTAAAAGTAATAGGGGATTAAAATGACAGAAAAAATAAAAGAATTAAATAGACATGTCTTAGAAATTGAAAAAATGTTAGATGATAAGAACAAGGCATTAGAGCACATACTAGATGTTCTTTCTTGGGAAAAAATATCAGACACAACAAAACTATCTAAAGTAAGAACAATAATACATGACTACTTTTCTATAGAAGATGGGGAACCAACAACTGCAGATGAATTTAATGAATCTCAAGAAATTGAAGGTAAAGAATTAATGGAAGAATTTGGGAAAAAATGGGAAGATTAAGAAAAGGTGAAATAAGGAATACAAGCATACTGCAAAATAGAGTAAAAGATGCTCGTAACGCAGACAATAGAGTTAAGTATTGTATTCAATGCAGAAAATGTTGGGAGATTTTAACTATTGATAATTTCAGTAAAAAATCTAGAGATGTTCGATACTATGACGATTTCCCTTCATATGGCAAAGTAAAACAAAAATGTGATAAATGTAAAGGAGAGATAAATGAGTAAAATGTCATACATTAGTTACCTATGTGAATCTGGTAATAAAAAAGAGTTGGTAGAAGAAGTTGGAATAGAACTTGCTGATGAATTTCTACAAGCTCACAATCAAATGAGAGACAACAGAGACAACCCTGCATATGATAAATTGAATGAAATTCATGATGAGATGCAGAAAGAGATTAGTAAAGATGAACGACAGAAAAGCGTTTAGTTGTCCAGCTTGTGGATTCAATGTATTTAAAAAATATAATAAATCAAAAGAAATAACTGAATTATTAAGGCAAAGAAGTAAAAAAACAAAAAAACTTTTAAGGCAAGTAGCTAAATTAATATCAGATAATATAAAAACTGAGAACAGAGATACATATTTTTATTTTCTATATGGTATAAAAGATGTAGAAGATAATGTATTAATATGGGCGTTAGAACAATATTATCAAAGCAGACATTACTTAAAAGGAAAAGGATTTGCATATCTAAGAAGTATAGTGCAAAACAGAAACAAAAACATGGACTCTATCAGAGAAAATGAGAGAAAAATGCTTGGTAGTGCTCCACCATTAATACAACATGAAAAGGAGGCCTAATATGGCTAAAAGAGGTAGACCGAGAGGTAGTAAAAGTAAAAGAAAGAATATTCCAAATAACTTCAGAGGAAAGGAAGATAGATTCTGGACTAAGGTAGTTAAAGGTTTAAAGAAATTCTTACAATCACCATTTAAATAACATAATAAAGGAGAGAAATAGATGAAAACACCAATGTTGTTAGACAAAGCAATGTTTCCAGTGAAAGAAGTACCAATATTTAAAGATGTTGTTACTCATAATCTTGGAACACATGATAAAAATGGAAGAAGTGGTTATAAATTTATAGTAAGAGAAGACACTGGACAAATACTTAGTTGCATGACGGATGATTATAAATTGGTAAAGAATGAAACACTTTTAAAGACTGCAGAACCACTTATTAAATCAAATGGTGGGAAGATTAAAGAAGTTAGAGTATTCGGAGATGGACAAAAACTTCATACAAGTTGGTCTTTCCCAAATAACCCTGTTAAAATAGGGAAGAACGATGAAATGACTCCCGAAATTGTAATCGGGAACAGCTATGATGGTTCTTTAGGTGTAAATATAATAGCAGGTGCGTTTAGACTTATATGTTCTAATGGAGCTGTTATAGGTGTAGTGGTATCAAAGTATAAGAACAAACATGTCAAAGCAAATGTATCATTAAACCATATAGGTGATATTGTTTCCGAAACAGTGGAAAAAACGAAAGTTGTTATGAAAGATGAATTTCCTATTCTTATAGATACTAATTTCAAAGACAAACATATTGTTGACTTCTTACAAATGTTTCCATTACAAGCAAATGAAATGGTTACTCAAGCGTTAATAGCAAATAAACCTAAATCATTTTGGGATTTATTTAATGTAGGTACTAACGTACTAAGTCATCATATGAATAGGAATAGTCAATCCACGCATGCTATTGAAGGAAGATTGTATCCTGCAATTAAAAGATGGGCTACAAAAGAGGCTAAAGTTGCCGTCGCATGATTGGTACGATTGTCCTATCATAATTCCTTATTATGGGGGAAAGTATGAGATGAGTAAATTATTTGTTCCTCTCATACCCCCTCATAGAAGGTATTTTGAAATGTTCGCTGGAGGTCTTTCTATGTTCTTTAGAAAACAGAAAGCTGAATGGAACGTGGTCAATGACAAAGATAACAATATAGTAAACCTTTACATATGTGTTATGCATCATTTAGACGAGTTAGTGCATTACCTTAATTGGCTTCCCAAATCTCGTAAATTGTTTTTAGATTTTAGGGTAGAAATTAAGGAATGTAACGAGTTTGAAATTCCAGACCCTTTACAAGCTGCTAAATATTTTTATTGTATAAGGCATAGCTTTAACAAACTTATTCATACTCCGTTCTCAAAGAATAAGGATATGAACAAGGACTGGGAAACGGAATTAAAATACTCAAGAGAGCACATTGGTGGTACAACTGTAGAGAATTTAGACTTTGCAGAACTTGTAGAAAAATACCCTCCAACAGAAGGTGATTTCTGGTACTTAGACCCGCCTTATTTCATAGCAACAGATAAAGGTGATTACTATATGAACAATTTTGACTCTGAAGACCATAACAGATTCAAAGAAGCAGTGGATACTATACACGAAGGTGGTGCAAAGTTCATGATAAGCTATGACCATAGAGAAGAAGTGCAAGAGATGTATAGCGAATACAATTTAAGGACAATAGACCTTAAAAGTTATTCTGGGACAACAAATGAGGCTAGATTAAAAACAAGAAAAGAGTATCTTATCTTAAATTATGAACCAAAATCTCAATTAGGGATTTTTTAAGGAGAAACCATGGAAGAAAATAAAAACAATGAAATAAAAGTCATGCCAAATTCAGAAGAAGCTGAACAAGCATTACTTAAATGTATGCTTGAAGGTGGAGACAGGGAACATGAAATAGCAATGGCTTGGATTCGTGAGGATGAAGCGTTCTATTACACAGACAATAAAATACTATGGAAAGCATTTAAAGAATTATACAATAATAATGTAGAGATAGATTCTATTACCATAAGCGATAAAGTAAAAGAGATAAAAGGTGAAAGCATGGTTTATTATATAACAGGATTATATGATGTATATGCTTCAAAAACCAATGTAGAAAATTATGCAAAAATAATATGGGAAAAATACATACAAAGAGAAACTGCTAAATCAGCTCAAGCATTATTAAATGCAAGTTATGAAGACTATAAAGAAGTTGGCAATATATTAGAAAAGCATAGCAAACTAATACATGAATTAAAAGAGATACAACCATCTAAAGAAAGAAACATAGAAGTTCTGGTAGAAGAAATGAAATCTGTTGTTGAAGAAGATTCAAATCTAATACCATTTAATCTAGCTCATTTAGATATGTTTGCAGGTGGAATGACAAGAAAAGAAATAACTGTATTAGGTGGTAGGCCGGGCCATGGAAAAACAACCCTTGTTATAAACATGATAAGAGGTCTAATAAGCCAAGGATATAGAGTTATGTTATTTAACCGAGAAATGAGCAATACTGAGATGTTAAAGAAAATGGTCGTAATGGAATCAAGCTCTCTAAAATACGGAGATATAAGACGAAATGACCTATCTGAGAATAGTAAAGTAGAGTTTGATTCAATAGCTGATAAAATGAAGAATGATTATCAGAATCTAATAATGTATGATAATGTAAGAACACTATCTGATTGTCTTCGTGAAATTGCTAAGCATAAACCAGATGTTGTTATAGATGATTATATACAGCTAATAGATGTTCAAGGAGTTAGAGAAGGTAGAAGATTCGAAATTGAGAAAATAATGCAAGAATATAAATGGATATGTAAACAAGAAGATTGTTCAGCTATATTAGTTTCACAATTAAACAGAGAAATAGAAAAGAGATTAGACCCTAGACCTCGTATGAGTGATTATGCAGAATCAGGTGTAATTGAACAAACTGCTGAATCAGCAATGTTTGTATTCTATGGACATAACTTTGACAGTGAGAGATATTCTCCATATAAAAGTGAAGTGATAGTATCTAAAAGTAGATATGGTAAAATAGGAACTCATATGATTGGATTTAATGGTGGAAGATGTAAATTCTATATGAACTCAGATATGGCGGAGAAAGATAATATTGCATAAAAGTTGCTATGGGTGCTACTTTGAGGTCTCCTTGACTTGCTATTGGTTTCATATAAATCAAGGTAAGCGCCCACAGCAAATACCTGAAGAAATAATAAATAAGGGATGTAAACAATATAAAAATAATGTATCTATAGGATATAAAGCAGGGGATAAGTTAACAGATAGAATAATAAATACATTTAATGGAGAAATTGTAAGCGAGAAATACCAACCACCAGTGATAAAAAGAAAAACATATAAAAGAAAATATATAAAGAGTCCACATAAATATTCATATAGGAGAGATGCACAATGACAATAATAGGAATAGACCCGGGCCAAGGAGGCGCAATAGCATGTTGGAATAAAGGAATAACATCATACAAATGTCCACAAAATGTGGAAACAATGGCCGACATAGTAGAATCGTTTTCCGATAATAAAAAAACATATGCATATATAGAACAAGTTCATGCAATGCCTCATGACGGAAGAAGTTCAATATTTAAATTTGGAACTAACTATGGCAAATGGATAGGAATATTAGGAGCATATAAAATAGAGACAAAATTTGTTACACCACAAAAATGGATGAAATACTGGCAGAATAAACTTGAAATTAAATTACCAAAAGACAAACCTAGTAGAAAAAGACAATTAAAAGAAATAGCATCACATTACACAGATAAGAAAGTAACATTATATAACGCAGACGCTATACTTATAACAATGTACGGACTGTACACAGAACAACAAGGAGAGAGCAATGACAGTCAAAGAGGTAAAAGCGAGGTATAAATGGAGACATGATTTTTCTCCATTATTAAAGATAGACCATCTAGTAGTAACAGCCTTTCACAACCAACATATAATTACGCTAAGTTTATTATCGAATCTTTTATGGTTTGAAGTAGACTTTTCAACTCAATTAACAACATTTAAAATTGGAGTTGGAACTATGTATTTTATATTTGGTGGAGGGGCTAATGAAAAATAATGAAAAATACATAAAAGAAAAACTAAGAAAAATAGCGGAATTATTACAGAGACTGAATGACGAAATACACAAGATAAGTAAAATACTAAATTAACCTTCACTCCATGGTTAGAAAGGTGGGTGGCAGTTTTGGTACAACTGTCGCCTGCCTTTTTTTTTTGCTAATCTAATATATCTTCTGAAAATTCTCTTACAGATGAATCTTTAGATATTTGCTTGAGTGGAGTGGGTAGATACGGAGCTAACCCTTTTAAAAAGTTTTCACTAAAATCAGCTATCCATAAATACAAAGTAAGTATTTCCATAGAAAATGGCAGTTCTCTTATTAAATCTTGTATTGTATCTTCTTCATCTTCAGAACTTAATTGGCCAAATAATTGAGGAAATACATACATAAGCAACATAGACATCGTTATCATTTTAGAAACAACCATACTTTCAAGACCTCTAGATGCTCTCATATTAATATCATCACTTAAAAATCTTCTTGCAAGGCTTTGCACATTTCTAAGTACATGATATGGCGCAAAATTAAAATATAAAAACTTTAACACAATTGTTGGCATCCCGCTTATAAGAAAGAAATTAGTTGCTCTATCAAGGTTTTTATCATCATGTTGAGGATTTAATTTGATCATTTTTTGCCAATACAATACTTGCTCTTTTGAAACCCCAGCAAGTCTAGCAGATTGCATACCTCCTCTCAATGCTTTTTTCATTACTTGAAGAGTGATTCTAAAAGGTAATGAACCATATCCAACATATCTATTTCCTGCCCATTCTGGAGACATAGCAGCTGACCTTAACCATTCCATTTCGCTTATAGTCTGATGGTAATCGTATTGTCTAAACTGTAATCCCATACCCCCGACCGCTCCTCTAAACATTTTAGCAGCCATAACTTTAGTAAATCCAAACAAATTCATATATACAACTAATCTAGACATATCAACAGCTTCATCAGAATCGGTATATTTCCAAACACCTGAAGATGGAACAGGAATTCTACCCATATCATGAACCATCCTTAGCCCCATATATCCAAATTCAGCTCTCATTGTATCTTCACTGCCAGACATTGTAAGAAATTCAGTTGCAATAGGAAAATATTCTAATTTCCATTTTACAAGTCTATTTATAGTTGTTTGATTAAGACCAATTTTTAAATCTTGAAATCTTTTTTCTAAATACTTTCTGTCTTTAGCTGTATTTTTATATTCTCCATGAGTTATTTCATATAATTCTTTTTTAACTCTTCTCAATTCTTCTATTGATATTTTTTCATTTTCAGAACGAAGTCTAGCATTTGATATTAATTTATCCCAAGATTTACTTTGGTCAGTCCAACCTTCCAACGATGTTGCTTTCCATAATAAAGCTAAATCTCTTAATGGAAGCAAAGCTTCTTTTATATCAGTTGTATTTCCTTGCCCTAAATCCATACCTAAAGTAAGCATATCAATAAAAGCATTACCCGGATTCAATACACCAGTTTCTTCTACTTGTTGCCTTAATTCCTCATAAGTAAAATTTTCATCACCTTTTTTCAATGTCATTGCGTTCATAGAACCAAGAACAGGTTCCCATCCATAGTTAATGACTCCATTTTTTCTTTGAAAATTATTTGTTAGAGTTGTTCCAGCTCCTAAATTAAAAGCAGTTTTTATTGCCCTTATAAACATACCTCTATCTCTAACTGTTTCAGCTGTAACATTTTCACCAAACATTTCAGCAACTTTTTCATCGCTATAATTGAGGTTCATAAATCCAGCTTCAATATCAGCGTCTCCAGCTGCGACTTTTATTTGGTCAACTAAATAATTAGCAAGAGATGGATTGTCTTTAAAGGCAAGAACAGTTTTTATAAGTTGTAATTTTAATCTTGATAATTCATTAGCTCTTGTAGACTGGTCAACATTTTCTGAATGTACACTTCTGTCTTTTCTTCTTCTTTTATGGTCTGTGAATAATCTTCTTCCTTTTGTTGCTAAAATTCTATTAACAAGCATCATCTCTCTTTTATCATTAGCGGTCTCAGTATCTCCATACAATTTTTTCTCAAGATTAATGACCATCTCTTCATAATATTTTTGCTTGTCTTCAAACTCTGATATTCTTTCTACTGATTCAACCTTTTCAGCATTGCTAGATTCTTCACTATTAAGTATGTATCTATCTGTAGCTAATTGAGCTTCTATTTCTGGTAAATATGAAGATTGTACGACATCTAAAGCTTCTTCTACCATTTGTAAATATACAATTTGGTCAAATTTTACATGACCATAACTCCATCTAGATGCTTTTCTAACAAAAGAATTAGAAGATATAAAATTACCTTGTTTGTCTTGAACAATATTGAAAGTTAATCCTCCAATATCTAAAACTTTATTTATTATCTCTTGTATATCATCTATATCCCATCCACTGTTAAGCAAAGCAGGTTTTATATCCCTTAAATAAGAATCTATTTCTTGCATAACTTCCAAATGGTCTTTCTTTAAAATCTTTTGATAAAAAAGTTCATTCCATTCACGTTGCATTTCGATAGATTCCCACATTTCAGGCATCCATCCATTTGGTGGTTCATATATTTTTTCTTGAAATTTTACACCACGTCTCCAATCTGCATATTTACGCTTAGGTTGCATTGTGCCAGGGATTGTTTCATGTTTGTATACCCTGTGTTCTTCAGCTGTAAAGAATCCTTCTTCTAATTCTGTAGGTAGTAAATGTTCTTCTAACGACTCTTTTGTTATTAGCTTGTTTGTTTTTATAGCAGAAAAGAAGCCTCCTATATTATCTGGTATTCTATAAACTAAGAAAGCGTTCTCATATTCACCGGGTTCAACAGCTCTTTGACCTTCATCTACTTGAGATTTTCTATGTTTTGATAAAAGTTTAGCTCCAGTTTTATTACTATGTAATGGTATCATAACATATCTTGAATCAGTATCACCTATTTCATGTCTTTCAGATTCAAACTTTATCATTTCAAAAAATTGTTTTCCAGCCCAAGAATTTCTCCATTTAATAAATTTAGCTGGGTCTGTTGGAATGTCTCTTGGTACAATATTTCTTACTTCATCGTGTAATAATTCTTCAGATAATTGAGCAGCTGCTACAGATTTTTGATGTTCTGACATATTTGGAACATCACCTCTAGCTCCAATTCCACTTATTTTTTCATCTATAGCCTGCAATGACAATCTAGCTTTTTGTTTTGTTACTGGGTCAGTAATGCTATATTTCCAAGAATACCCAGTTTGCAAATAAGAATCAAGAAGGGAAGTCGACATCTTGACCAACTTTCTGACTGTTCCAGTAGGGTCAATTGAAGATGCTACAAGAAGCGGCATCTTAATTGTATTTTCATATGGAGTTAATTCTTTATCTGAAGCAGCTCTTCTTTCCCAATATTTTACCTTTTTAAGTATATATCTTATTTTGCCAGCATCCCATTGCTCTCTATTATTAAGACCAGATTTTTCTATTCCTCTATCTCTTCTTGAAAATGATGATGTAGCATATGCTTCTTGAAACACTCCTTGTATAAAATCTAATCTATTATTTACATAATCATTAGGAAGTATAAATGCATTTGTACTATATAAATAATCAAGGCTATTCTTCATTAAATGATTAAATAATTCTACATGAGCCTTATACCTTGCTTTTTCTTGTTTTATATCCTCAAGTAAGCTTTTCTTTTCACCAGCCTTCTTAGCTTCTTTATGTTGATTTTTTAAAGATGGTGTATTGTCATGTGGAAATTCAATTATATTAGCAATTCCATTTTCAAGGTTTACCTCAAGTTCTTTTCTTGCTTCTTCAGATAATTCAATTGCTAATTTTTTGTCATCACAATAACTCATTATCCACATTCCTTAATTATTTCTTCAACAACTCTTCTCTTTCTATCTTCATATCTAGCATCAGATTTTAAACTGATTCTTTTACTTGAAGCTCTTCTTAAATTCGGGCCAAATAGATTAGCAAATGATGTCCATACATCTGGGTGCATTAATGGCATTGGTAGCATTTTTTCAATATCACGAGGTCTTGATATATTTTGATATGTTTTAGGTGTATAAACATTATGTAATTGATTTTCCAAGCTTTGTATTTTATTCTCGATTGCTTCTACTTTACTTAAATCTGTTTCTTCAGCTGCTTTTGCTTTTAAATCTATTATAGCATTTTGCAATCTCTTTTCTTTTGCTCCAACTTTTTTATGAGTTTCAGATGAGAATGTTAATACACCTCTAAGGAATCTAAGTGTAGCATACCCTTGTTGTTCTTCCGTTAAATCTTTCCAAGCTGGTAATCCTTTTTTCTTATCACCTTTATTAAGCCATTTTTCAATAAATTCATTTATTTTTTCTTGATATGGATAACCAGCAGATGTTATTCTACTTTTAGTTGAATCATTATACATTCTTTGTTGCATCATTATTTTATAGAACTCACGGGTCATTTCATTAACCAGTCTTCTGCCAACTTGTTTATCTTTTTCAAATTCTTTTGTCTCTGGATACCATCTTTCAGTTTCTCTTTGCAATGTATACATATCTTGCTGTGTGTGCATAATTGCTCTTTGTATTCTATTTGGATGATAACCAAAAGGATTTCCATGTACTTTATCAAATGGATTTGATTGTTGGTATTGAATTAATGATTCATGTGGTATCGCAATTAATTTTTCCAATGGTAATAGTTTATTATTAAATGTTACTTTTTCAATTTCAGATGTTCTATTTGCTAATTTGCTCTTATCTCCATATCTTGTTCTTCTATTATTGGCTTTTTCTTTTATTATTTTACCTCTTTCAACTCCACTCATTTGATTCAATTCATATATTTCTTTACTTGATTCAAACATTCCATCAATGTCTTGAGTTCTTCCATCAGATATAGATTGACCACGTCTAACAACAGTAAGCATTAATTCTTTTCGGACTAGAGATGCTATTGAACCAGCTTGCTTGGAACCAACTGGTGAACCATTGTCTTGTATGAAGATACGGGGTATCAACCATTTCCACCCTGCAAAACCCCAATCAGCTAATAGATACTCTTTTGGATTGTCCACAGCTGCTTGAAGTAAATTATATAATTGTTTTAGTGGTGTTGTTTTTAAATACTTATCACCAGATTCCCAAACTTCTCCATCTTTATTAACTAATGTACCCATATTTGCATCGTTTAACATTTCTTGCGTAACATTATCAAGTAAAGGAGCATATGTCATCACGATTGATTCTTGGTCTGGATTTCTAACAACTATAGATTGACCACCAATATCCATTTTTAAATTCTTATAATACATATCTTCAAGAAATGTTACTGCGTTCATCATCATACCTTGAGCATTGATTCCTCTACCAAGCTTACCAGCTACAATATACATATCTTTTTTAGATGTCATTTTAAATTCGGTCTTAGGTCTTTTAAAATATTCTAGTCTTACAAAACTTTGACGTTTATCTAATTCATTTTTTGTAGATTTATTATTGAATTGATTAACAATAGTCCTATCCATATAATTCTGACCAAAATAAGGAGCTAGTAAGAAACCAGTATCTCCATCATTATCAGCTTGTAATTTTCCTAATGCTGATTCTGGATGAAACCATACTACAGCTCCATGACCTCTCGGCATTACTTTCTCAATCCTTGCAAGATACATAGAGCTTAATGTATATACAGGCCATCTACCAGCCATTAAATATTCTTTTCTAGTCCTTAAAGCTTCATTGATATTTTCTACAAGTTCATTACCAAATCCTTCTACATTTAAGAAGTCTTTTAAAAATCTTAACATTGTCAAGTCATCTGCGCTAACAACAACCCCATCTTCTTTCTTTACAATTGTCCTTGATAAATCTGCTTTGATAGTTGGAAAAGTTCCAAATCCTCTCCTTCTGCCACCATATGAATTTTCTTTTATAATTCTATTTTTTACAGGGTCTATAATACCAGTAATAATATGAGGGAACATAAATCCATCTTGCAACATTTGGCCAGGCTTAGGTTCAATCAATCTGTCTACTTCACTCATAATAGTAAGTCCATCAGATTTGAATTGGCCCATCAAGGCTCTCATTATTTGAGGATTATTTCTCGCTGAGAACAATGCGTTCATATTTCCTCTAGCAACATTTAACATCCTCGTTAATAAAGCATTTCTTAAGCCATCAAATGATGAATCATACAAATGAGACATCCACATCCATGGAAATGCTGCACTATTATGTCCTTGTTGTTTAGGAACTTTAACTATTCGTCTTGAATCTTCTGGTAATGTTAATATATCAGTTGAGATTCTACCATCAAGTTTGAATAAACCACTACCTCCATCTGGTTCTTTAGCTTCATCAAGAGTCCCAAACATTGTCATTCTATTTTCTTCACCGTCATATATTCTTATGTTTCCATCTACATTAACAGTGTATGCTATAACATTATCGTTCTCATCTGTAATGTAAATATCCTCTTCTACAACAAATTCATTATGTTTTAAAGCTAAGTAATGCGTTCCTTCAATTTGTTCTTCTGTAGCCAAATCCCTTGCTTCACCGGGGATAATTTCTTGTTTATAATGCTTGCGACCAAACTCATCATTTTTACTTATAAACCTTATTCTTGTTTTAACTTCCCTTAATTTAGATGAATTTGGCCCTGATGGAACTCTACCTACAGAATATGCAGTTTTATCTAAATACTCCGATTCTACCCACAATGCTCCATCACCATGATATTTATCTGGTAATCCTGCTATATAATCTGTCATAGGTATCTTTTTAGATGAACCAGTAAGGCCAGGGGCTCCTTTTGATACAAAAGCTTTTGATTGGTCAATTATCTTAATTGTATAATCACCTGTTCCCAAAGCAACAATTCCTTGTCCATCATCTATTCCAAATCTTCTGCTATGGTGAGATACATCTGGATTTCTTATTAAGTAATTTCTACCTCTAGCTCTTTTCATTACTTCATATTGTAGAATGTGTTGAGCCTCAACATGTTTATTTAATGGAGATTTTTGTGATTCATTTGCCATTGACATCAATAATTCTTTTTTATTAGCCTCTGTCATATTTCCTATACTAACCTCATAATCAAGGTACTCTACAATAGAATCAACTTCAGATGCTATGTCCATTATATCTTCACTTGCTTTTGCTATTAAGAAAGAAGGTCGATTACCACCTGCGTTAACTATAACTATTGTCCTTGCTAGTCCATCCCCTATTTCATCATCTGCATATTGAGCAAGTTTTCTATCAATAGTTCTTATTAATATTCCATCAATTACAACATAAGATTGAGTAGAATAAAAACCTCCCTTATCTTCTCCCTTATGAACGTCAACCATGTCTTTTAAATAAAGAGTGGAATATGTTATATCACCTCCAGAACCCCATTCATATGATATATTATCCCAATCTAAAAATGATACACCCATTGTTCTTGCTAGGTCTTTATTGTTTCTAATGTCTTTTCCATACTTAGGATGACCACCAACTTTAGGAACTAATCTTTTATCTTGTTTATTGGATAAAACTTTACCATCAAATGTCATATTAGCATACCACCAACTAGGTTTACCATAAGCTAATTGTCTATTTATTGGTTGATTTCTTAACCAAAAACTCTTTACCATGTTATTATCAGCAGTTTCAACTGGTTCCCAATTGTAAGTATCAGAAAGAAATGATGTAAACCCAGCAAAATCATTTATAGTTACTTGAGACATTAACTCTGCTGTTTCTTCTGGAGATAAATAACCCATTGATGTTGTAGATTCTAAGAATTTAAAGAATCTATCATCAGCAAAATTATATACTTGAACTTCAGAGTTATTCTCTAATTCTTCCATGTCGGTAACATCTGATACATGAAGACCTTCACGAACTAAACCATGACTATCTTCAGCTCCTTGACCAGCTAAAGTTCTTTCGATATTTTCTACTACATCTAAATCAGCTATTTGCCTTTTAATTCTTTTTTCTTTCCTACCTCTTAATCCCATCAATTCCATAAGTTTCATAGATTGATTATCACTTCTCATCTTTATCCCAACATCAGGGTCAATACTAACTGCCCATTCAGATAACAGATTCTTAACCATATCTCTTGTTTCTCTATTTGGAATAACTCTTAAAGACCTTCCCATTATAGGTACATAATCGGCCACTTCTATCCCATACTTATCCCTTACTTTATTAAATGACAAACTAAACAAATCTTTAATTTTTTCAGGTACATTAAACTTTTCCATAGCTCTAGATAGATTTGAAGCATCATCTAATATTGTATTCTTTACAACTGTTGACTTGTCCTTGACTCCAGTTTTTCTTGATAATTCTTCAGACTTTGATTCTGTTCTTTCAAATTCAGTTTCTTCTTCTATTCTATGAAATCTTTTTACAGGTGCAATTTCTAATTCATTATCTGGTAATTGTACAATAACAACAGGGCCTTCAAGAGCTGAGTATTTTTTCCATTCTGGTTTTAACCCAAGTTTTCTTAATACATTCTTAGCAGTTCTCCATACAACACCTGTTTTTGGAGCATCTCTATATAATTCTTTGGCTTCTTCATATGTTATTTCAATCTGCTTATCCCAATTTGCTCCGTATTTACCTTTAGCAGCGTACCAAACTGTCTTGTATTTTCCACGTATAGGATTCCCATCTTCGTCTACTTCTCTAATAGAATCTTTCTTTACAGTAACTTTACCATTTCCAAATAAATCCCCAATGTTTAATTTAGAAAGACCTTCATCTAATTGTTCATCACTTTTTAAATGATTTCCAATTTGTAATCCAAATTCTCTATCTACAAAAACCATATTATGAGGTCTTCTTTGCCCCAAGCTTTTAATTTTCCATTCTTCATATGTTTTTGCTCTATCAGGGTCGTTCAATTCCCAATCAGTTAAATATAACATAGCAGAAGATACATCTCCTTCTACTCTTAAAGTTGCTTCAGCTCCAGCTAAAGCCCATATTCTATTACCTCTTGAATGAGCATGTAGAATACTATGATGTATTGCTTTTTCTTTAAACTTTTTTTGTTCAAGTCTTAATTGTTCAGTCTTTTGTAAATCCCCTTCAGCAATAGATGATTTTAATTTTTGATAATCTTCTACATAAAGGTCTGCTTTATTTTGAAGATTCTTTTTTAATCCATCAATTTGTCTATTGTATCTATCTACATATCTTTGAGCTAACGCTATAACTTTATTTTGACCTGAAATATCATTTGTCCAATCTCTATCCAATTGCATGCTTAATAATCTTAATGCGCTTTTAAGTTTCTTATAAGAAGCTTCTTTATTTCGTCTAAAACGCTTTCTATCTCTTATTTGTTTTGAAAAATAACTATTGATATATTTAGTTATTGCATTTTTTGTTTCTTTAGCAGAAAAAGGACTCTCTTTCCTACCGGGAGAGGGGATATGAGGATAATCACTCTTAATAAAAGTTTTACCCGGTATTTGCCAAAATGCCTGCTGTATATCGAAGATTCTGCTTTTAATAACGCTAGGCAATACGTTTTCTATAAAAACCGAATGTACTTTCACCATATCCACTAAAGCTTCTCTAAGCATAAGTTCAAGACCGGTAGACTTTAAATAATATCCTTCATCAACAACTCCCTTTCCATCTTCTATATCTAATGTTCCTTTCTTTTCAGATGCTACTACATTTGGAAATTTATTTTCATATTTTTTTAATTCAGATAAAACGTATTTTTTAGATTCTTTATCTAATTTAAGAGCATTTAATATTTTTGAAATACTTTGAACCCCTAATAAATCACCTGATTCTCGCCCAATGTAAAATCGTTGCCCTCCCATTTCACTTGAATAATAAACTGGAAATTCCTTCAAAGGTTTTTTAGGTTCACCTCTTACAGGTTGACCATCAAGCAAAAGAAGAGAGCTTGTATATTTATCTAAATATTTTTTATAGACATCGTAATCATATTCACCTTCTAATGGAACTTTTTTAATAAAATTATTCCAACTAGATATATCCGCATATTCAATTTTTTGCATTAATCTATGGACTATGCCTTGCTTTATATCATGATTTATTTTTTCTCGTAAATCTAATATTCTATCTTTTACTAGTTTTCTAAAAGATTGATAGGTTACATCTTTTTCTATGTCAATTCTATCAATTGTATTTAATGAGAATTTACCTGTATGTGGCTGAGTTATCATGCCACCTATATATACAGATTTGTTAACATATATATTAATAACTTCTACATGTCCTCTCATTACAGCTTCCATATCCATTCTTTTTTGAAGAAAAATACGAGCTTTATAAGCAATTTCCATTTCAGCTGCTTCTTGCAATGTCATGTTACCTGATTCTACATTAGATGCAAGGTCTGGTAATAATCCATGCTTAACATCCCCAACATTGTCCATTTTATCTATAACATCATTAATGTCTTGTTGAATCTCATAAATAAGAGACATTCCTTCTAATTGTTTTACACCTTTTATTCTTGGTTCTACATATACATACCAACCTAGTCCATTTATTTTAGACTCTGTTCCAATTGCTGATTTAGCTTTTTCTGTTTTACCTAATTGCAAACCAGTAGATGTAGGGTCTAAATGGAATTCATGCTGAATGCCATTATAAAAATTTTCATCTGTAAACATAATTCTAGCTGAATAAAAATCATTTGCTACTAAATTCGAATTATTTGATTGAGGTAATAAAGAATTAAATAATTGAGGAACAGCATTTCCATGTTTACCTATATTACGAGGTTGATGCCTAACTGAATAAGCATTTAATGGAAATTCATTTTCAATGTATGATTCATACTGAGTAATTAACATATTTTTATCAACTGATTTTTTACCTTCAGTCCATTCAGCATCAATAGCATTTTTATAAAATTTATCTACAACAGCTGATTCATATGGAGATAGTCCTTTAGTAGAAAATGGAGAACCTAAAGATATTGTTTCACCTCTTAATTGAGCTATCATATTTGAAAATCCATATACATATGGTAATGAAATTTTACTATAATCAGCAGCTGGGACTTCACTTGTATGAATAGTATTATAATTACCAGACATAGTAGGAGAATGCAATGCAAGGTATTGACTAGCTAATGTTCTTTGCCTAGGCCTGTATTCAGAAACTGGGATAGGATGAAATCTATCTAGCATTTCTTGATAGGATGTTTCTGATTGAGCAGGCAATAAAGTTGGCTCTAATCCATCTAATTCAACATCGACTCCTATATCATACTCTGTCATTCTGTCTTTAAAGTTTCTAATAGTAAAGTCCCTTCCAATTCTACTAAATATATCAAGTATATTTTCTTCAGAAGTCACTTGCATATTTAAGAACTTTCTAATCTTTGTCCAAAATCTTCTAAATATATCTATTATTTTTTCAGTTAAAGTTCTATCTTTCTGGCCCATATACCAATCAGCAGCTGCAGATGTAGCAGATTCTTCATCTCCAAAATGGTCTATAACAGCATTGTAATCTTTATCATCTAATACCCTGTTCATGAACCAATGTATAGGTTCGTGATAAGCAGTGTGTTGAGTTGCTCTTCCTTCTACAAACTCAACCATTCCTTCTGAATATGCACCTACAGCTCTAGGGTCTTCTTTTATTTCATTTTTAAATATTTTTTCTATATCAGGCGCATGACCTCCCATGATTTCATCAACGGCTTTAGCTATAAACGCTTTAGTAGCTTTCTTTTCACCTTTTTCATATGCATCACCAATCTTATGGAATTTCTTTTGTTGTGGTGTTTCATCTTCAATAATAATTCTTTCTATTGCTTTTAATACTCCACGTTTGCTCAATTCCTCTCTAATCTCAACATCATCATAAGCTGTTTTTAGCTTGCTTTTTAATTCATCAAGTTTTTTTGCATTTTTAAATGTAGGTGTTTCTCTAAATAAACTACCTGGCTCAGCAGCAGCTTTCTCTAATTCAATAACCCTAGCTAAAGCATCATACTCATTTTTAATATCTAAAACTTTATTAACTTTCTGTTTTAATTCTTGTTTAGCAGTAGGCTTTTTCTTTTTAGGAGTTTCTTTTTTAGTGGGTGTAGGTTTTTTCTCTGGTTCTGTTTCTTTATATTTATCAAGAATTAAAGGATTATCTTTAATAATTTTTTTAGCTTTTTCAAGTATTTTAAAATTTCTTTCATTTTCCTTACTTCCAGCCTTATCACCAATATTTTGTAGTAGCATTCCAGCAGAAATAGAAGTCCATCTGTCCTCTTGATTTTGGTTTAAAAATTTTTCAAAATCAAAAAGAGTAATATTTTTTAATTCTAAAATAACTTCATCATCTGATAATTCTTCAACAGGAGGTTTTATTTTAGAAGGGTCATCAGATATATCTGTACCCACTATTCCTTCCGCTTCTTCTTTTGTAAGGGAATTAATATCTTTGTCACTCATCCCATAAACACGAAGAGCTTCTTTAACCTCTGGTGTCAACCATTTAGATTCAATAGGAGGGGTAGGTTTTTTATCTTGAAGTGGGAGAGAAATATCTGTTAATTTTTCACCAGTAGCTTTATTTATAAGCGTTACATCAGCAGATGCTCCATCACCTTCTCTTACTTCAAAAACTTTATCAACAACCCAATTATCTCCCTTCTCTGTATTAAATTCACCCAACTCACCTTTTTTAATTTCATATTTATCTCCAAATGCAACTTCTTGAGGAACACCAGCTTTATTCCTTTGGGTTTCTTTACTATCGCTTCTGTTAAAAGTGTAAGTAGTATGCTTTACTCCACCTTTATCTTTAGTAGTAGCAAAATAAGTAATAGTCCTTTCTTTTTCATCTACTTTGGTTCCAACTTTTGTTTCACCTTCTTTTGCTTTAGGAGCAGTTGGCATTTGTAATGCAACATCACTTTCTTTTAATGGGCCTATTCTTGTTCCATCTTCCAATTCTATTTTAACAAGTTTTTGTTTTATAGAATGAGCTATGATCTTACCACTCTTTCCTTTATGTTTGCCTTCTACTACTAATGCTTGTTGACCTTCTACTTTTGGAGATACGCCTTCTTCTTTTTTCTTATCTTTATATTCTTTTATGCCTACTTTCTTTTGTATTGCTTTAAGAGTTTCTTTCTCCATTTCCCGTTCAATTTGTTCTTCAGCTGCTTTTTCAGCTTCTTTTTGAACTTGTGTAGAAATCTCACCTTCAACATGCTTTTGTATTGAAGATGTTATCTCCTTCTTCAATCCTTTGTCTAAGTCAATACCATATTCTCTTGCTAAATAATTTCTTGTATTAGATGGAGTTATTTCCTTGCCTTCAAGACTTTCAGATATTTCAGATTCATACATCTTAATAATGCTATCAGCATAACCTTTATCTTTTATCTTTATTTTTCTATTGCTAGTTGATGTTATTTTTGTTCCTACTCTAGTGCTTTGAAATGTTATTTTACCATCTAAAATATCTTTAGCAATATTATCATTGTTGTCTAATATTTTCGCATCTAGTATATCTTGTCCGCCTGTTATATTTTGTAGAGCGCCTTTTAAATGTTCATTTACTGAATCTTTAGTATCAGGGCTAAGATTATCCCATTCTTCACTTCCCATTTTGACAATAGATTCTGCTATCTTTTCAGATACAGCTGAATGAGTATATCCTTTATGGCTATTCATTAACTTACCTAAAGGAGTACCCTCAGCTTCTGACCTACTTACAACAACTCTTTCATCACTTTTAGGATACAATAATTCATTGAGATAATTTTCTAATGTAGGTTTTACATCTCCTACAATCTTTGGCACATTATATAATCCATCATCGCTTAAATCTGCATTAGGAACACCAGTGTCTACTCCATATTCATTATTTAATATCCTATTTGCTTTATTAGTCCATTGATTCCATAATAATTTGTTTCCAGTATATGTAGCTAGTCCAGCACCACCTCCAAATAATGCACCACCAACTACAGATTCATGAAGTTCGGTATCATCTACTAATGGATGTTCCATTCTTAAAATATCTACTATATTGCGACTTTCCCCTTTGTATCCAGCTTCACTTAAAATATTACCAGCATATTGAATATATTCTTGCATCCCTTCAGAAAATGGGTCTTTTACAATATTGTATAGATGAGAAGGAATTTCTTTACCTTCCTTCCATTTACCAGCCATTTCTCTAATAGCGCTTGCTGTCGCAGGTGTATTTATATTCCCTTTGTAAACAGTCCCAAATGCTTTATTTTTTACAGCTTTCTTTACATTGTTAGGTATGATTCTATTAAACCATCTTATACCTCCCCATCCTTCAGTAGCGGCTACAAATGTTAAATAACTTGCAGTAGACCAAGCCGCATTAGCTTTTGCTAATTCTTCATCACCAGTTTCATTCATTGTCCATTCATAGGCTTCCATATATGAGCCAGATGCTTCAAGTGGAAAATGTCCTACAAGGGCAGTTCCAATAGCAGCTGGAGCCCCAGCTATTGCACCACCAGCAATACTAGCTCCCATTACTACGACTGAAGGAACCATTGAAAGAGCGGTATCTGTAAAATATTCTGGAGATTTAAAAGTTGTTAACCAACTAACTGGTTTTCCAGCAGCATATTCTTGCCATGCTTGAAATCTTAAATCTTTTGCTCTTCTTTTTTGTAGAGATACTATATTTTTTATAGCTGTTTTTTCAGCCCATTCATTTATATTTTCAAGAAATTGAAATGTTTCTTGGTCTGGGGTTTCTTTCTTTTTTTCTTTTTCAATTCTATCAATTTTATCTTGATATTCAGTTCTCCAAAAATCTTTTTCTTCTTGAGATGAAAATGGATATACAACTTCATCATCTCCAAAATTCTTTTCAATTGAAGCAGTAAAACTATCACTTAAATTTCCCAATGCTTTTAAAGCTGATTGAGTTACTTCAGTAGTAGCTGCTATAGCTCCGGGTAAACCTATTTTAAAACCAGATTCAAAGGCTTCTCCAACTGAATATTGAGCCTTTTCCATAAATCCAATATCAAGATTATGAAATGCAGATTGCTCTTGTAAGTGTTCTAATCCCTTATACTCATCTAGCAAATACATTGCTTTGTTAGCTGGGACTTTTAAAAACTCTTTATATTCATCTGTCCATTCTGGGCCTGGGTCAACTTGTTCTTTTCCATCAGAACCAGTAACTATTTTAGCCCTAGCTACATCATAATTGCCAGCCAAGTCCCACAATTTAGGCATATCTTCACTTATTTGAGAACCCATGTCATCTAAAGATAATAAGTTCTCATCAGCGTATATATTAGAAGGTTCTTCGTCTATAGATAAAGGGTCAGTGGTATGTATCCACCAAGGTTTATATAAAGGTATTACAGCCATAAATCCTTATTATTGGGTCACGGCTTTTCATTATTTATTTAAATTAATTATAGGTTCGCCAGTGAGAGGGTCTGTTGCAGTGCCGTGACCATATTCCGATACATACTTTTGACCAAAGTCTTCTCCCCACTTAGCAGCTGATGTAAATTCAGCTTCATGAAGTATTCCATACACCTCTAACCATCTGCTATATAATATTTGAGCTGATGAATCTTTATCTCCAAATCCTTCAAAATCTAAATCTGTAGATTTATTTTTTAAATGATTTACAAATAACTCATCTAATGCTCTAGCTCTGTCAAGTGTGTCTTCATTTACATTTAATGCTATATTTACTAATTTATTAACTTCTTCATTGTCGCTTGGTAAATCACTTGATTTTACAAGTCTTGCAAGGTCTTCACCAGCTAATACTTTTTTCTCTAAAACATTACGCCTATCATCTAATTTTAATCCTTTAAGTATTGATTTAGGATTTTGAGTTAATTCAAAATCTCCACCTTCTAAATAATCGCTATCATACTTTGCTTTTGTATCAATACTTTTTGTTCCAGTTCCAAAATCTTCTGATATTTTAGATGTGATAGAATCTATTCTTGATTGGTATCCTTTTTCAGCGTCTGTTTTGTCTTGTTTAATTCCTTGAGCTTTTCTTGTATGGTAAGACCTTTCTTCTGTGATAGCTCTATTTAAATTTGAAATAGCATTACTTATAGCATTTTTATCTTCAAGTGTATATCCTCTGACAGCTTCAGCGTGAGCAGATTCAAGAAAATCTTTTGCAGTCTCAGATTGGTATCCAGCATCAGTCCCAAAATCTTTTAAATGTTTATCAGTTCTATTAATTACATTTAATGCGCTAGAAATAACTCTAGCTTCATCATGCATATCATCAATAACATTTAATGCAGTTTGGTCTAAGAATTGACTATGTGTAGTTGCTATATCATTTAATTCAATAAGTAATTCTTGAGATAATTTTCCATATTCTTCTGGATTGTTTCTAGCATCATCTAATTTTCTATTATAATCTTTTACTGAAGTATTCCAAGTTTTTAATGAATCAGCTTTCTTTTTTTGTTGTTCTAAAACTCTTATTTGACCTTGAAGAACATTAAGTGAATGAGCAGCTAGTTTATCATTTTTTACATCTCTTAAATAAGCAACTGGGTTTTGCTGAGCTGATTCCATAGTATTGTAAACTCCTCCAATGCTATCAGCTAAAGATTTTAATCTTGCAGATTCACTACTCATATCGACAACTTCTTTTGCTGTCATATCTTGCCTTAATTCTCCAGATTCATCTAAGTAATTATCTTGAAATCTTTGATTTGATTCATCAAATTGAGATTGAATTTTATTAATAGATTCTAATTCATCTTTTTGTATATGTTCATTAATTAATCGATTTTCATCTTCTTTATAACTATCTATTACTCCTTCAAGAAAATCAGGGTCTACAGATTGCGCAGAATTTTGTTGAGTTGATTCTTTATATATATCTTCAAATCCATCTTCGGCAGCTGATATATCCATTCCGGGCATTGCATCTTGAAGCCTATTAAAATGTTGTTCTAAACTGCCCCTAGCTCCCTCTAAAGAAGGAATAAGATTTTGAGGTGTTTCTGGATTAGATATTGCCAGTTCCAATCTATTAATAGAATCTTCTACTTGGTCTGGGTTTGTTAATTTTAAAGCCATTTCAGCATCTAATTTATAAGCATCCCATAACGTAGTGCTTGCTTTAACTCTATCACTTCTAGCTTGATAAAAAGCATCGCTAATAATGCCTTTTAAAATAGTTGAACCTAAGTCTTTAAATAAACCACCGGG
>VTLG01007475.1_pt1 | contig 72547 bp, 99 predicted proteins | sample 4694571 | NCBI WGS metagenome assembly VTLG01 (sample SAMN12604809, study PRJNA352737) | marine metagenome | biome: ENVO:00000447; feature: ENVO:00000209|ENVO:00000569|ENVO:01000036; material: ENVO:00002151; isolation source: viral sequences binned using virsorter ...
CCTCCAGCACCACCACCAGCATAATAAACACTATCAACGGTCCATTGTTTTGCAGCACCACCGTAACCATCAACGGCAGATGAATTTCCCCCTGCCACACCAGCACCACCAGCTCCACCACCACCACCACCGGTTACGTGGTTGGTTGAATTCCCAGAGTTGTCACCCCCAGCATTACCAGATTGAGTCCAACCGCTATATGATATGCTAGTTGCTGTAGAAGAACCGCCGACCTCTTGTCGATATCCGCCGCCACCAGATCCGCCGCTTGCTGTGCTGAAGCTGGCCTTCCCTCCCCCACCGCCACCGGGGGCGATTACAGTATCAAATTGAGAATCTTCACCGGGCAGGCCTTTAAAGCTTTGGGTGACCGCAGACCCATCACCACCATCGCCCACTATGACTGTATATGCTTTGCCAAGCTTAAGTTCAAAATTATTATTTTCAAACATAGCGCCTGCACCACCGCCGCCACCGCCACCCATGTTATCATCTGCTCTAGCGCCAGAGCCTCCTCCGGCAACAAGAAGAATAGCTGCAGGTAGGCTTGATTGTGCCAGTACACCAGATAGTGCCATCATCTGAGTGACACTCATTAGCTTACGTTTCCGCTTACTGCTATACCATCACTTTCATATGCAACAAAAGTAGCTACTCCAAATAAAGCAAGAGTCATATTTACTCCATTAAAGTTGCTATCAGTACCAGCAAGACGAACGTTGTTGGTAAAGTTAGCATCAAAGGTAACAGTTCTATCAGAGTTGGTATTGTTAAAGATAGTAAAGATGTCACCTTGAGCAAAGTTTGCTTCGTTTACATTGACGGTAGTAGTGCCAAGTGTTGCTCCAGTATCGATTCTGAACAACTTACCAGAAGATCCAGAAGGAATGGTATAAGGTGCAGAGGTGATTAAAGTAGTCGAACCAATTGTTCTAAGGCTTCCATCACTATCTGATACCGTTCCAGCTGCTGTAACATTACCACTGCCGTCTACGGAGATTGTACCACCATACTTGGTATTTGTTACTGCTCCATCTGCAATCTTAGCTGATGTTACTGTTCCATCTGCAAGAGTAGCACCAACTGATGTGATTAAATTTGAGTTCTTTCTAGCCATTCATTCGACTCTCTGTGTATTTCTAATTATTTATCTTGTTGGATGTGACTGGGACGGGACAGTCTCGGCAGAGGCTGCACCAGTATAACGAGCAACACCTACAGTAAATCTTAAATCACGAATATAACCGTTTAGCCATTCTAGGCTAGCTGCAGCAGCGTTATTAGCTGGTCCACCAATACCATAGTTATTACCAGTATAGCTTACTGTACTTGTTCCAGTAGCTTTTGCAGTAAAACTGCCGCCCGGAGTTGTTCCATAATACAAATGCAAAGACCCATCAGATTCTCGTGATAATGCAACATAGTACCACGTATTTTCACTCAATACATTTCCGAGTGTTACTCGGATACTACCACCACTCCACATATAAAGTCCACCGTAACTGGTGGCGTCGTTAGAACCAATCCACCATTTGGTTGAAGTATTTTCCAAATATTGAGCACTGCTAGCATTACGGGAAGTAAACATTGTATTCCAGTTTTTTATATCGTTTAGTCGCACCCAGAATTCAATTGTAAAAGCACCAGTGCCTACAGCAGTTGTTGAAAGCGTACCAGAATAAAATGTGTCAGTATGGGCGTTAGAAAGATAAGCCGTTGTACCATCGCTATAAGGTGAACCACCAGCGGTACTAAGATCAATACTATTTGTAGTCATACTATGAGCATAACTTGACTGATCAGTTAAGGTCTGACCGTCAAACAACAAAGCTACATTAGAAAAGTGCGGGTCTGTTGGACCAGTAGTAAAATTATTAGTAGAACTAAGAAGAATAGAACTCATAATAATTAATTACCTGTTATATCAGTGCCTGAAACTATGGCAAGGTTAGAATCAAACATGGTAATTGTAGATGTACTATAGGAAGCTAGAGTGGCAGAATCATGACTAGTGCTAACATTATCTCCGGCTACTCTCATAGTTACTACTGTTGAACCTTTATTTAAGGTTAAAGAATTTGTGCTATTGTTATAAAGCGTCATAATTTTACCAATACCTGGTGCACCAATAGTTACATCATAGGCAGAAGATGCACTATCACAAAGGTATGTTCCTTCATTTGTAATGGTTGTATTACCAGAGACAGTAAATGCTCGAGGCGTTCTTACGTTTCCATCACTATCCGATACTGTTCCACTGATAGTAGCATTACCACTTCCATCCACACTCAAAGTACCACCATACTTAGTATTAGTGATTGCACCAGCGCCAATAGAAGAAGAGTCTATCTGGGTACCAGTTGTAAATAAGCTAGCAATGTCATTTGCTCTTGTGCCCATGGTATTATACTTTCCCTTTTATTCGTATTTATAATCAGGCACTATCGCCTTCACCTGGGATGATATAGTTTACAGTTGTTGCAAAATCGCTATCGCCAATGATGTTCAGACTGGTTGGATTCGGTTCAACAGTAATACGTTCCAACAAGGAACTAGTATCAGAGTCTTTAAAGTCTACAATTGACTTACGAATAACAGCAGAGTTGGAGATAGGACCAAAGAAGCTAGTTTTAATCTCAAAGTCTAAAGTGTAGATAATCGTTCTTCTGCTCTCTAACTGACCCTCATAATCATCAGAGAAAGATAGTCCAATTAAAGAAATGGGAATATCCTCTGTAATATCTGCATAGTCAGTAAATGGCTTCATTGTAATTGTATAAGACGGATTAAAGAACGGAATGATCTGTTCTAAAATTTGTACTGCATCTTCATTCGTCTTAGATAAAATATTTAATTGAAAGTTAATGATATAAGGTACAGATGTAAAAAACTTAGTTCTCTTGGTTCTATCTGTTGTGACCTGACGTGTAAAGTTGTTTGTCTTTGGTAGTTGTCTCGTTGGATCAAAATAAAGAGCAGTCATTTCAAAAGACATACGTGGGAGTTTAACCGCTAACTTAGCATCAGACATGTTCTCAGTCTCACGTATACGCTCTAAGAACTTCTGTTTCGGTGCATAGCTCAGTGGAACCTTCAACTGACTAATAACAGCGCCTGATGAGTTTTTACGGAGCACATAGAGGTTGTTAAAGAGTGTACCAAAGACTGCTACACACTTTCTAATCTTCTCATGGTAGAAATGCTGATTAAACATTATGTTACCTCACCAAATGGGTTGCTTTCGGAGAAGTCGATAATGTTATCTCCCTCAGTCTCAAAGTCTGCGTTCTGACTAAACACCTGTTGTAATTCTTCACCTACAGAACTAATTGTTTTCGTAATACTTGTTTCAGTAGATGTAATTGTAGTACCTGCCGAGAACGTTCTCCACTGACCGTCAGTAGAACCTACATGTGCAACTTCCAGGATATTTGTAGAAGCGTCCCATGCCACGATCTCTGCAACAAGTTTAGGACCTGCAGCACTATCTACTAAGTATTCAATGTTCTCACCGATGTTAAGAGCATTAGAGCCTGTAGCTGCCAGAGTAAGTTTAATTCTGTTACCCAGCGCTTCTGCTTCGTCAATAGCATCAACACCTGTATCAAAGTCTTCATCATTGTATTCAAATAGTTCAATCTCCATACGATAGGTAGGAAGATTAGATAGCTGATAGAATGGCTGGTCATCGACCACTCTCATGATCTCAAAGATTTGATCTGAAAGTGGTAAGTAGATTAAGTCACCTTCGTTTGGTCTATTATAAGTTACATTAGAACCTACGATTCTATTCCAAACTTTTCTAGAAACATGTAGTGTTGCTCTGTCACGAATCTCTACCCCAAACTTAGTAAACAGATCCTGATCTCCGTCAAATCCATCAATGTTTTCTAGGTACATCTCAATAGTATATGCATCATCAAATCTAGATACAACGTCTTCGCCAAAGATCTTATCCTCAGAAACTAAAGTTCTAGGCATGTATTGGACATTCTGGCCATAGATCTTAATCGATTCTATGATGATATTTTCATAGAGATCCTGTTCTGATCTAACCGTCTGTGATATGTAAGGATTCCTAGCCATTTATAATCCAATAGTTGGTAGATATACCTAATATTTATATAGCATTTACAATGAAGAAGTGTTGTCCCTGTCGACCTTGGTCATCCGTACTGATGGTTGTGGACACGAAAGCATCTCCAGCAGAAGCTAACTTATATGCATAGTCCATATAGTCTTGTGCAAACAGAGGATCACCGTTTACGTGTGTCCAACCAGAGCTTGGTGAGAATGAGGGTGTAGGATTTTGAATGTAACTGGTCAACATTCTTCCGGTCAGGAAATACATATAGATTCTACCACCCGGAGCATTGGTACTCGATACGGAACTAATTGTATCAGACAAAGTTGAAGGGCCATCAGACTCTTTAAATTGCTCCGTTGTAACAGTAGTGATTGGATTATCTGGTCTGAATGCTACAACGACACCCGCACTAGTATCGGCTGCAGACCATGTTGCTGTCCACGACGAGTCTGTACCATTGTAAATCTGATAATAAGAATATCCCTCTGGGTACTCGCTCCCAGAAGTATTATTGCCAATTTCAGTCCAACCAGAAGGCGGTGTTGTTATGGTAGCAGATCCGATATCTACAAAGGATGCCAGTATCAGAAGATCGCCAGACTGTGCACCCGCAGGAACGGTAAATGTTTTTGTTGTTGAATTGCTTGTAGATCTCTCATAGGAAGCAGCAATGTGAGTAAAAGATGTCACAGGACTAGTCGCAGCAGCAGTGGCACCAGCAAAAAAAGGTAAAGGAGCGTTGAAGAACAAACTCATTATTTATTTTAACCTAAAAAGAAGTCAACAGGAAGTTCATGGGTCAATCTCATTTGTTCTCTTAATCTCTCCAACTCTTGTGTTGCATCATCGTAGAGTTGTCTACCGTTCAACTGTACCCCGCCAGGAAGTTGCATACCTTCAAACTTAATTAGGTTAGCACCCCATTGTTGTTTAATCAGTTGAGTCAGATATTCTTTTAGTGAAATATCATTGTATATATCAGTATGCGTATTAGGATCAATTTGCTGATAGGTTTCAAAAACAATAAAGTCGTTTGCTTTGATTGTTTCATTTTCAAATTCACCATGAATATAAATACGATTCTGATTTCTTGAAAATGTAACCAAAGGAACTCCAGTTAGCTTCATATCAATCAAAGACACATACTGTTGCATTTGCTCATAGTATGCCAAATCGCCAACATATGTATTTAAATCATACATATCATTCAAAGAAATTTGATATTTTAAGTCAAAAAAGCCCGAGGAAGATCGATCAGTACTAATAGGAAAAATTCTCTTTACAAATAAAATATTATCATTAACTGAAATAAATTTATTAGTTACATCATCAGAGGTAATTTGGTGTTTTAGGTACGTTTTAACCAAAGCATCAGAATTGTATTCACGATAGAACTGTAAAGCTTCATCAACTCTATCTTCTAACTGATCATCATCAACGTTGATTTCAATGACAGGTGCACCTAGCTTTCTTAAGCAGTAGTCAATCAAACCTTGTCTTGTAGATGGATTAGCCATTGTTTATCCTTTATGTCGTAATATCGCTATCAAGATGGATAGAGTTGATTAATAAATTATCTGCATCAAATACCATACCGCTAATTATAGCGAGTTGGCTAGCAGAAATTGTTACTGAATTCGAGCTATTAAAGAACACGGTATCTCCGGATTTACCAGCTTTAGTTACGATATCGATCACGCTGGACCCATTGTTTTGAACCATAATACTAAATGATGTACCAATATAATTAGCAAAGTTAGCATCATGAGTATTAATATGAATTTCAGCACTATCAGAAGTTATTAACTTTGCAACATTGCCTGAGTCAATATAATATGTAGTTGATGATGGCAATGCAACATCAGAAAGAGTTGCAACGTTTGGAATACCAGGGCCACCAGTGAGAGTAAGATCGCCAGAGATAGTGGCAGAGTCAATTGTTGGACCACCGCTAATAGTGGAAGCAGTTAATGTTCCTGTTACTTCAACACCGGTGTTAGTAGCTTTTAATCTTTCGCTGCCACCAGTAGTAATACTTAGTGTGTCTGCCGTAGCAGAGAATAGTCCAGTGTTAGTATCACCTTGTACCGCAGGATTTGGGGCCCCTGCCGTACTTCCAGTAATAACTGTGGTTGCGGTGTTTACTGTACCTACCGGAATCATGCTTCTTACGCTGAATACATCAGAATCATCAGGAGCATCATTAAGGGTGATTTGCGTAGAAGAATTAATCACATAGTCTGATGTTGCACCTTCCTGCAGGAGAATACCGTTCTTATATACATCGGTTCGTGCAGTATTGATAGACTGTGTAAGAGACAGCGTAGTGTTACCGCCAACTACATTAGGAAACTGCTCAATATCTGTCTTACCTAAGCTAATCTCTACTGCATCGCCTAAGTTAATATCGATTGTATCAGAATCCAGTGCATAGTACAGTACCTGAAAGATACCAGTCGTTGGCTGCGTAGGAGTAGGTACGCCAGAAGAATCACTTAGGTAATAGTAAGAGTTATCTAAGAATGTGGGTGAACCAGAATTGGAGTCTAGCGTAAAGATACCAGTCTGAGCAATTTTAAAGTTACTATTACTAGTACTAAATTCTACAATGATGTGAGATGCTGTTAAAGCAGAATCTGCCTTAGCACCTGTCCAGTAGCCAGCATCAGAGTCATAAAATACCGGATCGCCAACACCAAGTGCAGATGTAATACCCGTTCCTGCTCTAGTAGTAGAATCAAGAAGACTTAGAGCAACGGTAAACGAAGAAGATGCACCGTCACCACCACCAGATGCAGTAGATGCGATTACGCCTGTTGCAGAGTCATAAGTAATATTTGATCCTGCTACAAATGCTGCCCGTGCCAGTGGACGAATATAAGCAGAATCGATCATATTCGTAACTTCACCAGAATCAAGTGTAAAGCTTTGGATGTTTGCAGAGTCGATGTTAAGGGTTATACTAGAACCAAGAGCAACGCTGCCGCCATTTAGCAGACCTTTACCAGCAGTAACAGTTACGGAACTGTTATCGAGGTTACCACTTGGGAAACTAGTAACCGTCTTGATATAATCAGAATCTGCACGTAACCGAACATAATCAGAATCTACTAATGCTCTAGTGTCAGAATCGCCTTTAGCAGTAGTATAGTACTTATTTGTACTACCTTCTGAAATATCATCGGTGGTTTCTGAAGTAGCTGAAAGTATTCTAGCTAAGGTAATTCCATTTGTTCCATTTTCAAAATTCAGTTCTGGAATACCAATACCTTGGCCAGATTGTTGGCTAACTCTAATACCATCAGTAGTTAGCTCTAGAGTATTGTAATCCCCAGCCGAGGCCTGTTTGATACTTAATTGTGATCCACCGCCACCAGTAGCAGTTAATCCGCTAGTACTTGCAACATCAACTGAAAGTGTGTTTCCGTCTTTTGCAATACCATTACCGGCAGTAATTTGTCCAGCACCAGAGAATTGAACAAAGTGAACTGGATCTTGACCTAAAGTGGTAACATTGTCTTTCTGCGAGAAGCCGTTACCACCGTTAATTGTACCTTCCTGAACAAATACAAACTCACCACCGTTGAATTCAGAAGCAGAGTCCATATCTGTTGTTCTGGTTAATCCTTTTGCAGAATCCCAGTTATAGATACCATTAAATGGAAGATTATTGCCGGTTTCGTTTTTAATCATTAATCGGTCACCACTCTGCAGAGTATATCCGTCTACAGAGTCAAGACCTGTTGTGGCAGTAATTAAAATCTTTGCGCCAAATCCATTAGCACCACTATCATATGTAAATGCTGTAATGTCGTTTGTACTTGTCAAGGCTGCAGTTGTGGCCGCTTTTGCAGGATCTCTAATGGCAAGACCCTGGGTTACTCCGTCAACATAAGATTTTGTTGCAGCATCTTTATCAGAGATTGGAGCACCAACATTTCTAATTCTTCTATTAACTGCAGAAATTCCAGTTGGCTGAGAAAGAATTAAATAATCTGAATCTGCTGTATTATGAATTACAAAGCGAATGCCACCGTCAGTAGCATGTGCATGGGAATGAATAACCAAACCATTAGTTGGATTACCTTCAAGCTTGGCGACCTCAGTGCCATTGGCAGAGTCAAAAATTCCAAACTCATTTGTAACTGTTACGTTTGCAAATGTCGCACTATCAGTAGGATCAAGAGCAATAGTACCACCACTGTAGCTGATACCATCACCGCCTGTAAATAATCCAGTAACAAATCCAGAGTCTACAGCAATTGTTTGATCTACACCTTCACCAGCAGCAGAAAGCGATTTAATACCAAGACCAGCCGTTGTAGATTGAACATAGTTACCGTTAGTATCTGTACCAAGTATAAGAATTGGAATACGAGCAGAGTCAATAGTACCAGTTAAATTAGCAGCATTAGTAAAGTAGTTTGAATCATTACCACCAAGGGTATCAGCATCTAATGTACCAGATAGTCCATTAATAAATGAAATAGTAACAGCAGAATTGATCTGCGCTTGAATAGCAGCAGAGTCATGTGTATCGGCAGCACTGATTAAAGAATTTACTGCAGCAGAATCTACACCTACAACCTTATCGATGTAAATATTACCGACCATGCCACTATGTACTGTACACTGATAAACCAGAGAAGTGGGCGCATCCATTGGTACAGTAAAGATTACCGTGCCTGATCCGCCATTGTTTGTAACACCGCTATTATAGGCAGAACCGCCAGCAGATACTCTAATCTGTAAAGGGTGGCTGCCAGAAATACCTGTAAACTTATATGTTTTACCACGAGTTAAGTAAAGATCTGGATCATTAGCACTAGCAGGGAATCCATCACCTGTAAATGCATAGTTTGGGTTTGCGCTACCTGAAAGATCAAAAACAGACTCTGCTGGTCTACGCAGTTCAATATAGTCAGAGTCAATCTGAGCAACTACAGCAGCACTGTCATGTGTATCTGCGGCTGTGATCAAAGAGTTTACATTAGTAGAATCTAGAATATTAGGAAGATTGCTAGTAATGTCATTGTAGTCAAGATTCGTAAGTTGCGAACCATCGCCGATAAATGCACTTGCTGTTACAGCAGAGTCAGCAACAATACCTTTGCCTACTACTAGACCTTTTTTGACTTTAAAGTCATCTTTAGCCATGGTTCACTTTCCCCGGTTGGCGTTATATTTTAATTTTATTTATATAATAACCGTTCTAACTACTTTAGAAATAACATCTTCACTTCCTCGAGGATCCAATAGTAGTCTAATAGATCCAGCATTTTCATCTACAGTTAAAGCACCTAAAGAGCTATCGCCCGTGAAGATTTCACCATACTCAGTAAATTGAACATCTGTTCCAGAGCCTTTATATGTAGCTAAAATTTTTGTAATCTGCGTTTCTGCCGAAGTATTATGTTCAATATGAATTAAATACTCTATAGAAGTTTTTGTAGAGTTATGAGTATAAGTGTCAATAACTGTGGTACTACTGAGTGTTACTGAAGTTCCATCTAAATCATGTTTAATAGAATAGTTATTATATGTTGCTGTATCTGATTTGATAACGGTAGTATTATTACCTGATCCTGTTGTAATAGTTCCTGTTACAGTCAGATTAGCGGACATAGTATCATCTGAAACGCTACTTAAGAAAGAGGCTCCAGCAGAATCAATTTGTCCTTGTACAGCAGCGCTATCATGTGTATCTGCTGCAGCGATAAGAATATTAACTGCTGCAGAATCTACACCATCACTAGTAGAAGCAATTACACCAGTTGCTGAATCATATGTAATATTTGTTCCAGCAACGATAGCTGCTCTTGCCAATGGTCTGATGTACGCTGAGTCAATTAATGCTCTAGTATCAGAATCACTTCTAGCAGTTGTATAGTAAAGATTAGTTCCTTCGTTTATATCGTTTGTGCGAAGTGTGGGAATATGTGAAGAGTCAATAGTGCCAGTTAGCGTACCAGCATTTACTAATGCAGAGTCAATCTGAGCAACTATAGCAGAACTGTCATGTGTATCATCTGCTGTTGTTAGAATTCTATTTGTATTATGATAAGGCGCTTTATTAAAGACCCACTTATCGCCAGTTGCAGCGTATTGAAGTGTTGCATTCGCACCATTTACTGTGATGCCAGCGCCATTCGCCTGACTTGAATCCGCAGCAGAATCAGCAAGAATAATATTCTTATCGCTAATCGAAACTGTTGTGGAGTTAATCGTAGTAGTTGTTCCGTCAACTTGTAAGTTACCAAGAACAACTAACGTACCAGCGCTATCATTATAGGGCGATGGATCAATGGTCATTGTAGATGGACCTTTGATCACACCACCAAGAGTAAGATCAGAGTCAATCTGAACTTCACCTACTACATGAAGCTTTTTAGAAGGAGATGTGGTACCAATACCAATATCACCAGTGGCATTGATACGCATGTATTCGTTTTCAGCAGCAGTGTTAATTCCTCTGAATGCAAAGGATCCATTACCAGCATTATTTCTACTATTAAACGAAGTCAATCCATTGTTGTATGAAATGTCAGCAAACTGATTTGTGCCATCGTTATCTTGAATCCGAATGCGAGGGCTTCCAGTATTTTGGATATGTAAATCGACACTAGAATTAGCGGTAGCTCCAATACCTAAGTTGCCACTAACAGTTAAATTACTATCTACGCTTAAGTCTTTAGAGAATGTTGCATCATTAGCAAACTTAGCGTTAATGACAGTATTAACATCAGCCGAATCTGGACCAGTATAGGTGAATACACCACTTACGTTATTATAAGAAAGAGAGCCGAATTTACCTGCAGTATTAGTGGCGCTTAGATCAGTAAGCGCAATACCAGCACCACCAGATCCCGTAGCGTCAAGTGCTGCAACGAATTTAGTTCCGTTCCATTTAAGGACTCTGTTAGTGGCAATACCTGTAAGATCAACATCTGAAAGAGCACCAATGCTGGCAACTCCAATTCTAGAGTCTGCAATCGAAACTACTGTTGCGCTATCTGTTCCTGTTCCACCAGAAGCTGTACTTGCAATTACACCTGTAGCAGAATCGTAAGTGATGTTGGTGCCTGCTACAAATGCAGCACGTGCCAAAGGACGAACATAAGCAGAATCAATTTGTCCTACAACTGCAGCAGAGTCATGAGTGTCAAAAGTATTAATAAATGATTGATCAATAAAACTACGAACTAAAGTCTGATTTACAGCAGAATCAATCTGTCCCTGTACTGCTGCACTATCATGAAGATCGTCAGCAGTGGTCAACAATCTACTAGTATTATAATAAGGTGCTTTGTTAAATACCCATTTGTCGCCAGTTGCAGCATACTGTAAAGTGGCAGATGCACCATTGATCGTAATACCAGCACCATCCGCTTGAGAAGCATCTGTAGCGGAGTCTGCTAATACAATGTTTTTATCAGAGATACTAACTGCAGTAGAATTGATAGTTGTTTGTGTACCATCAACTTGTAAGTCACCAAGAATAATTACCTTACCTGTACTATCTCCGATAGCAGCAGGATCAATCGTAAAGACTGCTGGTCCACCAATATATCCGCCAACAGTCAGGTTACTATCTACGTTTAAATCTCTAGAGAATGTTGCATTACTTGCAAACTTAGCGTTGATCTGACCAAGAACCGCAGCAGAGTCATGGGTATCAGCGGCAGCGATAAGAGTGTTTACTGCCGCAGAATCTACCGTACCAGAAGCAGTAGAAGAGATTGTGCCAGTAGCAGAATCGTAAGTGATATTCGATCCAGCTACAATCGCTGCTCTTGCTAGTGGTTGAACATAAGCAGAGTCAATCTGACCAATAACCGCAGCAGAGTCATGTGTATCAGCAGCCGCAATAAGGGCATTGACTGCAGCAGAATCTAATCCGCCTCCAAGACCTGAAAGTGAAACAAATGTAAAATTTTGACTTGCACTATCATATTTCAGATATGCGTTTGTGCCACTAAGACTTGAACTGTTAATGTCGTTAAGCTCGGTAAGCTTATTAAACAGATTTGTAGGGAGAGCCGAAGTGATTTTCTTGATTAGAATTGGACTTGACTTAGTGATTATTCTATTGGGCATTTCCAATTCCTCAAGTTATAGAAGTAGCAGAAGGGAAAATTTCTAGTGTTCCCTCTAGAATTTTTTCTGAAGAACTGTCTTTCAATAAGAATACATCGTAAAGGTATCTGCCCGCTTTAATATCATCAGAAGTTGTTCCATCTAAAACTAAATCTAAAAATCCATTAGTCTGTGGAGTAGGAATATTTACAGTAAAAGAGTGTGCATTAGAGTCACTTGTAGAATAGGTCTTTTTAAATTTAGCCCTACCAGTGAAGCCAGTCAAATTCTTCGCCGAACGGTCACTGTCCAGTACCTCTAAGCGAAAAACCGTATCGTCTCCTTGGTGCAACTCTAAATCAGCATATACAGGCATTGTTCTCTTCTTAAAAAGTAAATTTTATCTTTTTTATTTATCATTCATAGACTTAGAGAGTTGCAAGATAAGTTCCTTCAGCTCCTTCACTTCGCTTTTCAATTCGTTAAATTCATTCTGTTCTTTTTTTCTAGCAGCCTTTCGAGCCTTTGCTAGCTCTAGTCCATTTTTATCTATATTTATAATAGCACCAGTGGACTTGTCTCTGACTAGATTTCTATAATTTTGTACAGGAACATGTTTCACATTATGTTCCTAAAGCAATTGCTCTTACGTCTCTAAAAGTTGGAATTTTAGAGCTATTCGAACTTCTCATTACAATTTTTAATTGGAAAGTAGTGAATGGAATAAGTGTTCCACCAAGTCCTCCAATAGTGTATTCATAGTCTCTGAATACATTCAGGTCTTCATCTGTCTGTACAATAGTTTCTGCCGGTGCTAGAGTGAATGCAATATCATCTAAGTTAGTATCGGCACCAGCTGGAATCGTTCTAAAGTAAAGATCGAAGTTAGCAAGATTTGGTCTATTTGCTCCAATAATAACTTTTAATCCAACTGCTGGTTGTTCTAAGTTAATCGGAACAGTAATGTGCTTAGATAGAGTAGATCCACTAGTAGCATCAGTTTCATCGACAAATGTTATAGGATTGTTTAAAGGATCAGAAACACTTGCACTTGAGTCTTGGTTATCAATCAAGTTGTTTTCGCCAACGATAGATGTAGCTGCCATATTAATTACTGGCGATACAAAATCACTGGTTGTACTAAGAGTTGCTGTAATCTTTGCAGAGCGTCTTGGCGTACCTTGATTAAGAAGATTAGTATCCGAGTCTTCAAGATCTCTATGTGCAATTACCTTAGGATCTTCAAACTCTACTACTTCATTTGGATTTAAATTTATCGCAGAGCTAATAGCAAACGTATTAGTCGGGCTAGCAAAGCTTCTACCTTTAGCAAACGTTCCACTGAAAGTCATAGAAGCTTCAGCAGATGGAATGAATGTTTCAAACGCTGGTAGCATTATATCCATTTGAATATTGTCAGTTAAGGTGATAGCGCTACCATCAGCGTTACCAACCAAGACACTAGCTGTTGCTGCACTATCTGCTACGAACTGAAATCCTGTGCCATCTACTTTAGTGACGGTGTGTTCACCTTGTAATGTCGTACCAGTAATACCACCAAAGTCGCCAGTAGAGTCTACACCGAATAAAGTAAACTTATCATTTAATCCAAGACCATGTCCTCTAGCATTAATAGTAACTGTTGTAGATCCACTATCAGTTAAGAATGGAGTAGCACCAAGCACCGTATGTGGAGCATCAGTATTTTCAAGAATAGCGGTACCAGTATTGGTGGTAAACTTAGCACGATGAACCTTAAACATCATATCTCTAGTCTGATCAGGTGTCCATGTAATAGCATTCTGTGAAAGGAATAAAGATCCAAGGCTTGGTTGTTTCTTAATTCTTTGATCTGTTGTACCAATTACTAGATCGCCTGCCTTTGCAACATATACGTTATATGCAATGGTATCTGCCATCAGTACAAATGCATGTGGTGTATTACCCGGAATGTATAATGGAGCATCAAAATTAAATCTTGTTGCGGCGGCTTTAATACTAGTTAAGTCATCTAAATCACTAGGAATATTAACGCTACTGGATTGAACAATAACCTCAGAGCCGTCTAATACTTCATTTTGACTAGGTACGCCATTTCTTAGAGGTCTGACTTCCAATCTAACTGGAATGCCAGCATCCACACCAGTTGCCTTAGTAGAGAAGTATACATCAATACCAGTTAAGAATGCGCCAGCTTGATTTTGAATAGTAAACGACTGCGCTAAAGGATCTGTAGGACGTGCTACTCTTGTTATAGTTGTAGTTCTAGTTCTAATAGTACCTAGACCACGATAAGTAGCAAAAGCAGAAGAACTAGCCTTTGCATCATCGCTGGTGCTAATATCTAAAAGTTTAACCTCTCTAGATCCCCTATTAAATCTTAATGATCTATTATTTGGTACTAAGAATGATCCGATAATTTCACCATTGGCATCACTAATTAGAGATTGTGTGCCAGCTGGATGACTGGTAGAACTATTATTAATATACTGCTCTGCACCTTGTCTAGAAAATGGTGTAAATGTTGTTTCTTCTTTTGCATATGCAGAGATTTCAGTTCCATCAAAGAACATAAAGTGCTTTGTACTAGGCTTAAGAGCCTCTGCTTTAAATCTAACTAGACGTGATCTAATTCTAGGATCAATTCTTACTGTACCTCGGGTAGTAGTAACTCTAGTTATATCTCTTTGACGCAAACCTCTAACTCTACGAGTTATTGTTCGTCTTGTTTCCCAAACATCAACACTTGGTTCTAATTTAAGTGATCCAACGAAAGTGATTACTTCAAATGGATTGATGTTTTCTGTTTCAGAAGCAAGAGTTTGAACAATGTGAGAATCTTCACTGTAGTCCAGGGTTACAAAATCTTGAGTTAATTTTGTATTAGTTGTATCGGCATTTGCAGAGTCATATGCAAGTGATACAGCTTTATTAACTGCGTCAGGTAAAATAAGCTGCCTATCTAAATCAATAGTTGCACTATATGATGAGTCATCAATATCAGAGAAACTTAAGTCTTTAAAATCATCTGCAAATAAACCATTTTTAAATCTATTAGCTCCGTTAGAATCTAATACTTCAATAGCTGCTGTTTGAGTCTCAAGAAGATTTAATGTGGTGATTTCTTCAAGATTATCAATACGATCTACAATATCAGAAATATCACGCATTGTAAATCTACGATTCTGAATAAAGGTCTCTTCAAGATCTTCTTCATTATCAGTAAATGCATTTAGATTAAACTCTTTGATCTTCATTGCGTCAAGAGGAGTTTGTGGTGTTAATCGGTTATCTAAAGCTTCAACACCTTCAATATACTTAATTTCTTTACCAGATGTAATCGTTAAGATATCATTTCTACCTTTGTAGTAGGTAACATCTGCTGTGATGGAAGAAGTATTTTCAGGAAGTTCATTAATATTAGAAGCAGTGTAGCTGGCGCCATCAGACTCTTTGTATGGTCTAAAGTCTAGAACATTTCTAAGTTCTACAAGTTCACCGTTACGTTGTCTAAACTTAGGAATTTCAGAGTACTTAGTTCCTCCACCAGCACCAGTTGAGGAAGCGGCCCGGAAGCCAGGGCCTATGCCAGATAAATGACTATAAGAGTTAATTGCAAAGAAATCACCAGCACCATGTTCATAGTGTCTATAAGTGGCTGTTAAACTGCCTGTAGGTGCGGTCTGTCCTCCGTTAAGAATCAATCTACCATTGTAATAAAAGTTGTCTCTTTGACCATTATCTAGTGTAAATCTATTTGCTACAGAATTAGTAGTGCCAGAGTCTACAAAGCTAGTCAGACTAACAATGTCAGGATTAGCCAACTTGACAAATTTAAATCCAGCGCCATCAGATTCTACAGTAAGTCCTGTTTCAGTTACGTCGGTCAGAGTCTTGGATCTGATGGTAGGGCTGCTCTTAGTAACAAAATATAGAACTTCTACGCCTGTATCACTAACACCTCTTCCTGTGTTAATCTGATTTCCAGTGGCAGTTGCATTTGGAAGAATCTGACTAGCCTGAGCACTATCAAGTGCAATAATCCAATCAGTTTGATTAGTGTAAGATTCGCCAGCAGGCAGAGAAGGAAGGGTACCTGTTCCAGATGTTGTATTAATAGTTGCTCTTCTTTGAACAGTTAAAGAAACATCGCTTAACAACTGAGGCCTAGTCTTACCAAGATTGAAGAACAAGTTATTGTTAGAAGCTTCTTTAATAACTCCTACACCATTTTCAAGTACCAAGTCTAAGTATTCACCAGTGCTGTCTCCAACACTTCTTGTTTCACTAAACTTTTTTCCGCTGTTCATTTTTACATCGAAAAGATACAGTCTGTAATTTGCACCATCTTCTGTCATGGATCTTACTCTAGCAGAACCGATAGTGGTACCACCAAAGTTAGAATCACTACGAAGATTAATAGTTTGGAACGTATCCAGGTTAGGAATAAAACCTTGGCTAGTATCTGCCGAAGCAATTACATAGTTACCATAGTTGGCTGCAATCGCTTCGTTGTTAATTGTTTCTGTAGTTCTTGGTTTATTGACTGTAATCTTGGTAGGTGTCTGCGTAGAAACTCTATAGCCGTCAACATATGCAATACCTGGGTTTACATCAATAGTTAATACCGAATCAGAGTCACCTGTTTTAGGTGTGGACTGATATCCTTCAACAACATAGTCACCAGACTCTTCACTAATTCTAGTTGCTAATTCATTTTCTACAATATTGTAAGCAGTTTCATCAATTTCTCTTTGAAGTGCACCGTTTACCATCTTATTAATAGGGAAAAAAGTATCCGTGTCTACTAGACTTGATTCAATAGAGAGGTTAAGCTGAATGCGATAACGGTCCGCACCAGGAGCAGTAAGGTTAGGGCTAGTGCCTTGATTATCATAAAGATCATTAGTATCTTCTACAGTTACAATGTCTTGTGTAACTTTAAATCCAATAACTTCACTGGGTGTACTAGAGTATCGACTAACAATAATTTCTTCACGATCGGTTGTAACAAAGTGTCCTGCCACAAAGTAGGTACCACCACCATTAACAGCAGCTCTAGTTCCTCTACCAGTTGCAGGATTAGCAGTAGTATTAGTAACCTGTACATCTACTGTAACTGATCCATTGCTAAGACTTTCACCTGCAGTAAATCTAATTGGATCTGATCCACTAGTACCAGAAGACGTACTAGTATATTTGACATAGAATGTTACAGGGTCTGATCCGTCTGCTGCTACGATTTTAAGAAGCTTTGCTTGGATCGAGCTAGTCTGTCCGGTAAGAGTATCGCCAACTGCAAATCCTGTGGTACTTGTAGAAGATAACTTGACAAACTCAAAGTTTGTATCCACGGTAAGACCACCGGGAAGAACTACACTACCTTCCTTAAAGATGTGACGACCAAGCCTCTCTAGCTCTTTCTGTGTAATAGTTTGCGCTTGTGTAAGTTCACGTGCCTGTAGCGCTTTACCAGAGTTAAAGAGAATTCTGTGATAGTGATCACTATCTGCAAAATCATCCTTATAGGTGGTACTGAAAGTTGTCTTTGTAAATGTTTTAGGCATTCTCTTGTCTTACCTTACAGTTGTATGATAATTTTAACGTCTTCAGTTTGTGCGGTATCTCTAACCACGGCGGATCTGTTCTCTACATAAAGTACTTCGCCTGAGAATGGCTTAATTTCACCTTCAGAGTCTGTAGAGATGGTTGCTGTAATTCCAGTTCCTGAATCCAAGAAGACTGTTTCACCAGCTTGGAACTGTTTAAATCCAGTACTATCATCAAAGTGATAGTGTAATTTACTTGCAATTAATTCGTCACCCAGTGCTTTAGCAGATGTTGTGTTACCAGTAATAATTGCATCTTTTACTGCAGCACTATCGAATCCAGAAGAAATGCTAGTAAGAGTTAAGACTCTCATCGCTCTAGCATCTGTACCAGTAAAGTCAGAGTCGTTGTTCTTCTTTGGATTCTTGATCAGACCAATTTGTCTAAAGTCCTGACCGACCATAAAGTTTCCATTTTGAGTGCCAACTGCCTTGGCGTTGAACATAATAGCATCAGAACCAAGATCATCTCTAGGATCTGAGCCCAAGCCATTAACAGAAATAATAGGTTCGATAACAGCTTCGGTTGAAGGTGAACCGCCAGTCAATGTTACCGATGCATAGCTATATCCAGAGCCGAATGGAATACCGCCAGCAGAGTCGTCAATTTCAATCTTAGAAATTTGGTTGGTAGCTGTTCTCTTAGCAATTGCTTTAGCGTTTGCTCCGTCACCATTAATCGTAACGGTAGGATCTGCAGAATAGCCCGCTCCACCACTAACTACTCTATATCCGATAATCGATCCTGCAACAGCAGCGTCTTGTACATCTTTCTGCGCTTGCTCAACAACAGACAGTCCAGCAGCAGCCGCTACTTTAGAGACTGGAAGATAATTAGCAGAAAGGAACTTACTCGCATTAGTACCACCAATAGTGAACAGGTACTTCCAGATGTAACCATCAGATGTAGCTTTTGCGGAAGTGGTTGTACCGGTTGTATCTGGATCCACTGTTGATGTGGACACTGTGCCATTATCGGCCTTACCTTGCTGTACGCAGAGATAAACCCTTTGGTTAGCAGTTACTACATAGTAAGAATATGTAGCAGAATTCTGAGTCGCTGTCTGATTATCATTGTATGCACTGTAAATCGAACCAGAAGACCAATTGTATCTCTTAGCTACAAAAGATACATCAGTTGTACGCAAGATAGATTGTAAAGCAGCACGAAAATTTCTCTTCTCTCTTTCTGTATTACCCACAGTTGGTACAGTATCGGTATTATTCCAAGGATTAGACCGAGAAATGCCAATGTAGTAACGATCGGAGCTATCTGCAGTTCGGGTTAGAACCGTTTGCAGAATTTGCTTTTTTAAGTTATTTGTTACGATAGCTGCCATTTATTTGTATACCTTTAGGATGTAAATGTAATATATTTATCTGAGTCCCTGTCAAGAATCCACTTGCTTCCATCCCAGATTACTGTAACAAAGTTTACGTCTGTCATGGTCAAAGCTGTCTTGCTTAGATTACCTGGCACTCTTATTGGAGTAGTAACAGTAATATCATTAACTGTATTATTAATTAAGTTCTTAATCTCACCTACATATCTACCATTATGAAGAGTAAAAGATTTTGCTGTGCCTGTAGTAAACAAGTAAGTACTAGCACTAGAATCAAGATTTGCTGCATCGGTATAGGTAACTGTAGAGTGTACTAAAGCACCATCTAACTTAATTGGCTCAGTTCCTTTAGGTGTTACATTTAAGCCGATATTTGTGCTAGTTCCATCCGTAGTAATAGTTGGTGAAGAATCATTAATATTAGTAATTTTTACAAAGCTTGTATTACCACTAGATAGATTATCTAGTTCAAGTAAACCGAACGTACCAGTATTATCTTTAATAAGTGTATCCATTTTTGGATTTACTAACTGAAGATCTGTTCTGGAAGTGAATGTGTCGCTATCTAATAATGCGTGCCAATTTCCTCCATGGGCAAAATAACCTTTAGCGGTTGCATGCACATGTGCAAACATACCATGATAAGTAGTTGCCGAAGGAAGATCCCCGATAAGACCGTATACGTTTCCGTAAAGAATTTTAGAAGCTGTTCCAGTAGAATCGACAAAGTTAACTGTATTGTCAGAGCGAATAACTACTGCTTCACCTGAACTATCAGGAATAGTAAACGTAACGTTTGTACCTGGATCCTGACGAGTGATAGTGGTATTATTGGTTGTTCCAGCAATTACAATTTTTGCACTATCAAAGGTAATACCAGTAGTCAGGGCATTACTGTCTGTACCAAATGCCTGGTACAATTCAACAAAATTCTGATTGACTTTAGTACCGGCACTTCGAAGAGTATCACCGGTTCCATCATTGGCAGTCGTGCCTGTTGAAATATTTTGTCTGGTCATGCTTTGCTACTCGTTAAAACCTTATTTAAATTTATTTATAATGCTTTTTTAAGCAGAATCTGTTCGATATGGATCATAATGCGTAAACTGTGCTTCGTCCATAGTCTGGAGCGAGGAATCAGAAAGAAGATCGCTATCGTTTGAAGAGAATCTTGGCGAATTAGTATCAAGAATATCTGCAATAGAAGTGTATTCACCCTTCTGTGCAGAAGTAAGACCGCCAATAGAGTCTTGGTAGAATTGAATACCTCTATCTGCGTAGAAGCGAGTAGAGGTTGCACTATCAACACCAGTTGTGCTACCAAACGCCGAAGCTGCTTGTGAGCCGATATCTTCCAGTGTGATTTGTTCAGCCGCAGAGTCTGCAATAGAGAGTGGTGCAATAGCAGAAATATTACCTGCTACGGTTTCAAACTGCGTCTCCGCAAATAAAGCAAAACCAGCAACATGATTATACCTTTTATATAAATCTCTCCACTGTACAGTACTAAGAGGTGATTTAATTTGAATTGACAGAACTTGATAGAAGTAGGAGTCTTGTAAAAATCTTAAAGAGTCTGCACCAATCTCACTCTCACCAACTGTAAACATTTGAGTTTTAGGATAAAACGCTTCTACGTCTACACCAAATATGTACCTGAAGAATGCAGGAATAGAAACCTCTGTGCCTTTCGCTCTAGAAAACTGAGGAGCTAATTTAAGTGTAAGTCTTGGAAGTCCAAACTTATCTGCTCCTAGTCCATTAAAGCGTTCATAAAACAGATAGTCTAAAAATCCTTCATCGGTACTTTCTGCATCTTTTGCATAAAAGATATTATCAAGTCTGTTTCTACCAGCAGCAATTTCTAGATACTCATAAAACTTCTTCAGAAATGTAACAAGCGTTGGATACTGCTCTAAGAAATGCTCAGGTAATACAGTTTCTACCTGGGGCTGATTGAAGTTAATATCTCGACGATTGTAATCTGTAAGAGTAGACATTAATCAGTTACACCACTTACTGCATTAGCTTGATTTGTATCGGCTTCTGCTCTCACAACGTTAAATCCAAGATCGATCACATGATCTCTCAGTGGCTTAATATTATTATCATCCGCTGGAGTAGCAAAGATTCTAAGATAGGTATTACCAGATGAGATGGACGTAGGACTAAATCCAGTTAATGTAACTTCACCTTTAGTAGCATCATATGATCCAATGTTTGTAACCAGAACATTTTCATCAGTATCAATAATTTCTAAGATATTACTGAATTTAGTACCGATACGGTTACGGATAGAAGCTACCTTATTGTTATAAACAAAGTTATCACTGGTAACTGCTGGAGTAACATCATCGGGCACTTTAATTTTATTCAAGAAAGATACTTTATAATCAGCTATTACAAATCTAACTGAAGTAGCATCATAGACCGGAGTAAATCTATTCTCCATCTTAACATCCAACTTAGAAGAAAGAATAGATGCATCAGAACCATCGATTGTTGACAGCAGTTTAGACTTGCGGAATACGTCGTTAAACTTACCTAAGTTTGTAGAAAAGTATGTCTTAATTGTATCGGCAACTTTATCTTGCAGACCTCTACGAGTTAAAGCTGTAATGCCAGAATCATACTTAATATTAGTTGTTAAATTAAGATATGTGAAGTCTGGCTGTACTACTTCTGTCTCAATAGATGCAATGGATAAGTTGTCAGTAATTTCAGAAGCGATTCTCTTTTCAAGATTTTCTTTCAGAGTAGCATCAACGTCATCTTCGTAAATGATAGAAATTAGTACCTTACCATATTTGGCTGGTACGTTATCTTCACCGCCCCATGCATTCATCGATTTAATGCCAGGAATAATGTTAGAGATAACCGCAACATAGTCTAAAGGCGTAATCAATCTACCCTGTGCAAGATAGCTGAGTGGAGCGTTAATTCTAATACTTTCAGTGTTTTCTTTCTCTGCGCCCAATGCAGACTTAGATACAGTAGTTACGATTAAGTTATAAGACGTACCATCAACGCTAATTGTGCTAGAAGGAGTAAACGTGGTAGCGCCGTTAGCAACAGCACCGCTAGTAGAAATATATGTTGCTCTGATGATATTACCTGGATCTGGTGCATCACCTGTAATTGTACCATCACCAAAGTTTAATTCATAGAATCCGTTGTATGTTTCAAGAGGAAGAAAGAGTCTAGTCTCTGCAGTAAACCCACCAGTAATTTCAGTTGGTGCAAGATATGATTGTCCTACAGTGTCAGCGGCATCTTCAAACACTCGAATCTTAAGAGTAGAAAGATCCATTGTAGAATCTGGAACTACATAAATTTGTCTTTCTAATGATTTTTCAACTAAGAAGGTTTTAAGTTTTTCTACACCTTCTTTAATGATAATGGCTAGTTCCCCATCATCATCTTCAAAAGTATAGATACCCAATGCAGCGCTGTCAATTCTAGCTGTGTACTCTTGCTCGGTTCTAAATGTGTAAGTTACTTCATCCAGTTCTGTAGTAAACTCTGTTCCAGCTGGAAGAGTAATAGTCTCTGGCTTTTCTGAAGCAGCAGTCAAGTTAACAGATACGTTCACCAAAGCCTGCGACGAAGATCTAGATCTAGGTACATAGCCAAAGTTCAAAGCTAGGTTAACCATCGAAGACCGCAATTGAGCAGTCTGCAGAAATGTTTCATTCAGCGCAAAGTTACCAAGTAGAGCATTTTGATGTGTATTGTAAGCTAAAACATCTGCAATAGCCGACAGACCAGATGCATCAAAATCATAGTCTTGAAACTCTGTTTGTTGTTTCATGAACTCTAGGATTTTACCTCTAATAAATCCAAAGTCCAGTTGAGATGAGCTAATTACAGTTGCCATATTCTTATCTTAACCTTGAGAATGCTGTTTGTATTTCTACTTGTTCATCGGTGTTTACTACTTTAAATCTAATACTAACGTTAATAGAATTTCTATCGATTTCATCCAAAACTCTTACATCAAGTAATTCTGCTCTTGGTTCGAAGTTTTCAATAGCCAGTCTGATATTCAGTTTGATTTCATCAATAACGTCAGGAGTTACTGGCTCAAATAACAAAGCTCGAATATTAGATCCAAAATAGTAGTTAAATGGTCTTTCACCAAAATTGGTTTGTATTAAAGTCTTTACCGCCTGCTTAACTGCAGCAGCTTCAGTCTTCTTAAAAATGTCTCCGTTAGACTTTTTGGCAAAAGAAAGATCAATATCAGAATACTTCTGCTCTCTTGCTGATATTAAGCTTCGTACTGCTAAATTAGCATCTTCTACCGAAAGTGATTTGGTTACTGCCATTAATAAGAATCCTGTTTATTAAATATTTATACAGCCAACTCAGCGAGTCCATTCTTCAAAGCAACATTATAATTATATTCGGTCTGTACGTTTCTACGAAAGTCTCCAACGTATTTATCAGTGACCTCTGGCATTGTTACGATGATTTGGGCTGTATATTCTACACTAGGGTCAACGGTGTCATAGCTAAGAATAAGATCATCAAACATCATAGTGTCTTTCCAATATGATGCAACGTTAAATGCTGCAGCAGGATCGTTCTTACCTTCTAAGTTAGTAACTTCATATACAACCGCTCTGCCTTTTGTTTGTAGATCAAGGATGCTGCCGAACGTTACAGTTTGATTTGTTTCTGGTGAATATAATCCTTCTGCAACATTAACAGAGTATTTTCCAAACCTACCTTTGTTGTTACTAACTCCATTTAAAAGCAAAGTTTGTAGATAAAGGTGTTTAGCTACTTTCTTTCTATCAGCCAAAGTTGCTTTACTATTCAAAGCAGAACCAGTAAAAGTAGACAAAGAAAGGCCGCGGCCCAACTTTGTTCCATTATTAATTGATGTCATGAGAACTGGATTATACTGCTTTTCTGGAACAATCTTCATGAATCGTAAGCCATCTTTATATCTTAGCTTAGGAATAGTTGGATTACCATAGACTGTAGTTCCATATTTAAACAATGGTTCTTTAGATTCGATTCTTTTTACAGCAGTGGGCGTTGACTGCATATATCTAAAGTTTAACACCTCTCTAGCCAATGCAAATCCGATTAAGAACTCATCAGTCCTATTAGCAGGATCTCTAAGCAGTCTTCTAATGTCTGCGGTGCTAATATTTTCATTGCGGATAATCATTTACAGCCCCAATCCTAATGCAACACGTTCTCTTAAATCAATAGACTGCTTAATCTTGTTGCCCTTATCAACAGTAACTTGCATAATACCTTCTTCAGAAGCTGCGAGGGTCACTCCAATACTTGATGCACTAGGTTTAGTATAAATGTTAGCAGTGTTCAATACTGTAATAGTTCCTGATACCGTAGCTGCTGTTACCGCATCAAACGCAGTGATATCATTACCAACTTTAATCTCATTGCCAGCAGTTATATTGCTATCTACTAATAAATCACCTATAACATTTAATGTTCCATCCCAAGCAGCGCCAGAGTGATATACTCCAGGCCCACCAATAGTACCTGCTCCTCCTGCAATATTCATTGTAGAGCTAGTTATGTTAACCGTAGTTGATGAAATAGATGTTTTAGTTTGTGAAGAAATGTGTGTATTAGCACCAGATAAAAACTCAGCGTCACCCTTTACCCAGTTACTTTGTTTCTGTTTAACAAAGCTATTCTTATTACCAAGAACAAGTTCTGTACTTGTTTCACCAACAGTTGTCGATTTATTATTTGTTACTGTAGTCTCATGGTCATCTTGATATTCCTCTGTCACAGTTCCTTTTACAACTTCTGTCTTGTTTCCTTCAACAATTGTTGTCATGTCACCTTTGACAGTTAAGTTCATATCCCCTTCAACAGTAAAGTCAAGATTTCCTTTGTAGATAACAGTGCCGTTACCAGCAACAAACATCTCAAAGTCATCTCCAACTAACTGTACCATTCTACCAAAGGAGTTGACGACCAAAAGACCGTCTTTCTCCATCATTTCCATTCCTGTTCCATTTTTATGAACAAGAGTTACTCGGGGATCACCAGGAGTATCGTCAATCTCCATGCGGTGGCGTTCGTCTGGGTTCGGATTAGTAGACTCTGTAACCTTATTGTGCGGGTACTCTGGAACAGCGTCCTGTGGAACTTCAAATGGCTGTCCATCAGGCAACTTTAATTTAGGTTGCCATTCACCTCTTGCTGCAAGGTTGGTCTTCTGTAAAGCTTGATATTCTTGAACTGGAAATACTTTGTCTGGATCTTTAAACCCATACTCAGCACCAGATGCCGGCGCAAGTGCATCAGTTCTAGGTTCTGTAGTGCCCGCAGTGGTCTCGCCAGATTTCTGGCTTACTGTATCTTCACCAGCCATTAGCTTTGAGCCTCTATTAATTGATCAATTGTCAAAGAGCCATTTTCTCTGGTCTCTTCTACTGTCTGAACATTGATTTTATTAAATTTATTTTTTATATACTGGGGAACATTAAAGTGCGGATCGGATCTTCTAGTGTGATCGATATCGTTGTGACCCCATGCTTGTCCGCCTGGTACAACAGTATAGAAAGCCCTCATGAAAGTATCAAAGGTATTGAATTGTTCCATGGTAAACGACTTACTTGATCTTTTAGCTTCTCTATTATTACGATTGCCAAGAAGTCCGCCAACGAATGCAATGCCAATACTGCTTTCGTTATGATCTTTTAAGCTATGTACACCATCTACTGAAATAGGTCGACAGACTTGTAAAGATCCATCTCTAAGAATAATAAAATGATATCCTACTTCAGATAAACCTCTTTCGGTAACGTCCCATACTTTAAGCACATCGTAATTTACTTCCATATCCCTAGTGGTATCTGTAGCATGTACAACCACCTCTGTAAAGTCTCTAAGCGAAGATCTGAGATAAGCCTCCATTTCTTCGAATGTCTGAAGTAATGTGCGTGGTTGAACTGTATCTTTAAAGCTAATAGTTGGGATAGAAGGCTTACCGACGTTATCAGTCAAGATCTCAGGAAAGGTAATATTATTTGATAGGTTAGATTCACCTGTTATATCTTCTAAGATAGAATTTTCAAATTTAGCATTTGTTAGCATAACATTAGATCTTTTGATCAGCGTATTACCAGCATCATTGATTAATGTAGCAGTTGAACTGCCCAGTGGTAAAGCGGACGAATCAGCTAATCCTTCTGAAGCTACAAGCGAAGCTTCAAACATTCTTCTTGTCGATAGTGCTGCAGCAAATGAGTTTCTAAACGCTGCGTCTGCTGCATCAGCCGTTACACCAGTTACGGTCTTAATAAGCAATGCACCACCAGTAGTAGATGTTAGTGATCCAAACGTACCAAGCTCATCTGTAAATACGCCAATAGCAGTGTTCTTTACTGTGCCATCTTCTCTATATCTTTTACCAGCACTGGATACCACTTCAATGCCATTAACATTAGATCCAACCGTAGCCTCCTGCTTGCTAGCAGTCAATAAATCGTACTGAAGGGATGCTGCACCTGCAGCAGTACCAACATCGGTTAAATCTTCTACCAATTTGCCTAAGTTGTTAGCCAGCTTTGCACTGATATCTCCAATAGTAGTCATTCAGTACCTACAAATATTTTGTTAAGATCGTTTGCTAAAATTACTAGAGTTAAGAATTCAGTAGTATTTAACGTTTTTGCTAAGTATCCTTCGTTAAAGTTAGTAATTGCCTCATCAACGGTTCTAGAATATTTCATCTTACTAGCATTGTAGTTTGTTAAGTCGTCAAAGATGTAAGCAATCTTACTATCAGGATTTAAAACGTTTAAATTATTCTTTTCACAGTATTGTGAATATCTTTTATATCTTTCTCCACGAAATGAAATAAGCTCCGCACCTGCGCCTTCTACTGAAATAGTCGCAGCAATAGCGGCTGCAGATTCTGGGGAATAACCTCTGAATACTGCAGTGTTAAAAATCTTATCAGTTATGCTTGTTCCAATTACTTGCGTTGTCATTTAATTACCTATGCTTCTGCGGAACAATGTTTTCAAAGTCTTCGGTTTCAAACTTAGCCATAGTTCCTAAAATCAAAGGATTCTGTGATTGCTTACCGTCCAAAAACAAACCAAAGACATATGCACCTTGCTGTATACCATTTGGCGATCTACCTGTTCCAGATATGCCGCCTTCGGTTGCTGGCATTAGTACAGTTGACCATGGCAAATCTTCAACGGCAATATCTTCATAGTATGGAGAATGAATACCAAAGATTCTAACTCGAATTCTACCAAGTTGTTCAGGATCGTCATTATCCTCTACCACACCGATGAACCATCGAATATCATCACCATAGAATTTTTTATCGTTAAATGGATCCATAATCTATTGTCCTGTGTATGCCATTTCAGATGGAAGCTTTTTATCATTATCAATCTTAATTGCAGTCAAGGTTACTGAGTACATACTGTTTTTAAACATGTGTCTCATATTTGTAATTACATATTTGCCGGACCTCTTTCTGTCACGCATTTCATCTTCACTAACATTATCTTCTTCAAACGGTCTATCTTTTGGAATGAATACGTCAATCTGGTTCTTACCAATCAGATCCTTGCCGAAGAATTCATATCCAGGGCAGTTTAGTGTAATTGCACCTTTAATCGCAAACTTCTTTAACCCTTTAGACTTATCTTTCAAGGCGTGTTTCTGTACTGTTAATTCTTCATTGTAAGAAAAGATATTTTCAAACAGTTTAGTAGTTACAATCTGTGAAACATACGAGCTATTTGCTTTAGGAGTGTGTAGCGGATCACCCATGTTACCAGGAAGGGATGTTTCATAATCGACAGTGCCATTCGGCTTAGTTAGTGCACCTAATGGCTCTGTCAGATCATAATGCCTTTCTACAGCTTTCAGTTCAGTTGTATCGATGTAGTTGTAGTGACTACCATAACCATCACCGTCAAGCAGATCCAAAACATCCTGATTAACAGTCATATTTAAAGAAGCAATCTTGTGTGATAAAGAGCCAAATTCTTCTTTGCTGTAACTACTGTTGCTCGGTCTGTTGGGCGTAGAGTACTTAAATGGTTCTGAAGTATTGAAAACAGATTGGCCTAAAAGAGCATTAAGATCGATCAAAGATAGATTGTTATTTTGTAAAGATGAGTGTAAGAAAAACGGAGCGCCACTGCTTGTCGTACATCTGTTCTTCAACCAAATCATAGACTCTAAAGCAGAGCTAGTCAGAGGCGTAATTACACGCATACTACTTTGTGCTGATCCACCACCAATTACTGGCACACCTAAGAATTCAGTAGAGATACTATTAATAATCGAATCTGGTTTACCGTTGTAAGTCTTACTAAATGTAATTTTTTGATTTCTGTACATGTGCAGGTCAATAAAACTAATTACATAAGCAGAAGTGGAATCGTTAGTCTTTTCTTGCTTTCTCACACTAGTAATAGCAAAAGACTTTTGGATCTGTGGTTTCTTATAAACGTCAGTTACAATAATATCAATTCTTTCTTGACCGAGAAAGTTGACATAGTTAAACACGTTTGCTGAATCGATGATGAGCAAAGTACCACTAACGTAGGGATCTTTTAAATTCTCAAAGAAGTTTAGTTCCTGAACTAGCCTTGTAACGTCAACAGGGGTTTTACCATTAGCAGGAAATATTTTAACTTGCGTTTCGCCAAAGTCATATGGGCTAGCTGGTTGTGAACTCATTAGTAATAGCCACCACCACTGCTGCTACTACTGCTACTACTGCTGCTACTGCTACTAGATCCAGATGTTGATGCGGTAACTGCCGCTGCACTGCTAGATGTTACTGTCTGACCTGCCAGAGTTGTCGTAGGCTGAGATGCCGTAGTTACTGTTGTATTACCAGATCCAGATTGACCAGCAGAGACAATACCAACACCATTTTCAAAGTCTTGCGATTCAATCAAGACGTTATTAAATGTTTGAACGACCTGTTCAATAATAGATGGCTTAAGTACTTTGATTGACCTTAGTGCATCGTTACTCTTAGTAGCACGATTTAAATAAGTGACCGTAGTTAAAGTCGCAGGATTAAAAGTAGAAAGGTTAGCTTGAATGTAAGCTTCAAGATCTACTGCAATATCAGTAAGCGCACTGGATCTCTTAGTGTGTACCTGTGCGCTGGTGGTAGCAGTACCACTAGAAACGTAATTAACTTTAAATGTTTTGACAGAAGAAACGTCATATTCGTAAACTGCACCAAACACATTGTTGCTAAGGATTACATCTAATTGATTGTCAATCAAGAAGAACATATGAACTGTAACAGTGTATTTGCTATTACTGTTAGTATCAGCTACACCTACGGCAGCTTTTAGCTCTGTTCTAAGTTCACTGTTTAGCTGTGTCAGACTAGTACCGGATGGAAAGTTATTATCAAAATCGTTGTCGGCAGCCCCACCGATCCCGGTCAGACCATCAAGGGTCTTGGTAATGCTTGTGTTAATTACGTCATTATATGCATCAACAGTTGCTTTTAAAACTGATCCTGTAGTAGTATAGAATCCTTTATCAATATTCTTTTGAATATCGGTTAAGGTAACGTTTACAGAATAGTCTAGAGTTGTAGAAGCACTGATGCTTTTAACTACAGCATTGTTTACATTTGCATCGGTTGCTCCATCCAGTTCAAGCTCAACAGAAATTCTTTGTGTGAAAGGAGCATTTGGAGTAATATCAACATATTTGCCATCAGCATCTTCATAATGGTGAGTAGCATTATACTCTAGTACCGAAGAGTCTACAATAGCAAACTGTGTAATGCCATCTTCAGTCGTTGTGATTTGTTCACCAGCGTTAAACGTAAGTGTCTTGTCTTTCTCAATAACTTTAGTATTAAAAACATATTCAACGTTTGCATTGCTTTTACCAAAATTATATTCGATAAACGTATATCCTTCTCCACCAGATACGATAGTTGGTGCAGTAACCGCTACGCCAGCTTTAGTAATAATCCAGTCTGATAATTCTGTAAACCTTAAATTAGTATTAGATAACTCTAACTTAATATATCCTTTCACGTCTGTTGTCTGAGTAATCTGATTGTCTTCAGATACCTGACCAACAATAATCTGACCGAAGTCTAGGCGTCTGCGCAAGACTTTACCTTTAGTCTGGCTGACGCTACCAGTAACTGTACTACCAACCTCAAACTTGGTACTAATGTCTGTACGAGTAGTGATAGTTGTATTGGGGTAATCTTTTTTAACTTTTGCAGTAAGAGCGGCATTAGATAGAGGCCAACCTTGAATCTTAATTTCATCATTAAGAATGGCAAACGTCCAGTGTAAGTCAGGACGACCATAAAGCTTCTGTGAAATCTGGTCTGGTCTATCACCATTCTGAAGATTGTAATAAGTATAGAAAGCTGCATCGTCTTTGGCAAAGTCTATAAGATCAACGTAAACGCCTAAGTTCTGAAAGACAGTAGAACCAGACTGATTACCAAATACATAATTGGTGAATGGAAAATTAGTAAAGTAAGACATTAGAATCCATCCTCAATCATTTGCTTGTCTAAAGTTGTTTCTTCTTGGAATGATAGCGCAATACCAATTTCATTAAATTTACTATTCGTATGAAAAGATCCAGATCTAGGATTATATTGAGTTTCCGTAGATGTTAGATAACAGGGAAGAATTTTAGTAGCCACTTCTTCACCTTTGTAAGAAAGTCTAATTTCAAACTTGGTAGGAAATTTATACAGAGAACCAGCTGGACCAGCTCTTTCTGGATACATATTGACCCTAAAAAACTTAACAATTTCTTCTGATACGGCCGCTTCTTCAGGACTTGCAGGAACCATTGTGAAGTTAAAGCTAAACTGTCTTAGTGCAACGTCTCTAAAGATTGATCTTCTGTGTGGGTTTGCTGTGATACCAGTGCCCATTGCAATTGCATCACCAAGCCCACCTGGAGCGAATCTTTCTGCTAGTCCTGCAGCAGCTTCTCGGTTCTGAGCACCAAACAAATTTGAAGTTACTTGATCGGCAACTGAAGAGGCAGCACTAGTAACTGCCTGAATGCCCTTTACACTCGGATCACGATAAACGGCTCCAGCTGCACCAGAGATAGCAGATCCGATGATACCAAGATCGGTATTTTCATATTGAACACCATCTTGAAAGTTCAGTCCTTGTGGGAGATAGAGATTTACCGAACCACCGGCAGTCGTGATTGTTCTACCTGTATCACCGGATAATTCTGCTCTGGCTTGACCTGGAGCTAATCTTCCAGCTGCGTTAGCTCTTTGCGCACCAGTGGAAGAATTCAAAGCAGTAAAACTGATTCTGCCTTCGTATTTCTCGTCTCTTTCAATTGGAAAATTTAATGCCACTTTTTTACCTATAAATACCTTTAGTCTTTAATTATTTATATGGCTTGAAATGAAAACCTACAAGGGAAGATATAAAGTAAAAAATCCTGCCAAGTATGCCGGTGACCATACACAGGTTATTTATCGCTCTTACTGGGAGAAGTTTGCATTTATGTGGTGTGAAAACAACACAGAGATTAAATCTTGGTCTTCTGAGGAAACTATTATTCCTTATATTAGTGCAATAGATAATCGTGCGCACAGATATTTTATTGATTTAAAATTAAACATGAAAGATGGTAGAACTATTTTAGTTGAGATTAAGCCAGAAAAACAAACTAAACCACCAGCTGGCAGAAAAAGAACTAAAAAGCATATTAGTGAATCTCTAGAGTATGTCAAAAATCAATGTAAATGGAAAGCAGCAAGTGAGTACTGCAAAGATAATGGATATGAATTTCAAATCTGGACAGAGAAAAAACTCCGAGCAATGGGGATGAAAGTGTAGATGGCCGATCTATTTCAAAAACTAGAACTTGAGGCATTTCGTAAAGGGATTACTCCAAGAAGTAAAGAATCCCGAGAATGGTTTCGCAAAAAGGCATCTCAGTTAAATCCTAATCGTGCCGAATTAATGCGTGCAGAGTCAGTCCAACTCAGAAATCGTCCTGCCGTTGGTAGCATGTATATGTATTTTTATGATCCTAAAACAAAAGAGAAACTACCATACTATGATAGATTTCCTCTAATCATTATGGTTAAACCTGCTCCTGGTGGATTTTATGGTATTAATCTGCATTATCTACCCATGGGATTGCGTGCTAAATTTTTAGATGCACTGCTAGACAATATAAATAATGAAAGATATGATGAAACAACTAAATTTAGAATATCTTATAGTATGTTAAAACGAGCATCAACATTACGAGCATTTAAGCCGTGTTTTAAAAGATACTTGTCTAAACATTTAAGATCAAGGCTCGCTTTAGTTGCTCCTACAGAATGGGAAATTGCTACGTTCTTGCCAACCGCTGATTTTGAGAAAGCAAGTTCAACTACAGTATACAGAGATTCTAGAAGAAAGATGGTAGCTTAATGGCAAGCATTGAAGAACTAAAAGGAAGATTCGCACAAGGCGTATCTAGAGCAGACCGGTATAGAGTAATCTTACCGACAGAGTTTGGTGGAGATGCCAGAACGATTGATGCTCTTTGCCGTGCTGTTAACATTCCTGGACGTCAGATCGTAACCAATGAAAGAACAATTGGTATGATGTCACAAAAGATGCCATATGGTTTCTTATCTGAAGACGTTAATCTTACATTTCTTCTCGACCAAGATTACTCAATGAGAACATACTTTGAGAACTGGCAAGAAGAGATTATTGGATTTGACACATATGAATTAAAGTATAAAAGCGAATACGCCAAGACAGTAGTTATTCAACAGCTAGACCATGGTGATAACTCAGTTGTATATGCTTGTAAGCTACTAAAAGCGTTTCCTACAACAATTCAAGCAATCGAACTTGGTGACGACAATCAAAATCAATTAGTACAACTTAGCGTTCAACTTTCCTATACTGACTGGGAACGAATTAGATAATAATGGAGATACATTATGGCTTTGCCAAAACTTAATGAGACGATCAAGTATTCTACAAAAATTCCATCTAGTGGTGAAACGATTAGATTTAGACCATATCTGGTAAAAGAAGAGAAGGTCTTGATGATTGCTTTAGAACAGGGTGATGAACTGGGATCACTTGAAGCAATCTGTGATACTCTTGAATCTTGTATCGATGAAGAGATTAGTGTACGCAATCTTCCCATCTTTGATATCGAATATTTGTTTACTCAGATTCGTAGTAAGTCTGTAGGTGAGTCTAGTGATATTAAAGCGAAGTGTACTGAGTGTGGTACATCAAATGATATCAAAGTAGATATCTCAAAGGTTGATATTAAAGTTCCTAAAGGGGCTAATGCAAAGAAGATTAAACTGTCTTCTGATATTACTTTAGAAATGAAGTACCCTACTTTGAAAGACATTGGCCCTAAAATGGTTAAATACAAAGGGAGCCAAACTGATCAGGCATTTGATATGATTGCTGCTTGTATTAGCGCAGTTGAAACAAAAGAGGAAAGATTCTCGCTAGAAGAAGAGACACCTGAAGAAGTGATGAACTTTATTGAATCGTTCTCAACAGAGCAGTTCATGAAGGTTCGAGATTTTATTGAGAATATGCCACGACTCAAACACGATGTAGAGTTTCAATGTGGTAGCTGTGGTCATGATAATAAGTTGACGTTAGAAGGAACCGCTGATTTTTTTTAGTATGTCTCTCTCATGACAACCTGACAAATCATTATCAGGTAAACTTTCAGTTAATGCAACATCATCATTATTCTTTGACTGAAATCGATCATATGATACCTTGGGAGAGAGAAATCTATCTTGCTATGCTAATCAACTATCTTGAAGAAGAAGCCGAACGACAGAGAGCAAAATAAATGGCAGAAGCTACACTAAATGACGTAACCGCAATGTTACAAATGCAAAACGAAGAGCAGGGTAAAACTACCTCTGCTGTCACTGCGCTTGTGCAACGTATTCAAGGACTAATTGATATTCAGAAAAGAAGTATTCTGGATGAAGCAGAGACTAGGAGAGAAGCGGGTAGGAATGGTGGCGCAGAACCACCTTCTGCAACTGGAGGACTTGGAGATGCGAAATTACCTTTCGCTATTGGTGATGCGCTTTTAGCTGGTGCAGCTTTATCTTTAGCAGCTTTAGGTACATTCTTTAATCAAGAAATCAAAGAAGTTGTACAGCAAATTCGAGATGCATTTTTAAAGTTTATTGTCGATCTCCAAAAGATTGCATTCTCTATTAATAATTTATTAGTTAAACCTATTAACGTAAAACTTCTTGCATTGATTGATAGTTTTAAAGCAGGACCAATCAGCAAAGCAATCGATGCTTTCTTTGATGCATTTCGAGGAACATTTAGATTTATTTCAGGAATATTAAATCGAGCAGTTACATTAGTCACTGGCGGTATGACTGCATTATTACCAAGCTTCGATTTCCTCAAAGGTATCGCCAAGATTTTTAGCAAAATATTTTTACCATTAACTATTTTTATTACAGCTTACGATACTGTTAAAGGTTTTATTGAAGGATTCAAAGAAGAAGGTATTGTTGGTGGGATCAAAGGTGCAGTTATCGGATTCTTTAACTCTTTGATCTTTGCTCCGCTCGACCTTTTAAAGAAAGCCTCTGCATTCGTTCTTAATAAATTAGGGTTCGAGAACGCAGCTAATTTCTTAAACAGCTTTTCGTTTGAAGACTTGTTTACAAACATTGTAGAGTCGGTCTTTGGTATAGTTGATCAAGTGGGCAACTTCATCAGTGAGCTATTAACAGAGCGTATTCCATCTCTAGCATCTGATTTATACAGAAGTATTGGCAATTCTTTCGAGAACCTTACCGAGCAACTAAGAATTAATTTTGAAGGTGCACTCTTAAAAGTCGTTACACTGATTCAAAATATTCCAGATCGTTTAGTTCAGTTTTTAAGTGACAATTTAAGAATCAGTATTCCTAAGATTGCTATTCCTATTCCAGGATTCTTAGGTGGTGGCGAATTAGTTATCGCAGAGCCAAATGAGATTGGTGTACCCGGTGGAGAAACAGCAAGAGCTAGAATCTCAGAACGCAATGCTCGATTGGAAGCCCAATTGTTAGAATTAAATAGACAGAACTTACAAAATGTTCAAGGTGCTGTTGCGGGTGGTACGACGGTCATCAATCAAAGCAGTACTATTAGAAATGCTCAATCGACAACCATCGCATCCGATATCCCAGCAGCACAAGACATTTACATGAACAAAGGGCTGCTGGGAGGTGGTGGAGGCTTCTAATTAGTCCTCGTTAGCGAGACGTGAGAAGTACGACATTGTATCATCTTCATCACTGCTATTTGCTGAAGAAGTTTCTACAGGTTCTACACTTTTCATTGGTGTAGATTCTGCAGTCACCGACAGGTCTTCCTGTTGTTGAGCAGTAAAGCTTTCACTAGTGCCCAACACGGCATTCAGACGTGCTTTCAGTTCGTCATAAGACTTATAGTTGGTAGGATCAGTAAACTCACCCAGTGGATAAACCTTAGAGTAAATAGCATCTAGTGCATCATCATCTGCCAATGCACCTGGAGATGCAAACTCAGAACGATCATAGTTTCGATACCCTTCTACATTACGAATCTTGAGTTTAAAATCTGCACCTTCCCAAAGATCAAATGGATTGATTGGATCTTCGTCTTCAAACTGAGGCTGCATAGATTCCATCAGTTTATCAAAGATTTTCTTGCCATACTGATACAGAAAGACTTTACCTTCATTCTCAGGATTGCCAGAATCGGAGACTACATAGATGTTAGAAACATAATGCAGACGACGCTTTTGTTTACGTGCGGTTTCTTTATCCTCATCAATACCAGAGTTCCATAGCTGCGAGTTCAACTCACCTACAGGGTCTTTAAGACCAATCGAAGTCAAAGACTTCTCGATATACCACATACCTGTGGTCTTGCCTTGAAATCCGTGATCCCAATACCGAACCCATGGCAACTCTTCACCTTCTGGTGCAGGAAGAAAACGAACAACAGCATAGCCATTCCCTGCCTTGTCAACAGTAGGTTTCCAGATACGCTCATCTGGACCGTTGCGCACATCAGCAGAAGACTCATTAAGCTTTGCTGCTGCATTTACGAGTTTATCGATAGAAGAACTACGGGATTTTTTAAGTGAAGCAAGTGACATATTTGTATTTTCCTTGTATTACTGAAATATTAAGATTTGTATCATACTATAAAGTTCACATGTTGTCAATCATTTTTTAAAAGGTGATTGAACCTTTATTCACTTCCATCGGTTTTAGGGCAGACGCACTCACCGATTTCTGGAAGAGATTCGAGATCGGACTCTTCAGAGTCACTGTTGTCTGTTGATGCTGGCTCTGTGATGATTTCATCAACGGTTGTAGACTCTTCATCATTTCCAACATCAGCTGGTAGTTCTGTTGTTTCATTTTCTACTGGTTCCTCAATTGTCTGTTCATCATTATTACCAAACCTATCAAAGAAATCGTCTCGATAGATATATGAACATGCACCAATACCAAGAATGACCAGTACAAATGGAATATACATTCCGACTAATCTAAGCATAAAATTCCCCAATCGTTTCATTTGTTCCTCACAAAGGTAGTGTGTTAATCCTTTCAAGGAAATTTAAGTTGCGGGCTTCTGCCTCTAGTTTATCCTTGATTGATGTATTTATTAAGTTTGATATACGATCAGGTTCAACTTCTAGTTTATTCATTAAATGCGTAAGTGCATCCATGTATGACTCTTTCTTAGAGTGTACATGGTCCTCTACCATATCACAAAACTTTTTCTTAGTTAAAATTTTATCTCCAAGCATTAATAAAAGTCGCTGTTCTTCTCATGTACAAACTCTTGATATGCTTCATTATCAGACAGGATTTCATCCATATCATAGGATTGTGCATACTCAAGATCATATGTAGCTTGCTTTTCCATATTCTTCTTGAGTCGAAACTGTGTATCAAAGTGCTTCTTACGAATTTTGTTCTTAAGTGTAGCCATCGAATATATTCCTTTCATTAAGACACCCATGAAGTGTATCACACTTTTTTGACGTTGTAAACAACTATTTTATAAAAAATACTCTTTTCTTGTGGGTGGATGTATATTAGAGTGAATAGCGAAACTAAGTGACAACCTTTTGGATAAAGGCTCACACTTGTGGTAAGTTCTATTAGGAATATACGCAACCATTCCTGGATAAAGCTTTTGATTAATTACTTCTGTAAGCAAATGGGTTTTATCTCTAGGAACTTGATCAAGCTTTTCTGCGTAAATTCTCCAAAGAGATGTGCCATCTAGCTGAACGATAATATTTGATGTCGGATCGCTGTGGGCTGTAAAAGATTTTCCAGAGCCATCATACGCTCCATAGACATGAATGTCAGTAGCTTTTTTTAGCGATTGCTCTATATCTGCAGAAAGTTTATTCATGCTTTTGTTGTAATAACTTTGATTAATAATTACAAATCCAAGTCCATCTAAAATATTTTCATAAATTGTAGATTTATCTTGTACAGTTCCATGCCATGGTTGGTTTGTTTCTTTAACCGAAATTTTTCTATTATCTTCATTAATTAATTCAAATTTATTTTCATTCGTTCTAATTAATTCTGATACATCATTCCAATTAAAAAGTTTTTCAGCTTGCTCTGGTGTACAAACCCTACTGATAAAAGGTTCTTCTGGAAATTCTTTAATTCTTTGTAAGATATCATGCAACATGTGTATTAAAACTCAAACTTATTCTATCAGAGTTAGTTGTATTTGGTTTTACCCAATGTGACAGCCAAGAGCCAAAGATATATAGGCGATTTATTTTAGGAGGATATACATATGTCACAGAGGTATAAAAATTGCCGTTATTTAAACCATCAGGTAAGTAACATTGGGCATTATCTCCTCTTTCAAAAATAATCTCTCCGTCTTTCTCATTACTATTGATGTAGAATGCCCCACTTAAAACTGACCTAGGATGTGTATGAGATGCATTCATACCACCCTTTCTATTAATATTAAACCAATAATTACTAATTTTTAATTCAGGCATACCATTAGTGCTTCCACAAGTGTTTACTTTATGGATTATGGCTTCTAACATTTTATTTACATCTTCATTATCGACTTGCCTAGGATCTAGAGATTTGCTCTGCCAGCCATTTACATTACTTCTGTTATTACCTGTTTGATCTTTCTTTTCTAGACCTAAAACATACTGCTTTAGCCTAGAACAATTTAAATCCAAGTCAGTACGCCAAACCTTTTGGGGAAATAAAGAATCACATTGGATATTACTCATAGCTCTTTTCCCATTCTAGTAAAAATTCTATCAGGCGTATCATAAATTCTATCCATATTTAAAGAAACTCTCCATTCTTCACTAACACCAGATTTGTATGGCCTATGATTTAGCCATCCTGGAAATATAACTAGCTCATCTTGTTCTGGCTTATAATCTAAAATATTATCACCCATTTCAAACTGAATGCCACTCTCATTATGATTTGGTAGCTGTAGATAATAAACTGTTGTCACGGTAGTGTGTACATGTGCGTGATCGTGCCAAAGATCAAAACTTGTTTTACTATTAGAAGAATATGCATAAATGCTATCATTAGTAAGCTTGCCACCGAACGCAGCATCAAGAGCTTCATTTACTTTTTTAGGTATTTCTTCAAGGACCCCGGCTTTCGGCACTGCATAGTTATATCCTACTGACAATTTACTTAGTCTTTTAATGTGCTTGTGATGATACCGAAGGCAAGTCATTACCGCCTTATCTCTTTGATCATCAGTCATACTAAAAAAGTTTTTAAAGCTATGAACTGGAAAGTTAGGATCAATTTTTCTAAACATCAATCAGCCTTATAATCCGGGTTCTTTCCCATACCCCAGCACACTAAAGAGTAGCGTGTTCCTCTGGTCACTGGTAAGACAGCATGATATAATCCTGTTGAGGGAAACATCACGCAACTGTACTTATCGTTCCAGCCTCGAACAGATTGTAGATCATAGTCTCTAAAAATAAAATCTCCGCCATCATAATGCTCAGGATCAGACATAAAAATACTACAGGATATTCTCCGAATATGAGGTGTGTTTGATCTGACAGTATCATCATGCATATGAAAAAACCCAGAATCTTCAGCATCATACCTTGTTAGCTGATAATCAAAATAATCTATCTCACCCTCATCAAAATATTTTGAATATGAATCGACTAATTTATCAAAAAGTGGTATCTGATCATTATTGTAAAATCTTACTCGACTTCTCCGAGTCTTATCATTTTTCTCAGCATTAGTTCCTGTTTTATCTGTAACTGACGCCTCTACATATCCATCATTAGATAGATATTTACTTACGAAATCATCATCTATGAAATTATTAAATACTTTAAACGGAAGCATTCTTTTCTTTTCTTCTCATATCTAAAAAATTATTAAATGTGGTTCTATCAAATGTTGTAGAGACTGGTTTTAGTCGCTGTCTAAAATGCTCTAGGTCTGCAAGAAACGATGCAACATTATTGTTAAGGGTGTCGATTGGATCGTTCAGATCAAACATTCCGAATTTAGGAGTAGAGAAGAATGCAGAGATTAGCGACTTAACATCTGATTGATTAGCTCTAAGGATATGATAAAAAGAATGATATATCATTGGCTGACTTAGATTTAGAACATTAAAATGCTTAGGGTCTTTTCCCATTTGATAAGCTTTCATTCCAATCTCTGAATTATCTGTATAAAAAACATTTTTAGTTTTCTTGAGAATGTCGTGCCCCGAAACTTCTTTTTCGATAATATTTTGCCATCCATACATATTAGCCAAAATTGCAAGATGCTTTTTGCTAGTCAAAGGATGTGGCTTCAGCAGAACATTTGAATTACTCTGCATAACCTCATCGATCTTAGTATAGTCGATTAGATAATCAATGTTAGTTCCTGGCAAGAAAAATACAGTATCAAGTTCATCACCCTCATATGAAACGAGCTTATACTTGTCGGAAATTTCTCCTTCTTCAAAAATTTGTTCAATGTTTGTATCCATAAACTTCCAGTCAATTGCTGTAAGTTGATGCATAAAGAATCTAGTATTAAACTCAAATGAATTAGTCGTCAAGAACATATACCTGTTTACATTCGTATATGTCAAATACTTTGGGTAATACCAATCTTCACATGGCATAAGGTCAAATTGAACTGGAAGATGACATTTTTCCTGAAAAATCTTTTCAATGATATTTAATCTGGTAAGCTTTTTAGGAGTATATGTCAATTGGTTTGCAGAACCAATTCTTTTTTCATCTGTGATACCAAGAGTAGTATCTTTGTAATTATGTAATGGCAGCATTATAAAATCCTATGAAGGTTCAGGAGCGACTCTCGTTAAAAATTCTGTGACTTGATCTACAGTACCGGGTTGTCCCGGAGATGCAGGCTCGAATGGTTGTCCAGGAGTAGCTGGTTGGGTTTGACTTCCTGGCTGAGAAGGAGATCCAGGTTGAAATGTTGCAGCTTCAAATGGCTGAGCCAGCTCTGAAGGTTGACCCGGACTAAATGGTTGTCCAGGACTAAATGGTTGCGCAAACTCTGATGGCTGACTAAACTCGGCGGGTTGGCCAGGACTAGGAAATTGCCCAAATACTGTTGGTTGAAATGATCCAAAGAAAGGATTAAAGCTTCCAGGAATAGTCGGCTGACCAGATTCGAATGGTTGTCCCGGAACGAATGGTTGCCCAGGAACGAATGGTTGACCCGGCTCTGAAGGTTGCGCAGACTCTGATGGCTGACCAGATTCGAATGGTTGTCCTCCAGATGATGGCTGAAATTGCGAAGCTTCAAATGGCTGACCCGGAGCAAATTGTGCGGGCTCTCCTGGCTGCGCTGCCTCGGATGGAGAAGCTGGCTGGCCTGGGCCCGGAATCTGGGTCGTTCTACTAGTAGTGATGTTTTCTGTCCGATTATAAAAATCACTGAACTTTAAAGCACCGCTTTCCGGCAGCGTTGCATTCGCTGTATTTACGCCAATACCATAATACTCAGACATGCTATGCGCTGTAGCACCACCAAATCTTTCTGTGATACTTCTTCCTGAGCCAGCGGCGTCACCTAAGGAAAGCTTTCCACTAGCTGGTAAAAATGTTCGAGTTAAAGACATTTGACACCTTTAAGTATAATTCTCAATCGAGTATCCTTCGTTTAGAGCCTCTTCATAGTATTGATCAAAAACTCCTGGAATTATACATTTCGTATTAGAACATTCAGTATTAAACCAATGGTCGACACCAGCTTTTCTAAGGCGAGGATATGTATACTTATCAAGATACACTTGCCTCAGATTATTGTATGGCAGTCCGGATTTTTCAGCAAGATCAAAAATTTCAATTTCCCAGTCTGTATCAAAATAAGAAATTAAATTTCCATTATCAAAAAAGTATTTAGTGCATATTTGGTGAGCGGCTGAAGATTTTTTCATATCTTCAATCGAAGGCAAATACTTTTTTATTGCTTTGTTATTAAATTTAATTGCAGAAAATGCATTGGTTTTCGACGTAATCATTACTGCATCTTTTTCTATTTTCTGATCTACCAACTGTGCAATATCTTCAAGCACGATATGATTATATTGTAGATAGATAGATTCCCCTTTAAATTTTGACAGTTCTGGAACTGCCCATTTAAAGCCACAAAATGGAGTACCCCAATGGCTCATATCCCAGCCATGCAGCTTTGAGCCTTTACGTTTAGAATCTTTTAGCCAGATAATTTCATAATCAATCGATGTAAATTTTTTAATGCTATAGTCAAGAACCATCTGCGCCTCGGCATCCAAGCCTTCTGGTGCACAACCAACATAAATTTTAACCATAATAAAAAGATTCCTTTAAAATTATGTAGATATTTATATATTGTCTAATGGAGTATAATAGTCATATATGTCTTGAGTATACCGGGTTGTTTCACTAAAATCATCAATAAATTCATTGATCACTGAACATGGAATACCTTTCATTGCATCATATTGTTCTACTAGATTTGCCAGTTTCCATCCTTCAATATCTTCTATCGTAACACTATAACCTTCTTCTTCTGCTTTTTCAAGCATAAAGGTATCAAAAATTTCGTTAAATCTTTTTATATTTTCTTTATTAATTTTACCACATCCCAGAACTTCAGCCGCAGCTAAACTGGCGATGTCTTTATATTCCATAATCATATTTTCTTTAGTGATCACCTGACTCATAGCAACACTAGGAACCAATAAAAAAAGTATTGCTATAAAATATTTCATTTTATTTTCCTAACCACTTTTTTGCTGCACTGATAGGACTTTTAAGTCCTTCATATGTCTTATCAATAAATCCTATATGCTTAGTAAGTTTATTATCAAGCTTATCAACACTGGCTTGAAGTTCATCAATTTTTTCAATTAATTGTTTAACATCTTTTTCCATATTAACTCTCCCTAAACACTTTGTGTATATCTCTCAATAAGTTCTTACCTTCATCACGCTTACGCTGGAACACGTTGCGCCCTACAATCATACCGTAGCCACCGTTCTTGGAAATCGCTTCTGCTTCCATCAGAATTTTCTCAGTTCTCCGCCATGGACCACCGGAGAATACTACAGGAATACCACAGGCGGATTTAACAACACGATCTACACGAATGCATAGGTCCGCAATGTTATCATACTCAGGAAGTTTGACCTTGATCACGTCTGGTTCCAGCTGTGCAGCGATGTATGCTGCATGCATTGTGGTCTCAAGCGATATAGGATTGAATTCACCGCCACGTGGATATGACCAGAGAATGGACTTAACGTTGTCCGGCTTGCAGTCTTGAATGCGGCCAAAGTGATTAATCATGTCATCTTGATCAGGTGCACCTGGATAGATTGTATATCCAACACCGCCTAGATCAGAAGCGTGATATGAACTGGAGTATAGTGCTTGTGTGGGAGCAAGGTCTTTGTTCAGATTATTACCATGATTTAGTTTCATGATAATATCTTTGGCAAGATGTGGATACCAAAACTTCAATAGATTAGTTGTACGCTGCGGCAGTGCTGCAGCCCCCACTAATCCCTCTTGTAGCAATTCGGCAATGTAATCAACCTGGTAATCCACATCCAACATCTCAGGATGATCAGTGGCATAGAACGCAGCATGCGGTCCGTGCTCCACGCCCTGATCGATAGGAAGAATGATAGTGTAGTTACCTTTTTTACCGAACTCTGGTTCACATAAACGCTTGTGTTTCATTCTCAGCCTCTAGTTGTTTGATACGATGTTGGCAATATTCAATTAGCTCTTGCAGTGCTTCAATGTCCTCTTGTCGTAGGATAATCTCCATTGCCTCGACATAATCGGTTGTTTGTTTGATTTCGTGATCAGTCAGCATTATAACACTCTTCCCATATCATATAGCCCATAGTCACATCATCATCAGAGAAACCTTTCATACCTTCAAGAATAGACATATACTTAACAACACCGATAATACGTTCATCATTTACATTAATAATAAACTTGTCTTCATGTAAATCGGTGTTTCCGGCAACAAAGTTAACATAGCGCTGGGTGTCATTCTCTACAGGTGGAGCCCACTTGTGGATAGCCTCGCTGAGAGTGAGTCCAGTGTAAAGACGGTCCAAAAGGTCAAACATAGCTGCATATCCCCATTCAGGAGCAGAGAACGACTCAAAGGCTGGGTCATTAGAAGTTTCGCCATAGTAAGTCACTCCAGTTTTGCGGATATTGCCAGGATTGTTATTGCGTGTAGGGCGATTAGTAGAAACATGAGTGTAGTCGTATGTGCCGAGATTGATCTCATCACAGTTCAACGGTTTTTCTTCTATAGTTGTGTCATGTGCCCAAAGAGGGCGAACAATGCTATAGGCACAAATTCCCACAAAGAAAAATACGACAAAGGTAAAAATCAAACGAATAATGTTATACATTTCAAATACTCATAAAATCAATTTACTACTAATATATAGTATATTGGTAGAGGAATGTCAACCCTCTACCAAAATTTTTTTCATAAAAAATTAGGATATGCTGAAAACCAAGAAATGAGTTTACTAGGCTTGATAGTGCGCCAGCCTTGGTCGCTTACACTATAAACTCGTAAATAGTCCCTATTCATAATATCATCTAGGCTTTCCATCAAGTTTTCATACTCAGGTTGTCCTACACCAGGATGGTCTTCAGGAATATATGAAGGATCAAGGGTCACATTTCGATTGGTTTGGGTGCCATCCACCTTTTCAAATCGGATATTAATAGTGCCCTTTTGAACTTTCTCTAAAAAATTTTTGAACATTGCTTTATCGGTCATCATTTTCTCCTATTGCAAATATTTTTATAATATCCTCTGTAAGAATGCCACTTTCCCAGTTCTCTATGGCATTTTCGATATAGCGATCACTATGAGCAGAGTAATCTATAGTACCAACAAAAGTATTGCCACTATAGAAACTTACCTGTGATCCACAACGTTTTGAGATTTTCATTTACCGCAACCAAATAGGATCAAATGCTACACTAATAAATGAAAATACCAATGCCATAAACATGACACCAACTGGTAAGATCATAAACTGTAAAAAATAACGAAACATTTTATTTATCCTTTCTTAGGGAGGGAGAGCAAACGCTCTCCCGTTTTAAGTTACATATTAACTGCTAACTCAAGGGCTTTCTTCTTGACATTCTGGTTAGAGCCATACCAAGAGGACTGCAGCCGATTATCATTGTTTCGACCAAGAGTGTGGTCAGTCATATAAGTGACAGTATTAAACAACTGCCAGAACGTACCCTCACCAAGATTTGCACCTGCTTGAGTGTGCATTACCTCTTGTGCTTCACGGGACTTATTAGAGTCACGATCAGAAGCAGAAGGAAAGACTTGATTGAAGTAGTCAAGCATTTGGTCAGTCGTGTAAGACTTCTGACACAGATACTCTGCTGCTTCCTTGTAAGTCTCTAGCTTTTGCTGTGCCATGCCCAGAGTAGCCATAGCATCTTCAGCATTAAATGGACGCTGGTGACCAACCCGAACATACTGATCAACATTTTGATTCAGAGAAAGAGTCAGAGTGTTATTACACACCACACGGATCGGAGTGAACCGAACGTCGATAGACTTACCATATTGGTGTGGATTAGAGAACAGCAGGTAGGACTCAATAGAGTCTTCGCCCTGTGCGGTCTTGATAGTGAAGCCATCATTGACCTTTGCCAATGCCCAGACCATCTTACCTTCTTTGAGAGAACCAGCGGTATGCATCTGCATATCACCAGCATCAACAAACTCACGGAAGAACTCGAATGCTTCTGCATTTTGTACAGGGTTCCAGTCAGAACCAACAATGTCCATGACCTTGTTATCAGAGGAGCGAACCAGCGCAGACTTGCCCGGAACTTCACCCATCTCACCAAGATCATCCATGTAGTACATAGGCTGCTTAGTTACAGACCAGTCAAGACCAGCTGCTTTCATCATACCGTCAGTACTAATGTCGTCGGACACTTCAGTACCTAGACCATGCCAAGGAGTCTCGCCAGCATAAGCCATTTGAGCAACACCGTTTACCATTTCAATTTCGTGAGACATCTTTTTTCCTTTCTCTAAGATACTCTTGAAGTGTACTTGATTTAAAACCAAAAGTCAAGCACTTTTTTACAATGATTGTGATTTTTTTTCTGCACGTTCTGCAAGAATGTCATCAATAGCTTGCAATCGAATTTGGCGACGATGATACATGAAACCATTTTTCATTATTTCCCGAGTTTCGACCAACTCATCGGTTGGTCGATTCTCAAACAGTCGCCGTTCAGCGGCATACCAGGTGTTTTGATCGCCCATTATGCTGCTTCTGCCATGTTATAGCTGGTGTAGTCTTCACCGAAGATGATTTTCTCCGGAACTTCATCCAAGAACTTTTTAACTGCAAGCTCCAAAATTCGCCAGTTAGGAGTGCTGGTGTAGTAGGTGCCCACAAACCACATCTCTTGATTAGCATCCCAAACATAGAGATATTCTTCACCACAACTAGGGATAAAAACATTCTCTTCAGTTTTCATCTCAACTTCACCGTCCTGCTCTTTGTAAACATTCTTTTCATCAGTAGCAGTCAACTCTACAGTCTCTTTCAGACTGGACATGTCACCGAGAGCGACAAGATCAAGAACAGTATCAGTGTCATTGTAATGCTCATTCAGAAGCTGGCCGACATTCCAGAGACCACCATCCCAGTGACAGTATGCCGCTGCAAAGTTCTTCCAGTCGGAGGTGATCATGATATTAGCACGGGTAGCCATGGAGCAATTCCTTTCTTTCATCAGCTTACATACTTAATATAAACACTCTGAAAGGAATTGCAACCACTTTTTTTGATTTTTTTACAACTATCGTTTCGAATTTTATCTAAACGGGCCAGCCCATCATATCAAACCGACGACCATCGGTCAGAGTGCGGATGTTGTTTTTATCTGTGGACTTGACGATTTTATTACCTTGTAGTGAGATTGCACCATCAGGCTCAATCACTTTAAGAATGTCATTCAGACTTCCATACATTCTAGACATATAAGCTTTTTTGTATGGATTCCAGTTTGAAATCACAAAGCTACCTGTAGGCACTTCACTGATTCGAGAGTGATATTGATCGATAGGACCAAGCAAAGGCGCTTTCTCGGTATCAGAAAACTTTTTAGTCTTCTTGGTTGTAGAGTCGGCAATCTCTTTGCCCATATCTAGAATTGCACTTTCGCCCAACTCTTTGATAATTTTTTTCTCCCAGTAGTTTCGTCCAGCAACACCTGCGTATGTCTTAGTTTGCTCTTTACCACCGGCGTCACGCCACTTGATATAATAAGAAAACTTGGTCATTGTGATATCCTTTCTCATTTCACACTACATAGAATATCATAATAATTTTGAGTTGTCAACCCTAAACTTTTTCCACAGAGATGGTAACATTATCAGGTTGTTCAATTTTGATATTATTGTGAGTATGATGAATTACAAACTCAATATCTTTAAACTCATTGAAGATACCATTAAACACTTTTCGCCATGTACCAGACAATCTTTCAGTGTTCATACCGCCTCTATCGGACGCAAGATAAAAATCAGTTCTGGAGCGAATGTCAAAGTCCATGATAGAGTCGAACCCCCAAAGGTGAATACGATCAGGTTGAACCTTATTTGCTACATAATGAGTTGCAAAATGTCCACAATTAAAGTTGGTATATCCCTGACCACCACCTCCAGTATACTTTGGTAGAGCAGTATAGAATTCTTTAATCTGGGCAGCATGCTTCATATGAAAGCTAGGATTCTTTTCCATCCATACTTTTGGTCTGTATCCGAGCACCCATGTATAAGGATTTTGTAAACTACCTTCTGTCAAAGCTTTCATCATTTTAAAGTCAACCATACAAGAAAAAGCAACACGCTCTACAGCAAAAGGAGGTAGATTACATACCACCTTCATTCCTTTTAGGTCTTTATGATTTAGATATAGCTTTGAAGAATGCCCGTTACCAAGTATATGTACCGCTTTAGCCATTATGAATTAGTCCTCTAATATGTTCTCTAATTAGTCTCCTAATATGTTCTTTACCTTTAAACCCTGTCCAATGCATAATCTTCTTACGAGAAGAATCCTGACCATCTAATATTTGAAGTCTTAGCCAGTTGTAGATATTGGGCAGATCTTCAATATACATCCTCTTTTTTATAGGGTCATCACGCAACATCATGTGTAATACTTCCTGATCGCCTACCGTTGGATTAGCATCGATATTACGTTTCCATTCTTTTAGAATTCTAGGACAGCCTTCGAACAAAACGACACCAGAGTTATGCCAGATTTCTCCCCGCCGTTTAGTCCATGGCAAGTCTTGTACCATACCTAACTTGTTCTCCGTAGAGTAATTGAAAACAGTAGAAATGGAACGCAGCACATGGCAGTCGGTATCGATCCAGCAAACTTTCTTGGCTAACTTAGATGCGTCAATCATAGATTGAGGTTTAAGAAACCATGCCTTATCTTTATGATTATTTAATTTAATTACTTTTGTAAAGTTTTTCTCTGCATAATCTCTAGCCTTATCACTAACTCCAAAGTCAGCAAAGATTACAGGTATTTTGTTATGTTTGGAATACTCGGTAAACCACCATTCCAGCATCCATTCTGTGTTTTCATCACATCCAGTCAGGAAAGCTTTATCGAACATTTAGAATATCCATCTTTCCAGTTTTCAAATAAGTATGTTTTGCTTGAATTCCATCTTCTCTTTGAATAGTCGTAAAACTATCTCTTGCTTGAACAGGCCAAGGAAAATACTCTGTGACTTCGAATGTATCTCTATGAATAAAAATGTCTGTCGGCTTTGCAAATGTTTTGGCCCGACGAATCAAATTCCATGCACCTTTCGGTGTAATGTAATATCCATGTGCACCAGGAAAAAATGGTTTTGAAACAAGAGGGCCTTCCCCCAATCTACTAGGAGTAGTAAAAGCACCATAAGAGGGCTGCCCAAGATTTACAATATCTCCACGCAAAAAGCTAGGAATATCATTAACAATAACAGCATCATGTTCCAAGATAAGGTAGTTTTGCTGAGTCTGATAGCTCTCTTTCCAAAGAGAATAGTGTGATGAAAAAGCAGCCAATGCATTTTTAAATCTTGAATACTTTTCTTTGAAGAATCTTGTATCAATCTGTTCATCATACACAAATTGATCTACGGTCTTTGGAGTGACAGCATTAAAGTTTTGAACATGTACGCCATATGCGGCACCAGAATCAATACATCTCTGCGCAACCTTGACTGAATTTGGCATGTTCATCAAAGTAATCACTTTAGCAATCATAATCTAACCTGTCGTTGTTGATCTTCTCTGTTCTACCTTAGTTATATATGGGTAGTATGACTTGAGATTTTCAGGAAACAGTTGCTTGCAGAGCAAAGCATCGTTTGGCCAGATACCAATACTTGATTGAAGCTTCGAGGCTTTCTTTGCAGCCGCTGGTGTAATGACATATGCACTGTTACCAGCAAGACCGTCTGGAACGTTCTCATCTGGGGCATTTACACCTTCTACTAGGTGCACACCAAAGTTATTCTTAATAATATTCTCATGATAAACCATACCACGACGGGTAGCACCTCGAGGATCATTGATCATGAGAACGTCTCCATCATCGATAGACTTAAGAATCTTACTAGGTCTAAACTTGCGAATAAAAACTGCATCATGCTCTAAGATCATAATTGGTTCGTCTAACTGTATACACTTATTCCAAAGATTCATATGTGATAGCGAGCATGCAATCTTCTTGCTAACATCCCTAGCTTTATAGCCAATTAATGTCATCCCCTCATAGGTGTCAATCTCACCTTCGCCTGGATAAGAGTAAGTAGTGTCTTTAATATTGTCTGAAGTTACGGCACGAAACATTTCAATGTCAAGATCTTCTGACATTTGCTCTGCAGTCTGTATAGTCTTTTTAGCAGATGACAGACTATACCTGTCATTCATCATTGTAATTACAAAAGCTTTCATTTTATAATTCCATATTTTAAGTCTTCATGTAACAATTTTCTAGCAGCGACTCCAGCGTAATGTACAAAATTAACACCTGTATAATCAGATCTTCTTTTTTCACAGGATGCCATAAAGTTCCATTTAGAATCTAACACATAAGACATATTGAAATTTTTATGTCTCCAGTAATTCATATATGACTGATCACTATGATAGTTTAGGGGCGGATTAGTTTTCTTATCTACTACATTATTAATATATGAATATAAATTATTGCCAGCTTTTCTATTTACCATCTGTACTCCACCATTAACAAACTTATCATAAGGCAATTCAAAAGCATTTCGAAAAGTTTTCCAAGACTTACCTTTATCCTCTGCTGCCATGTGTCCTTTTATTTTTGGTAATTTTTCAGCATGTTCTGGCACCCAAATATCATTATCCAATGAGACAATTTGATCATAATCTTTATTCATGTTTAAATATCTAATTAAAGTAGAACATTTATTTTTACCTGCTTGAGAATAATCATGATCAATAGACTTAGTGTTTCTATTAAAAAATGTAATATCTTTATCTTTAGGATATTCATTAATCAATAAGTAATCATAATTATATTTTTGACAATATCTTTGTACAGTAGGCATTAAAACACTCTCGCAAATATCTCCTACAGGATTGTCATATGCATATCCTGTAGTATTACCTACCTTTACTTGAATGATTAAAGTAGTTTTTTGCATTGTTCATAAACCATTTCAACAGTAATATTTTCATTCGCTTCTTTGCAATGAGGGCAATCATACGTTCTTCCACATGGAGTTTCTGGATGATCATATTCGATTGTAATGTGATTTTTATAATTCATATTTTTTCTACTTATAAGGCCGCCTTGTATCACTACACAAGGAATATCAAATCCAGCTAATATATGCTGAAGAAGCCCATCATATGATATTCCAAATTTAGCATTGGTGTATAATGCAGCAGAGATGCGCAATCCCTCACAGGGAATATTGATTGCATTTTCTAATGCAGGTTCTGTATATCTACCTCCAGGCATAACTCTAACTACTTGAATATCTTTGCTCAATAGATCAGTAAGTTTTTGATATTTTTTAAATCCCCAGTTTTTATTGTTGTTAAAAAAACTAGTTTTGTAATCTGGATTAATAATAACAAAATTATCTTTTACATTATATTCTTTTAAAATTTCAGCACTTTTTTTGATTTCTTTTTTCGAAAACCTCAATTTAAATGGCTTAGGAATGTATTGATTAAATACTAATTTTTCTCCATGGAGAGTTTGTACTTTTTTCTTTACATAGTAATCAACATGATAATCCGAAAATTTTTCCGTGTCTCTAGCATTAACAGTTACTACATTTATATCATTTGCGTCACATAAGAATTCTACATTTTTAAAAAATATGGAATTTCCTGATCCATAAACAGGTTTAATCTTTTTACCTGTTTTTTTATGAATATGCTCTGCTTCTCCCAGAAACATAATATCATCACCCAGACCCATCAATTACTCCCAAAAAGACACATTTTTAAAATACTCTATTTGTTGATCGGAGGGCATTTCACAAAGATTCATCTTGGCACCTCTTCTGAAAAGCTCTCTAGCCATGAACGATACATTCCAATTATCAGGAAATCTCTTATCATCATATCTATTTCTGATGTTAATATATAGATGTATATTTTGCGTTGGAAGTAACATTTTAGCAACATGTGCCATACCAGAATCAGCTCCTATGTGGTATTCTGCTTTAGAAATTATAGGAATAATATCTTCAAGATTGCCATAATCTCCTTCTCCGCCGATGCGAATTACTTCATAGCCTTTATTTTTATACCAATTTTCTATATTGTCAATTCTTTTCGAGTCCCATCTATCTACTCTTCTATAAAGTTGAGCGGCGTCCCATTGTGCGGTAACATATTTTTTAGGTAAATCAATATTAGTCTGTAAATTTACATTTGTATTAATTGGTATTACATTAATCTGTTTAGAAATAGTAAAGTAAAGAGAGCTATTTGATACAATCTTTTCACCCTTATTTTCTGAGGATACCTGTACATCACCAAAAGAAAATAAATTATCTTTTAAAAACTGTGCATCTTTTATGTCGTTTGTCACATTTACTTTTTCATTTTTTACAACACTTAACATATGTGCCAGTAACAAGAAATCTATCCTGTCACCTAAAGGTTTAATGATATTTTTACTTGAAAGATTAATCATGTTCTTTTGATGGCCGCATAGCCACATTTACCTCCAGTGTAATGTTCCTCTAATTCCCACTGGGGATTGTCGTTTAAGAATTGCTCAACAACTCTCCATAAAGCATATTGACCTCCAGTTTCTCCATTACTAAGTTTTGTATCGTGAAAAGCAATGTATTTGTTTACACTCTCGGCATGCATTTTTAGTTCTTTCTGAAGGTGACTTGCTTTATGTAAACTATCAATATGTAACATATCCACATTATGCACGGATTCTTTATCTGTAGAGCTACCTTCATACATGATATATTCCATAGGATGTTTTTTCATATATTCAATAGCTAATGGCTCTAAAGCAGGATATGTCCCACCATTTCTCCATTTTTTAAGAGTTATATCCACTCCTACAATTTTCTTAGGGTTTTGAAGCATCATAAAAACAAAAGATGTGCCTTGATTGACGCCAAGTTCAGAAACACTTTCAGAATCTTTAGCAAGCCTCATTAAGCAATTGTTTCTAGTTTCTAGATGAATATTCCAATCTTTTTTACTGATTTTCAGAATATCTTCAAGTTTCTTAGCTTGTCTGTAATCCGTATCTCTCATTTTTATCTTCCTCCCAAGGCTTTTTAGATTCCATAAGACGTACTTAAATTTTTATTATTAAATTTTACAGGACTTGGTAAAAGATACTCAATGTTAATATTATAACTGTTTAACATAAAGTCTGATTGATCCATACTATTTTTTGCAACTTCAATCATCTTTTTAGCACCTTTAGGAGTAATAGCGTATGCTCCAGTTCCTGGAACCATATTGCTATTTTTCCAATTATTATTTCTATAATACTGCAGTCCATAATTTTCTGGTAGCGAATATACCCCTCCGTCACCAGGAAAAGTATAATTTAAAAATTTTTGAAGAGCAAGTTTATTAGGTTTTCTAAAAACATGTTCTGCATTTAAAATTAAATATTCATCAAACTCAACTTGTTTCCAATCATTTGTACAAATAGCATCGTGTTCTAAAAAAGCCATAGGCTCGTTTCTTTTTATGACTTTTTTCCAAAATTTAACATGGTTAATAGCACAACTAAGTTTTGTTAAAAATCTATTTTCATTTTCCTGCTGAAAGTCTAACAGTCTACTATTTTTCTTAATAGGATAAAAATATTCTTTTTGCTTTTTAATATTAGTAGGAGTGATTCCAGAAAACTTTTCTACTTCCCATCCTTTAAATGTGGAAAAAGAATTGTATGCTTGAGAACATTGTTTCATAGACCCTAAGTGACCGTCAATATAAATCAGTCTACATTTCATGACTTTTCTGCTCTGTAAATTCACTACCATAAAATAGGTCAATCTCTTTTTTAATTTTATGGCGAATATCATTTAATTGACATGTTAAAGTACTAAGATCACTGTATTCAGCAGTGTACCGTTCACTATCTCTACGCTTTTTATCTTCGATAGCCCAAAGCATAAAATGTAGTTCAGTAAGAAGTTTTTCCCAATACTCAAGCATATCATAATTTTCAAAGATATACTCTTCTAATTCTTTTTTAACATCTAAACCTTTAGCTTCTTTAACTTTTAGAATTGTATATCGGTCAAGATACTCGCCATAACTTACCCAAACCTTTTCCATCAATCACGCCTTTCAATGTCATCTTCGACACATTTTTGTCCATATTGAATTTCAATAATGTGTGCTGGCTCTTTTCCAATATTTTTTGCTTTGTGCCACTGCATAGGATCAATGATAATTGTATCGTGTGGCTTTAGCACCTTATCACAAATATCTATAGTGCCACTCAACACATACCAATGCTCTGATCTGTACTGATGGCGTTGGTCACTTAATGACTTACCCGGTTCGATAACTAGTTCTTTGGTTTTAATTGTGCCTTTGTCGTCCAGTACACGCCAATATCCCCAGTCACGATAAGTCTTTTGGTACTTCCACTTTTCAAGAATCCAGCTTGAAGAGTTTTTCTTGTTATCTCCCCCTACAGAAAACATAAAGTCTACTCTAGGATCATCTTTGAATGCATCAATCTCTGGAATGTTATCAGAAGTTCTATCGCCACCATTTACAAAAATAATTTTATCTGCAGTGGCAAATGAAGACTTCACTTTGTTGATGGCATCGATAGCGGTACCATCGCTATCATCAAATTTCATCACCCACATAACATTCTTGAATTGCTTTAGCACATATTCACGTTCTGCAAACGGAAGAAATGGCTGACCCTTTTTTCGGGAAAGCCATTCATCAGAATTTAAGCCAATGACAACCCGGCCCAGTTTAGCTGCCTCATTAATTAAGTCAATATGTCCAGAGTGAATTGGATCAAATCCACCTGTGAACACGATAATATTATCACTCATTAGATTTGCTCCATTAGCTGATCTACATTTTCACCACGTTCTGGCAGTTTATCTTTTAGGAAGAAGTGGACAAAGTGGCACTCAGAGATTTTAGTGTTTGCAGTAAATAGACCATTCCATTTCCAGTGCATATGCTTAACAGGTACATTGCGAGACTTCATAAAGTAGTTGAGTAGTGTCTGATCAGTAGACCATTTCCAGGTACCTACACCATCCACAAAAGGTTGAAATTCAGATTGTGTCACCCATTGATGTGCTGGCATTTTAATATAATCATGAAACGACTGATTCATTAACATCAATCCCATGTTATAAAATTCATATCCAAATTTATTGGGTTTGAAGTCCAGCTGTTTTTTGCCGTGCAGATTATGATATTGCATCCGAGAATAGTTCTGAATCTTTGCAATGTACTGTTTGTTGATTGGCATTTCACGTTCACAGACTGCACCAAATGAATGGTCTGTACCAAAATCATCAAAGATGTTTGGACTGTCTGGTCTAATGTAAATGTCAGAATCAATTACGGCAATCTGGTCATACTTTGGTAAAAGATCAAATGCATTTTCTTTTTCGTAAATAGGCAAGTAGCCCAGCCGGGAAGCACCATCAGAACGATTAGATGTAAATGGATTTGGATTAATTCTCAGTTTAGGTTTAGTCAAAACATAATGTTCAATATCATGCTTGTCACAATATTCTGAAACTGAGTTAATACAATGCTTGTATAGTTTAGATGTTTTACCTACTGAAACCTGATAGATTAATCTTTTCATCGTTTGCGGTGCACTTTGTTAATCTCACGCACCGAGCGAATCAATGGTAAGTCACCACCTTTTCGTTCAGCATAATTTACAAATGCTGCAGTATCTTTTGGAAGACAATGCCCGCCCCAGCCAAACTTATCATCATATCCTGGTACTTGATTATGGGAATGTCCGATGCGAGAATCAATGCCAAGAGCATATACCGTAGAATCATAGTCAAGTTCTGGATGTGCTTCTTGCATTAAATTGTACAGGTCATTAAAGAATGTAACACGCATAGCAAGAAAAGAGTTTTCTGCATATTTGACATAGCCCGCTTCTACAATATCAAGAAATGCTTCTTCTTGAATATCAATACACTCAGCAAAGACATTTGCCCAGCCTTCTGCCTGACTAATCTCTCCACCAATGATCATTTTGGTTTCAGCAAGAAAGTCATCTACAGAGCTACGCCCACGGAGAAACTCTGGAGAAAAACAGACATTAGAATAGTTTTCTTTAAACCACTGAAGCGTATCAATATCTGTAGTTGATTTAATCAAAATAGGTTTATCAAGACCAATGCTTTCTACAACATCTAAAACAATAGAGTCATCACATTTACCATCTTCTCCTTGTGGTGTAGGAACACAGACTACAGCAGCATCACAAGACTTCATAACTTCAAGCAAAGAATTATTATATTCTTCGTATGCAGGGTCTACAATATCATAATCAATATTCTCGCCCTGATCGAATGCAGCAACCATTGCTTTGCCGACATATCCATATCCAACTACACAAATCTTCATTTTTTCATTTCCTTCAAAACATGATGACAAAGTTCAGTTGCATCATCAAACCCTTTACGAAAACGATTAGCAGTATGACCTTTCTTTAAAAACCATTTCATACTATCAATCGTACCATGATACTTATCTTTGGGCAAAACGAAACCGGAGACGAGATTTTCGTACTCGCTCCGGTAGTTTAAATATTGAATAAATGTCATTTACATTAACCTCAAGTCATCCACAAAAGAAGGTTCGGAATCTAGTAAACCTTCAACAAACTCTAAAGCTTCTTCTGCGGTAGTCTCATAACCAGCCGCAGAATCAACATATTCTTTTAAAAGATCATTTTCCTTCGGGTCCATCATCTTTGTCATCATCTAAATCTAACTCCAGTTGCTGAACATCTTTCTTCATAGCTTTAAGGCGAAGCGCAACTTCTTCACCATCAAGCCACAAGTCTTTACCTTCGAGGACATCTTTGATTTCAGTCTCACTTAGAAAGCCATTATAGACCTTTTTCATCATCTTGTCAATAAGTTTTTTCTCAAAAGATACTTGAGCAAACATCTCTGCACCTTTACCTACGGCAATACCTGAGTAGTTGTGAAACATAAAAGCAGAGTGGTCGGAGATTTCAAATGACTGTGCTTGCAAGAATACCATAGTTGCAGCAGACATACATGCACCCTCTACCGATGCAGTAATGATAGCATCAGACTCTTGAATACAGCGCATTAACTGAATAGCAGTAAACAAGTCGCCACCATAAGAGTTAATATGAATGGTGATAATATCTGACTTACCACCACTGCGGATAAGTTCGAACCAGTCAGTGTATTGATCAGCAGCTTTAATCTCACCAGTTAGATACAAGTCATGTTTTGCTACAATAGACTTGCTTGGGAACATGTTTTTATTTTTCTGTCCCATACCTAACAATTCATCAAGTCCCATAGGATCGATCATAGTTCAACTTCCTTATATCCAAGATCAGCACGGCGTTTAGACTCTGCTGTATCTGTCTTATTACGAGAAGACATGTGTTTACGATCACAGTCTTTACAGACATGATAGTATGCATAGTAAGGATTACCTTTGACAGTTTTCTCTACTACCTGAATAACACTATCAAACTTATCTATGCAAAGATTTAAAGAACAAAACTCGTTTGTATCTGTATTATAAAAACGAATATCATCTTTTACTGTGGTAAGTTTTTGTGGCTTTAGTTCAACACCAGTTTTAGTTTCACCCCGCAAGGGCATATTGCTGCTGTTGCTCTTCTTCATACTGTTGGATCGTTTCACGAAGTTTCTCCGTCCACTCATCTCTGTGTTCTACAAATACAATAGGATTATCATTATCAACTGACATAACAGTTATAAGTTGTGTGATGGGAATACCTGTACGTTCTTCCCACATAATAGCGTAGGCCGCTTCTTGGATAAAGTAATTATAGCACCGACTACGAGTTTTACGTTTCTTTGATGTTTTAAAATCAATAATAGACAACTGCCCATCAAACTCTGCAACACAATCTACTCGGCCCGCTACACGCAAATGGTTTGAATACAAAGGTTGCTCTTGTGCCATGATTGTGCCCATTCTACTATCAAGAATAGGTTTAATCTGATAAAAAGATTCTAGAACATCAGGAAAGTACCCTTTGTTATAATCATCTTTATTGTCCAGATAATCTTCTACAATTTGGTGTACAGCAGAACCTCGGGTTGTAGCGATACGAGAAATTCGATCAGCTTCTTCATCGCCTACACGACGGCGCCATGCTGCAATACCATCACGGGAGAGAATCGAAAGTACTGTAGTGATAGAAGGATATTTTTTCTTATCATCTACGAAATACTTTCGACCCTCTGCTGTATCTTCAGACAGCAAATCATCATAATCAAACTGAACTTTGACGTGTTCAAACGTTTTGCGAGTATCCAACGGTTTCCCTAACAATATCATTATTATTCAACTCTGCCCAATACACTTCAAAGGCAACAGCATCTTCAATGCACTCAAACTGGTGATAAACACCAGGCTTTACTTTAGTCCACTCACCAGGACCTACAATGGTTTCATCTACCAGATCGTAATCATTCTGCCATACACGAATGAGTAAATAACCAGACTCCACAAAGAAACCATTCCATTTAAATTCGTGTTTGTGCTTAGAACATACTCCACCCTTCTTGGTGAAGATACGGTGAAACTCTAGTGCGCCGTTTGCTTCAATCAGTTCGGTTGAGCCCCATACCTTTCCAGCAATCATCTAACAAATTCCTCATCAGTGTCATCATAATACTCAATTTTTTTGTATTTACGAAGATACTTATCTTCATCCATATCCATAGCATTTTTCTTATTAGCGTTAGGATATTCTCCTAAGGTCATCTTTTTATTACGACCGTTCTTTTTATTACGTGGATCGAAACGAGAAAACTTAGCCATTTGTTTTCTTATTCCCCATTTTATGTCTCCTTATAAAATTAAATTAGATACTCAGTATAAAAGTATTTCGTTAGTTTGTCAAGCATTATTTTATGCCTAACATCTCTTTTGTCATGATATAGTCTCTCACAAAGTCGGAACGAACAATGTCCTCCCAACCAAACTCCACAACAGTGAAGTTACGAACCTGTTCAACGATATTCATAAACATCAAAATACCATTCTTATCTTTTTCTTTTTCAAAGTCTGTCTGATAGTAGTCACCGCACATGATAAATCTACAGTCACGACCTACACGGGTGATCACAGAGTCTAGCTCATGGAAATTACAGTTCTGCATCTCATCTACAATCACAATAGAGTTATTGAATGTCGTGCCGCGGATAAAAGATGTAGACTCAAACTTAATAGTGCCAGATTGTATTAATTTTTCCCAGCTATCACCTTGCCCAAAAAGTTCATTACAGATGATCCTATATGGATCTGTGTAAGCATCCTTTTTTTCTTCTTCACTTCCGGGAAGATAACCAATGTCACGGGTTGGTACAATAGACCTAACCAATACGATTTGATCATAGGGTGTCTCTCTATCTAATACTTCTTCTAATGCTAGAAAGAGCGCAACAAAAGTTTTACCAGTGCCAGCAGAACCAGCAAGAACTATATTGTCACCTCTTTCAAAAGCATTGAATATTTTCTCTTGATTTTTTGTAATAGGTTCAACTTCAGGCAAATCTTCAAGACGTAGTTTTAAAGTTTTCACTGACTTTTGTTTCACATTAGACATCAATCTTTGCGTTTTTACCTGATGCTTTTTTAATTCCTTTCAACACATCTGACCAACCTTCACCGGCAAGGCGATGCATTGAGATTCTACCAGATACAGTTGCTGGCATTTTGAATACGTGAGAGTACTCGGGATTACCATTTAAGAACTCTTTAAACTGTTCATATGGCATATTTACTTCAGTATATTCTTCTGTAGAATTATTTCTAATTGTATAAACTGGCATTTTTTCCTCATAAAAACAGGGTTTGAGCCGCTAACCATTGGCGACTCACGGATGTATTAAGGCATCAACCTATTATCTATTTATTTTCATAAACTCTATTATATTGATTATTGACCTTAACAAATGTTGCACATTTTGTCAAGTCTTTAATCTGCCTAGCACCAACATAAGTGCAAGTAGACCTTAAGCCACCCAATATATACTGAATCGTATGACTTACCCCACCTTTATAAGGCACTAGAATATCTCTACCCTCAGATGCACGATAGTCTTTCAGACCACCTGCATGCTTCTTGTTGGCTGTATTGGATGACATACCATAGAACTGCCGAAACTCTTTGCGTTCGATAACAGGCTTATAGATTTCGTCTTCTTTCATATAGTAGTATTCATTGTTGTGAATATACTTGAAGACTGGTTCACCGCCACCTTCATCATGACCTGCCAGCATACCACCTAGCATCACAAAGTCTGCACCAGCAGCAAATGCTTTTGCTACATCTCCCGGACAAGTGCAACCGCCGTCAGCAACAACATGACCGCCAAGCCCATGAGCGGCATCAGCGCACTCGATAACCGTCGATAGTTGCGGATACCCAACACCAGTAACAATCCGAGTAGTACAAACAGATCCAGGACCAATGCCCACTTTAACCACGTCAGCTCCATTTAGAATCAACTCCTGTGTCTGATCAGCAGTAACCACGTTACCTGCAATGATAATGTTATTAACACCACAAAGCTCACGGATGGACTTTACAAACTGGACATACTTCTCCATGTAACCGTTTGGTGTATCGATACAAATGATTGGAAATTTATACTTAAGCTCTCTGACCTTTTCGTAGTCTGCATCCTGCATGCCAATGGTCAGACAAAGACTCTCTTTCATGCGCCAGCTATCTTTCATAGCTGCATGACTGTACACATCATGAAGTTCTTCTGGAGTGTACGATTTGTTAAGTGCCACAAGCATATCGTCTTCTACAAGAACCTTGAGCATTTCAAAAGTGCCGACGCCATCCATATTGGCTGCGATAATAGGATTGACTTCGATTTTTCTTTGAGAGTGTGGAAATACAAATGTTCGGGTGAGTTTAACTTCTTTTCTAGATGTTAGCGTAGACCTTTTTGGTCTAAGCAATACGTCCGAGTAGTCTAGTTTGGTGTCACTCTCAATATGCATTAGATATTTCCTTTAAAAATATTTGTTTAACATCTCAATACGATCTTCTGCCTGAGCCATTTTATCTAGTTCTTCTTGAATGGCCTCAACAATATCACTATGTTCTCCGATACCTACTGATTGATTCATATAAACTAAAATATTAGTTTTTGCTCGCTCTAGCTCGCCTTCTGCATGCATACGGGCAGCTTTAACAAGTTGATTCTTCATTTATCTTGGCTCCCAATGTTCTAAACAGCGTGAATCATACATTCCTTCACTACCAACTTGAATGCGACCACCTGTTGCGTTAATACGATAAGTTTTAGTTGCTTCTTTACCACAAACACCGCAGATACCTTTAATCTTTTCTAGATCATCTGCAAGCGCCATGAGTTTTGCTGTAGTATCAAAAGGAACACCACGGCTATCCTGATCAAGACCACTAGCAATTACATTTATACCTTCTGAAAGAACATGCTCTACAAATGTAATAGCATCAGTGTCATCAATAAACTGTGCTTCATCAATACAGATTGTATGGTATTCTTTATAAGATACATTGCTCATGTTCCAAATCTGAGCAAGAGAGGATACAGTAACACAAGGATAACTGAGTTGATTGTGAGTTACAATAGATGCATCGCCATAGCGATTATCAATAGCAGGTTTAACAATTAACACTTTCTTTTTTTGATGATTTAGCCACAATACATCTTGAAGAACTTTTGTTGTTTTGCCAGCATACATCGGACCAGTATATACTTTAAGTGTGCCTCTCATAATATCCTCTAAAAATGGTGCCGCCACCAAGATTCGAACTCGGGACCTGATGATTACAAATCAACTGCTCTACCAACTGAGCTATAGCGGCATTAATGGTCGGAGATGTAGGATTCGAACCTACGACCCTCTGGTCCCAAACCAGATGCGCTACCAGACTGCGCCAATCTCCGTTACTTATTCACTGTGTTTCTCAGGTGATCCAATGCACCAATTACTTTACTTGGATACGAACCAAGATAACTACCAGCTTCTAGGTCATCTTTACTAATTAGATGTTTATGATAATGGTCTATTGTATCATAATTATTTAAAATAAAATTTGCTAACTCATCATAATAAGCATCTGAAAAAATCGGATCATCTTGTTCATAGTAAGCATAGGAAGCCATAAGATAGTATGGAACCGACATATGCTTACTACGACTGATGATATACTTAGCCCGTGCTTCATATGCTACTGACATTACTATCTCACCTCTGCTTCCTACAGGCTTGCTTAGAAGCCTGCCGTTTTTTGTTTGTAACTACCTTATTCTTGTAGTAACCTTTGCGAAGTTGTGCTGCGATAGGATTACGCACCTTTCTCTTCCTTTACTTGCTTTACATATTCCATAAACTCTTTGCCATCTTCAATCCACTGATCAATAGTCAAGTGACTGAGTTTATCAACATAAGTGCTGGTCTGCTCAAACATTTTACCATTATCATACGTCCAGACAAAATATCCAGGACACTGATGCAGAGTCAAATGATTTTCACCGATAGCTTTTAGGATTGTTTGAACTTTCATGCTTCTTTCTCTAATCAAGACAGTACTTTTATAATATAGTGCTTCTCTATAGATTTGTCAACACTTTTTTTAAACTATCGGTTTAAATTTATGTAAAGTCTAAGTCAATAGTTGCGTGTTCAATAAAACCTTCACCGGTAAAGTAAGGGACTTCTACATCATCGTATTTATCCTCAATGAGGGTTGATGCATCTCCATTGATAGATACGACACCAGCGTCATTCCATGTCCAGACATTGACTTTCCAGTCACCGGTCCAAATGTTTGGCTCATCTGCCCTTACCCAATCCATCACAGCATTTAGTGTCAGGTCTGCATCAATACCTTCTTCATCTTCAACGAGATATTTAATTCCAGCTTGTGGTTCTGAAAACCACTCTTCGTCGCTGTAATGTGCTACAACAGGAGTTTCGCTTTCTGTAGTGTCTACCTTTTCTCCTGCAAAAACTTCTTGATAGAGAACCCATCCACCAATAATAGCAGTTAAGGTAATACCAACTGCACCTAATCCAAGAAATAACATTTCTTTCTCCTAATCCTATTCTGATTCTCGGCGACGATGAGCGTAAAGGTCGACTTCAGAATCTGCATTAGGAATTCCAGAAACTTCACCCAAAATACCTTTTAAATCAGATTCACGGTAGTTTGAACCTTTCTGAACTTTGCCATCTTCATTATAGATCGGTTTACCATCTTCTCCAAGTTTTGACATATTACTATTATGTACTTCCTGAAAGCAAGCATCCAAATCAATACCGAATGTATGTCCAGCACCGTAAGTCACATAAAGAATATCAGTAAGAGCATCTGCAATACCAGTAAAATCATCGTTAGCAACTGCAGTCATAAGCTCATTCAGTTCTTCTCCGATCAAATCAATCCGAAGATGCTTGGTGTTTGGATTAGTTGGCCAAGTTGGAACTTCTTTAACATCCTGACCGAAAGTTGTCATAAATTGTTTTACTTTTTTAAAATTAGTATCGGCGGCCATGTTTATTCTCCTACTAGTAAAATGGCCCGCCCTCTAGGACTCGAACCTAGAACCTACGGCTTAGAAGGCCGTTGCTCTATCCTGTTGAGCTAAGGGCGGATAATAAGTTAATTACACTTTTGATTACGACAAATGGTGACAGAAACATTTACTTTGATTTCGTCACCGACAATGTATTGATCTTCAACTACACCCCATCCTTGGTATCCATTCCAGTCATATTGAATGGTATAGTCTTCAGGAACAGACTCGGTGCGCTGCACATAACGAGTTGTACAAATCTCTTTGCTTTCATATCCTACGATACGAAGTTGAGGCGCTCGACCTGCTTCGGCTACAACTGCACCACCGATAACAGCACCAGCAATGGCACCTTCGTCTTTATCTGTCACTGCTTTACCAAGCAACCCACCAAAGACCGATCCAAAAAGAACTTCTAAACCAGTAGCACCTTGACCCTGCACATTCTCATAGATTGGTACTTGTGCAATGTCACAAGACTCAACAGGAACAGTGCGAACCACTTCAATCCAGTTAGGCTCTACGTCTACTACGATTGCAGTTTCTGCTGCAGCTGGAGTGGCACATGAATATACACTCAATAAAACAATAACAGCTATAATTTGTTTCATTTAACTTTCCTCAGAAAACGTTGATGGACAAATATTTGCAGTATATAGTCCACCGGATGCTACTGTACCAGCAAGAGCTCCTGTGGCAGCACCAAAGAGTGCATCAGTTCCGCCTACATTACCATCAGAGAGGACAACCATAGCAGCCGTACCAGCTACTGCACCAAGAGCAGCATACTGTGGCAGGCGTTCATTATAATACATCACTTCAGTACATTGATCAAGTGGGGCGTTAAGAGTTGCACAACCGGTCAAACCAAGCATCGCAACAGATGCAATAATAATAGATTTCATTTTAAGCTCCTACAATAGAATAATAAATGTCTTCCCAACCTTGAACACGATTATCAAAGTCAAACTGTCGATTATGAGGCAAGTCAATCAGATAAGATTCAAGTCCAAGTCCTTGTCCCAGTACAGCATTCTTGTACTTATCTTCTACCCAAACACAACCTGTGTCACGGTATTGTTCAAGTGCATCATCTTTATCAGCACCAGTATCTAAGCAGACTAGCTCATCAATAACATTCTCACCAAACAAGTCGTGGAGGTTCTTCAACCGAGCCTTGTACGCATATTTGTTAAGTGACATGGAAGTAATTACACGCAGAACATAACCACATTCTTCGTGCAACTTCTTAACATACTTCACTGCATCCAAGTGTGGAGTCAGATATGCCATGGCTGCGGAATTATTAAACTCTCGGCAAAGACCTTCGGCTGCCTGCTTATTAATAAATCCATATCGTTTCCATACTGCGTATCCTGTCGTATCTTGTTCAGTATACCCACGATCTGCCATAAACTCTTTGAAACCAAAGAGCCAATCTACTAGAACTCCATCACAATCGGTAAGAATTACCTTATCTGCAAGGCTACTTACACTCATTAATCTGTTGCTCCATCTATATCTACAACATGTTCATTTTCATTCATAACTTCAAAGTCTGTTGTCAACCAACGAATATTGCCAGTTTTAGGAGAACCTAACAACAGACCTTCAAAAGTTCCGGGACGTTTTTCAAGAACTTCCCATTTAGAGCCATGCTCTTGAATGCGTTGCTTACCTTTTTTAGTAATACCCTTTAGATATATTGTTTCACGCATTTTTAACCTCTTGAATCATACATTGTACTTCAATGCCACATGCCTTCATACGTTTTTCAAAGTCACGCATAAACTTCTTGGCTTGGCGCTCTGAAGTGATTGGTTCGAGCAAACCAAAACGAATACCGTTACTGACTGCATCACGAATTACAAAAGACTTCTTTTTCATTCTTATTCCTCAATAAGTGCTTTAAAGTCTGCAATCATGCCTTCACAGGCAGCAACAGCACGTTCACGTTCAACAGGGTCTTCAATCTGCTGATACTTAGCAAGGTTTGCTTCGCAAGCAGCAATGTAACTTTGAATCTGTTCAATCATTAGACTTACCTTCTTTTCTCTTACATACTTAATATAATATCTTCGGAAGGCTTTGTCAAGTACCAATCGGGGCTTTTTCGTGTTTTTTTCCACCGTGCAAACTTAGATTTTTCTGTGATATAAAAGTCACGATATGCAAGCATAGTCTGTGGAGTAGGACGTTTAATTTCATCAGGCATACACTGAGGAGGTGGAGTCCAACCGCCATTTATTTTCATAGACTTAGGTGGAAGTTGGAGATGAGGTAAAACAGTAAGAGCAGTGCCGTGTTGCTTGCCGAAACGATACTCATACTCATCAGCAAGTGCATTCATCAAATCTTTTGCCCAGCCATACTGTTCCATAGTTTCACGAATCCATATATTAGATGGATGTTTAAAATGTACAGCTTTGTAAAGTGTATGCTCTAGTACAGGATCAGGATGCACATAGTAGTCAACCATGCGCTTGCCAGATTTTGATGGGCGGCGAGTCTTTTCGCCGTCTAGCATACGATGTGCAGTAGATAGCATTTGAGCAGTTTCTAGTAGCATCTTATGAACGTGCTGATCACAATGCATCTGTGCTGCTTTTACTGGGTTTGGATCAAGATAAAAAATATTCATGCTTTATTCCTGCGGTTAGTACGTTTATTACCATACCCTAATTTACGCATTATGTCAAGTCTTTCTTTATCAGAATATTTTTTCCATCCAGCGATCTCTTCTTTGGTTCGCTTACAGCCTATACAGATGCCATCCTCTAACTTACACATGGAAATGCATGGTGTTATGTACATGGTAACTCCTATTTGTTGAAGGTGCAAAGCATTGGTTCACTGACTCCCTATAATAGACCATACAGTCACCAATCTAAACTGTCCCCTTGCGGGTTAGATGTGTATGGGATACAACAGGTTCAAACGTCTCCCCAAAACCTCGCTATCGCTTCCTTCATCACGGGCTACTACCATCGGTCCTTTAGTTTTGCGGATGTTATCCCGCTTCTCGTCATGGGAGTCAGACAACGCCCACTAGCCGTTATCAACGGCACGTCTCTATATTTGGTACTCCCTGCGAGACTCGAACTCGCACTTCCAAAGGAAAACGGATTTTAAGTCCGCAGCGTCTACCAATTTCGCCAAGGGAGCATACTCTTAATCACATACATAAATCATCATATAGAAGAGTATACTGCCTATGCTTGCTTTTGTCAAGAGAAAAAATCTTCCAAAATATCTTTTTTAACATTTTTTTACCTCTTAGATAACAATGGGACAGAAAGTGTATATTCTCTCTGCCCCACAACAACAACTGTATTATATATCATATTTTGTCAGTTGTCAATTAAAAAGTTGTTCCTCCAAGTCTTTTATTGATCTACCCAGATAATCTCGTTTCAATTTCATTTGCCTTACTAAAGTATCTCTTCCTTGTTTTACGAGTTTTCGTTCATAATGTTCAAGTTCACGATAATCTTTTTTCAATCGGTCGATTTGAGAAACGAGCATATAATGCATTCCTTCGGTTAGTTAATAGAACATAACAAATCAGTCAGGAGGTATCAGATTTGGGTAGACCTCCTTGACTAAAGCAGACGAAATACCCTTGAAAGGTTTTTTTGCTTTCATCTGCAATACAATTTTTGCATCTTCTGGATGAATAGACTCTAAAAGTTGAATGAACATGCGTTCAATTTTAATTTTACCAAGTCTCTTAGTATGCGCACCTGTAAAGTATCCAAAGTCCTTCCATTTTCTGTGTAAACTGGAAGGAGCATTATGTGTGTCACAAGCTTCATATGGCGGATCACCTTCAGGCAAATCTAATTTGATACCTGGATGATAGCAACCTTGAATTACTGTTCTAAGTGCTGTAGAATCATTTTGTTTGAGAATAGAAATCTTCTCTGCTTTTTTCTTAGCAGCAGATACTTTTTGTAAAACTTCAAATACATTCCAAGTAATTTTATTCACTGCCATCATCATTCCTCTTCAAATGTTTCGCATTAATCCGACACTGGATATATTCATTAAAATAATCATCTCTCAGTAGAACATCATATTCAAATTGATATTTTGCTTCATAGTAAGAACATTCACCTTTCGTTTTACAAAACCTTAAGATTTCTCTGTAGTATTTATCACCACCGACTTCTTGAACTTGTTCTTGAAGTAGTTTGTTTGAGCCATAATATTTTTTCCAATCTGACTCCTTGGTAATATACTTTGTTTTAGTGCCGCCGGACTTGGTCTTTACCTTCGTTTTCCTGCGGTTCCAGAGGAGTTTCTTACCAATATACTTCTGTAGTGTATCTAGGTTTTGTATACGGTAGACGAAGCCTACAAACTCTTCCGGTGCTGTTTCAGGATCATACTCAGCGAACTTATAGTACCATCCTGTATAATGATCAGACATAAAAAAAATACCTCAGTGTGTTTCAACTGAGGTACTTATACTAGTCACAAAGACAACCAGATTCATATTCATCTATCTCATCATCAGATAGTTCAGAGCCACAATATGGGCAGTGATTTGGTGGTTCATCATAGATTAGATGAACCACACTTTCCACTTCACATTGACCACAAATAATACGGTATTTCATATGCGCTCCTTTAAAAGTCAATCTCACATGCACCACCAGCACATGCAGCAGCGCCAAGAGTATCAACATCAGTATATTTCTTTTCAGACAGTTCAGAAATCCAATCAATCTGAGAATAAGACCGTTTGATCTTTTCCCACTTATGAATTAAATGGGCATCTTTCAAACAATATTCTGCCTGCTTTAAATCACCTTCAAGGTATTTAGATGCAAACGCCTGAAAACGACGGACCCAATCTTTCTTCATGGTGTTTCTAGAGTTTTCTGCAGAAATATCTTCACCGAAGCCTTGTGCGGTCTGACAAGCCATCCAAAGATCGCCAAATGCCTGCAGACCATCAACTACAAGACCTGATGCTAGAACAGCCGCAACGCCATATTTCTTAACCATCTTTTCAGCGTCGATAACTTCAGTATTCGGCGCTTGATTAAAATCTTTATCCCCAGAAGTAGACAAGAAAGAAATACCAGCAAAGCTATTCCTATTGCTATAAACATATTCAGCAACATCATCCCAGTCCTCCACTAGAATAGTATTTGATACGTTATGACTAACAGTTGGATCAGCACAAAGATCTTTATTCTTACCGGTGTTGACCCAATGCTTTTGTGCTTTTGCAACTAAGTCAAGATGGTCAGTACCAATCAGTTTATCTTTCAGAATAGAACCTTTCTTTGGTGTAATCGGAAAAGATACAACCCAATCGGTACCAGAAGCAGACCATACAGAGTTTTCTACCATGTTAGGATTTGTTTTAGCGATTACCTGTGCCACTTCGGAATCTTTATTCAATTGGATATTTCGGATATACCTCTCAGAATGTTCAGCGTGGATTCCACTTGCAGTGCCCAAGAGTACAGAAGCATTGCCAGAAGGCTTAACACAAGTAGTCCGAGCAGCAGGATTAATACCAAGAAGATTAGCAACTCTCTTATTAGTATCCTTAACAATTTTGGCACCTTTTTCCAAAATCTTCTCATCAAATAAAATCTCCGGGTTATTCATCCATCCAGTAATAGATACACCAAGTAATGCTTCACGATCAAAGATTGCTTTTGTTGTGTCTGGTAAGAATTTAAAGTCCGTGTATCCAGCCTGTAGTGTGCCAAGAATAGATGCTGCTTCACATGCCTTGTAGAAAGATTCCTCATCTACACACTGACCACCATTAATCTCAGTCAGATTACATCCCTGCCAGCCAGACTGTCCATCGATCTGTGGGAACATACCAATCTCAACACATGGGTTAGTTGTATGTTCAGTAGATTCTACAAATACAAAGCCTGGCTCACCAAACTGTTTAATGCTATCCATAATTGCCATAAAGTCTTCTTTTTTAGTTTCTTTACGAACAATCACTGCAGAGTTGTTAGACCTTGCTCTTTGTGGATTATCTACAAACCAATTACCAGTCTTAGCATTCATCATCTCAGTATCGGTTGGCGAGAACAAACAGATAGTAGCAGAACGTCTTACTCCACCCGACAGAACGGCATCAGCACAGTGCATCGCAATGTCATAGACATGAATAGGGCGCAGTTGCACAGGTCCTTTAGCATTCATTACAATACCTTGAATCAAGTATTCAATGCGATCAAGTGCTTGGCGCAGACCATCTGGTCCTGGTGCTTTAAATCCACCAGAAATCTTTGCGCCCTTTGGACGAATATTAGTCATGTCAAAGAATACACGACGACCTTCAAACTCAGGGTGTCGACCACCACCTACAAAGTAAGATGACATCAGAACATCAAGAGCAGATGCCCAACCTTCAATGCTATCCTCTACAACATAGCCTTTTGCTTGTTTCTTACGATCTACTACAGCAGGAAGTTTGTCTACATGATGATTTTGTACAGAGAAACCAGCCCCAGCGCCACAGAGTAGAATGTAAAAATATTCACCAAAAAATTCTGCACGATCCACATAAGAAGAGGTACAGTTATACATTTTCATCTGATGCTTAAGCAGTTGATCACCACCAAACTGAAGTGCCCGCTGTGCACCGAGTACACGTTTTTCTTTATAAGAGTTAGTAGCAGTAGTCATTTCATTTGCTAACTCTGTAGTCATTTTGTCTTTATAATAATCTTTATGCATTGCCATGACACGATCAACAGATTCGTCCCAACTCTCATAACGGTTTTCATCATCAATATATCTGGAATAGGATTCATAGAATTTTGTTTGAGACAAAAAATCTCTCATGTCTAGACTATTGGTCATAGAACGCACCTCTTAATTTGAATGGATTTTTAGAAATAGTGTTATACTTATACTATCTCATTTTTTGGGAAATGTCAATAACTATTTAAGTTTTTCGACTGCTCTAGACCCAAACCAGAATGAAATAATTGCAGCAAAAATAGACTGAGATTGTGGATCCCAAATCACATCAGATATATCAGAAAGTGTTTGGCCACTACTCAAAGCTTCCATTACAAGCACTGTTTTATAAAATAAAAAGAATCCAAAAAAGCAGTATGTGATGATTGGTCGCACACCTTTTTTCAGACCGGCAAAGAATCCTGTTTCTTTAGAAATTGCAATATCATGCTCAATCAAGCGCTTGTGTTCTTCATGCTGCGCCATATCCTGCATGTGCGTAAACTCAGCGTCCTGCATCTGCATCTTGATTTCAGCATTCATTTTCATCTTGGCAAGTTCGTGCTTTTGCTCACGACCTTTATTGATCGTATCTAAAATCTTTGGAGCAAAAGATGTGCCGAAACCTAATACCGAACCAAGAAGCGCAAACATTTAATAATCTTTCTTGCGTCTCAAAAATGCTTTGAACTTCATAGGCGTAGGAATGACAGCAACATCAGCAGTAGTTGTGCCTGCTGTTTCATTTTTCTGTTTAGTTTTCTTTTTCATTTTATTGATATATTCTCTATACACATTTGCTGCACTTTTTTTACCCATAACTCTTGCCCTTTGCTCCATCGCTATAGCAGCTTGAATTTTATGAGCGTGACTTCTATCAGAATTTTCTATTTTCTTAACAGAAGCTTCGGCATCATCAACAGTAGCAAACTTTAAACCATGAATAGTGCCTTTGGGATTTTCATCTGTATATAGATCACTGTGCTTTTTACTGCCCGCAGGTTGTCCCTTTTTACGAGGAATGCGTTTGTTTTCTTCAATAGAATATTCTTCTAAAAGGGTAGAGATAGATTCTTTCTCGTCCTCTTCAATACTCATTTCATTTAATACTAATTTTGTATCAACACCATAATTTTCTCTGAGAAGAGCTAGTGCAGCAACATAAGAAGCAATACGAGACTTGCCGCCCGGGAATGCACTTAACAGTCTTTTCAGATTGAATACGAGTCTATGAAAGAGGTTGAATGCATCTCGTTCTTCAGATGTAGTAATTTTTTTATCAGTTCTTTTGCCATTCTTATCAACAATACCAAACTCATAAGCTTTCGTCTTGTTAAATGGTGTAACCATTAACTTCAGAAATCTATAAGTGTATATGGTATCAGTAATTGTAGAGAGTGCCATTAAATCTTCCGAAGAGCCGTTATAATTTTTTTATCCATTTCGATGCCTATTAAATCAGTAGGCTCTATATATTTTAAGAATACTAAAAATGTTTTAATAATTGACCAATACTTATATTCAAGTTTGACTGCCATCATTTTGACGCCAATTTCAATACCAAAAACATTACAAAATACAATAATATGATTAAGTAGTAATCTTTCAGATAATTCCTCAGTTTCTAAGTACCTATTTATAATTCTCTTAATATATTTAATACGATCAAGATCAGCATAAAACTCTTCGGTACTAGAACACTGTGGATTATTATAATGTTTAGCAGCAACAATTAGATAATTATCTTCTGTTACTTCTACTTTTTCACTATGAAGTTGCATAATTTATCAGAGCTGGCCTTCAAACTCCTGAATCATTGCAGATTTAGTCATAGTAGTATCAAGATCAATACCATATTCTTCATATGCATGTTCTGCCAGTTGAGCTTTAGTCATAGCAGAATAATCTACCGGATCTGCCTCTGTAAGCATTTCAGCAGTTTCTTCTACTACCGGCTCTGGATCAGCTTCAATGATTGGTTCTGGAGCTGGTACCGGTGCGGGAGCAGGCGCGGCCGCTTCTTTAGCAAGGTAGTATTCTTCTACATCACGGTCACTGTGCTTACGAGAAACAAGCAGTTCACCAGTTTTATGATCGACCCAACCTCTAGTAGTGGGTTTAGCATTTGGTGCATAAGCAGGAGGTTTTAACATGTTATTGATCCTTTAGCTATTCGTTTTCATTTGTTGTAAGGCTTTTGTAATACCATCAACAATTTCTGCTTTGATAGGATTTACAAAAGAGGTGTCACCATTGCGTTGATCACCAAGTCTAGGTGAAGTCTGCTTCAATGCATTTTCAGCTTCTTCTTGATTCTGTTTATAGATTGCTTCAGCATCTAAAGCAACTTCTGCTGTATGCTTATCAACAATATCTTTCTTTCTACTCATAGGAATATCGTTCTCGCCAGCATTCATCTGCTTATCATATGTATCTTGAGTGGCAGTGTCCGGACCATGTTGTGCAGTAGAACCTGCTGCTGCAGCTTCATCCACCTTTTCTTTACTCATCATATCTTTAACGGTATCTAAATGCAATTGGTGATAGTCATGACCAGAGAGACCAGCATCAGAGATTTTTTCTTTGGCTGTAGCAATCATTGCTTCCATTTTATCTACATCTGCCTGTGAAGCGCTACCTTTTTCTTTAGCAGCAGCTTCTATGCCAAGGTAAGCATCAACCGCTTTCATAGCTGCACGAACTTTTGGATTGTCACCTTTTTCTAAATCGGACT
>VTLG01009228.1_pt1 | contig 72505 bp, 94 predicted proteins | sample 4694571 | NCBI WGS metagenome assembly VTLG01 (sample SAMN12604809, study PRJNA352737) | marine metagenome | biome: ENVO:00000447; feature: ENVO:00000209|ENVO:00000569|ENVO:01000036; material: ENVO:00002151; isolation source: viral sequences binned using virsorter ...
TCCTAAAATATGGCAGAAATATATAGGTGTAACTGCTAAAGGTAAAACTATCAAAAAAGAAGTAGCTAAAATAGCTCAAGGATTCTATCCAAATGTAGAACTACACGGTAAACGTGGAGGTCTACTTGATGGTAGAGCCGATGCATTAATGATTGCTCACTATGGGTTAAAACATTGGGAGGAAGAATGAAATATAACTATACATATACTGAATGGTCTCACGATACTCGAACAATTGAAGTTACGTGTCAGAGACCATTGACATCAGATGAAGTACTCGAATTATCATGCGAAGTTGATTATAAAGACGGAAGTACTGCTAAAAATATTCTTGAGGATGGTAAAAAATATAAAGTCACTTATATTGGAACTGACTATGGAAATAGTGACTATGAAATTGAAGGAGATGAATTATTAGAGAAGGAGGAAGAATGAAAATAGAAATAGATATAGATATTGAATCTATAGTAAGAGAAGCACTTAAAAAGAAACAATCAGAAGAAGTAGTTTCTATACCGGTAGAAGCTACTACTACTAATAGTAGATCTAAATGGGAATACGGACGTAAAAATGGAAGACGTAGAACTACAGAAGAAATGGCTTTACATGATTTAGAAAGAGAAAAAGGCCGTAGACTTACTCCTGAAGAAAAAGGAGAGATTAAAGCTAAAGTACAGATCGATGAAACAACAGAAAATAAGATTAAAGAAGCTATTATTAAAAAAGATAGAATAGATAAAATAGCTGCTGAAGGTATCGCTGCAGCTACTAAAGAATTAATTGAAGAAAGTGAAGATATTATTCACGATAAAGAAACAATTCCTCAAACAGAAAAGTTAAATACTAACTCTTTATTCACATGAATGATCAATTAAATGATTTATTAAAAGAATCTCAAAAATTGCAAGAAGACTTAAATAAAACTAACCCTGTTTGGACTAATACAAAAAGCTTACTAGTAGCTGTTTTAATAGTTGCAGTAGCATTAGTTTTATTAGTAGGATCTGTAGTAGTAATCCCAACTATATTAGCTATACTAGCTGTATATTTATTATTTCTAGCAGTAAGACAATTAATTAGTTAAGCATTTTACTAAAATCAGATATAACTTCAAATCCTGTAATATTATTAGCTTCATCAAATAAATCATCAAATTGGAATAAATTTGGTGAAAAATCCCCACCTAACCAAGAGCTATTAATATTCCCTAATGTTGGAACCCCGGTTACATTTTGGACTAGTGCTGAAATTCCTACTGATGTAGGACTAGCTTTTACTAACTGATTAACTGCTCTTTGATTCCTTAACCAATAAGATAAAAATGATGTAGCTCCTACAGCATCTAGTGCTTCTAGTGGAGCTAATAAAGCTTCATCAAATAAAACAAAAGCATCAAGAGATTCATGCAATACTTCTTTGAATTCTTGTCCTTTAACTTTTGTTCCATGTTCTATCATTACATACCTTCCTAAAAAGTCTGTCATTTGAACCATCTGTCTAGCAAAATTATAAGGAACACTACCTTTAGCTATGAATAGTGTAGAAGCTACATTTTGTAAAGTTCTAGGAATTTTATCTCCAATATGTTTGTACTTTCCTTTAAATATAACTCTCTTCATTCTATTCCAATACCCATCAATTTGAGCTTCGTTAAGATCTTCTACAATTAATGAATCAACTCCTGCTTCTCTTAATGCATGAATTTTATTATTTTTCATTCTAACACGTAATCGTTCTGCTCTAATTGCTTCAGGACTAGTTTTAGTATGTAATCGTTTTGTCTTTATTTTATGTTCTAATTTAGCAAGTTCTTTATTATCTCTACTATATTTTTTATATTGTTGAATCCCTTCTATAATTTTATAAAAAATGTATTGTATTGGAATTTTTCGCATACTTAATTGTGCAATATTAGAAAACATATTTCCAAATACAACCTGAGGAATAGCTAATACTACTCTATTTTTACCATAACCTACTGTTTCTCTAATCAAATGGTGAGTAAGTCCTGCTATTTGTTTTGCTTTTTGTGTATTAATTCCATCTCCTTTAAACAATTTTAGCTGAGTAATGTCTAATTGTGTATATCCAAATACTTTATCAATAATATCTTCTCTAACCATAAATCTATCATTGATAGCAAAAGTTTTAATATACTCTCGAACTTTTCTTGGTAGTTTTCTAAATCTATCTATATACGGTGAATCAGGATCTAAAAGATCAACAAATTGTTCAGGATGATTAGGGAGTAATTCAGCTTGTTCATGAACTAATAAATTTATAGTAGCAATATCATTATCTAAACTATTAGTTTTATCAACTAATCTAGATTGCATATGCGCAAATACATTTTGAAATTCTAAATCTGGTTGTAATATATCTTTAGTAGAACGATGATCCATCATAATACGATAGTCAACAATTTTATTATTCTCATCACGAATAGGTCTAAATCTAAATCTTGGATCAAATCCTAATTTTTTAGCCAAAGCTCCTTGTTTAGTTTTGAATGTATTTAATGTTGCATTAATCAATTGAAAATTTGGTTTTTCTGTACCTTTATGATGATATGCAGGATTACGAATTAAAATTTCAGTTAAAGTAGTTCCCATATTTCGTTGATTAGTAGTAGACATAATCCCGGATATATCTGCAACTTCAGGTATATTTCTATTAATATATAACGTATCGTATGTCTGATCTTTAACTACTCTTCCTAAGGGATAATCATCTTTATATCCTAAAGCTTTCATTTTTTCTTTTTCTGAAGACTTACCTAATTTTATATCTGTAAGATTGTCCATACGTTCAACAATATAACCCTTGACCATTTGAATCGGATCACCTTGAAATAAGTTTTTACGAGATTCTGTTTTATAAACAACATGTGTATCTAAGATATCAATAATGCCGTTATTAGTACTATCTGCATCAAATTCATTCTTAGATAAATTCTTTATTAATGATGTTTGACGCTCATCAGTATGCTCTAATGCACTTAAAGTTGCATATGCATCTAAAAGAGTAACTTGTTCTTCACTAGGATTTTCCATATGATCAAATGCAATTGAGTATGCATTCATATAAGGATTAGATAATTTTTCAGTTTTACCTGTTGCAATAAAATATCCCAATTCTTCTGCATATTGAATTGCTGGGCTACTTCCACTTAATTTTAATTTTCTTTTAATATCTGCTCTTAGTTTACCTCTCTTACCTTTATTAACTTTATCAAACCCAACAAGATCCATAATTTTTTTAGTACTACCAGGACCCATAAAATCAAGACCTGCTAATTTAAGACTTGATAAATCAGTTCTAAGTATTACATCAGTTAAAGCTTCTCTAGTTTCAAAAGACATCCCCTTATCATCCATATCTTTAGGAGATATAGATTTCCATATACCCTTAAACCAATTTGCATAAAATGTTTCTGTATCTTGACGTTGTTTAGATATATTAATTTTAGCTTGTAGTAGCTGTTCTTTTAATTTAGGTGTTAACGCGCCTCCGCCAACTTCGTTGGCTACGCCGCGCAACGTTTTATTTAATATCTTATCAACATATTGTCGAGTTTCTACTACAGCAGCATCATCACTTAAGATTAGTGTAGGGGCATTAATTATACCAGTAGCAAAATTTGTTAATGGATTTATACCCACACGGTCTCTTATTTCCATTGATCTATTAAAAATATTTTTACCAACTCTATTAGCAAAATCTCTCAAAATTTCATCTGATGCATCAAGAGCTTGATATGTTTTACTCTCTAATTGTTTATGTCTACTTTTATGTGTATTTTGAACTGTTACCAAATGTTCAGTAATAGCAAGAGCTTCAGCAAAAGCAGTAGGACCAGCAGCACTAGTAGTTTTCATATTTAGAAGTGATTTAATAAGATTAACTATTTCAGTAACTGCATTCATAATTTTATCTATTAATTTCGTTTTATCAGGACGAATTGTATCTTTCATATGATCAACTAAATATCTATTAGTAGCTGCAGCTGCTAAAAATTCATGTAATCGATTCTCTTCTTTTCCTTCAAATATATAGTTATATTGTCTTTTAGCTGCACGAGTTTCTTGTTCTGTAGCTAAATTAACCGGACTAGTTCCTTTAGGGCGGAATACTCTCCATTCATTTCCTTTACCATATTTTTTAGTTAAGCTTGCTAGTACTTCATCATAAAGTGTATCAATACGAGCACTAACTAAAGGATACTCATTAATTGCTATAGCAGTCATAGCATGTAACATTTCATGAACATATACTTCTTGGGGAGATTGCCCATTACGACCAGTATTAACCTGTTGACTCATTGATATAGTCATACGTTCTTTAGCTACATTATATCTTCCTTGTGTAAGTTCAGATACTTGCTGATAAGTTAAATTTATAGATTTAGTTTCATTAAAACCTTCTGCTAATATATTCAATATGTCACTTAATGTTTGTGTATGACTATTTTGTTCTTCATTAGTTTCATAATATTTAGAAGAATAAGATGTAAATCGATCAAATAATGCTCTGACATTATTACCTGTAATATCGTCTTCTGTAGGTACAGATTTAACTGTTAAACCTTCTGTCGGCATAATAGATCCAAAATCATCTGGATCAGTTTCTTCTTCAACAGCATCTTCAGCTAAATTATCTAATTCTTTATTCCTATTTACTCTTTTATTCCATTCTTTAGTTATTGTTTTTTCTGCAGAAGGTTTATTTCTAGGAGCATTTTTTACTGATTTAGCTACTTCTATTTCTTCATCACTAGGATTTTTAGTAGTATCGGTTTCATATACATCTGGTGGAAGATTATTTCTTTCTGTATCTGGATCAGTCATAACTTCCATTTGTGCAGAAATAAATTGCCCAGTACTATTATTCTGAATAAATTCTCGTGCTTTTATTACTTCGTCTTTAATAGTTCTAATTTTATTTATAGATTCATCTAGAGTTTCTCGTTCTTCCCAGTTATCCCTATTTTCATTAGTAAATCCTTCGTTATAAATACGTTCTTTAATAGTATCCAGCATAGTAACAGGAGCTTTAACATCAGCATTTGTAAACCCCATTTCTAATTTTTCACGAGATAATGTAATGCCTTTTTTCTTTGTATTAGCAATGTGATTATTTAATTTTTTTGCTATAGCATCAATACCAGGTTTTCTAACTCGTTGTCTGACTAATTGATTATTTACAAAAACATTTTCATACGATGTTCCTTTTTTAATTTGAAACATGTAATCTTGTGCAATTTTAGTTGCTTCTTCTGCTAGTAAATCACTAGAATCTTTTTGAGTTTCTTCTGTTATTCTTAAAACTTTTTCTACTTGATTAAATGTTTGAGCCATAATGCTATGCTCTAGATTAAATTCTTTATAAACATCATTGTAATCAGTAGCAAAAGTAATTAAATTTTCTGGTGTACTTCCAATTCCATCATGAGTTAATAGAGAATACTTGTTATTTTGATTTTTTAACATAGATGCGGTTAAGATTGCAGAATCCAAATTAATAATTTGCCTAATTAAAGCAGCTACTCCAGGTTTAATAAATTGTAATTGACTGGTTGTAGTTCTAACTGTATTAACTTTATCTAGTTTATTTGGATCTTTAAACTTAACTATAATTTCATTACTAGCTGAAACAGGAGGAGTTAATTCATTATTATCTTTATCTTTATCACCCGGTTCTATCCAATCTTCCCCTTCTCTAACAAATTTAGTATCACTTAGATCTACAAAACCTAAATAATAATCACCATCATTTGCTATTCTAGATAAGGGACCAGCAAATTGAGGATAAACTTTAATTAAATCTCCGGTAGTATCTTGAATAAGGTTACGTATTTCTGAGGAAGTAAGTGTATCTTTTTGCGGCGCTTTATCAGATTTGTTACCACTTAATTTATGTTTTAAAGCTAGATCTTCATTTACTTCAATAAGTTTCTTTTTATATGCCTCTTCATAATGTGCAATAAAAACTTCATGGAGTACCTCTCCCATTTGTACAATTGCATCACGAGGATCTTTAGTAACTGAAAGTAACTCATCTAAACCATGATCTAATCTAGGAGCAATGGTTGTGCTAATTACAGCTCTTAATTTTTCCGTATTAAGTTGTACATCAAATGCAGTTCCTACTTTTATTGAATTAAGAAATTTTTGTTTAGTAATAGTATTTTTAATATTTTTACTTTTTTCAAATGCTCCTAATGTTTCTAAATGATTAGCTAAATGTACAACAGATTTTTCATAATATTCTTCTATAGAATGTTCACCATTTGGGAATAAATTATATTCACTTTGTAATCTTTGAATAAGTTCTGGATTTGGTTCAGCCTTTTTTAATTCAGTATAAACTTTTTGGACTTCTCCTATTACTGTACTAAATTCTTTAATAATCTCAGTTGTTACATCTGATGAAATACGTGCAATACCACCACCATACATTTTCATAATAAATGGGTATTTAACAACATCACGTAATGTTTCAGCGTTTTTCAAATCAGGATATAATATAGTTAATGCACTATCTAATTTTATAAATTCACGTCTAAATACTTGTTCAGTACTTTCAGTAATTTGTTTAGTTTTTGGATCACGAACATATTTATATTTAGGAGCTAAATTAGGATAATTTTGTAAATAATTATTGTCCTGATAATATTGCCATGCTTGATCAACAGTATTTCCTGAATCAACTAATGTAACAAGATCATCATAAGGTCCCGGAGCTTTTGGATTATGATATGGGGTTCCTGTTTTACCTGAGTAATTACCTACTTGATTCATCTTTTCCCAAAATATCTTTCCATCTTTCCACATAGGAAATTGCAATACATTCATAGCCCAGCCATTAGATCTGCCATCAATTTCATATAAAATACTAGAACTAAAAGAACTTTTCTTTTCTACTCGATAATTATTTTTAAATCGTTTATCTTGAGTAACTGACATATATTCAGCTAGTCCTGTTACTGCATTTAATAGTGAAATATTCCCATCCGGATAATCCTTTTTAACTGCACTCATAGCTGAAGCAAATCTAGCAGATGCTCCTGGGACATCTTTATCAGATTTTTTATTCTTAGCTACATTAAGTTGCTGTAAAGCAGATACAGCTTTTAGTACATTTTCATTTTCAATTATTTCATCAAAGTTAATTTCCGTACTAAATGTGTATTGTTTATCTGTTTTTATGCCAAAATTCTGTGCTACAGCTAATTTAAATTGCCATAAATTATCGATTGTATACTCTTGTGGTTCCCAAGCTTCTACTAAAAATCTAGTGATCTTACTATTTTGAGGGTTAATACGCCCTGTCTGCATAAGTCTATGATGATTTTGTAATTCATAAGCGATATAAAATTCATCTAGTTCACCACGATCATATGCGTCAATAAGCTCATCTATCGTATCAATTTTATTTTGATTAGAAGATGTTAGTGACATCATTTTATCTTTATGATGCAATGGAATTTTCTGATCACTATCATCTTTTGTCCAGGTTAAGGTCGGACCAGTTCCCATTTCTGTTTCATGTACCTTTTTAACATCAGCTAATTCATATAAAACAGCTCTGTATGCTCTTAAATCAGCTATAAGATCCATTGCAGAATTTTTACGCCATACAACATTATGCAATTCTTCTAAAGCTTTATATACTTCTCCTGCTTCTCCACCATCTTCATCACCATCAAAAATAGAACTAAAAGTATTTTTAATACGTTTCTGTGTTTTAGGCGGTTTTTGAAGAGGACCTGAACTGACATCTATATCTGTTCCACTAACATCAATAATGTCTTCTAAAGCTTCTCTAGTTTTTTTATTAGGGTAAGTTTTTTCTCTAACTGTAATATGTTTGTAACCAATAATTCTATCTTCAGGTAAAGGTCTACCTTCTTGATCTGTAGTTTCTGCATTATTAAAAATTCTGCCTTCTCTATTAGCTTCAAGAAAATTCCATTTATGTTTATTAACATCAAAATACTTAATATCACTTGTATAATTTTGTTGATCATTGCCTAAAATAATTCCCATCATTCCTAAAGCAGGACCTAAATTTTCAAAATAAGTATCTGCTCCTGCTTGATCTATTCCACTATCTTCAGCAACTTTCTTAGCAGAGAATTCCATAAGTTTAATAACATTACTACCCATTCCTCCAGCAACATCATGATACCCATATCCAATTTGATTAACTTGGTCTTCTTCATCAGGCATTAAAGTTTGATTTTTACCACCAAATAAAAATGCTTCTTTAGCAAATGGTTTATCTCCCCATCTATTATTATTAGGACTTTGTTGTTTGAATGTCATAACACCAAGCATTAAAGCAAATACTACTTGATCAGGTAATCGTCCTTGTACATTATCCGGGTTAAATTCATCCTTTCTTAATAAAGCTGCTAAAGGTGTATGCAAAGCATGAATTTCAGCATCTACTATCTGATCACGAGGAACAATATGATCTCCTTCAAGTTTTACAAATGTACCATTTTTATCAAAAGTTCCATTTTCATCTACTGTTAATGTTTTAACTATATATGGTCCACCTGGTCTTACTTTACTAGTAGCCGTATTATCTTCAAGCCAAAGAACTTCTGTAGGTGTACCATCTGACTTTTTTTGTTGAAGATCTATATTAATTACTTGATCATATCTACCTTGAAAATCATTATATCGAGTAATTAATATATCAGCACTTTCAGACTTTACTCCTAAATCTATTAATGCTTCTTTTAATGTTTGATCATTATTAAAATCACTATCTTGAAGTGTATTAATACCTTTTATTAATTTATCTGAAGATCCTATTTGAATTAAATCATCAAAAAATGCACCTGATAATCCTAATACAGTATCTAAAGAATCCCCAACAATTGCTCTATAAGTATCCTTAGCTCCTTCAATAAATGTTCGTACAATTTTTGAATCTTTAACAGTAACTAATGCTTCTTTGATATTCCTTTTAATGATACTTCGCACATCTCCAGCAATTTCATCAGGAGACGGAGGAGATTTTTTAGGTGTTTTATCTTTTCTCCTAATGTCATCATCTTTTGTTGTATCTCTATCTTTTGTATCTGTGGTGGATTCTTCATCAATTTTAAGGACGAGGTCACCAATTGTTGATTTGAGTTCTTCCAGTTCATTAGTTTGATCCTCTGATCGCTCTTCTTGTGGTATTTTTAATAATTCATTAGCTTTAGCAGTAACTTCTGTCAATTGTTCTTGTAAAGTAGGTTCTGGAACTTGATCTTGTTCATCAAGTGTTATATCAGCTGGATCAAATTCTTTAACTACTTTACGTTGATCTTTACTTAATTGTTGAAGTTGTTGTAACAGCTGCTTATCTTGTTCAAGAAGTTCTTTTTTATTTGCTTCTCGTGCAGCCATAGGTGTATTAGCATACTGGCTAACAACATCCATTACGGCATTGCCATAATTAACTTCACCTTCTAATGCATTAATTAAATTAGTAGAATCTGCATCAATACGTGTTACCCAAGGTGTGCTATCAACTTCTTCTTGAGTCATATTAGTAACAACATCATACTGCATACGTCTACTTTTTGGATCAGGCTGTGTTGCAACTACAGCAGCAACATTACCTACAGGTATTTGTTCTATAGGTATTTCTGCAGCTCTTTGAAATGCAGCTAATTTTGCATTCAAATTACCTGAATGCGTTTCCATTTGTGATCTAAGAGCCGCAATTTTTTGATCCCGTACTACGGTGTCGTCTTTTAAAGTAGCATACGCGTCAAGTATCTCTTCGTAGTAGGTATACAATCCTTTCCATTGCACGGATTGTCCTTGAATAATCTCTGTGCGTACCTGACCTAAAGTTTTTACTGCAGGATTTTGTTGCTCTAAACGTAACAATTCAGCTTTTGCTTTTCTACGTTCAAGCTCAGCTGTATAAAATGTACGAGTAACTTCTGGAAGTTTAGAATCTGTGGCTTTCTTTTCAATCTCTGCATCAGATTGTTGTGGTATATTTTCAAAACTTTCTGCTGATGATCCTAATATTTGTTCTACTTCACCAACTCGTTTTTCTAATTTTTCTACTTCATCTTTAACTAATTTATTATATTTTACTTGTTGATCATCAGTAAGATCTTTTTTAGCTAATTCAGCTATACGTTCTGATTTAGTTAAAACTGTTTTATCAGTTGTTTTAGGACGAGCTAATTCTAATAATTGATCAATAGGAACTGTAGCTGATTTTCCTTTTAATTTTACATGAACTTTTCCATCCCGTTCTTGTTCAGCAAGAAAATATTCTATTTTAAATCCTTGAGAAGCTAATACTTCCGGATCTCTAGAATCTTTTATAGTAACAATATCTCCTGTTTTAAACTTACCAGAAGGATCAATATTGGCATATCCAACATTAGGTGTTGGAATATCTACTTCCTGTACTTGAGCTACTTTAGGAGTTTTTACTAAACTAATAGATCCATCTGGTAATGATTTTACTTGTATTTCTTCTTCTTCTGATACAATAGCTTCTGTTTGTTTTTTGAATTCGTCATCAGTAATTGTATTATCTAGTTTCTTTTTGGATTGATCTTTAAGAGTTCCTTTTGGTACTGCTTCTTTTTTAAATATTCCTTTTTTAACCCAAGTGAATTCATAATCTTTAGTTTCTAAAAGATTTTCTAATTGTTCTTTTACACTTATCAATTCTTCTTCATCAATACTGACAATATCTGGATCGGCAGGAGAATCTAATTTTTGAAATAATCGTTGTTCTTCATCACGTAAAGTTTGTAAAACTAATTCCATCTCTTCAGATAATTCAGGTTCGGCTTCAAGTTTAGCAATATCAGATTGAACTTCTGCAAGATTAGCTTTATCCATTACAGAAGCTTTAGTATCTTTATATGCAAGCCCTTCAGGAATTTGGCTTTTTAGATTCTCATATAACCCCATTTTAGCTTGTAATTCAGCATCAATATTATCGTATATTTCTTGAAGTGCTTCTTCAGAAGTTAGTTCTCCTTGTTGAATTTGTAATTCATATGCTAAAAATTGCTCTTTAATATAAGCACTATCAGTTATTAATTCTCCATTTTCTCCTATTTCTGCTTCTTCTAAACCTATAGCAGCTAGATCTTGCATTTCTTGATCGACAGTTTTAAAATCTGTTAAAACTTTAGGATCAATATTTTTATGATTTGCAATTTTTTGTAATCGAGCATTAACTTTAGTTAATTCATCAGTAAATTTTGTTTTTAATTGTCTATTAATTGCATTAATTTGAGATTCACTTGTAAATGCTTTAGTAGCTTTAACTAAAGTTTTAGCTGATATATCAAAAACTTTTACTCCAGTACCGGTAGTAAATACTGCAAATCCCCCTGACATAAATCCAAGAGCTACTTTAGACGGATCAGCAGTCCATCTTTCTTTACTAAAAAAAGGAGCATCTGATTGTTGTACTTGTTCCATATATGCATCAAAACCTTCTTGACCACCTTCAAATACAACAGGTTTAGCTACAGCTTTAACTCCTTTACCAACTGCTTTTACAGGTGGGAGTGCATATTTTTGAGAAAATGTTTTTAATCCTGTTACTTTAGGACTTATAGTTTTACTAACTTCTTTATGTACTTGACGTGACCATATAAGTGGTCCTCCTAATCCTGGAATTTTTCCAAGAAATGTAGTTAACATACCAGCACTAGCTTTTTCAGCAGCAAGTCTTATTCCAGATAACAACATTATTTCATAAGCAGTTTCTGCTGAAGGTTCTTCTCCATTATGTGTCTCTTTCCACTCTTCAATAGCTTCTTCAGACATTCCTATAACTAAATCAGTAAATAGCCCTAGTTGAACAGGAATATTTCCAAGCGTAAGAGCTAAAGTATATGGAACACTTTCCCACCCCATATCCATTAAAGTTGCTTTATCATTTTTTAAAGCTTGCATTACGGCAGCAAGAGTACCTTCTGATTCTGCAATTAAATGATAAGCTTTAAAAGCACCTGCTGCATTTCTTTCATTTGTAGGGAAATGTTTTTTCCAATCGTCTGCAAATTCATCAATGTGTTTATTTGTTTCTATATTATTTGCAACTTTTTGATCTAATCTTGCAATAGTTTTATATGTGTCACTATTTTTAAAAGCTTCTTGTTCTGCTGTTAAAGTAGTAGCTTTATTAACAATTCGATATAATTGAATATCTTCTGGGTTAATATCATTAGAAGCTGCTAATTCATTTAATGTTGTAGGTCCTCCTATTATTCTACGTATACCTTTAGCCATAGTTGCAGCTGTAGGACCAAATGCACCTAAAGCTTTATTAGTAGCATGTCCTATTGTACCTGGTTCAGGTGCTCCAGCTATTTTTGCTTCTCTATCTGTTAATGCATATAGAGCATAAGATTCAGCTGCAATTCTATTAAGTCCACTTACGATTTCATTTGTATAAGGATCTCTATATCCCCAGAAACCTTTTTTATATTTAATTAAACCAGTATTTGTATCTTCAAATTCAATTTCTGCTTCAGTATCAAATGTTGGTCCTTTAAAAGGAGATGTAACTTCATCATCAAATGCATCTAAACCAGCACTATCTGAAAAAGGATCTGACGTATCAGTATCTGCAAATTCAGTACTACCAGTATCAGCATAGTAAGGTTCTCTAGTACTAGGTAATTGGATAGGTTGTTCTAGTTGTTTTGCTTGTTCTTGACTTTGGTATTTATCATAAGCTTTATATAGATCACCTGCGGCAGTGTATCCTTTACGTGCAAGGTCACTTATTAGATCCATTGCAGTAGGTCCTGTCATTTTCTTTTTAGCATCTTCTGCTTGTTGAAAAGCATTTGCTCGTTCAACAGGCGTACCAGTTACACTTTTTTCATTAATTTTATCTTTTTTCTCTTTTGCATCTGTAAATACTTTAGCAAGTTTTCTACCTGCTTCTGACATAGTAGGTTTAGTAATTACAGGCTCTACTGTATCTACAAGACCTGATAAATGATCTACTAAACCTTGTGAGGTGGGATTATTCTTAAACCAGGTTGGATTCTGTTTTACTACATTAGCACCTACAATTTCTGCAGCGGTTCTAGTATCTCCACCTATAGCAGCTTGCAGTATCTTAGGTCCTATATTTGCTCCAAGAGCATGCATTACATACATACTGCCATTCGTTACAGGAATGCCTTTACTTTCCAAATTAATTTTATTTTCATCTGTTAGGAGATCCATAGCAATATCTTGTTGATCTCCATTAATACGTCCATCTGCAGTTAGACCCGCATCAGGATATTTCTTCATCAAAGCATTCCATGTATCTGGCATAAACTGATATCGTCCTGTGGCTCCTGACATTGGATTTACCGCAGTATCATCAGTACCAGATTCTGCTCTTCTAGTTTTAGCTTTATATGCTGAAAGATCAAATACTTCTTGTTTTGATTTCTGTTCAAGAGCTGTAGCAGCAGTATCTTTTCTAACTGATTTAGCAAAATCTGTAGGATCAATATCTTTAGTTATATCTGTTACTTTTTTATTTACACTTGTAACAGCTTCTACTTCTTCAGGTGTAGGTTGGGGAGGAGTAACTAATTGTTTTTGCCAAGCTTCATCAGGTGGACCAGCATTAATTAGTGCCTCTCGATGTGCTTGATTTTCAAATGCTAATCGGAGTTGTTCTTCTTCGGAAAGACCTAAACCTCCTACTGGAGTAGGTTCAACTTTAGGAGAGTATTTACGATTTAATACTTCCTCAAGAAGAGATGCTTTAGCTGCATGAACATTACTACGTTTTTCATTTAGTAATTGAGTTACGCGATTTGCTTTAGTTACTTGTAAAGATTCATGCGAGGAAGGAGTAATTGCTTCATTAGGGGATGTACCATTAATTAAACTTTGAATAATGTCTGGATTATTGAGAGCCATAGTTTTATATTCATAACTAAATAATTGGTAAATAAAACTAAAAAGTTAAAATTTTGGAAACATTCTTGGCCATTGGCTTATATCTTGCCATGGATTATAAGGTTGTGCCCCTCCTCCTGCTGCTGCTGGAGTAAATGCCTCTAAAGCCTCCTGCTGTAAGGTGTTATCACTTTTATGAGTCCCTGCTTTTTCTAATCTAGTTTTATTTGCTATAGCTTCGTTAAGTGCTTTAATATTCTTTTTCATTCTATCACTAGCTTTACTTGGGACACTTTTTAATAGATTACGTAAAAGATCTCGTGGATCTCGATCGGATAACTCTCCACCTCGACCTTCAACGTCATAATCTGCTGTAAACCATGCTCTTATTCCGAATACACCACTATCTTTTTGCATTCTAACTCTTTCATTAATCATTTTATAAAATGCCATATTAAAAGCATCTTTTCCTTGATCATCCAATAAATCTATCCGTTGTCCTGTTTCAGAATTAGTCATCATAAAAGCATGTCTTGCTTTAGTGTATCCTCTTTCAACTTGATCTCTAAATTTTGATTGATCTTCTAGTGATTCTTCACTATTGTCAAATACTCCTTCTTTTGTAAGAGCTGCAATTGCATCATTAATTGCAATAGTAGGATCATTACCTCCTGCATTATTAATTTCAATTAGTTTTCTATTTTCTCTTAATCTTATTTCTTTATTAGATTGTAATGTTTCTCGCTTTAAAGTTGCCTTTTGTTCAGCAAAGAATTTACCATCTGCAAATTTAGGTCCTAATATAGAATCAGCATTTATTAGTTGATCTATATATGTATTAATTATTCTATCAGGTAAATTAGGAAATCCTGTTTTAGGATCTTTTAATTGTTTACGAATTTTATCTTTAAATCTTTGCTGAACAGCTAAACCTATTCCTTGTTTATTGGCTAATACTTTATCTAATTGTTTTTTATCTTTAAATAATGATTGAAATATAAGTTGTGATTCTCCAAATCTTCCTTGAGCTCCAGATCCGGGTACTATATTTATACCTTCTAATACGGACATTATTTGAGTATCAAATCTTGCTAAATCTTCTTTTGGTATGTTTTTAGTTGTTCTTATATGTTGTAATGCATTATTAACACTAGCAATTTTTTTAGCATAAGTTTGTGGATCATTTGGATCTAATTGAGTAGCTGCAAATAAATCATTACTTACATCCTCTACTGCCATTGTCTCTACTGTTTTAGCTGCATCAAATGCTTTACCTCTAGAAAATTCTGAAGCATATTTAGATTTACCTAAAATATGATCAGCTAAAGCTTCATACTCTGCATTTGTATCAAATACATTTGGATTTTTAGTTTTTAAATTTTGAACCATATTAGTTCTAGTTATCTGATATGCTTCATTAGTAAAAGTTTCTGGATCATTAACATCAATACTTGAAGCAAGAGATTCAGGATTAAATGTAAAAGGCTGATTATACATTTCTTCTTTAATTAGATTTCGAATATTTTTATCATCAATCAAGTTCTCTTTATTATATTGATGTATTTGTGAGTATTGTGGTAATAGGGGCTGAGTCTGATCAATTAATCCAAGTTCTGCTTCTTCAGTAAGTAAATCATCTATAGGTTTTTCTTTTAAATATAAATCAAGTTGTTTATCTCTATTAGTTATATTAGCAGTACGTTGTGCTCCGGCTAATTTTGCAAGTGCCCCTGGATCAGCTAAAAAACTTCTATTTCCTAATACTTGTTGAAGTGTATCTTCATCTGTAGCTTGAGAAATCCTTAAAGCATCTCGATCAGTTTGAGCCTTAGATACATCTAAAAATCCTTGTTTTACAGTATCTAGCATACCAGCTGTTGTTTTATCAACTGCGTCTAAACCTTTCCCATAAGCTGATAATAAATCAGCACTTTGTCTTAAACCTGTACCCCAACCAGCTGGTAAAAAACTCCTATTAGCCATAACTAGAACTCCTTAATTATACGGGTATTGAAGATGGTAATGTGGCCATATTTTGTGAATTTTGACGGAAATCATTTTCTGCAAATTCCTGTCTTTTTACCCTGCCTTCGGTGAATGCTTTTTTCCATAGTATATTTTTTCTATCTGTATCTATTGCTTGCCCCATTTTATCTAAATATTCCATTCTTTTTGGAGCCATCCATAGTTTTTGTGCCATATCACCAAATGAAGTTACTGCTTGTATTGCAGCAAGTGGATTATTTTTTCCAAAACTTGCTAAATTAGCTCCCATACCTTTATCTTCATTCCATTTCCATGGATCACTAACAGCGTTACGAGCTGGTAGTTTGTACCTATCTATACTCTGCTTTAGTTGTGCAAGTCCTCGTTGAAGACCAGTCATACCAATATTATTTGTTGCATTTACATTTGCACCTAAAACTACATTTCCTGCATCAGCATCTGATCTTAATCCTGGTGCACTAGCAGATAGCCATGGTTGGCCCATTTGAGGTGGTTCATGATTTGGTGGTGCAATTGGAGTTCCTGCTATATTAGCACCTCTTCCCCATATGTTTCCTGATTGCATATATTTATCTTCCCAGCTACCCATATTAATCTCCTACTATTCAAGATATTGTTATCTAAATAATACGTTAATTAAACATATATTGCATCATAAATTTCATACTGAAACTCAACATTAGAAGATTGTATTGTTAATAGGCTCAGATCTACAAGTCCCAGTTTTCCTTGAATAACATGCTCAGGGAGCATACTACCTTGTCTATTCAATACTCTACGTGCATTATTGGCCATTGCTATTGAACCACTAAGATCTTTACTAGGAAATAGCATTTCTTCATAATCTTCTATTTCTTTAAGATGTTGAGCTTTTTCTTTATCCCAAGCTGTTTGTTTGGTAGATATTGCTTCTGCTAATGATAAATAAGCCATATCCTGCATTGTGCCTATACCATCAAAAGCAGTTATGGCAACTGCTGTCCAGTCTAAAGCAGTAAATTGTGAAGGATTTCTAAAACTTGTCATCTTATTGAGATGAAAGCTTTTAGGAGCTGCTGGATCTATAGGTCCTATAAAATCTGTTCCTTCTACTCCATAAGACATATGCCCTTCGTAAGACATAACTGCTACCATAGCAAGTAAATTAAGAATTAATTGCAAAGTAGGATCATCTGTTATTTCGGCAATAATTAACGAAATAACTTGCATTACAATATATTTAAAAGCAAATGTTGCAAGTTTTGTTAATATAACTCCAATAGCAGCCATAACTGTCTTAGCAGCTACAATTTTTGCTAACAATGTTTTAGCTGTAGCTCCTCCATCAGCACCCCAAGTAAAATAAATAACTACAGCGATAATGATAATTATTACAAGAGCTTCAAGGAAACTCATACCTGCATGATGAATAACTTCATAATGAGCTACATAAATAGATACATGAGCTCCTGCTAAAAATAATTTAGAAACCTCTGTTTCAGATAAATCTTTAGTAAATGTATGAATAAATGGGACCATTAAATCAGTTTGAGCCCCAAGATTAAATTTAACTACTTTAAATTTACCAGTATCTCCATCAATAACACGTACTGCTCCTATTGGAGCAGACATTGTATACGCTGCTAACCCAGAAGGAAGAATTTTATAATATGTAATTGATTGTCCAGATGTGGTTTCTTCAGATGCTTGTTCTACTGCTTGTAAAACTCCTGAACCATTATTCTTATAAACTCTGTCTGGAGTTAAATACGTAATACTACTAGTTGTTCCATCGGGATCTAATAATACAGGAGTTGTATTATTATAAACTAGACGTTCAGTTACTTGAAGCCAATTGGTTGCTTCTGATGTAGTAGTACCGGGGTTAGTTACTCCATTACCTGCTAAAAAAGCAGCTACTTCTGTTAAATTATCAGCTTTATATCCAACGTTGTAAGTACCTTTACCGGATGAACTAAAATAAGGATAAGCTAAAATATCATTATCATCAAATTTAGACATATCTGAATAATAGATACCATTTTCTACACTTCCACTATCAGCATCAATATCATTTAATGATGTAAATGTATATGTAATATAATTAAATTGAAATGCATATTTATTATCATCTGTATTAACAAGAATATTATTTGCAGGTTTAGTATCTCCTACTGGTGAAGCATCGTATATCCCTTTTGTTGTACCTTGAGCTGGATATAAATTTTCGCAGAATCTATATAAATAAGACATACCTGCTTGACTTGTATCCCACATTCTAACTCCAAAATTAACATATACATGATCTAAATCACCAGGTGCTAGACCTGAATCATCCATTACACCATCAATAATTTCTTCAGCATCTAAATGTATTATTTTTAGTATATTTTCAATAGCTTCTTTTTTAGCAGTACCAAATGTTGTGTAATTTGCATTATTAATACGTAAAGGAACTGGAGGAACAACTTGTATAGTACTATTTTCAATATTAATAGGTTCTTCAACCGTATCTAAATCTGTATAAGTTCCTGTACCTACTTTATAAATAAAAAGATATTGTCTAGCTGGAGTACTATTTCGATAGTATGTTACAACATAGTGCAATTGTGTTGGTCTACTAGGAACAGTATAAGGGAGTGTCATAGTAGTGCCATCAGCTTGATAAACTTGTACTGTATACGTATCTGGGGTTGAATTATAAACAATAGTACTAAAATTTACAGACCAACGTTGATCTACAGTTACAGAATCACTAGTAGCAATTTCACTAGTAATAGCTATATCAAAATGATTAGTTGAAGGAGTGACTTGAACAGTATCAGTTGCTGGAGTAATAGGAGAAGTAGTAACAGTAGCATTACCTTCTCCCATAATGTTAGTTCCAATATTGTATTCTTTATTTTCTTGTAGCCAATATTTAATCCAATCTGTTTTAGACAATGCTCTTAGAAAAGCATTATCAATAGTACACGGAGTACTATTAAGAGTAGTTAATACATCAGTTACTTCATCATAATCTACAAGTAAAATATAGGATTCTATTGTAGGAAAATCTTCAAAATAATTTCCATTTTCAATATATTGCATAAAGTCTTTAACATTTCCACTAAGACTTCTAAATACAAGATTAAAAATTAGAGTAGAAGAAAGATCTTTATTAGCTAGGATTGCTTGAAGGAGGCTTTGAGTAAGAGGATTTTTTTTATCTATATCATCAAATAAAGGATAATTACGAACTTCAAAATATTCAACTACTTGAGTACTTCCACTATCAAAACCAAGAAGTACCATAACTAATTGAACAGCTACTTCAACTACTTGAACAACTGCTTCTACTATACCTACAACAACATCAACAACAGCTCCAACTATGCTTCCAATAAACCCCATTGTTTAACTCTAGGTCGGTTCAGCATTAGAAATTTGTGTGTTAATATTCCCAGTTCCACTAGTATTTAATGCAGTCACAGTTGTAGATGCTACACCTGCTGTAGAAATATTAACACTCCAAGCATCTAATAAAGTTTTAAGATACTTTTGATCAGCATTCCATTTAAAACCTTTTGCTTGTTCAGTAGATAAATTATTAGCTCTACCAGCAACACTAGTAGTTGTGGGGGCTACTTTAGTAGATTTCTCAGTTTGAGCAAATTCAGTAATTTCTTTTTGAAATAATAAAGATTCTTCAGCATTGCCTTTTTGCATAGCTACTGTATAAGCTACTGCTTGTTGTACAGTAGCTTGTAGAGCTGTTAAATATACTGTTGCATAATCACTACCAGTAATTCGACCTAAATTAAACTGAGCTGCCATATGAGCATTAACAGTTTCCATCATATCATCGAATACACCCGTACCTGTTACTATGTTATTAGAATCAGTAGATACACCAGCAGTTAGATTAGCAATAGTAATAGCCATTTAATTTACTCCTACATTAAACCCTGCTGCAGCTTGTTGATCAGCAAGTCTTTTCAATTCTTCTTGAGTAAGATCTGGTAAAATTTGTACATTAAACTTTTTAGTTAAGTACGGTTCTAAAACTTTTTCCCCATCAGGACGAGTAACAGTTTTAAATTTCTGCATTTCGGCACTTTCAATCTGACGAAGAATAATAGTTGGAACATGCCAACCTTCTTCGTTACTAAAAGGAACAAACTTTTTAATCATTCTTCCATTATTAATTCCTGACATACCTACAGTAAAAATAAGCCCTGGATAATTAACCATAAGAGGATCATTTGGAGTAACTACCACTCTAACAAGTTTCATTGCTGCCTGTTCTGCAGTCAATGTATTTATACTTGCTATATGTTTTTCTTTTGCAGCTCTAGATGCTTCAGTAGAACCTTTAAGAGAACGATGTTTTACTTTGCCAGTAATCTCAAGATCACCTTGTTGAGAGGATTCTTTATATTCATTAGTTCTAACTGCCGCTAATGTAGAGGCAAGTTTTTTTGTTCCACTTTTATGATGTAATTTAACCCCGTTCTCTGCTAACTCTTGTCGAATTTCATCATCTGTCATTGAGTTAATAGGAACTGCTGATGTATTGTCTTCCATACTTCCTCCAAATTATAATTTAAAAAATGTCCCCCGAGCCCTAAAGGGCTCGGAGGGACAATAACCCATATTATTTAAACAGCCGCTAGAGCAGTCCAAATAATACCTAGTCGTTCTGGTCGAAGTGCCATAAAACCGTAATACCATTTGATAGAGTAGAACCCTACTTCACCATATGGATCATCCAAAGAAGCTATTTCTTTACCAGGCTTCTTATGATTAACGGAAAATTTAACACTTTTTCCATCAGTTTGAAAACCAATAGTAGTGAAAGCACCATCTCCAACAACCAACATTGGATAGATGTCTGCACCATTTTTACCGGTACCTGCAGTATCAGAAGAAGCTGCACCACCTTTTCGGTCATGCTGCATTTCTGGAACTACAACAATACGAAATTGATCAACAGAACCAATTTCACCATGTAAAGTATTAGCGGCATCAGCATACTTTTCTACACTAACAAAACCGCTACCAACACCAGAACCTGAAATGTCAGTCATTTTACGTACTGTAGGAATCAATTCAGATCCTATATACATAACTCGACCACCATTAACAGTTTTGGTATCAATCATACGAGAACCGCTGATAACTTTTGTTTGCTTAGGAGTTTTGTTGTCATCCAAAGCAATAGAAAGATTCATCAAGTCGTTATAAACAACAACTTCATCAACGGCCAATTTTAATGCTGTTCTAGTAGCACCCGCCGCAACTGTTGAACCTGCAAGAGCATCAGTTCCAGGAGCAGAAGAACAAAAATAAGCTGTACCACTAGAAGTTGCAGTAGTAATCAAATCAGCTTGAAGTTCAGCTTCAGTGATTTCATTAGCACCGACAAGAGCTTCCTCAACAATATGAGATAACAAGTCTGCATCAGAATCGAAATCCATTGATTCTTGAGTATATTCAGTGAAGAAACCACGTTTAAGCAGTTCACCTTCAACTTGAGTACGTGTAAAACCAACCCGGTTAACCCTACCACCGTTTTCACGGAGAGTTGGGATTTTATTTTGAATAGCGCCAGTATCTTTAGATGAACCATATAGATTCTGGTCATTCTCTGCAACATCTACTACACCAGAGCCTGCTATAGCAGCAGTTTCATTAGCATAGTTAGCAGCAACTACAACACCAGAAGCATTCCAACCAGTCCATGTACCTGCTACGAGAACAGCTTCAGCGCCATCGATTCCTTGAGCACCAGTATTCAGTGCATCAATCATCGGAACATATACATCTTGTTTAATTTTCTTACCCATATGCTTAGGCATCGCCCGTACATCAGCCAAAGGCATAAAGTACTGGTGATCCCGAACAGCAATAAGGGCTTTCTTAAAATAATAGTCAGTAATCGCTTGTGGACCTATAGATGATGCAGTTCCACTAGCAGTACTACTAGGACTATTATATAAAGTTTCGTTAGCCATAATTTTGTCCTAAGTTAATATTAATAATTACCGGACAGCATACTTCTTCATAAAATCTTCATCTGATAGACCTAAAAAATCATCTTCAGGAGGAGCTGTTTTTGATTTAGTCTGCTTCACCGGTGCTGCTGCTTTACGTTTTTTATCACGTTCAACATCAGCTTCTGTTACAGGTTTACTTGATACTTTTGAAGAAGCAGTAGGTTTAGATGATTGAGATACAAGTATATTATTTTTAAACATAAGTTCTGCTGTTTGTCGATATGCTTCTACATCAGGAACATCTTTAAGTTTACCTAAAATCTTCTCCTGTTGCATTTTGGCATAAACTTGATCAAAAATTCCATTACCCATATGCTCATTAACTATTGAAATAATTTCAGGTTGGTCAGAAATAAGACTTCGACTTTCCATATCCCATTCTTTAGTTAAAATATTAATAGTTTTATCGAATGTTGCACTATCTTTAATATCATCTAATATTCGATCCAAATTATATTCTTTATCTGAAATAGAATAGTTAGTTGGTTCATAATCTACTGGAGCTTCTTTATCAATTTCTAAAGGATCTATAGTACTTTCATTTACTAGCTTAGTAATAGCTTTGGGATTTTTTTTAGATAAATCAATTAAATTGTTTAATTTTTCCTCATTTAAAAGATCATTATTTTCTAACATTTTAATGAGTTTTAAATTAGGTTTTAATTGAGACATCTTTTTTTGATAATTAGCTCCCATTTGCATTAAACGGACAATATCATCAGGGTCCGTAACTTGCATATCTACACCATTGGCTTTGAAAGGACTTGATACCTTTTTATAAGCACTTTCGTAATTAAACTCTGTAGTTTCCTGGGTATCCCCTTCTGTATCAGTCGAGTTTTCTTTACTAGTATCAAGAGATTCTGTAGTTTCACTATCATTGGACTTTTCTGGCTCCGTCTGAGTATCCTCATCTGGTTGGCTTACTTCATCTTGAGTAGGTTCAACTTCAGTTTGCTCTGGTGCTTCACTTACCTCTTCTTCAGAGGTAACAACTTTATCTTCATCAGTTTGATCTGATGATTCAATTTCTTGTTCAGCTGGCTTTTTTTCTATATCTGAGACTGTTTCTTGAGCTAAAAGTTCATCAGGATCTTTTTCTAAGAATTCTGCATCAGACAGACCTAAAGAAGTTTGAGTCATGTATTAACCTCCTCAGCTAATATTTCTTCCCGAGTTTCTTCATGTTCATCTAAAGCTTGATCCATTTCTGCACCCCGGCGCATAACTGATTCAATATAATTAGCTAAAGCCCCAATACCATATTGCATACGATCAATTAATTCCATTTGTTCAGCATTAAGATTAGAACTTTTAGCCATAACTAATCTAGCTGCTTCTTCTTTAAAATAACCTTCATCAATAACATCTTTCCATGCTTTATTAGCTGTTAATTTAACGCAATTATCTCGTAATTTTCGTAATTTATTAGCCATTTCAATTTGGATCTCAACTTGTTCTAAGTCAGTCATAAAATTCCTTATTATTTAGTTAATATAAACAATCTCTTACTGTCTATTTAACGCATCCATAGCAACTTTGTCAAGATTAGATAATCTATCATGTTCTTTACTTTCCATATTATCAGCATGTTTTCTAGCTTCTAAATTCATTTCTCGCATTTCTCTAGCACCAGATTCTTTATCAATAAAATCTAAATCTTTATTATCAGAATCACTATGCATACTCCGTGCTTTAGCACGTTCAGTTTCTGTTTTAGCAGTTTTAAGTTCAACATCAACAGCATTTTCTTGACCTTTAGCAGTTTCATTTTGAACTTGGGCTTGTAATAATGCCATTTCAAGTTGCATTTTTTGTTGAACCATAGGATCTGGCTGTGGTTGATATTCTGTAATACGTTTAGCTAAATCAGGCATTTTACGTAATTTAGCTATATCAGCTAAAATCATTTGGCTCATTTCCGGAGGCATAGTATTACCCATAGTTTGGAGCATAAATGCTAATTCACTACCTTTTTGTTCATCTGCTTCTGCAGTAGAAATATTAAGTTTAATATCATATTTGCCGCCTAAATCATTTCTATCAATAGCTACAAATTGTTCATTAGTTACTCGAATAATTTCTTCATCATCTAACCACTCAGCATTCATAGAAATAATTTTACGTCCTATCTGATTTAAACCATTAGATAATCTTCGTAAAATACCTAATTCTCGCTTAGATGTTGCATCTAATGCTGATCTAATACCGGTAGCAGTTGCACCTAAAGCTTGGCCAGAAATACCTTGTGTAAATGCTTTAACACCAGTTAAAGCTTCGGCATCATTATTCTGCATATTAAGTACTTCTAATGCAGATCTAGGAATTTCAGGATAAATTTCCATATGAAATGCTTGTCTAGGATCTACATTAGCATTAAATTTATAATCTTCTCCACGTTCAAATTTACGAGCATTAGTTACATCTAATGCATCTTTTCTAATTCCTTGTTGTCCATTAGCACTACGCCCAATAATATCAATAATACCTCGAGTAACAGCACCTACAATCTTTTGATTATCCTCAATAAGAGATGCATCAGGTTCTCCGTAAATATTTTTACGCCGCGGTAAATACTGAACTAAAACAAATGGAATTTTTTTATCTGGATATGGATTTTCTTCTAATCTAATAATTGTATCTCCTATCCAGGTAGCAACAAATGGTTCAACTTCTCCAGTATCATTAATATCCCAAAAACCCCAGTATTCTCTAGCAATAACTTTTTTACGGGCTTTATCTTTAAAAGTAAAAGAAGTATCATCTGTATTGACTTCATGATCTGGTTCAGATAATACAGAGGCACTTTCAAAATTAATATTATCTAAATTTTTATAACGACCATCTTTTTTAAGTTCAGCTAATGATGTTTCAAAACTATAAACAGTAAAACTAGCTTTTTCTATATCACCATCACATGTTGGATCAACTATAATATTGTTATAGTCACAAATTGTTAATACAGGTTGATTTTTAATAGTTATAGTTTTTGTCTTAGCTTTTTCACCAACTTTTACTTCCTGCATAACAGGTTGTCCGGTATTTGGATCTACAGCCATTTGACCTGTAGCAGGGTCCATGGTTGGCTGCATTTCCATAATATCTTCATAAATTTTACGTTTACCTTCTTCAAATTCCCATCCAACACGTACTATTGCAGTTCCTTCATCAACAGCTGTTCTAACATATTCATCAATAAACTTAACTTTATCCATACGACAGTTAAGTTGATAATTTAACATCATGCCATTTTGAACTGCTATTTCTTTATCTTCAAATGTTTGAGGGGATGTATTAAATAAATCATCAGTAGATAAAAATGGTTCTGATAACGCTGCATAACGCCACTCAGCTTGTCTACGAGCTAATTTAGGTACTAATTTAGAACGTCCTCGTTTAGCATTAATAGTTTGTTCCCCATTTAATACTCTTAACCAAGTATCAACTTCTTGAGTATGTACATCATGAGCTACTTTAGCTGATTCATAATCTTGTTTTAAATCTCCAAGAGTAGGGGGATTTTTCCAATCAACTAAATCAGAAATATCAATATCAGTTGGTTTATTTTCGTCTAATTCTGATTTTTCAGCCATAAGTTATTTTCCTACTTGTTCTAAATGTTTATCATAATTACTATATTGTTTTTTAAGAAAACTATCAACCTTATATATTTTAAGATCCTTAAGATTACTATGATAAGTTAAGTAATTATTAAACATAGAATGTTTACCTTCTAAAGGAATTGAACAATATATATCATCAGCTTGTACAATTTCAGAAACAAAATAAGTCCATACTTTAGCAAAATTTAACTTCGCTTCTATAGTATCATTAATTAGTACACCTGCAATCATATACCCATTTAAAGGACGATTAAAATTATAGAATAATGCTGCTTCACCTTCTTGTATTAAACTTGTATGAGCAAATATCATTCTTGTCCTCCAAAGTAGTTTCCCTTATAATTTCCTTTATGAATTTGATCATTAATATCTTTATAAGAGTATGTTTTTGTTGATTCTTTTAATACAAATTGTTTAATATTTTTAATAGTAAAATCTCGTTTACTAATAAATTCTTGTAAAATAGATTCTGGAATACCAAATAAATGAACTATCCAAACAAAAAATACTGTCATACTTAAACTATCTAATTCATCCATATTTAGTTTATCATTAATTGAAGTAAGAGGGGTATATTCATCTGCATCTAAATCAATTCTACAAAGTGAGTTGATAACTCGTAAAAATTCTTCATCTGTAAAATTAAAATTATGTGAAGCCATAGTATTGAATAGCTTACCATTAGCGTGTATATTGACGCAACTATTACATCTATTAAATGGAGAATATAGGATGAAAATTGAATTAATTCAAAAAGTTGCAGACACTCTGAAAATTTCACAAACTAAAGCTAATACAATTGTAGTTAATATTATAGAAACTCTTAAACAAGGAATAGCACAAGAAGGAAAAGTAACAATACGAGGTTTTGGATCATTTTATGCACGAAATAAAACAAAACGTATTGGAAGAAATCCGAAAACTGGTAAATCTGCTATTATTTCAGCAAGACGTGTTCCTTCTTTTAAAGCATCTAAACTATTGAAAAGTAAACTAAACTAGTGTTTGAGGTTAAAATTTATAAACCAGATAAAGACGGTAATCTTCAATACGAAAAAACTATTTCTAAAGAAGAACTGTCTAAAATTCATTGGCGTAGTTTTAAACGAGGTTTAGCTGATGATGTTACCGATGAAGTTAAATTTCATCGTATAGGAGCAGATCTAAAGAAATGCAGTGAATGTGATAATACTGTTCCGGCAGCTGGTAGAGTTACTTGTTCTATTGAATGTAAAACAATAAGAGAAAATAGACAACGTATTGTTGCACGAGAAAAAGAACAAGTAGAAAAAAATTGTGCTAGATGCGGAACTAGATTTTTAGCTAAACGATTCGATAGATTATATTGCAGTAAAGAATGTCGTTATTCTAAGAATAAAGGAATTGATTATGGGAAATCTAACAGCTAATTTTAATAGAGAAGAATATGCTTGTAAATGTGGATGTGGTAAAGACAACATTAAAGATGAGCTTGCTACAAAAGTACAACTAGTACGAGATATTGTAAAACGAGGAATTCGTATTAATAGTGGAATTAGATGTGAAAAACACAATGCTGCTATTAAAGCCACTCCTTCTAGTTCTCATATAGATGGATGGGCGGCAGATCTAAGCTATCATGGCTCTGCGGAACGGTATCAAATATTAAATGCCGCATTACAAGTATTCGATAGAGTAGGTATTGCAAAAACTTTTATTCATGTAGATGTAGATAGAAATAAAAGTCCAGGGGTAATTTGGTTATATTCTTAATGTATTCTAGACATTATTATAATATAAGTAATTATTAAAACAGTAACAACAAAAGATACCCCACCAAAAATCCAAAGAAATATTTTCATTTTGTTTTAGTCATTGCTGCAAGTGGATTTTCTAATGCTTTAGTAATTTTTTTATCTATCTTAGCTTCCAATGCTTCAATTTGGGAATCAACTTTTGTAAGTTTATCGTCCCACCTTTTGGATGTATCTGCTATTAAATCTCTTATTTCTTTCTCTGCATTCCTCATAGCTTGTCTAGTTTCTAAACCATCAGCACGGGATCGTTTATCAATAGCATCAATCTGATCTAATTGTGTATTCATAGTAGTTTTAACATCTGTTCTAATATCCCTGGCTGTTGCCTGAGCATCAGATACCAGAGTTTGTACAGCTACTATTTCAGCTCTTGTTTTATCATCTGTTTCATTGACTATTGCTGATAATGTTTTAATTTCAGCCTTAATAGTTTCTTTAAGTGCAGTAACTTCGGTATTAACTACGTCTCGTTCAAGTTCTAATGAAGATTTTACGTTATCTACAGATGTAGTTATAACCTCTAATCGTTTATCAAAGGTTGATAAATCTGGAGCTACATAAGAAGTAATTTGTTCTTTCATATCCATGTAGTCTTTATAGAATTCAAATCCTCCCCATAATCCTCCACCAAGAGTTCCTAGTAAGGACATGATAATAAAGAGTTTTCCACCAGTTGCTTTTATCCCACCATATTCAACTTCCATAGTTATTTCTCAAAATTATATTGTGAATCAATCATTTGGTTCATCATTTTGTCACTACCTAACGTATAAATAGAGCCTAAAGGATCAATTAACGTTTTTTCATAAGGAATTTCACTAACATACATTGGCATATCCGGTATACCTGCTTGTTGGTAATCCTTAAATCCAGGTGCTCCAAGGGCTCCCATTAACGCTAATTTAGTTCCATCTACATCTCCTCCAGCCATTGAAACTACTTCTAAAACTCTTGAAACTATGGCTTCTACAGCTTTTGCTTTAGATGTACTAGTTTGTTTTACTTCTTGTTTTGTTTCTTGTTTGGCTGTCGGTTTCTGTATCTTTTTAGGTGCACTTTTTGGTGTACTTTTACTTACTGGTGTTGTTGGTGTACTTTTAGCTGCTGGGGCTACGGAAACTTTAGGAGTTGCTGGTGCTGAGGGTGCTGCTTGTATTTTAGCTACAGCGGCTACAGCACTAGCGACTTGAGGTGCAGCTACAGGTGGCGCGCTAGGAGCAGACATCCCTGTATTAATAGTTATAGGCTGAATTGTTCCTCCTGTACTAGGAACTGATAAAGTTATAGCTGCAGGGCTTACTGAGACGGGCACATTAAGCATTTGTTGTCCAGCTGGGGTAGCAATAGTAATTTGCATATTTGTACCCACACTGGCGTTTACAACCTGTCCTTGAGGGGATGGATTTGTGGGAGACATATCATTATTCTGCATTATATCCTGGCTATTAACAACAATATCGTCAACTGCATTAGTTACTAAGTCTAGAATAGTCTCTTGAACTTGGTCATTAATAATGTCATAGGTAGCAGTTAGGTTAATAGCATTTGTCTGTGGCCCATTATAACCACCAGTTAAACTAGCCCCATCCAGAATTAAACCAAATGTTGCTAAGGAATAAGTTAATGTATTCTGTGGCACAATTAATTGACTTGTTACTGTTTGGTAGTCTTGACCTGCGGGAGTTGTAAATGAAGCTAAATCTGAATAAGTAGTGGTTCCATCCGTAACTTCAATTTTCATAGTGAACGGATCTCCACCCACATAATTTCTATCCCTTAATCCAACAGATGCATCCATAGTAAACCCTCGAAGCATTTCATCTTCAGTGAGGAATGAGCTAACTTGATTGGTTATCTTCCATCTTGTATCAATTCCATAATTATAATTTGGATAAAGTTCGCCGTGATGATCCCAATAAACTACGTCATCATCATCTCCACCATCTGAATGAATGTCAGTTCTTGGATCAAAATTCCAATTTGTGCATCTTGTTGAACAGGAGGTTTCTGCACCAGCCGAATTTTCAGTAACGTCAGCAGTTGTTTTTGTATCTGCAAATGCATTTTGAGTTAGAAAAACTAAAAATATAGCTAGTTTAAAAATCGTCATCCCATTCTACCTCTCCACTAGAATACGTATTACCTGTATGGTTATTTAGCTCAACAACTTTCTGATTTTCTTTCTTATTTTTCCATTCGTCATAATCAGGTCTTCTATGGGGTTGTTTATCCCATATCTGTTTTGCTTCCTCTCCAAGTTTGCCATCAACAGGACAGGGTGTTCCTGCCTGTTCCATAGCTTGAAAAACTCTAGTGTCTTGACATAGTAAAGATACAGAAGCCACTTTCATCCCCATACCATATAACGAACGTGCAAGTTTTAATCTTTCACAGTTCTTATCCACAACTGTATTACCAAAAGAAAGACCAAACCATGCAGATTGAGCTGCACCAGCCATTGCGGTAGTACATACATCCTGGTTGTTTAACATTATGTTTGGAGAAGCAGCAGTACTAGGAGTTCTATCGACTGTTGTTGTACCAGTAACAGTTGAAGTATTAGTACCAGTAATAGTAGAGGATACTGTTGTATTAGTATCTACGGCAGATGCAAAAGAGGGGATAAATAGAATAATAAGAGGTAAAATCTTCCATGATTTCATTGTACAACCTCATTTACGTGGTTTTCTAGTTGGCTTTCTTCGAGGTTTCTTTGGGGGTCTACCTCTTGTGGTTCCATAAGTTCCTTTTCCTCTAGGCATTTTATTTCCTTTTGTATGGTTTTTTAGCTATTTTTTTAGGTGATTTTGCTCCTCTAAAACCTGCTGCTTTTCCTTCTTTATCTACCCAATCTGCCCATTCTTTAGAAGGTTTAGCTAAGGTACTTCCTTCTGCTGCCCAGGATTCCGGATTTGTTTTTTTAGCAGTAGCTTTGACTGCATCTAATCCTGGATCATAAGAAGGATTGTACTTATTTTCTAATGCGGCATTTTTTTCATCCTGAGTTAATATTTTTTTAGCCATTTTCTGTTTTTCTCCTTCTGCCTTTTGTAGCTAGTTCCTGGAATTTCTTTTTACCATGCTTTTTTCTACCAATATGAGCAGCTAAAGCTGCACTTCCAACTTTTTTCTTTAATGCTTTAAACCTAGCTCCGCTACCTAACTTTGGTTTATCAGCCATAAGTCTCCTTTAATCTAAAGGGTCCTGATCTTCTGGTTCTTTAGGATCACAAACTTGCTTATAAATGTCATTGTTTTTAGCTACTTGAGCTAAATCCTCACTTACAATTGGAGGAGGATTATTCTGAAGTAGCCATTGTTTTGTATCTTGCGACATTCTAACTTCTTCATACCAGGCACATTCTTTAGAGTAATAAGTATCAGCATTGTACAAACCTAATCCGAAGTTAGCGACAGGAGCCGCTAACTCGGATAAGATTGCTGTACTACATCCCGTCAAGAACGTCAGGCATACCGCTACGAGCCCTAACTTTAGCTTTTGCTTCATCTATTTCTTTCTCAACATCAGCAGATGCTGCCATACCTTTAGGATGGTTGATGTTATTAAAAACATTACCTGCAAGCCAATTAAATATAGGCCATACAGTGCTTAATATAGGGATTTTTTGAACAAATTTATCAGGTAAAGCCCCTGTAATCGCAGTGAATACGAGGACTACCTGACCTGCAATCTCAAACCACCCCTGTCCTTCAAACATTGAAGCTATATCCATACTAATCTCCTACATTCATTTTTAAAGATTTTCGTGGCTCAACTGGATGCCAATGATCTGGATGCCTAATAAATGTTGGGCTACTTAAATCATATACTGCATAACAAGTTGTTTCTGAAGATTTAAATACCATTTCCCTATTATTTCTAGGTCGAAATGAACAAGATACTGGCGATGCGTTATAACTCACTTCTAAGCCAGATTTATGTATTAGCTGGATCTGCGTTGGAACTTGATTTACAGTCCAGTTTACCATTTTATAAGGAGACGGTATTACGAGCATAATCGCAATAACGAGCTCATTCACTTTTTCTTACGATCTTGCCCCATCTTCCAAGTCGCCGCACCGCCAATGCCTAATACTCCCCAAGCTTCTTGGTCAAAATGATGATAACCTAACATTTGGCAAACCATCATTCCCATTCCAATGATCATTATTGCGTAAGTTTTGTGACCAGGCATCATTTTATCAACAAAATCAATAACTGTTTTAATCATGGTGAATCTCCTTTATTAATTAAATGTGAGACAATCATCTCCACATTGCGTTCAATATGAATAAGATCATCTTTAGTTACAACAGTTTTTTCTAGTGCAGTAATACGATCACTTAAACTATCGTGATTATTAAAGACTCTCTTAGTAATGAATCCACCTACTATGGCAAGAGCACCAATTAACATCTCATTAAACTTATCTGTCATGGTTCTCGCCGTCTTTCATCTTGATATCAACGCGGTGGATTCGTTCAGCTTTACGTTGTTCAAGATCATTTATCCTATTATGGGCTAAAGTAATATCACTCTTAAATTCATCTCTATTTATACTTGTTGATCCTAACTGATCTACTCTTCTATCCATTTCATGTAGTCGTTTAGCGTGAATCTTAATAGCTTCATTTACTTGTTCCGCATCTGCCTTATTCTTATCTAAATCATCTAATTTACTACTTAATCTATTAACAAACCAAGACCCGATTCCAACAAATAAAACCCAAGCCTCATGTAGTATAGCATCCATACGGTTTATTTGGGATATTTACCCTTAATTTCGTTAATTTTATCTACCCAAGTGGTAGTACCATCTCTCTTATCATCAAACTGCATTTCATACTGGTTAAGCTGATCGTATTCTGCTTTGCGTTTTCTTGCGTATTCTTGGCTATCATACTCTGCTTTTAGCCTCGTAATTTCTTCTTGAATTTCTGCATCAGTTGGTTGTGTTTGTATTTTATCGTGCCACTCTATTTCATCACCACGCAAAACCCATTCAGCTTTAGGCCGTAATGATTGCAAAGCCTCACCAATCCCTATGTAATATTCATAAGTCATACAGCTAACTCCTTAACAATCATCCAAATTCTTGTGTAATCGTGTGCGGTACTACCACTCATTTCACCACCAAAGGAAACAGAAACACTAGAATTTACATTCCCCACCATTTTAACGGTATGCGATGTGGCAGTAGCAGTATAAAATGTTAATACTGGAAATTTTGTTATCCAAATATCTTCTGTTGTCATATCAACACCTGTACCCCACGATGAATTATCTATTAGAGTATTGTCTACTTTAATCCCTACACCAGGATGCGAGATGTACCCTGTGTTTTTTCTTATTGGAACAATCCCACTTATTTCTAGTATGTTTCCAACAGTTACACCTGTTAATGACACAGTAACACCAGTAAGATCAGCGAAAGTTGTGCTTGTTGTTTGTACTGCCGAAGTATTCTTCACTTTTGCATACTGCACTACTTTGTTTGCATCACCAGCAACACCACTAGCCAAATGTACAGAGTCCACTGCCCCCGATACTAACTCATCTGAATCCACCGAGTTAGTAGCAAGCGTTCCTGAATCGACTACTCCATCAGGCAATCCACCAACAGATAGCCCTGTAATAGTGCCTGATCCGTTTATAGTTATAGCCATCTAATTTGCTCCTTTCGGATATTTCTCTTTTACTGCCAAACAGTCTGATATGTACTTGTCTATTTGAGCCTGATCGCCCTTTACTATGCCATCTAGGTAGTCTTGCATTGGGGGATAGTTTGGTTTGCGATCACGTTGGTATTGTGTTGCTTTTTCACTATCTGATCTTTGGTCAGGATTTTCAGTAACATCCTCCAATATTTCTTCACCTGTATTAACATCTACAATTATACGTTTACCATAATTTTGCATTATCATATTCTCCTATAGAGCCGAGCCTTAGTACCTACAGCAAACCCACCTGAAGAACTGTGTGTCAGATCAATGCGAGTAAGATTTGCGACTAATTCAGCAGTTTTGAATACGCCAGATGATTCAGTATAAAATGTTGTGCTTGCTGTTTGTCGCAACATTCGAGAAGTAGCCATAAAATATCTACCAGTTGCGTAGGAAACATCTATGGTAGTCTTACCTCTCATATTATTGTAGGTATAACCAATCCGAGCATTATTAGCGGATTCGGAACCAGCAGTTGTAGACGTACCATTATGTAATTGTGAGCGATAATCGGTGGCAGTTTGCAAATTATTTGCGTAAATAGAAAAAGGGTCATTACTTGCACCTAATGTTTCTACCTCAATAAGATAAGAAAGGTGCGTATCAAGGTCTAGACCAGTAAAAGAAATTGATGTAACAGCCGAACCACTTACCGTAGTCGAAGCAACTAAAGTTTGGGCATTAACAGCAGTACCAGCCAGAGTCAACCCACCGCTATCCGTAATTGCAACTGTGTGTCCTGTAGGGACGGTTACTGTCGTGCCTGACTGCCCCTGTATTTTATCGGCAGAGATTTTGGAGTTCGCTCCATCTATATCTATCTGTGGCATAAATTACCCCTTTGGTATATCTGATTTAACTTTTGCAATATGAGTCTGGTATACATCCATTCCCTGTTCCCCGATCATTTCTAATTGTTCTCCAATAGAACCATAGCCACCGTCTGCAATTTTAGCTAAACGCTTATCTGTCCAATGGAGTTCTGGTGCTACATACGGTTCTGGTGTATTACCAGCATCTATCCATTCTTGAATCATTACTCTATGGCTATTTGCCATATCATCAGGAACACAAATATTATCATTTACTATATAAGTTCCGTCTGCTCCAAGTTTACAAGTTTTTATGTTCATCAATGCCTCGCATCAAATTTTATAGTTCCACTCGTTGTGCCAGAGTTCATAAGACAGTTTGGTTCGCCTGCCGCAAAACCTGTTCCTGTAGTTCCATTAATAAGACAAGAATGTGCAGTAATATTGTCTACAGTAGATGTAACCGTAGTCGGTGCAATACCACCCCCACCAGCTGCATCTCTAACCCAAAAATTACCCGGAGTATTATTAACAGTAGCAGTAGGAGCAACTCTCATAGGATTCCGAAAAGGAAGTTCCCATTGATGGAGCGTGGCTGATTTTGCGGCTCCCCTAGAAATAATCTCATAATTTCCACTACCACCATATACTTGAATATAATACTCAAGTTGTTGCTTAATCGTACTAAGCGGAAGTGGTGTAAAAGTTGGTGCTGTTGCACCAAGATAGAGGCCGACTTGAGAAAGGTAAAAATCCTTAGAAGTATCACTCAAGAAATTAGTTTGATCTGATTTAGAATCTTTGCTTGCTCCAGTTAGCCATGTATTGACTGCACCCGAATCTTGGCGATCTGTCCCAGACATGAGTGTTATACGAATAGTCAACCCTTGGTCTGCTTCCGTATATAACCAAGTTGCTCCATCAGCAGTATCCAGAGTAAGAGTAATAGTTTTCTTCTCCCAAGTATTCACAGCGTTTATTGTTTGTGCAGACATATAGAACCTATTGTCATTACCATTTTTAAATGTGACATAAAATGTTCCAGTTAAACCTGACCGCACCCAAAATGACAGAGTAACTTCTTGCCCTTCTAACCTTTGATAATCAGTTCCAGTTATTACATAATCAAGTAGAAATCTTTCACCAGAGGCAACGGAAGATTCAGCCGTGGTTACATCAATTTTCATACATTGTTTTGAGCTATGACCGCTTTGTGCCAGCGTTGGTAATACGGATGTTTCTTTCACATAATTAAAAACATGACCACCACTAAGTGAAGCATGCCATAGAGCAGGTCCATATTTATTACTGCTTGGAGCGGTTACAGTTGTACCTTCAGGCCATTGGGTAAAATCTCCGTCAATAATAAAATTTCTTTTATCCCCACTCGCAGGAAGTCCAGTAAGCGCTGCACCTGATATTGCAGGTAATGCTCCCGATAATTTACTAGCAGTTAGTGATGTAATCCGAGCCTCTGGAATAGTACCAGTAGTTATTTTTGCACCATCTAATTGGGTAGTATCTCTTAAATTATCTGTAACTTTAGTTTGGCTCATGTAATTATTCCTTTGATATATCTGATTTAACTTTTGTAATCATACTAAGCATTGGGGGGAGTAGCCCAGACAAATTCCATTTCCCTTATAGCCTGTTTAGTTCCTAATGCGTTTATTTTTGTTTTGTGATCTTCGTGTGCTTGCAACATTGATGTTTTGTAAGCCTTAACTTCATCGGGAACCTCAGTTCCGTCATCTTGCTTTCTAGCTGTATGAGGATCAAAGTGTGATGCTAGAAGTTTTCTAGCCTCCAGTTTAGATTCGTTTCGCTTCTTAGACTTTGCAGTTGCAACATCAGATGCCCAAAACTCAGCCTCACTTTCACGCTTCATTACTTCTATTTCACCAGAAGTTTTCCATCCAACTTCCAGATTTTCTTCAAGATGCCCACGACCTACCATACTCCTTTTTATACTAGCCAATCGCTCGGCTTTAAGTTCATCCCATTCTTTGTCATATTCTGCCCCCATCAACCTCTTTGGTCTTGTGTCACAATTCCCCAAAATTGCAATTTGCTTTGTTGTTTTATCTATACAATATAAATCCATTTTTTCCCCTACATTTTAAAAGCTATAAACATAAAACCACCTGCTACAGTACCGAAAGCACCAGTTTCAGTCATAGTAAAAGTAAAACCATCAGTATCCCATGATGTAACTGTTGCTTGAACGTGATTTGTAGAGTCTTTCCAAAGCCAAAACACATGACTTTGCTGAGAATCATATCTCTGTGTATCATCATTAGTACTACCAACATTATATGCGGTCATACATCCGTTATCACTTGGGGATTGTGTAGCAAACCCCCAAGACATTCCTTCTTGCGCTCTATTAGCAATTTGTAGAACGTAAATTGCATCAGGTTCAAATCCTACTCCTGTAACAGAGTGTGATCCCGCAGCGTTCAAAGGATTAGTGTAATAATGACCTGAGTATACATTACCAGAACTTGGCAAGTTCGTAAGAGATGCGCCACTTATAGCCGGTAATGCCCCTGTAAGTTTACTGGCTGTAAGAGCAGATATTCTAGCGTCTGCTACAGTACCTGTAAGATTACCAGCAGGAATACTTGTTAGGCTACTCGCATCTAACGCTGGTAGTGTATTTTCTAAATCTCTAGCGTCTAGATTAGTCAAACTACTCGCATTTAAGGCAGGGAGATTTCCTGTTAACTTAGATGATGTAAGAGCAGATATTCTTGCATCGGCTACAGTACCGCTTGCTACATTAGAACCATTTAATGCTGTGAGATTAGCACCACTTGCGGCTGGCAGAGTTGCAGGAAATCTAGCGTCTGCTATTGTACCTGTCAGCTTAGTTGAAGCTATAGTATCTACAGAATCTGATTTTATTTTACTGAGCGCCATAATTTATCCTTTCGGTATATCGGTCTTCACCTTTGCAACGTGGTCTTTCCAAGTGCCGTGGTACATCATGTCTAATTGCTCCTCCCAAGTGCCGTAAAGAGGTTTCCTGTCTCTTTGGTATTTATTATTAGCGTAAGCAGTTTTCATTTCTGTTAGATAACTCTGCACTTTAGCCCACGTTGGAATTTCAACACCGTTGGTTTTATATATAGTCAAATTAGCATTGAACTCTGCTTCGTTAGTAGGATTACCTTTTAACTTACATTCAAGCCCTTTATAATGTTCTTGTATAACATCACCTATTTCTATTTCCATATTATGCTCCTATCTCCCAAGCCCACATCATTGATTGATTATCAGTAGTGTTATTAGTCGCTCCAAATCTGGTATTACCACCTTCTTGAGAAAAATATGGTTTATAAGTTAAGGCAGAAGTACTGCTTGGCTCATCTACGGTTTGAAAGAAAGTAGTAAACCAACCGTAATTAACTAGAGGTTTAGACTTCTGAAAAAGCCCCTGACTTGCTGTAGGAGAAATGTCTGTACCATTCCGATAAAGCGTCCAAATACAACCGTGGTTAACATCATAATCACCAAAAAGGTTATGACATAAAACTTGTAGTAAAATTTTAGAAGATGTAGCTGACGGTGTAATGGTTACTGCCCAATCATCATCAACTACCGCTAAAGAGGTATTAAATAACTGTACTCTTTCTGTAAACCTCTCAATGATCGGCCCCTGTAAAATTTTACCGCCACTCACACCAGTAAGATTACTGCCATCTATTGCAGGGAGAGTACCTGTTAAATTTGCAGCTGGTAAATTTGTAAGACTTGCTCCCGATCCACTCAACGGCCTACTCACGGAAATATTCCCAGAGCCACTAGGTGTGTCAATTGTGTCCACTTTAATTGTGCTTGCCATGATTTATCCTTAAATTATTGTGTAAACCCCATTGATCGTAATGGTATAGTTACCTAGAGTTATTGGCCCCACCGAACTTGCATTTGTACCTGACGGTATAGTTACATTTTGATTAATCTGGTTAGAGTTAGTTCTGATACATTCATCTCCAGAACCTAAAGAAGGTCCACCTGCTGTACCCCAACTAAAATCTCCTTTTAATGCTACAGAAGAGCTAGGAGTACCAGTTGCACTAAGATGAGCTAAATCTACTGAACCTGCTGCTAATTCTGCTGAATCTACTGCATTGTCAGCTAATTTAGCATTTGTAATAGTATTATCTGCGGGAACACCAATAGCACTTGTTAATCCTGTATAGATAACATTAATTATTATGCCCGTAGCTACTGTACTAGTAAACGTAAGTACAGTTCCTACTATATTAAAATCGGTTCCATTTACCTGGACAACTCCATCAAGTGAGATTACAACACCATCAGTAGTGGTATCATAAGTTAATGTATATCCAGCTCCATTATTTCCAGTTATCTGTTGTGTAACTGCATTTCCATAATTAATGTCGCGTCCTATATACGCCATCTAATTTGCCTCTTTAGGATATTTTTCCATAGTTTCTAAACTTTTTTTAAGTTGCGTTAAAAATGATTCTCTGCCAAAGCGTAATTGTTCAAGATTAAATTCACTAGACTCCATCTTCCTATCCAAATCAACAATATGATTTAACATTCTTTTTTGTTCATCCTTGAAACTTTCAATATCATACTCTTTGTTATCAATCGTAATGGGGGTCTTTTTATTTTTTCCCATTTTCATACTCCTAAGTTAAATTATTAAGCTGCTATAGCATCGTTAAGTGGTTTTAAATCTTCTGTAGTCCAGAAATCTTTAGCAACCATAATTTTCAAATGGTCTTTGTTTCGTTTCAAAGTATTAACTGATTCGTCATCAGTATCCCCTGATGCTACAATGTCATTAATCAAATTTACAGAGTCCATAGCTGCACTATAGTGTTGTGCTATTTCTTCTGCTGTAATTTCTTCAGCCATTACTTAGCCTCCAATTCTTCTATACGTTTTGTTAATTGTTGAACTGCTTTTACTAAAGGTGTAATTAAATGTGCAGGGGCAAACTCTAATTTGTCTGGATTATCTTTTGTTACCATCCCTGAATCTTCCAAACATTTTTCCCCTGTAATCTTGCTGTCTACTTCTTGGGCAATAAAACCCATTTTCATACCAGAATTTGATTTCCAACTTCGGAAGTTAGGTTTTATTTTTGATCCATCAGGAATACCGTTGTCGTACCATTCTCGCCTGTCCCAATAAAATGTTCTTGGTCTTAAAGAATTAATAAAATCTAAACCAACTGCTTCTGGTAGGTCTGTGATTTGTGCTTTATCTCTTTCATCCGAGAGGGATGAAATCGTTGTATCGTTGCAACGCAGATTACTATGACTACCTTTTCCTAATGTAATCGTATTTTCTGAGGTAGCAGAAGGAGCAGATGCGTTATTTCCAAAACCACAATTATTACTACCTGTTGTTATATTATATAATGCGTAGTTGCCAATAGCGTCATTACTGGAACCAGTAGTACAGCTATTCTCACTATTCATACCTATAGCAGTATTCGAACTCCCTGTTGTAAGATTAGTTATTGAAAGATTACCAACAGCTACATTATTAGTTCCTGTAGTGCAATCCAGCAGAGAATCGTGACCAATACCCATATTTTGGACACCTGTGGTATTGCTTTTCAAAGCCCTATAACCAAGAGCAACGAGATTGTAAGCTGTTGTGTTTGAGGTTGCAGCTTGATAACCAAAAGCAACATTGTTACCACCACTTGTATTAGCCTTTAATGCAAAAGTACCAACTGCCGTATTGTAAGTTCCGTCATTGCTTTGCATACATTCACGGCCAATAGCCACGTTATATGTTCCACCAACGCCAGAACCCAACGCACTGTTACCAACAGCAGTATTACTTGAACCAGCACTAGTCATAGTTGCCAATGCTGAACTACCAATCGCTACATTACTGCCACTAGTTGTAGCATTTTTCAAAGCATTACGACCAATAGCCACATTATTAGTACCTGTAGTACCATTCGTTGCGGCCTCACCACCAACAGCAGTATTACTACCCCCTGTAGTAGTAGCCCATAACGCTTGATACCCCACTCCAACATTATAGGTAGCCGTTGTATTGGTAAATAAGGTTTTGAATCCACACGCTGTATTATAACTAGCCGTACTGGCTTTGAGAGAATTATGACCAATGGCTGTATTTCGCTCACTACCAGTTGATGTATACTGTGCTTGATTCCCTAGTACGACATTATATGCACCTGTAGTATTACTCAGCAACGCTTGATAACCAAACGCTACGTTATTGGAAGCAGTTGTGTTGCCACCAAGAGCTTCGTGTCCCACCGCAGTATTATTTGAACCAGAGGTACAAGCTGTTAAATTATTATCACCCAACCCCACATTACGATCACCAGTAGTGATGGCATCAACCGCACCAGTACCTAGCCCAATGTTGGAGGTAGCAGTTACTACTGCGTCACTTAATCCATTAAGTGATGAAGCACCAGCAGAGCCCCAAGAAATATCTGTACCATCTGAAACCAATGCCTGTCCGTTTGAACCAACTGTTAATGCAGAAGGATTACCTGAAGAATCTCCAACAATTATTTTTCCTCTTACAAGACCAGCCATTTTATCTAGAGTTACTGCGTTATCTGCTAAATGAGCCTCATCTATACTTCCTGCTACATAATGCTCAGAATCAATCGCATCATCAGCTATTTGAGAACTTGTTACTGTATCTGCACTAGGAGTAATTGTTCCAGTTAATTTAGCTGCATCTAAACTGGTTATTTTTGCACTCGTTATTGACCCTGCTAAATCATTATTAGTAACAGATCCGTCTACAATTTTAGCTGAATCAACAGAATTATCGGGAGGCGTAACAGTTCCTATTGCTTTACCTAAATAAACGCAATACATCGTATCCGTTCCTGTCGTAGCTGCGGATAGAGTTAACGTAGTTCCTGAAGCTGTATAGGCATAACTACTGCCTGGTTGCTGACGAACATTATTAATAAATAATGCAATATCTACTTCATTTGTTACTGGATGAGTTAACGTATAACTAGTTGTTGCTGATACAGTAAAATGTTGCGCAGCAAGGCTAACGTATTTTTCAGCAGGTGTATTTCCTATATAAGGCATTTAATTCTCCTATGTGCTAATTGCGTCAACACAAGATACCCACGTATCAATTGATGATGCAGTATCACTAACAACTTTAAGTATATCTCCACTGTCCACAACTATTTTCGCACCTCCGTCAATTAATTCAAGTGACGAACCTACAGGTATAGGCGCACTCTTAACTAAATAATAATCGTTTGATCCATCATTGATATAAACTGATACTGCAGCAGGAGAAGTTGCATGAATATTTGCGCATCTAATACCGATTACCGTATCAAAACTATCTGCCGTAAATATAGTAGCGGCAGAAGTTCCAGTATTTCTAGCTATATATCGTCTAAAATTTTGAGCCATTTTGTTCTCCTAAAGGGCAATCGACATGGCAATACTAAAGCCAGCAGTAACCCCTGCTGTCGGTGTATCTATTGTTAGTGTATCTGTACTTGCGTTTGTTGTAATTGTTGTACCGCCAGTGCCAACAAAAGTTAAAGTATCCGTTGTACTATCTGCAACTATGTCTGATTGACCAGAAACAGCAATAGTTTTAAATATGTCATCTGGCACTGTTGTACTAGAGATAGTTAATGTATCTGTACTAGCATTAGTAGTAATACTAGTTCCACCGCTTCCTACAATAGTTAATGTATCTGAAGCTGAATCGGCAACAATACTAGATTGTCCACTAACAGCAATTGTATTAAAAATATCAGCATTTGAATCAGCAATAGCATCCGTTAACATTGCTGTGGTAACACGTAATTCTATACGATCTCCGCCATCTGCTGCTGTTCCAGTCGTACCATCCTGACCTCTTACACATGTAAGAGTAGTTCCAGATACCCCAGTTACTTTAATAATTTCAACATAGCTAGATCCAATAATGCTCAAGTACATATGGTCACTTCCACCTAAAGTGGGGAAAGTAGATGCACTAGCTACATCAAAAGACGTAGCACTACTTGTTATGCCAGCGCTTAATGTTGAGTATGCATTATTACTAAATTTAACTGCCACAGGTATTCTCCTAAGAAATAGTTACATCCCAGCTAATTGTCATTGTATCCAATTCACCTTTATTAACCGCAGTAAATACTGTACGACATAGCATTGTGCCACTTGAAGCAGCATTAAGAACAGCAGCTTCTGTAATTGCTGCTGTAGCAGGTGCTGTTACATCTGGGGTATCCGCCGGAATAGTTGCTGTATACGTAAGAACGTTATTAGATACTGAACCCCCAGAAGTAGTTAATGCTACTCGGGCTACTTCAGTAACTAGTGCAGTTTGTCCAACTGCCGCAGCTGTAGTTCCAGTACCAATAGCCATATGTGTCATTACACCAGCAGAAGCAGCATTCATTCGAGATGCAACCCAATTTTTGCCAGCAGTAACAACTAAATTTTTAACTGTTTTTACAATTTCTCCATTAATAGAAATTGTTAATTGACCTGTTAAAGCCACTGTGTCTTTCTTATCCATGATAGATTCCTTATTTCTATGTTAGTTACGATATATTAACATCATCACCAGTTACTGCTAAATCCCCAGCCGATATTAGACGCGTATTCAGCATGTTAGTATTTAACATGCCATCATGGTACATAAGAACTGAATCAGAAACAGATACGCTATCTGTTGGATCGACATGGTAAATCTGGCCGATTCCTGGGGTATCCCCAGCTGTTACACTATCTGACTCATTAACTTTATGTATCTTACCAATACCAGGCGTATCAGAAGTAGTAATTGATTCCGTAACATTTTTACCAAATGTCCATACTAGTGAATCACTACTAGATAAAGAATCTGATATTGCTAAATTAAACTGCATTGCTACTATAATTTGCTCTGCAATGCCTACTGAATCAGTAGCAGTTCTGTTATAAACTACAGTAACTTCAGGAGTATCACTAAGAGTTACTGATTCAGATCCATCTCTTCCAAATTCTTTATTTTTACTATTGTACTCTACATCAATGTCAGTACGAGCGTTTATGTAGTTAATGTCAGTACGTGCATTTACGTATGTAATATTGCATGCTTGACTATTAACGTAATCAATGAGTGCTTCAGCATTTCCAACTAACCCTTCGCCTAACATTAAAAATCATCCCGTACTTTAAATTTTAATCTGTCATATAGAGTTAATATAGCTCCACTAGTATAAGTTAAATAAATTTCACCTTCATATGTACCAGCCGCAACAGCTAATGTAGTTGCATTCCAAGGCATGTAGCATGTTCCATTTGCTGTAGGCGCAACTTTAACGCAAGTCATTGTGTCTAAAACAGTTGAAGAACCTAACGCACGGAATTTTACTTTAATAGTTGGATCAGTAATATCTATGGGGGCCCAGGTAGCAGAGTCATCTGGATCTAAAGTTTGCCCAGACGCGGCAGTGTTGGAATCTTTTAAGGTAAGATTTATTTCAGGTTTAGTATCATTAGCTACTACTTGTATCTCATCATAATATGCCATTGTTAACTCCTAAGGAGGTTGTTCTCAGCGTAGGCATCTATCGCAACTATAAGATACGTTAGTTCGCCCGAATGTCAAATTAATTTATACAAATCCATTATCCTCTAATTTTGTATTAATCTCAATTTCGTTATTGCCCCACATACCAGAATTAATAAGTTGTTTACAACTAGCTTCATATCGCATTAAATAAGTATTATTTTCATCATTCATCATTCCACTAATAGCTCCATGCGCTTTGTAAGCTGCGTAATTAAGTAGAGCTTCCGTGTATACTTCATTGATTTTTAAGTCTGTGTAGGCTGTTTTAGCTTTTTTAGGTGCAGCGGCATAACGTAATATAATTTGACTCCGTTTAGGAGTTTCTGCATCTGTACCTTTAATTGATGCTTTAAATGGTTCTGGTATAAGGATAGCTACATGCTGGTCAACTTTTTGCACCAATTTAACAGAATCATCTTTAATTGCGACTTGATCAAAATCCGAGGCATAGTATGCATGTATTGGAACTAAAAAATCCGTAGGTAAATTATATTCTTCACCATCTAACGGGTTATCCATTGCATAATCTTTTTTTAATAAATGAAATCGTTTGTGCAACGCTAAATTGGCTAAATTAACATAATTAATAAATTTATTTTGATTAGCTGTTTGTACTGCACTTGGAGCAGGACTAGGATTAGCAGTCATGTCTCCAACACTAGCAATAGCTAGTTTACTGCATTCCCCAGTAATTAAGTAATCAATGTATTCTGAAACTTTCATAGTAACCTCTAGAGGGCGGGTAGATGGGGGCCGAACCCCATCTACCCTGGAGGCACAGCACGGGAAAGAGAAAGGGTACCCTGCTGTGATGGTTAAACAAAATAAGAACTATCTCCCTTATGCGGAGTCATATCTTCTCCCCACATAATTGAATTTTCCAATTCATCTTTAACTTCTTCCTGCGGTCCTACTTCACTTGGTTTCCAAGCATTTAATTCTGCCAACATAGTAATAGTATCTATTTGATCATCATGCTTACTTTTAAACCCTTTTAGAGTAGCTAAAGATAATTCAAAAAGCAACTCCTCTAATTCAGAACTATCTTTTAATTCCTCAGGAAACCATACCTTTCTAGATTTAAATAATGGTAGTGCATTCTGTTGAAATCGGCTCATTTTATCTTTTGTAGGCCTAATACCTATAGTAGTACTATTTTTTCCTCTCGACAACGTAAAATAATTATTCCGATTTCCCATTTCATTTTGAATCCAACTTATAAATCCGCCTTGTTGTCCAGTAGTTTCAATACCTACTTCTTGAGGGTTATATTCCTGAACTAAACGAAATAGTTCATCAATTGTATGATTCATTAAAGTTCGTTTACAAAATCCATCTACCCACATCCAATCTCCATTATTGTTTAAAGCCCAAACATTAATTACGCTGAAATCGGCATGCTCTCGATCAGATGTGGCAAAATCCGTAGTAATGTAAAAATTGTAAGCTCCTCTATTTTTAAGTACAGTATTTCTTGCATACCAAACTATATCGGAATCGTTAACGAGACGGTCTTCTTCACTTGTAATTCTTAACATTAATTCTTGATTAAACGAATCTAATTTACCGGCTCCTTTAGCTTTGTGATATTGTGTATTAACATACTCATAACTAAAACGATCCTCCCAAGCTCCTTTAAACTCTTCTTCACTGCATGGGAATTTTTCACAAACAGGGTAAACATTTACATGCCAGACACCAGATTCAATAGCTTTGTATAGAGGATCTTTAGCATTGAACGGAGTCCCAGACCAAATAACTTTACGTTTATTAGGATGTAGCGCATAGTCAATGGCAGAATAGACGGTGTTCTCAACGTTTTCAATAATAGTCGCAGAACGGGCATCCTCATCACCTAATAGATCATCAAGTACTGCAAGTTGAGGTCGAGTATTCAATTCCACTGTACCACGAACACCTGTCTTTGCACCATGACCAGTAACAACAAATTCTTTATCTTCCATATTTTTAAAATACCAACGTATATCTGTAAATCTAGATTCTTTAATAAATGATTTTAAAAATTCACTTTGTTCACATCTACGCTCTATACGAAGTCGCATTTTCTTTACACCGTTTTCAATACTATCTGAGAGGTATAACGCATAATCAACTTTTCCAAATCCTGGAATAGATCCATACACAGCAATGTATAAAAATAAGTACTCCGCAAATATAGTAGTCTTAGCAAGGCCGCGCGCGCACATGTTAGCGGTGTTCTGGGTTTTCCCCGCGATTTTGTCGAGCATTTTATAATGAATAACTGGAGTTTTATTTTCTTCTCCTTTTTCTCCATTAACTAATTTAATAAAAGAAACAAATTCTAAAGCAAACTCACTAGGAACATATGTAGGATCATCTGTATACTCGCAGTCATTTAACCATTCATCGACTGTTTTTTTAGCTAGCATCTTCAATTACCTCATAAGTTGCTTCTTTAAGTTCTTTTGGTTTAACAATAATCTCACTCTGTGCAATTTCCCCGGCGCTTGCCTGACCATTCATAATCATTCGTAATTGTTGTTGAGCAAGTGCTTTAGTTGTATTTCTTAAATCTTCAACTATGTCATTACTATAACCAATATCTATTTCTACTTTAGCAGCCGCTGGAGAAGCCAAATTACTAATTAAACTTTCAGCTGCTTTTTGTCTTACTAATTCTGATTTAGCAGTACGCATTAGATCTGCTTGGGTATTAATAGCTTCCTGATAGATACCGGCATTTAATATATGCGTAGGTACCATAGTCTGTTCCATAATTTTAGTTATTAAACTTGTTTTACTATAATTATCAGCAAACGAAGCAATGTAAGAAGCAGATGCGCCTTTATCCACTAAATTTTGGTATCTATCTGGGAATACTTTACTATAAGCTGTAGATGCCTTATCTCCAATCAACTTAAGAGAAACAAATTTAACAGCATTAATATACGCAGCTAACGAATATTTTCCGGTAGATAAGGCAGATGCAAAACTTAATGCATTATCTCTAAATACTCTTCTTAATTCAGAATCAGGTTCTGAATTAATAACTGCAACAATGTCATCTGTTATGTGTTTTCTAAAACGTTTGTCAGGTACAGCACTAGCTAACTGATCTTTAGTTAAATAATCTGTTGTTTCGATATCAGTATCTACATCTTTTAAATTACTTAAGTGCATTACAAACCTCGTTCCATTTATTAATCAAAGAGTTATGGGAAATATCATCCGTGTAACATTCATGTGGAGATACCATCCAAGTATTTTTATCTAATCTAACTAAGATATTATTAGCTATTAATTCTTCCCAATATTTATTCCAAGTTCTGTAATCCTTGATCCAATGAATTGTCTGCATAAATTGTTTTTTATCTATTTCATTGTTTTTATTAGCTAATATTGCTAAAGGAAGCAATAAAGCGCATGCTGTCCTAGACAAAGAAAGTTTACCAGGAGTTTCTAAATTAATATATTTACTCATTTACTTCCTCTTCTTCGGCTTCTTCCATTGCATCGTTGATCTTATCTCCTATTACATCTCCTAATGTATTAGTTAATATACCAACACCGACATTAGTAGCTACTGTACACCCTGGCAATAATAGTAATATAAGTATCAAATACTTCATTTTGTTTTCTTTCTTTTCTTTCGGTTAGGCACTAATTCAGGCCAGCGCTCCATAATTTCATGAACGTACTGTCTTGATATACTGTAGGTACGAGCAACAATTGTCGGGCGGTGCCCTTCTCTTAATGCTTCTAATATATGCTTATCTCTATTATTAGGCTCTTTAAGGCGTTTGCGGCCTCTCATTTTTAAGTCCTTGACTTGTTTGTGTGTCCCACATGTGTTTAACAATATAATATTGCTTGTCATTCCCATTAAACATAATATCAGGATTAAGCATATACTCCTTTTTCGTATACTTCCTAATAAAATCTAATTTTTTAAGGGACCTTAGTCCTCTATGAAAATCATGAAGTCGTACCCCCGATAGTTTTGAAATACTATCCGGAGTCCCGACCACCATATTCATACGATTTACATGATACATGATTTTCAATAAAACTAAAGCCGCCGAACTAGTCAGTTTAGTTTTGGCTAACAATGCCGCTGGTTGTGTACCCAGCTGCAATTTATTAAACATTTCTCTTTCCTATACAAATATTACAATATTTTTTATTTGAAGTTTTCTCCCCACAGTCCGGGCACGGATGCGCCTGGAACCGCCTTGCAGGTTTACTATCCGGATCAAACACTGGCTGAACTACTCTTAACAAATTCCCTTTCCCATCAAATATTTTAACTGGATACATTAAGCCTCCTTACTTATTATTTTTATTCCAAATACCCATATCTACCGCATCTACCGCTTCTTCTATTTCTGCTGGAGTACTGGCAGGTATTGACGGTTTGTAATGAAAAAAATACCAAGCTGCAAATAATACAATCCCAAGTGCTACATACCATTTAACCATTTTATTAGTTCTCCTATTAGTATTTTATATAAAGCCATTTTAACTAAAAAACAACAAAATACAACAATAAACTTCTGTTTAATCTCATATCTGAGAATTAACTACCCTGTTTAATCTCATATATGAGATTTAACTTTTTATAACTTACTGTATCTAAAAGTGTTATTAGCCCTTAAGAAGTAAAGAAGCGTCCGCCGGACTTCGCACGGCCTACGGCCTACTCCGTCCTGCGTCCTTATTACTTATATATTAGTAATATTTTGCCATTAGAAATTTTTTATTTTTAGGTACGAATCCTATACTAACTGGACGGGGTCCGTGACTGAAGTCACTCCCCCCGCCCTTAAAATCAAACGATCTTTACACAGAAAACCGACTCAGGGGAGGAGTAACAGGTGTTGCTCCCATAAATATTAACTTGTTTGAAAGGAGCCTCAACATGGCTGATGAACAAGTAGTAAAAGTAGAAACATTAAAAGAGCTTAATGATACTGGCTTTATGAGTACTCTCTCTAAAGCTGGTAGACAACTAGTACGGAATATAGCCGTATCTAGTAATGTCATTGGTGAAACTCTCGAAGTTGCTGATAGCAAGGTATGCAAGCATTCAGCAATCGAAATCACCAAAGATAGGCTACAGGTCGAGAGGTGGATTAATAAAGACCTTGAGCCTGAAGAACAAGCTATTGCTAAGCAAGTACTAAAAGAGCAGAAAGACAGACGTATCTGCTAGCAATAATCTAAATGTAAGTCCTGCATCCTTCGGGGTGCAGGCATTTTTTTTATTCCCACACACAACACAGTAAGAGAGTGCAAAGAGAGGAAGACTACACTCTACTCCACTCATTACTTCTTTTTAAAACCGTTTCAGGGGGCAGGAGATAACCTGCCAAGACTGAATCTTACTGGATTCAGTATCTTATTAATCTCCATAAAAGGAGATAGTTTATGCGAAACTCAATAGTTTTGTCCAGTTCAGTAGTTTTAAATAAGATTTTATCTGCTGTAGTTTACTACAAGCAGAATAAATCTTTCTATACAGTAACTGTTAAAGATGGTCTTAGCTGGGAAGAAAGCCTAGCTACAGTTACTATGCTAAATAAAGCAGGTAAAGAAGTTTATAAGAATGTTAATGACGGGAATAGAACAGCTATTCTTGTTAATTTACTTTGGATGAACGATGAAGCTACCATCGTTATGCATAATAATTCAAAGTTATTCTACATTCCTAGAATGGATACATTAGTATCTGCATCTTCCAAGAAAGTTGTTTGGAAGAATAAAAGCAATCCTCAACGTATTAGCATGCTTGCTGAAGTTAAATCTAATTGAGGATTAACTCCTAGGTATGAGTTTAAAAGACCTAGAAGTACCCATAATGGGTAAACAGGTAGTTTTAGCTATCTGTAATTTAATGTACGGAGGTACATCATGGCTATAAACGCAACAAAACAAGGTGTTCTGCAGTTAGAAGGTAAAACAGTTATAGATGGTAAACTTCAGTCTCTAAATGGAGGCATAAAAGATGGGTGCATCTATGATTTTCCTACTAATCCTAAGTTTTACCTAAAGTTTACCAATCCAGAAATGGATAATGGCTTTATTGATCCAAAGACAGGTAAACAGGTTAATGGTGAAGAAATTCTTACTAGATTAATTCTTACATCAACTAAGAAATCTTTAGGTATTAAAAGAGAAGTAAGAATAGTTAATGGAGAACGTGTTCAAGTGCATCCATGGGTCTTTCATATTATGGAAGCATCTAAAGCCGGAAGAAGTCTATTGCTCTATAAAGTAGACATTCTAACTCCTGAAGGTGAAGCGATATACAAGAAAGGTAAGAAAGTTCCTTCTGGGGATCGTACTAACTTCCGATGGCATAGAATTGCCTATTTCTCTTTATGGGAAAAGGAGAAGCTTAATGTAGATGTTCATGGGAAGCAAGTTGTAACGTTAGCTAAAACAGGTATTGTAAAACGTAAATCTGTAGTTGAAACAGTTTACATTCCTGTTTAAGTAGTTCTAATTATTGTACTGGCGGGTGAACCGCTCGCCAGTACAAATTTCTTTAAATTAATCTAAGAGGAGAGCTAGTTATGGATATTATTATATCTATGTTTATTGCTTTATCCGCAGGATGTATTACTTACTCTATATGGTTTGCTTGTAAACGCTTAAGAGCTTATGAAGATAGACAGATTGAAAAGCACTTCGATAAAATAAAAAGATCAGCTGAAGAAATGGACAAGATTACAGAAGGAATACATAGATACCTACAGGATTATGTAGATATTATGTGTGATACTTGCGGAAGAATAGAAATAGTTACTAGAGAAGAAGCTGAAGAAGCAGATGACGGTTATGGTGTTGTATCAGAACAGGGTTGCCCATCATACATGGGTTGTAATGGTAATATGGTTATCTACACTGGGAGGAAAAATGCTTAAACAAACTACAGTAGTTAATCTAAGAACAGCACCATTTGATGTTTATATTGGTAGAGCAGGTAAAGGACAGGATGGTAAATGGGGAAACCCATTTAGTACAGGTACTAGAGAAGAAAATATTAATAACTTTGAAGAGTATCTGGTTAATAATAAAGAGCTTATGCAGGATTTACATGAGCTAAAAGGAAAGCGATTAGGATGTTTTTGTAAACCTAAAACATGTCATGGTGATGTGCTTAAGAAATATATTGATACATTAAAATAGGAGAGTTTCACAAATGAAACAAATAACAGGTGATTTATTTAATATGCAAGGTTTTGATATCAAAGTAATAACAACTAACGGTTTTGTTAAGAACAATGGAGAAGCTGTAATGGGCAGAGGATGTGCTAAGACAGCTTCTAAAATGTGGTCAGAATTGCCTGCATATTTAGGTAAACAAATTAGAGAACATGGCAATCATGTCCATCATATTGCAAGTATAAAGACTTCTAAGGCTCACTTTGAGCTAGATAAGGCTAATTCATATGAATTGTATAGTTTCCCTGTAAAACCCACTTGGGAGAGGCAGAACGGTAAACTAATTCCAGGATGGGCATGCAAAGCTCAGCTAGAATTAATAGCTAGATCTGCTCATGAGCTAGTTAAAATTGTTGGTAATCTTTCTTTAAAGGAACCAGCCGTTTTATTACCTAGACCAGGTTGCGGTAATGGTGAACGTACTTGGAAAGAGGTAGAACCAATTCTTAATGAAATTCTAGACAATAGGTTTACTACAACAACTTTTGCTAAAGGAGGTAAATAATGGAAGTTTTATTTGGAACTTTAAGTATTAAAGATCACCCTATTTTACAACAATTTAACCATCTTTGGAAACAAGTTGCTAAAGATAATAATTCTAATCGTAACTATAAGCAACATATAGCTACTTGGTATGGTCCAGTAGACTATAAATATACAGGTGTAATACATAAAGCTCAAGATATGCATCTTGAGTTTAAAGAAATCGCTAAAGATTTAGAAGATGAATTTAACTTTTCAAAAGGCTATTTTAATAGTTTACTTATTAACTTATATACCAATAAAGGTATAGCACCTCATGCAGATAATGAACCTATCTTTCTTCATAAAGATAAAACTATAGGTGCTGTAGCAACTATTAGTTTAGGAGAAAAAGCAACTGTTACAATCACATCTAATGATAACAGTATACCTCCTAATTCTATTATAACTTCTAACAGCACTTACTACATAATGCCTGCAGGTCATTTTCAAAATACCCACAAACATTCTGTAAGTGCTTCACAAGGACGTAGGATTAGTTTAACTTTTAGACATGTACCAAAGGAGAATAAATGAATTATGTCAATCCTGTAAGCTTAGGTATAGCCATAATTGTGAGTTTACCTTTATGTATACTTGTTGTTATAGTTTTTACAACTGCTCATTTATTTAGAGATACAGATGACGGCGGGGTGTAGGGTTATTACCTACCGATGTTGTCAGGGTGTCAAAACTAATGCAGAGTTAGTTTTGGCATCCAAAATTTTTCGTAGTAAGATGGATAGAGATAATAAAGGAGATGATATGGATAATACTGATCTAAAAAAACTTAGTGAAATAGCTACAACATTTCTTAAAGAAGTAGATCTTATAGAAGCTAAAGCTCCAAATTATACAAATACTTACAGTACTATGTATTTAGTAAACGTTGTGAAAATATTTTTTGAATGTCTTATGAAAAAACATAGTGAAGGAGATGTAGAACATCATCTGGAAATTGAAGAAAATCTTTTCATAGATAATGAAGCAGATCAAAATGATGAGGTAAGATCCCATATTCTAGAACGGAGTCTTAAACATAAACGTAAATATCCATATAATTAAATTGGAAATAACTATGTGGGTTCTTTTAATCATTATACTTAATCAACCTTTTACAGTAGATAGTGTCGATATACTTGGAGACTACGCCGATAAACAATCATGTCTTCAAGATCAATCTAAAGCTAGCCAAGATTGGGCTAAAACTACTTCACATCATGCTAGTTTTGGATGCATACAGTTGAATATTATTAAAACAAGGAGGAATAATATGAAATGGTTACCTAGTATTGCAAATGTAGAAAGAACAGTACGTATGTTACCTATAGTTAAAGAAGTATTTAAAATTGATGAACATGTTCCACCAGAATCAATAGATAAGATTAACGAACTTAAAAAAGCTGTACATGATCAAAAAGCAGATAAAACAGTTCTAAGAGAAACTATTCAAAAATTAGAAGGTATTATTAAAAAGCTAGAAAAAGATAACGAAGAATTGCACGAAATTATTCATACTTATAATGATAAATTATTTAACGATGAACATATTGATACCCCTGTTAAGGAGGAAAAATAATGCCTAAGTTCGATAAGGTTTGCGTAGCAATTACGGATCTAGAAAAAGATAGAGAAAATATTCAAAAATTAGAAGGTATTATTAAAAAGGATGATGGTTTAAAAGAAATAGAAAGAGGTTTTACTATAGCTGGATGGTCAATTTTACTCGTTATTACAATTTATATTACAATCCATTTTATTGTAGCATTTCCTAAACTTGTGCATGGATGGGACGGTATTGATTTATCTACTGATACTGATATATCAATTGATACAGGTACCCGAGAAACAATTACAGATACTGTTATAATTGAACCAGGTTATGATATATCTGTAACTGATTCTGAAGATGAAGTTATTGAACTTGAAGTTATTACTATCAATCCTGATACTGGAGGACCTGTACAAATTGAAGGATTTGATTACGAAACAGGAACTTTTATAGAATTAGAAATGGCTATTAAATAAAGTTTATTACAGTAAATAAAGATTAAATGCCCTTAAGATGTAATGTCTTAAGGGTTTTTTATTGTCTGTTTAAATCGAGGAGAGATTTATGAGTGAATTAATTGATCAATATACAATAGAAACTACTTGGTCTACAAGATTAGCTGATGATATTGTACTTGAAGCTACTCAAGGCGAACTTCCTTTAGAAATGGAAACTAGTATTTTAGGTCACATTGACCATATTAATAATAATAAATATGTAGAAACTAAAGAAATTTATATAAAATTATTAACCTTTATTCTAAAAGAAGATACTAGGTTACCTATCCAAACAGTAACTAGATTAGGACATATAGCAGGTATTTCAGATCCTCCTGTAGCATTTCAATGGGGGCTTCTCCTAATTAAACTTTGTAGAAACAGTGGACTATATACATTACAAAATATTAACGATAAATGGTATATATTTCCAAATTATACAATTGATAATGATGCAAAACAAAAATTAGATAAATTACAATATTTACCTCCAATGAAACAAAAACCTATAAATTGGAAAAACAATGAAATGGGGGGATGGCTATGGGAAAATAAACATATAATTCTAGGACATAAATTTAACAGACATGATAGATATGTTGCTTATGATGTACTTAATAAACTTCAAAATATTCCTTGGGAAATTGATACTTCTACGTATCTATTTGAAAAGAAAACTAATACTACAATGAATCATAAACAATTCTTAAGAGTTGTAGATCAATATTTAGGACAACATTTCTACTTTGTATGGAGATATGATTCAAGAGGACGAAGTTATACATCAGGATATGATTTAGATCTCCAAACAGATGAATATGGTAAAGCTCTCGTATCTTTACATAAAAAAGAATTAATTACTCAATTACAAAATTTATATATAGCTATTGCTAACCATGCTGGTAAAGATAAACTTACTTGGAAAGAACGCTATGATTGGACTGCTAGACAAGCAATCGATAAAATTAAATGGAAAGAACCTATTTTAGGTAAAAAGGCTATAAGAGCCTTAAAAGATACTACAGAAGGTAAACCTACTGGTTATGTAATGTCCATAGATGCTACAGCATCTGGTTTACAAATTATGGCAGTTTTATCTGGTTGTAAGAAAACAGCTAAACTTGTTAATTGTATAGACCCAAATAAAAGATATGATATTTATTCAGAAGTAGTAAAATTAATGAATAAACAACTAAAGAAACCTAATCAAGTTTCTAGACCTATTATTAAAGACGTTGTAATGACTCATTATTACAATTCTAAAGCTAAACCTAAATTATTGTTAACTGATGAACAACAAAATGTATTTTATAAAATAATTGATGGATTACTACCAGGTCCTGAAAGTATAATGGAAATGATTAATAATTGTTGGAATCCTGAAATAACCTGTAATTCATGGATTATGCCAGATGGACATACAGCATATATCCCTGTTATTAAAAGTATTGATGGTACTTATACAGATCCAGAATTCGGAGAAATCCCTTTAACGTGGTCGCAACAAGCACCATCTAGTGATTTTAGATCTCTTTGTCCTAATATTATTCATTCAATTGATGGCTATGTTGCTCGAGAAATGATTAGAAATTGTGATTTTCAACTAACTCATATACATGATTGTTTTGTATTTAATCCCAATTACTTACAAAAAGTATGTCAAACATACAGAAAAATCATGGCAGACATAGCTAATAGTAATTTATTTGAAGATATATTAAGACAAATTACTTTTGATTCCAGTATTACAGTTAATAAAATCAGTACTGATTTAAATGTAGATATCTTAAATAGTGAATACATGTTATCTTAAAATAGTTCTCCTCACCTAGTTGTTCGAGATTCTCGAACAGATAGGTTTATCCTGAATAGCTCTCCCTTGTAAAAGGGAGGGCTATTTTTTTTATTCATACTTAAGATTATAATGTTTAAATTGCTTAATGAAGCTTATACTTAGGAGAAGTTTAATGTCATATTTTGTAGTTAAAAATTGTGAGATACGAGCTTGTCAGTATTGGCGAATAGGTAATAAATGTATTAAAGATGGTGCCCAGATTGCTGAATCTATTAAATATTCTACGGATTTACATAACAGTGAAATGTGTCAAATTCGTAAACAAATAGACGTATATCGTTTAACGCATATGCTAGAAGGAGATCGTAAATGAGAATTGGAGATTATGAATTAAGAAATATACGAGAAAAAATTTTAACTGAACTCTATGGGAAATTAGAAGAAAAATTTGAAAAACGTAAAGAAGAAATAGCAAAACAAAATAGAGAATATTTTATAGAACCACTAATGTCTACAATAGTTAGTTTACCAATAGAACTAATTGCACATACTAATCAGTATTCTGTAAAAATTAAATATACATCTCCAAACACTGATAAAACAGATAATCCTAACTTACACGATATTATTGAAAATTGGGGATTTAGAAGTGATAAACCTATACCAAATCCAAAAGATCCATCAAAAAATAGTGGTAGCTATTATGAATCTATACCAGACCAACCTTTAGATCCCAGATTACATGACATTACAGCTCAATTGTGTGAAGAAATACTTAAATTAAATAAAGAAAAAGCTGAAATGTCTAATTATTTAGCTGATACAACTCGAAGATATAAAGGATCAGTACAATTACGAAAAATATGGCCTGAATCATTACATAAATATCTACCACCAGAACCCATAAAAATTCCTAAATCTAACAAACCTAAAGAAAAAATAACTACAAATGATCCAGAAATACCAGATCATTTAACTCATCGTCTTACAGAAAATCTACTGGAAGGAGATTAAAATGCCTAATTGGTGCTTAAACTCAATTTACATAGAAGGCCCCGAAAAAGAAATTGAAAAATTTGAAGAATATGTAAGTACAAATAAATCTACGTTTTCATTACATAAGATTATTCCTATGCCTGACAAGGAAAAAGAAAACTGGTATGAGTGGTGTTGGGAAAATTGGGGAACAAAATGGGAAATAGATGAAAGATATATTGAAAAATCTGGAGGAAATAGAGAATTACAATATATGTTTGATACTGCATGGGCACCTCCAGTACCAGTGTATGAACACCTAGTAAATAAATTTCCAAAGCTAATAATTGAATGGTTTTACCAAGACGAATCTGAAGAAGAAGGACATACTTTACCAGAACTTTCTCCTTCTATCTTTATTTTAGAAAAGGAAAAATAATGTTTGAAGTTAACGCAGTTGAACTAGAACAAGCTCTTATTGAGGACCTGAAAGCAGGTCTCACTCCAATGGTAGCGTCCAGCCCAGGGATGGGTAAATCAGATATTATTCGTAGTATAGCTAAAGCATTTAACCTCAAGGTAATTGACTTTAGAGTGTCTCAGTGTGAACCAGTAGATATGCAAGGATATCCAGGTATAGCTGATGGACGCATGACCTTTCATATACCAGAATATTTTCCTGTAGAGACAGATGAAATACCTAAAGGATATGATGGTTGGTTGTTGTTTTTGGATGAATTTAATTCAGGTAATAAACAAACAGAAGCAGCAGCTTATAAACTTATTTTAGATAGAGAAGTTTATAAACATAAACTACATCCTAGATGTCTTATAGCCGCAGCTGGTAATTTAACTACAGATAGAGCTATTGTAAATACTCAAAGTACAGCTACGACATCCAGGTTAACTCATTACAGAATGCGTGTAGATCATAAAGTATGGATAGATTGGGCTAATGAACATGACATTGATCACCGAATTATCTCATTGATTAAATTTAAGCCAGAAATTCTGCATAAATTTGATCCATCAACTAATGAACTTACCTTCCCTAGTCCACGTACATGGGAATTTGCATCTAAAGTTGTAAAAGATAAAGAGAAAATAGATCGAATTACTACAATTAGGCTAGCCGGAACCGTAGGTGAAGGCGCAGCCGTTGAATTCACTACTTACTCTGAAATATACGAGAATCTACCTACTATAGAACAAATTCTTGATAATCCTAAATCAGGTTGGAAAGTACCAACAGAACCAAGTGAACAATATGCAGTAACTACAATGTTAGCTCATAACTGTACTAAAACTACTATTGAAAAAATAGTAACTGCTATTAATAGACTACCCGTGGATTTCCAAGTAATTACATTTAAAGATATCTATAAACGAAATCCTAAATTAAAAGGGCATCCAATTATTACTCAATGGATTGCTAAAAATAGTTCTATTATTTTTTAATTAACCATTTCGCGATGGAATGTCTCATCTTAAACTAGAATGGAGTTCAATATCATAAAACATCATAAGAGTAGTACCTAAGAAAGAATCCACTAGGATGAAATCTAGTAGAATGAAATTATATACAATGCAATGCAATTTAATCTAACATCTCATCGCAATTATTACCCCCTAAAAAATTTAATTTTGTTCTAGCTCGATAAGATTTAGTGCAATTTAATTGAATCGAGTATCGCATAGTATAATTCAATATAATGAAATATCGCATCGCAATAATTAAAATATGGAGCACAGTATTATAAAATTGTGTTCGATATCATGAAGTACAATCCAATAAAATTTAACAAGGAGATTTAAAATGTATGTAACAGCAACGTGTCACCTAAGTAGTCAGAGTAAATATAGTCAATCACGACCATATCAAGTAGATAAAAAGCCTAGAGAAACACCAGGCGACTATGAAAAACGAACATGGAGAGAACGTTTACATTTAAGTGATAAAAATCCCGGAAAAATTGTGATTCCATCAATGCAATTTAAAAATAGTTTAGCTGAATGTGCAAAATATATGGCTAGACAAATCCCCGGTAAAGGTAAAACAACTTATACTAAACATTTTGAAGCAGGCGTTATGCCTATGCTTGATATGGAATTAGATATCCTTGCAAAAGATGTAAAAGAAGAAGTAGTGTTTGTTCCTTCAAGTGGAAAACGTGGAGATGGTAACCGTGTTTATAAATCTTTCCCAGTAATTTATAAATGGCAAGGAGTTATAGAATTTTCAGTATTTGATCATATAATTACTGAAGATGTATTCAAACAACATTTAATAGAAGCAGGTCAATTTATTGGTATTGGTAGATGGCGACCTCGTAATAACGGACAATATGGACGTTTTAGGGTTGATAAAGTTGATTGGCAAGAAAATGAATCGGCAATCGCAGCTTAATCGAATGTAGCACAATATAATAGAATGCAATCCCATGGAGTTGAACGCAATTAAATTAAATGAAATCCAGTGAAACATCATATCGCAATGATTAACCCTTAAAAAATTTAACTTTGTCCTAGCTCGATAAAATTCCATGCAATTTAATTGAGTGCAGTAACATATAATAAAGTTCAACGCAATAACGTAGCTTAAGAGTAGTACCGCAGTATCATTGAATTAAATGCAATAAGATTCAGTGCAATATAACATCGCGTAGCACTTGATGGAATTCAGTATAATCGAATTCAATTTAATAGAGTGAAATGATTTAAAATATATTGTAGTTCGTTTTAATAAAATATAATCACACAAGGACTTTAAAAGAAAGGAATAAAATGACAAATCCAACAGTTGATGAAGAACGAAAACCTTTTTGTAGGGCAATAGAAACTACAAGTTTAATGAAAGAACTAGAAAAGTATCGAGATAGTGAAGAAATTCCGTATGATGCTTTAACAACAGCAGCAATGGGAAATTGTGCACCAGGTGGAATTAAACATCATTTTCTTAAATCTGCTCGAGACATTTTATTTAAAGAAAAAGGAATCGAATTTAAAGCAATTCCTAATATTGGATTAGTACGTATGTCTGATTCTGATAAAATGGTTAAAACTAAAAAAACTTTACCTTCTTATAATAAGAAAGTTAAAAAAGATATGCACAGATTACGATCTGTTGATTATGATGAATTAACTAGTGATGAACAATTATGTCATAACGTTAATATGTCAATTTTAAATGTTCTTAGATGTTCAACAGCTGGAGATGGAGTTAATAAAGTAACTAAAGTAATTGCTAATAATAATAAACCTGAAAGGCTTGCATTAGAAGAAACTCTTAAAATGTTTCTATAGTATTCCGATAGGGCCCGACCCGATGGAGTCCGATGCGGTAATGCATAATGAAACGAGGTAACGCTATGTCTACTGAATTAGAAAGTAAATTGCTTAAAGCTAAGATAGAGCTAATGACTAGATCAGCATTTATATCTACCATTGCTCTTAGTCTTAAGCACGTAATTACTCCTAATGTTCCAACAGCAGATGTTAATGGATATACCATTAGATATAATCCTGAATTTATTAAAGGACAATCTGTTGCTCAATTTGCTGGATTAATAGCTCATGAATGCTGGCATGTAGCATTTCAACATTTATCTCGTAGAGGAAATAGAGATCATATTATCTGGAATTGTGCAGGTGATTATATTATTAATCACATGCTTACAAAAGCAGGATTTGAAATCCCAGTAGGAGGTTTACTAGATCCTAAATATGATCATACTTGGTCTACAGATAAGGTATATGACGAATTAATTAAAGATAAAAAAGATTTCGATACTAACACTTTAATGTTAGATCTAAATGAAAATGGTGCACCTGACGATAATAGTCTCGGTTCACCTAGTACTAACGTTATTGTTCGGGCTCGAACTCAAGCACAAATAGCCGGAGAAGATAAAAAAGGATTAATTCCTGATGAAATCTTACGAAGAATAGATGAGTTATTAAATCCTAAATTACCCTGGCAAGTTATATTACATAAATTTTTAGATCGAAGAGTTAAAGAAGAATACTCTTGGGCTAGACGTAATAGACGGTACCATTCAGATACTTATATGCCTAGCTTACATAGTTATGGCTTAGGTAATTTAACTTTTGCAATAGATACTAGTGGAAGTATTGAAGATGATGAACTTAAAGAAATGCTTAGTGAAATACAAGGTATTCAACAAGTATTTAATCCTGAAAAAATGACTATTATTGATTGTGATTCTGTAATTCATCAAATACATGATGTAGATCAAAGTACAAATATTATGGATTTAGAATTTGCTGGAGGAGGAGGAACTAGTTTTCAACCTGTTTTAGATTATGTACAAGAACATCCTACTCAAGCATTAATATATTTTACTGATTTAGAAGGAGAATCAAATTTAAAACCAATAGATTGCCCAATTATATGGGTGTGTACAACTGATCATGCTCCATCTAATATTGGAGAAACTATTTATATTAATAAATAGGAAATTGCTATGTCGGAAATTTCTACTGTTTTGCTTATTAAAGAAGATGCTATTAATATGTCAGAACTCCATACTTACTATTTAAATAAATTAAGTGAAAATGGAATTCCTAAAAATAAAATATTAATTCTTCCTTTACTATATAACACTCCTACAAAAATTATAGCTAAAACAGCTAAAGCTTACTTAGATAAACTGATTGGTAAAATTCCAGAAAGTGCATCTAAGTTAATTATAGCTGATAGCAATTATTTTAAATTTATTACTAAAGTACTAAAAGTAACTGATTATTATAGTACGGTATTACCAGGTAAACATACTGGATATGAAACATATCAATGTGTATATGTTCCTAATTATAAATCTTTATTTAAACAACCTGATAATATTCGTTTTATTGATATAGGTATCAAAACCATTACTGGTATTAAAGCTACTTTATTAATTCAACATGAAGAATACGGATTCCAGTATGGATCTGATCGAGAACTTTTAGATTCACTGTACCAATATCCGGTATTAGCTACAGATATTGAAACTACAGGACTTGCTCTTAAAGATAAAATTATATCAATTTCCTTTGCTTGGTCTAAGCATCATGGCATTGCTATAGATTTATCTATTACTGGTATTTATTATCTTAAAAAATTCTTTGAATCTTATAAAGGTAAATTAATCTTCCATAATGGATTGTTTGATGCAAAATTGCTTATTAGACATTTATGGATGAAACATCAAACAGATTATAATGGCATGCTTGAAGGTCTTGGTTATTTCAAGAACTTTGATGACACTATGATTATGGCTTATTTAGCTAAAAATGCTACTACTGGTAGTGCTATTGGTTTAAAAAATATTGCTTTAGAATATGTCGGTAATTACGCATTAGAATTACGCGACCTTAGTAAATATTCTAAAAAAGAGATATTAAAATATAATCTTATAGATGCATTAGCTACTTTTTATAGTTGGGAAAAATTTCATAATGAATTAAATTCTCGACCCTATAAAGAAATATTTCATCCTAGTCTATATACATTATTAAAAATGATGTTAGTAGGCTTACCAATGGATTCTGATCGTGTAAACGAAGTTCACACAATTTTAAAATCCAAAGAAAAAGTTCTTTTAGAACAAATACAAGAAAATAGTTATGTAAAAAATTTCACTAAAATATTACAAGAAACAGCATGTACAACTGCGAATTCTAAACTTAAAAAATTAGTTAAAACAATAGATCAATTTTATGATGTTAAATTTAATCCAAGTAGCCATCAACAATTAGCTCTTTTATTATTTGATCATTTACAATTACCTATTTTAGATAAAACTAAGTCAGGAGCACCAGCTACTAGCGCAGATGTATTAAAAGATTTAGCTAATCATACACAAGATATAGAAATATTAGATTTACTTAAGTTTGTTATAGAATTAACAGATGTTACTAAAATTAATGGAACATTTATTAAAGCTTTTCTAAAAGAAACAAACAATCTCCATAATTTCTTACATGGAAATTTGAAACTTGGTGGTACTCAATCTGGAAGGTTGGCAAGTAACTCGCCTAACTTGACCAATCTTCCTGCTCATGGGCCTATGGGCAAACTAATTAAGAGCTGTATTGTAGCTCCTAATGGTTGGCTATTTGCAGGAGCAGACTTTGCTGCTCTTGAAGAACGTATTGGAGCAATATTAAGTAAAGATCCTAATAGAATTAAAGTCTATACAGATGGTATGGATGGACATTCTATGAGAGCTTACAGATATTTCTCAGATCAAATGCCAGACATAGATCCTAATAATGTAGACAGTATTAATTCTATTTCTGCTAAATATCCTGAACTAAGACGTAAATCTAAAGGTCCTACCTTTGCTTTACAATATATGGGTACAGCTCATACTTTACATAAACGTACTGGCTTTCCTAAAGACCAAGCTAAACAAATTTATGATGCTTTTCATGAATTATATAAAATTTCTGACGATTTTAATAAGCAAAATAGAAAATTTATGGAGAAACACGGTTATGTAGAATGTGCATTTGGTCTTAAATTACGAACACCAATTATAACTAAATGTATAATGGGTAATTCAATTACTCCTTATGAAGCAGATAAAGAAGCGCGTAGTGCTAATAATGCTGTTACACAATCTTGGGGCATGTTACTCAATAGAGCTATGAATGCCACTAATAAACGAATTGAAGAAGCAGGATATGGAACAGATATTCTTCCTTGTAACATGATTCATGATGCAGGTTACTTTATTGTAAGAGATACACCTGAACATATTAAATTTTTAAATGATGTTCTTATTGAAGAAATGGAATGGAATGATGATGATGTAATTAGATCAATTGATGTTCCAATGTGTGCCAGATTAGAAATTGGTAAATCATGGGATAAATTAATTCCAGTACAAAATAAAGCAACATTACAACAAATATATAAACTTATTATAAGACAAATTTAAGGAGATTCATGAAGTATTCACAGGATCAGATTAAAGCTATAAATAGTATCTGTAATCAATTACTTGATCCTACATTATATAATTCTCATGTTATTAATGTTTTAACTGGACCAGCTGGAACTGGAAAAACAACAGTAGTAGCTGAAATTATAAATCAACTTCGTAGTAGAGAAACAACTATTCATATCTCGTTATGCGCAACAACTAATAGAGCTGCTGAAGTATTAGAAAATATTGTTAATGAGGATGTAACTACTGGACATATTTTATTTAAATTACGTCCAGTAGTGACTAAATATGGAAAAGAATCTTTAAAAAAAGTAGGTATATGTGAAGTACCTTTTAACTCAATAATAATAATTGATGAAGCATCAATGATTGGTAATAAATTTCTAGAAGCGATTGTTGATATCGTAAAACATAGAAATTTAAAAATGCTATTTGTAGGAGATCCTTTTCAATTACCTCCACCAACAGATAAATGTAGTTTATTTGATGGTTCTTTATCTACTTTTGCATTAACTAAAGTTCACCGACAACATGGTGATAATCCTATTTTAGATAAAGCTACAGAATTTAGACAATTTATGGAAGGAACGCTTATTCAACCTAAATTAGAAGAAACATTAAATATAAATGGTGATGGTATACATGTACTTTCTCATGCAGATTTTATTACAAAATTTGTTGAAAAATATTTAAATTATACAACTGGGGCACCGATAGATATTCCTTTATGTACATATACTAATGAATCAGCAATTAATTATAATAATATGATTAGAAAAGCTGCATATTTTTTAGAAGATACTATACAACCTTTTTATGAAGGTGAAAGATTAATAGCTAATAGTGTAGTTATACAAGATGATAAAACTATACTTACCAATAATGAAACAATTTATGTATCTAATTATCAGGAAGGAGAATATGCTAGTATTCCCGGTTACTTTGTAACAGTAAAAGGGGACTATAATAAATATCTTAAATCGAATATTAAAACAGTATTCTGTCCTAAAACTAAACTTACTGCAGATAGAATACTTAATGAAGTTAAAAAAACTGCAATACAAAATAATACTAAATTAGATTGGACATATTTTTATAATCTTAAAAATACTTTAGCTGACTTACGTCCACCATTTGCAGGAACAACTCATAAAGCTCAAGGTGGAACCTTTCCAGCTGTATTTATAGATAAATTAAACATAAACAAATGTCGTGATTCACATACAAAAGCACGATTATTTTATGTAGCTCTTACTAGAGCAACTACTAATGTTTATATCAATAGTTAGGAGAACTAATGGGATACGTTAAAAGTATGCTTCCAGAAGACTGGGAGCCAGATCAAGATTATCCTAAGTATAAGTACTATTGTGTAAGTGGAATTCATAATCCCAATATAAGAGATAAATGGCTTCCTAGATGGTATGGAGTACCATTTGAAGACTGTTTATTTTATTCAGAAGAAAGAAAAAATAATAATGATTGCCAAGATTGGGATAATGTTTGTAAAAGTTTAAATCTAATATTATTAACAGATTTACCTAAAGGTACTAATTACAAACAAAAATTTAAAGAACTTAAAACAGAGAGGTTACTAAATGGCAATAACATATAAAATAGTAAATCGTAATCCAGACAATATAAAAGATTCTACTATTGATGTGTATTTTAATACCGATCCTATTTTAGAAAATGTCACTATTTCTATGCTTCAAGATGCAATGATTGACGCTAAAGAATTCTCTAAAATATTTGGCTTCCCAGAAGAAGATGAAATTTGTATTCTATGTATTATTGACGGAGATCAAGACTTCTTTTTTACACTTAGACGGCATATTAGTTCGTTTGTAAAAGATGCATGGAACGAAGCTTGTACAAAAGATCGTAAAAAACACAATGGAGTCTTAGAACTAGAACATACTGATTATTGGTCAATCTATAAAAACGATATAGATCAATTAAAAAAAGCATTAATGGAGAATAAATAAATGGTAATGACATACGGTAGCATTGATAAACCAAAAATAATCATAATTGAAGTTAAAGGAGGATGTGTAATTAACGTATCTGGTATGCCTCAAGGTTATACATATGAAATTAAAGATCATGATGTTGATGAAGAGGAGAAAGAATAATGGCATTTGAATATACTAATAAAAATAATATTTCATTACCATTAGCCGTATTTTTAATGCACGATAATTACGATTATGATGATCGTTCTGAAGTTATTAGTGCTACTGGGTTACTTAGATCAATTCGACAAATTGTCTTAACCCAGCAGAATAAAAATCTAGCTAAAACTGTTGATGTTTCTGATCTAGTTGCTTCTAGAATGGGACAAGCAATTCATGATGGTTGTGAAAGAGCATGGTCAAATCGTAATAATGTACTAGAAGCGCTTAAATTATTAGGTGCAGCTGATAGTGTTGTAGACAATATTAGAGTTAATCCTGAAGCTCCTGAAGAGCTAGAAGACCATCATTTACCTGTATACGTAGAACAACGAGCTGAAAAGCAAGTTATGAATATGGTTATATCTGGTAAGTATGATTTAGTCTTAAATGGAATAGTAAATGACTATAAATCTACAAGTGTTTGGACTTATATTTACGATAGCAATAAAGATAATTATATTAAACAAGGTAGCATTTATAAATGGTTAAGCCCGGATAAAATTACATCAGATATTATTAATATAAATTATATATTTACAGATTGGTCAGCTAGTAAAGCTAGAGCTGATGCAAAAAAATACCCTCAACAACGTGTATTAACAAAAGAATATCCATTATGGAGTATCGAAGAAACTGATCAATGGATTAAACAGAAAATAGAACTTTATCAAAGACTTGCAGATGCTTCTCAAGACGAACTTCCAGAATGCACTAATGAAGAACTCTGGGCTTCTGAAACTAAATATAAATATTATAAAAATCCAAATAAAGTAGACCGATCTACTAAAAATTTCAGTACAATGGATGAAGCTTTAGTACAAAAATCAGCAGATGGCGATGTTGGCATAATCAAAACAGTGCCTGGAGAAGTTAAAGCATGTCATTACTGCCCAGTTATCGGAATTTGTACTCAAGCAGAAACTATGCGAACTAACGGAAGACTAATTGTATAGAGACAATACACATTTTAACGGACTCGGCCTTTCTCTGGGGGCACGTGAGTGGTTAGAATTGTGTATTGTTTCTTCAAAAAGTAAAAGGTATTAATTATGATTTCAGGTATTAAAATTTATAAAAGTGATGGAACTTTAAAAAAAGAATTATCAGATAAAGAAGCTCTAAATTTATATAATGAAACTAATAAAGAAAATTGGTATCTAACGCCTACTGAAAGAAGGCATTGGAACAATATGTTAACGAAAGAGCCCAAAGATACATCTCCTAAAGGCTTACAACCATGGATTAAAAGAACTCATAAAGTTAAGAAAAAATATACTATTAACTGTTCAGTTTGTAACAAAGAAGTAGTAAAAGCTAGTATAGATGCTAAATATTGCGGAAAACAATGTTATGGAATTGCACGTAGAAGAGCAGCAAATAAAAAATATAAACAAAAAAAATAATGGTTATATAACCATTATTGTGCGGGCAGGCGTACCTACGTCCCAGCTTCGATAGTGTTTGTATACAGAAAAAGAGAGTTTAGTGCCAACACTTATGCAGACGTAGGTACGTCTGTTTATTTTAAAAGGTGAAATTATGACTAACGAATTAAATGATATTAAGAAATTTAAAGAATTAGTTTCACAAATAAAAGTTGAATACTATAATCAAGCCGAATACAAAAAAGAAGTAGATAATATATTTAAAGAAATCTTTACATGTCCAGATAAATTAGAACCCAAGTCACATCACTTACCTGAAAAAGCTCGTAAAATAATACAACAGAAATATGGACTAGGCCGATCAGAAACTTAGTAACTTTGCCCTTGTAGCTCAGATGGTAGAGTAACTGATTCTTGGAAATCGGTTTGTCGGTGGTTCGATTCCACCCAAGGGCACTTTAATTAGGAGCATGTTATGGATAAAGAAATTCATGAAATATTAAAAAAAGGTATTCCTAAATATAAACAACATGGTCAATATCAAATGAATTTAGGATCATTAATTAAGATACTTAATAAAGAACGAACAGGTTTACCAGTAATACTATCATCTGTTTATCAAGGTTATGATGATGGATATCCTGGTACACCACATAGTTATCATGGTTATCCAGAAGATTTAGCATTTACACCAACTACTAAAATAATCACAGTTGGTAAATTTCTTGAAGTTTGTCAAAACTGTATAGATTCATCTTTTAACAATCATATTATGAAAACTAATACACCTATATGGATATCTGGATTAAATAAAGCTAGTGATCTTGGAATTGTGGATGTAGATTCAACAGCTAATTTTGTAACTTTAATGACTAAAGAAATAAAGGAAGAGGAGGCTTCCGATGCATGATGATGTACCACTAAATGCTATACAAAAATTAAAATATATAGAAGTTATATTATCTGACGAAGGAGATATTACAGATCAAGTTTTAGTAGATGTAGCTATTCAATTTACAAGAGAATTACAGGAGGCAGAAAATGCAAGATCACGAAATGACAGATGAACAAATTTTAAAAGATAGAGAAAGTAAATATGGACCTCCAAAAGAATGTTTTGAAACATGGGGACATATATGCAAACTAATGGATGAATATGCAGATGAATCCCCTTTTGAAAATAAAGCCCATTTATCTGCATTAAAAATGGCAGCTCTTAAATTAGTTAGATCTATTTGGAATCCTCATACAAAAGACAATTATAAAGATGGTCGAAATTACTTCACTATAGCTGAAATATGTAGTGAGGTAAAAAATGACTGATATAGAAAAATTTGATTATATTCAAAATACTATTCAAAAAGCCATTGATTCAGAAATACGATTAACACGAATGGGACCTATGCTTGATTCGTTATGTACGGCTTTATGTCTATTAGAAGAAATTAGATCTAAAAATAATGAGGTAAACAGTGACTAGTAAAATATATCATCCGTTTTCCGAAAGTATTGTCGATATCCTTGTTAGAAAAGTAAACAATGATAATCGACATTTTTTTCGAGTATTAACCGCTTACTATTTATCTAAAGTTGCATCAATGATGAGATGTAATATTCAAACAAATGATCGAGATGTTATACCAGTTAATACTTATGTATTAAATCTAATGGTATCAGGTACCGGTAAAGGTCATTCTACAAATATTTTAGAAAGAGAATTTGTATCTCATTTTAAAAAAGAATTTTTAAATACTGTATTTCCTAGAAAAGCAGAAGAAAGTATAGAAATTTTATCCCAAGAAAGAGCACAAGCAAGAGTAAATAGTGGTCAAACAATCCTACCCTTAACAGAAGAATACGCAATTCAAAAAGATAAATTTCAACATCATTTTGATAGATTAGGAGAATTAGCATTTAGTTTTGATAGTGGAACTTCTCCAGCTGTTAAACAAATGCGAGAAAAACTTCTATTAGCTTCTGCAGGTTCAATGAATCTAGAATTAGATGAAGTAGGTTCTAATATGTCCGCCAATGTAGATGTATTAAATACATTTTTAGAACTCTATGATATTGGTATGGTTAAACAAAAATTAATTAAAAATACAGCAGAAAATATACGATCAGAAGAATTACCAGGCAATACACCTACTAATTTAATGATGTTTGGTACTCCAACTAAATTATTAGATGGTGGAAGAACTGAAGAAGAATTTAAACAATTTTTAGAAACTGGATATGCTCGTAGATTATTATTTGGCTATACAGTAGATAGTCATAGAACTAAATATGCATCAGCAGAAGAACGTTATGCACAAATGATTGATCTTAATTTAGCTGCTAGTATTCAAACTATTCAAAATACTTTTACAAATTTTGCTAAAAGACCATTTAATCCAGTACTACAAATATCAAAAGAAAATTCTGTTCATTTAATTAAATATCAAATGAAGTGTGAAGATACTGCAGATAATTTTAAAGATCATCAAACAATTCATAAAGCTGAAATGATTCATAGATACTATAAAGCTCTTAAATTAGCTGGAGCTTATGCTTTTGCTGATAACTCTATAGATATCACAGAAGAACATTTAAATTACGCAATTAGTGTTGTTGAAGATTCAGGCGAAGCTTTTCATACTTTAATGAGAAAACAAACTCCATATGAACGATTAGCTCATTATTTATCAGATTGTGATAATGAAGTTACTCAACATGAATTAATTGAAGAACTTCCATTTTATAGAGGATCTGAATCACAACGAAAAGATCTAATGACTTTAGCTCAATCCTTTGGATATAAAAACAATATTATTATTAAACAACGATCTATAGATAATATTGAGTTCTTTTTTGGAGAAACTCTCCTAGAAACTGATCTTAATCAGCTTACAACTGCTATTAGTAAAAACCTAGCACATGATTATGTAATAGAACATCCTCCATTTGATAAATTATATAAATTAACTACAGCAAATGGATATAACTATACAGCTCATAGTTTTGTAAATGGACACAGAAAAAGTGAAAATGCTATTCCAGGATTTGATCTTTTAATTTTAGATTGTGATGGAGATGTTAATATTTCAACAGTTAAAGTTTTATTAGAAGAATATACTTTTCTAATCTCTACAACTAAACGTCATACACCTGAAATTAATCGATTTAGATTAATTTTACCTTTATCTCATAGATTAAAATTATCAGTATCAGAATATTCTAGATTTATGACAAATGTATTTGAATGGTTGCCATTTCCTGTAGATGAAGCTGCTAAAGATATATCTAGAAAATGGGCTTCACATCCAGGGCATTATGAATACAACAAAGGAAGTATTCTAGATGCAACATTATTTATTCCAGAAACTAAAAGATCTGATGAAACTAAAGCACAAATTAGTGCTACAGGAATAGGTAATATTGAAAGATGGTTTAAAACACATACATCTCAAGGAAATAGAGCTAATCACTTATATCGTTACGGAATGGTGATGATCGATGCAGGGTTACAATTAGGAGAAATTGTAGAAAAACTAGAATTATTTAATAATTCTTTAGATATACCATTACCAGAAGAACAATTTAGACAAAGTACAATTAAATCAATAAGTAAAGAAATGACTAAACGAGGATTACATAATGAATAATAACCATCTAGTGTTAATTTCAGGTAAATCTAGTTCAGGCAAAAGCGCTAGTTTAATGGCAATAGACAAACCTGAAGGAGTAATGTATTTAAATTGTGAAAATGGTAAGAAATTACCATTTAAAACTAAATTTAAAGAATTAACAGTTACTGATCCTGATCAAGTATACCAGGCATTTGCTGAAGCTGAAAAAATGCCAGCTATTCATACTATTGTAATAGATACACTTACGTATCTTATGGATATGTATGAAAGTACTAAAGTTTTAAATTCTACTAATACTATGCAAGCTTGGGGTCAATATGCCCAATATATGAAACAATTAATGTCCCAAATAGTCGCTAAATCAACTAAAAATGTAGTATTTTTAGCTCATACTTCAGATGTCCTTAATGAATCAGAAATGATAAATGAAACAATAGTTAAGGTTAAAGGCTCATTAATGAATCAAGGAATTGAGAGCTTTTTTACTACTGTTATATCTACTAAAAAAGTTCCTTTAGCTAAATTGGACGATAAAATAGCTAAATCTGCTCTATATACGGTTACACCAGAAGATAAAGCTAATGGGTTTAAATACGTATATCAGACTAGATTAACCAAAGAAACAGTAAATGAGCGCGTTAGAAGCCCTATGGGGATGTGGTCTATGAAGGAAACCTATATAGACAATAATCTACAAAATGTTATTAATCGACTTCACGAATATTACAAATAAGGAGAATCATGAGTCATCCAGGAAATGACGCAATTATAGACCATAAACGGGATAATGCTAAATATACTCTTATTGAAAAAAGTATATTTATTGCTACCGAAGTAGGATTTGCAGTAGTACAAGAGTTAGCCGCAGAAACCTTAAAAAGGAAACCAGGGTTATCATTAAAAGAATTTACTAAAATAATGGACCAATACCTTGAAAAACAAAAGGATATTCAAAAAAGCTAATAATTGTGATTATTTTTTGAGCTGTAAAGCTTAATTATTAACCTCATATAAGGATATAAGTTATGAGTGAATGGGAACTCCCTAAAAATGTAGAAACACAGTCTATAGAACGTGTAGGCGGTGGATTTGCATGGGAATCTGGAGTATATGATGCAACTATTAAGATGGTTTATCTTAATCAATCTGCATCAGAAGCAGTTAGTTTTAATATTATTTTACAAAATTCTGAGGGTAAAGAACTCAGAGAAGCATTTTGGGTTAAATCAGGTAAAGCTAAAGGTAATAAAACCTATTTTACCAAAGATGGTAAAGATTACCCTCTTCCTGGGTATTCTATCGCTAATTCCATGTGTGTAGCTTCAACAGGTGAAAGCTTAGCTAAATGTATGGGAGCTGTCGAAAAGAAAACTATTAATATCTACAATGTAGAACAAAAGAAAGAAGTTCCAACAGAACGTCCTGTTTTAATGGGTTTAATAAATAAATCAATTAAAGTAGCAGTTCATCAAGTAGTTGAAGACAAAATGTCTAAAAGTTCAAATGGACATTACGAACCTACCGGAGAATCACGTACTATAAATCAGTGCAAATTTTTTGGAGATTCTAGTGGTAAAACTGCAGAAGAAATTACTAATAAAGCCGATGCTACAATGTTTGATAAGTGGGCTAGTAAAAATACAGGCACAATTATCGATAAAACTAGTAAAACTAAAGGTAATTCAGCTGCAGATATTATGGAAAGTACTCCTACAAATACGAATGATAAACAAGGTTCATTATTTAGCTAGGAGCTATCATGCTAATTGCAGGCATTGATCCGGGGACTAATGGGGCAATCGCTGTACTGGACTCAGAGAGTCCAGACAGCGTTGCCCTGTTAGATTTAAAAAATAAAAATATTATAGATATCTGGAATTGGTTAAACGAATGTAAGTTTTGGGGTTTAGACCAAGCCTCCTACGAACAAATACCTACTGAGTATAATCATCTCAGTTGTGAATGGTCTTCCCGTATTTTAATTCAAATATGGCTAGAAGATGTGCATTCTATGCATGGTATGTCCGCTAAATCTAATTTTGGATTCGGTAAAAATTTAGGAATAGTTACTGCTATTGCAGAAATTGCTTCAGATACAGTTAGTACAGTGACTCCTAAAATATGGCAGAAATATATAGGTGTAACTGCTAAAGGTAAAACTATCAAAAAAGAAGTAGCTAAAATAGCTCAAGGATTCTATCCAAATGTAGAACTACACGGTAAACGTGGAGGTCTACTAGATGGTAGAGCCGATGCATTAATGATTGCTCACTATGGGTTAAAACATATGGAGGAAGAATGAAATATAACTATACATATACTGAATGGTCTCAC